>LSQX01304431.1_pt1 | contig 50300 bp, 48 predicted proteins | sample 654561 | NCBI WGS metagenome assembly LSQX01 (sample SAMN04489861, study PRJNA283612) | anaerobic digester metagenome | isolation source: 4 biogas reactors fed with cattle manure at either 37C or 55C with and... | place: Denmark: Kongens Lyngby | collected 2014
ATTATCGAAACTTTCATCTTCAAAGGGAAGAGTTTTTCCGTCATAAAAGTAATCTATATCCTCTTTGTCATGTATGTGAGCTTCGTTTTCTATATCAACACCGACATATTCAGTGGCATTGGTAAAAAGAGATTTATATGGCTTTTGACCGCAACCGAAATCTAAGATAGAGCCTTTTAGCTGGGGTGCAAATTTTCTAATTTTTCGCAACAACATCCAACGGATAAGAAAAAAAGGATTGATGAAAATACTTATGATGTTTGGATGAAAAGATTGCCTTTTATAAATGTCTGTTAAACCCATATTTTATGTTTACAATTCCCAAAATTACAATTTTTTGTTCAGATATGGAATATTTTTGGACCCAAATATAGTGTATTTTTACACTAATAATGATTTAAAATTCAAGTTTATTAATCTTTCAATATGTTTTTGTATGCCTTAAAGTCGTAGAAAGCTTCAATCATACATTTGAAATTATCTCTTGCTTGTTTATAAAATAGGTCTATTAAAATAATTGAAATTAGGAATGAAATTATTGATGCCCAAATGGCTCCAACTGATCCAAAATGGGGAATTAGAACAATATTTAAACCTATGTTCAACGAGGCACCAAGCAGAGAAGTTAGTAGATAGTAGACAAAAATATTATTATTGGTTACATAGAGAGTTTTTATGACGCTGAAGTTGATAAATAGAAATCTTATGGACATGAGTCCCATCAATATTCCAGCTTGTTCATACTCTTTTCCGTAGAGCAGAGTAACGGCAAATTTTCCTGCTATAAAACAGCAAGCTATTACAAAAACAGATACCAAAAGCATGATTTGGTAAAGCTTTTTGAATTTATATAGGTACAATTCTTCGCTCTGTTTTTTAGCATTTGCAATTTCTGGACCCACCGTACTTTGGATTATCATAGGTATAAAACCAAAAAGGGCAATAAGTTTTGCTGCGGTAGAAAACTGCCCCAGCTCCTCTTCGCCAATCCAGTCGCCGATAAAAACTTGGTCTATATATTGCTGAACAAAAAGTAGTGAGGTGGTAAGAATTAGTGGCCAGCTTTGCTTCGTAAGTGATAGAGATGTTCTAAGGCTAAATTTCCACTGGTTAATTTTATTATTCTGTCGCTGATACCAGTAAATTAAGAAAACTGCTCCAATGGCATTTTCGATAAATTGCACCCAAATAAAATATTCAAGGGGCAATCCTTTTAGGATAAAATAGACTTTTAAACCCGAGCATATGGTGTAGCCAATACTTTTGGAAAGCACTGTGTATTTGGATTTTAGCTGAGATTGATTATACAAATCAATGGCATCGAAGGCTAAAAAAATATGTGCAGATGATATTACAATGATGTAATACAACATTTGTGAATCTTCGGGACGGCGAATGTAAATTGCCAATGCTGTGAGGAATGTTAGGGCAATTCCACCAAAGAGTTTGAGCATAAAAGCAGCTCCAATAAGCTCATTTTTCCGTTTGGGATTTGTAACTATATCCCTTACCACAATTCCATCAATACCCATATTTGCAATAGGGGTGAAAATGGTAACAAAAGCTATGGCATAGTTCCAAATTCCAACATTTTCAGGACCCAAATATCTATATGCCCAGATGTTGACAGCCATTACAATTGTGAGCTTAAAAATCTTATCGGCAAAGAGCCAAGAGAAGTTCTTAGTCATTTTTAGCATGCCCTCTCGGCTACTGATTTTCTGTAAAATAAAATTTGGAATAAGAGATTTCATCACCCTATTATAACAGCTTTTGTTATGCAAACCTACAAAATTTTATCTTTGAAAAACACAGAAGAATTCATTTTAATTCATTTTACAAAAACTAAACAGCTGATTTTCAAGCGGATTAAAATTAATATGGAAGTTTATTTTTGGATTATTAAGTTTTTCACTTGTATTAAATGTGTTTTACGAAAAAAATCACAGAAAGTAATTCAACGAATTAAAATATTATTTATATTTGAGCAATAAAAAATCAAAACACAATAGATATGAAAAAATTACTACTTTTTTTATTGGCAATTACTGTTCAGTCGGTATTTGCTCAGCACGTTTCTAAAACCATAGAATTTGGCGGAGTAAATCGCCAATATTTGGAATATGTTCCCGCAATTTATGACGATTCAGAGGCGGTTCCTTTGGTTATTTGCCTACACGGATTGGGCGACAATATGAATAACTTTTCGGGCATACAGATGAACAGAGTGGCTGATACGGCAAATTTTATTATTTTAACACCGCAAGCCCTCAGCTCGATGCTGGGCACGGCATGGAACTCTGGAGCAAGTATGTACGGAATGCAGCTAAACGACGATATTGATGATGTTGGTTTTATTGGTGCTTTGATTGACTATGCCTCCGAAACCTATAACATTGATTTACAAAGAGTTTATGCAACAGGTTTCTCTTTGGGCGGATTTATGTCCAATCGTTTGGCATGCGAATATGCCCATAGAATTACAGCCATTGCCTCGGTGGCTGGCACAATTGGTTCCGCCTTGGATTGCATACCTTCGAGGGCAATACCAGTTATGCACTTTCACGGTACAGCCGATGAGACAATAGGCTACGAGACAAATCAGTATGGTATGGGTGTAGAAGATATGTTGAATTTTTGGGTTGAAAATAATCAATGTGATGAGACAGCTATTATCACCGATTTTCCAGATATTGCCAACGATGGCTTCACAGCCGAACATCATCTGTATGACAATGGTACTGCCAACACTGTGGTTGAACATGTGAAAATTTTTGGTGCTGACCATAATTGGCTGTACAAGCCCGTGAATGACGTTGACTACACAACTCTGATTTGGGAGTTCTTATCCAGACATAAATTTGTAGGAGCTAATATTGATGAAACAGAAAACATAGGTTTTGAGGTTTATCCAAATCCTGCTTCAGATCTATTAAATATCTCTTGCGAAGAAGATGGCATTATGGAAATATATAGCTTGGACGGAAAAATTATTCTTTCTGAAAAAATAAAAGCCGGAACAAATACTGTTTCTGTTCAAGACCTAAAATCTGGCTCATATCTGCTGAAATATACAAACGGGAAACAACAAAGAACTATGGTTGTTAATAAAAAATAGAAATTTAGTACATTTCTTAGCTTTGTATAAGGTATAGGAAATCTGAAATATTGGGATGCTAATAATTGTGAGTTTTGAATTTTGAGTTTTGAGTTAAGTGCTTTTAACACTGCATCAAATAGTATAAAATATCACTTGGAAACAATTTTAAATTTCTTTGATGAAAATAGGTTTACAAATGCAAATGCTGAATCTTTTAATTCTAAAATAAAACTATTCCGTGCTAATTTAAGAGGAGTAATAGATACTAAATTCTTTCTATTCAGAATGGAGAAACTTTTTGCTTAGTCCCCAAAAAATTAAGGTGAGCCGCTATTATTTTGGTTTTTCTAATTCCTTTTATTGCGTTGGGGCAAGGTAATGGGCTATATGAATTTATAGGAGAAAATTGGAAATATGGTTTTATGGATAAAAACGGGAAAGTTATTATTCCTGCTAAATACATATATGTAAAATATCCCGGCTTTAGTGAAGGTCTTGCTTTTGTTTCAGAAAAGAAGTTCCCCAATGGCGATTTTGATTACTACTGCATAGATACTTTGGGCAGAAAAGTATTTGATATTGGAAGATATTGCTCTCCAAGAGAATCTTTTGCAGAAGGCTATGCTGTAATTAGGAATTGGAAACAAGGTAAATACTGGTTTATTGATAAAAAAGGCAAACAAGTTTTTAATAAGGAATTTGAAAGAGCTTCAAAATTCACAAATGGATTTGCAAGGGTAGAAGATGGTAATAGTGATAATTCTCATCCATACTTTATAAACAAAAATGGAGAGGTTGCCAAACACCTACCTACAAATTGCAGTATATTTATAAATGGAATATCTTTTTGCGGGACACAATTGATAGACACCTTAGGGAATGTGCTTATAGATAGTATTCACGCATGGACAGGTGCTTCCGATGAAATACTGAAAGTGAAAAGGGATGACAAGTGGGGTTTTATAGATAGAAAAGGAAATATTATAATTGATTTTCAATATGAAGAAGATAGAAATAGATTTATGGACAAAGCACTGAATTTGAATACAGACTCATTGGATGCTTTGCCCAAAGCCACTTATAGGAATGTGGGCTTTTTCCGTGAAGGATTGGCAAGTATTCAAAAAGATAGTTTATTTGGGTTTATTAATCTCAAAAACGAAGTGGTCATCGAGCCGATTTTCAGGGAAGTTCGTTGGTTTTCAGAGGGTTTGGCTGGAGCTACATTGGACGGTATAAAATGGGGTTTTATCAATAAAAAAGGAGAATTTGTGATAGAGCCTCAATATTATCTTGTAGATGCATTTGAGCATGGGGTTTGCGGTGTTAAGCTCACAAATATGCCTCGCTTTGTGAATGATTATTATCTTAATGCCATTATTGATAAAAACAATAAGATAATTTATAGAGGAGAAATGCACAGCTACGGTGGCTTTAGAGGGGAGCTTATAAAATATTATGAAGCAGGCGATTTTAGAGGAAGAACTCATTATGTAAACAAAAAAGGGGAACTTGTGCTTCCAAAGGAGTAGAACTACCTGTACTTTTTATAATCAGCCTAATAGACTCAATTATTGGGCTTAAAGTGGTATCAAACTGAAAACCAATTTGATTAGTTTTATTGTTTTAAAAATTTTTAAGTCCTTATTTTGTCTCAACTTATTCATATTAAGTTTTATTTGAGTACTTTTACAGTCGAAAACTAAATTATTATGAAAAGATTTTTTCTTATTGCAATAACAATAATGAGCTCTTGGGCTATTATGGCACAAAATGATGCTCCCAACAAAGGAACAAATAAAGACAGAATAAATTTTGGTGCTGTAAACTCTTTTTGGTTAGGTTTGGAAGATGGAATGAAGCAAAGACCAATTAGTCAAGGCTTTAATGGCTCCATTATGATTGATATTAAAACAAGCGAAAACAGCCCTATTAGCTTTGGGCTGGGCTTTGGGTTTTCGTCGCACAATCTGCATTCAAACGCAGTTACAAGAATTGGTAGCGGACGAACAACGGAGTTTTTATTAGTGCCCGAAAATATTACGTACAACATAAATAAGCTCTCTTTCAGATATATCAACATTCCATTGGAGGTTCGTTATCGCCACAAAAGCGACTTTAGATTTGCTTTAGGACTTAGGTCAAATTATTTGGCAGACAGATATACAAAGTATTATGGCAACGATATCACTGGCATTGATAATCCAATGAAGATTATTGACAAAAACATTTTGAACCCCGAAAATTTTATGTTCGAAATTATTGGTAGAGTTGGCTGGAAATTTGTTACCCTAACGGGTTCTTTCCCGTTAACCACAGTATTTGTTAAAGACAAAGGACCAGCTGTTAAACCAGCAAGTTTGGGGATTAGCATTAGTTTATACTAATTTATCAGTCAACAATTGTACCCTTTAATGTTGCTGCTGTGCAGGACTTTATAAGAACATTTACATAATTTCCTTTATCTAAGTTTGACTTTGGAAAAACTACAACTTTGTTTTGGGAAGTTCTGCCAAACTGTTGCTCGTCTGAACGCTTGGAGAAGCCCTCGATTAAGACCTCAAAAGTTTTACCAATATCTCTTTTATTACTTGCCAAAGAGAGTTCTTGCTGCAAGTTTATTATCTCCTGCAAACGCTTTATTTTCAACTCTTCTGGCACATTATCATCCAGTTTTTTGTAGGCAAATGTTCCCGGGCGTGTGGAATATTTAAACATAAATGCTGCCGAATAGCCTACTTTTCGCATCAAATCTAAAGTATCCTGATGGTCTTGCTCAGATTCGTTACAAAATCCAGCTATAATATCTGTGGAAATTGTGCAATCAGGCATTCTGTTTTTTATGGCTTCTATCCTCGACAAATACCACTCACGGGTATATTTTCTGTTCATCAGCTTTAGCATATTATCGCTTCCCGACTGTACAGGCAAATGTATGCTTTTGCAAATATTTGGTCGCTGAGCTATAACGTCAATAAGCTCATCCGAAATATCTTTGGGGTGAGATGTGGCAAATCTGATTCGCAATAATGGACTAACGTCTGCAACCATTTCCATCAGATTCCAAAAATGTATTGTCTCTTGGTCATTTTTCCACAAATATGAATTTACATTTTGTCCTAAAAGTGTAATCTCCTTATATCCTTTTTCAAATAAATCTTTTGCTTCCTCTACAATTGAGTGAGGGTTGCGGCTTCGCTCTTTTCCGCGTGTGTAGGGGACAACACAATAGGAACAAAAATTTTGACAGCCACGCATAATGGAAATAAAAGCCGAAACTCCATTGGTGGCATACCTAACTGGGGAAATATCGGCATATGTCTCTTCTTCCGATAAAATTGTATTTATGGCATTCTGACCCGAATCGACCAGAGACAATAGCTGTGGTAATTCTCTGTACGCATCGGGACCTACAACCAAATCAACAATATTTTCCCTTTCAATAAAATCATCTTTTAGGCGTTCCGCCATACAGCCCAGAACCCCAATTTTTAAATTTTTATTCTTCTTTTTTAAAGCTCGAAGATGTTTCAATCTATTCCAAATTCTCTCTTCTGCATTGTCTCTGATGGAACATGTATTTATTAATATCAATTCAGCTTCGTTAATATTATCAGTATTTTGATAGTGTGGCGATAAAACTGACATTACAATTTCGCTGTCGTTAAAATTCATCTGACAGCCATAAGTCTCAATAAAAACTTTTTTTTTCACTTCTCTTTTTTTGTTATGAGATATAATAGGAGTACAAAATTAGATAAAGTTCTGCTATGTACAATAAAGAATGAGGCTTATTATAAAAACAAGCCTCATTTATTGAAAATAATTGTAAAAAATTCTACTTAGATAATCCTAAGATATCTTGAGTTGCAACACTCAGAATGGGAAGTTTACTGTTGTTTACCAACTCACGTGCTTGGTTTCCAAGCCATAAACCACCAATTTCGCTTCCTTGTTCTCTCATTATCACTATTAGACTTGCATTAATTTCTTTTGCAAAACCCATTGTAGTTTCGGCACCATTAAACGACTCTCGTTTATACACTTGGAAACGAATACTTTTCTCTTTCAAATATTTTTCAACAGAGAAAACATAAGCATTTACAATATTTCTAAATTCTACATTTGACGAAGTATATAGCCCTAAAATATGAATTTTAGCAGCAAATAATTTTGCAAATTTAACAGCTACTGGCAGTTTTTGCCTTGTATCTTGAAGGTTGTCAATAGGAACTACAATATCTGTCAATGCTCTATTAACACTTGTGTCAGCTCTAATTGTCAACACAGGGCATTTAGCTGTCATAACAGTTCTGTATGCACTGTTTCCAATAAAAAACTCTTCATGACCTGAGATACCGTGTGCACCAACTACAACAAGGTCAGCATCAGTCTCTTCGGCCTCGCGTGCCAAGGCTAGATGAACTTTACCCTCTATGATTTTGGTCTTAATACTTTTTCCCTTAGGCATCATGGTTTTGTGGTCGTCGGCAATTTGGTCCAATCTATCTTTGGCAACTTGCAGATACTCATTTATGTTGTCTTGCAACAGTCCAAGTGTTGTTCCGGGAGTTTTAACCCAAATTAGAGTAATATCACACTTTGCCTTGTCGGCTATGGTTGTTGCATGCTTAAGTGCGTTGATGGAGGATTCCGAAAAATCCGTTCCTACTATTATACCTTTCATAGCTTTTTTGTTTTTGTTATGACTATTATACTGTAAAATTACAAAAAAGTTCGACCAAATCAAAGATAAATTTCAACAAATTTGACTTTATTTCAAAAATAAAAAATATTAAAGTCTATAAAGCTTCACTGTTTTGTTGGTTTCAGCATTTATTAAATTCAGAAAATAGATGCCCGAATTAAGATTTTCAACATCTAAAATCTTCTCTTGCCCCCAGTGGTAGTGGATATATTTTCCACTTTTAAGCCTTCGACCCTGCGAGTCGTAGAGAGCATATTCTATCTTTTGACTTTTTTCTGACAAAAATGTAATTTTAATCTCATTTTCAAAGGGGTTTATCACCCTATATTCATCTTCTTTTTTCTGATAATTTTCCACTCCTGCCGTGGGGTAATAGACCAAAAAATCCATTACAACGGGCAAATGGTCCGACATTAAATATAGCGTATTTGCCAATTCTTGTGGCACAGACTCATTGGTTGGATAGTTTACAGTTCCATTAAATCGGTTTCCATCTTGCCCCACAGCCTGATAGGTTTCGGGCAGTGCCTTGATATTGTCATATCCATTTAGCACTGGCGATGAAACCAATATAAAATCAAATCTATCATCCAAACCACCCGAGGCATAGCAATTGTCGTAGGCTGTGTGTGTTGACTGTGTATGAATATTTCTAAATTGATAATTATTATTCCAATTTCCAGGCATATCAATGGGGTCGTGGAAACGCACCATGGGATTGGAGTGATTTATCAGAAATTGATAAGCTTGTTCCGAGGAGCCATATACATTAAAATCTCCCGAAAAGACATAGTTTTCGGAAACCCCCCAATTTTCTAATCTCGACATTAGTGCCTGAACCATTGCAAAACGCACATCTCCACCCGTAGTTCCTGCCTTTAGATGTGCAATTATGGAGTAGAAAAAAATTGTATCACCCTCCTCCAAATGAGGGGTGTTGTAGCAAAATTTGTAGATATTTATATCGCGCAAACTGGTAGGAACAATTACATTGTCTATCAATATCAATTTTCTACTATCATAATAAACCATATTTGCCAATGTACCACCCGAAAGATTGGATAGCTGCCCCCTTTTCCAATAATCTACCCCATTGATATTGAGGACATTGTCTAAAATCCTATTAACATCACTCTCCTTGCTTCCTATTTCGTTTACAGCGATTATTTGTGGATTCAAGTACCCAAAAATCTGTTTAAGATATTCATCCTTATCATTCAAATTATTGGTTTCTTGGGTGCAACCTCCATACTGATTTGTCATATATTGCATCAAATTATACTGAACCATTCTCAGTGTATCTTGGGCTACAAGCCCAGTATGGGACAAAAACAGTATGCTTAAAAATAGGATTATGTTTTTTCTTTTCATTTTATAATTTTAATGAGCTTCAAGCCAGTTTTTACCCACTTCTATTTCCACCTCAACGGGGATATTTAGCGGTATTGCAGATTTCATCTCCTCTAATACTATCTCTTTCACCTTGTCAATTTCCGATTTATGCACATCAAAAACCAATTCGTCATGAATTTGCATTATCATGGAAGATTTAATCTGACTTTCCTTGAATCTTTTATGAATATTTATCATTGCCACTTTAATCATATCCGCCGCCGAACCTTGTATGGGAGCATTCACAGCATTGCGTTCGGCAAAATTTCTTATCATGGCATTTTTGGAGTTAATATCACTCAAATATCTTCGCCTATGCAAAATTGTCTCCACATAGCCATTATCTTTTGCAATTTGCACCTGATTTTCGATATATGCCTTAATCCCAGGATATTGCACAAAGTATGATTTTATTAAATCGGCAGCTTCAAATCTGCTAACTCCTAATTGTTCGGCAAGACCGAAAGAGGAGATTCCATAAATAATTCCAAAATTTACAGCTTTTGCTTTCCTACGCTGATCGGCATCTACATCTTGGTCATCAATGCCAAAAACACGGGCTGCAGTTGCACTGTGAATGTCTAAACCTTTTTCGAAAGCCTCGCTCATGGCTTTGTCGCCACTCAATGATGCGATAACCCTAAGTTCAATTTGAGAATAGTCAGCCGAAATTAAAACAAAATCATCGCCCGACGAAACAACGGCTTTGCGAATTTCACGACCTTGCTCGGTTCTAATGGGCAAATTTTGCATATTGGGGTTTGTGGAACTCAATCTGCCAGTGGCTGTAACAGCCTGATTAAACGTGGCATGAATCTTTTGCGTTTGGGGATTTATCAAGGGTGGAAGTGCATCTACATATGTAGATTTCAACTTGGTCAATCCTCTAAATTCTAAAACTAAAGGTACAACTGGGTGCTTATCTTCTATTTTTTTTAGAACCTCCTCCCCTGTTTGATACTGCTTTGTCTTTGTTCTTTTAGCCTTAACATCGGGCAAAAGTTTTTCAAAAAGAATATCACCCAACTGCTTGGGCGAAGCAATATTGAAATGCTCGCCAGAAAGCTCAAACACCTGATTTTCAATATCTTTAATCTGTTTTTCCAACTCTTTTGAAAAACTTAAAAGAGCCTCTTTATCGATGGAAACACCAGCTCTTTCCATATCATACAACACCTCAGCCAATGGCAATTCTACATTTTTATAGAGTTCATAAAGTCCATTTTTCTGAAGTTGATTACAAAGTTTTTCTTTGAGCTTTAAGTTCAGAATTGCATGTTCGCCAAGTCCATTTATAACATTTGTATGGCTGTTTTCCTGAAAATCTTTTATGTTTTGCGAATGTTTTTTTCCATTAAAAATTTCATCTAAATCAATTGGCTCATATTTCAAGTGTTGTTCACTTAGGCTTGAATATTGCAAACGCATTTCGGGGTGATTTAGGTAGTTTGCCAACATCATATCATGGCAATTTAGTGGAAAAGCTAAGTCTAAAGATTTAAAAAATGAAGCTTTATTTTTCAAATCATAGGTAGATTTTTCTGTGGGCAGCAAGATTATTTTCTCTATAAAAGGCAACAAGTTCTTATTGTTGATGGCAAAATAGAAAGCTTTATTTTCAGACACTGCAACCGAAAATCCGATGGGATAAATATCAATAATATTTTTCATTGGTCCGTCGATGGAGATACCCAACAGAGTGGCTTTTTCAATTTCTGCCATAGCATTTTCTGCCTCGGCGATGTTGTTTACTTCTATTATCTGAAAATCGGAATTTCTAAAGTTTTGGAATAAACTGGCTGATTGAAACGACTCATCATCATCTAAACTTGAAAATAAATTTGGAGTGCCATCGCCATCCGAAAATATCATTTCCGACTTCTTTCCGTCAGTTGTAGGCGGTGGTGTTAAACTAAAGTCAGTGAACACTCTTTTGGCGATAGTTCTAAATTCCAACTCATCAAAAACGGCTTTTAAATCTTGTAGATTCACATCTTTATACTTTAGCTCATCCTCTTTAAAATCCACTGGAACATCCAAAACTATGGTTGCAAGCATTTTTGAAAGCTTAGCTTGTTCGGCATTTTCTTCCACCCTTTGCCTTAATTTTTCACTTTTTATCTCACTTGTGTTTTCCAGCATATTTTCGATGGAGCCAAACTGCTCTATCAATTTTTGGGCTGTTTTTTCGCCCACACCTGGCACCCCGGGGATATTATCCACAGCGTCGCCCCAAAGTCCAAGAATGTCAATAAACTGTTCTGGCTCTTTTATACCATATTTTTGGCAAAAGTCGGCACTTTTTATAATTTGTGCTTTTTCGCCCATACGTGCGGGTCTATACATATGAATATTGTCGGACAGTAGTTGCCCAAAATCTTTATCACTGGTCATCATAAAGACCTCAAAGCCCTCTTTTTCGGCCTTTTTCGCCAATGTTCCAATAATGTCATCAGCTTCGAAGCCTTGCATTTCCAAAACAGGAATTCCAAAGGCATCAATAATACGTTTTATATATGGAATCATGGATAAAATTCCATCTGGGGTGGCTTCGCGATTTGCTTTATAATCTTCAAATTCCTCTTCGCGGAAGGTAGGTCCGTGGGAGTCGAAAACCACACCTATATGCGATGGTTTTTCATTTTTCAGAATATCGTAAAGCGTATTTGTAAAACCAAAAGCCGCCGAAGTATCCAAACCAGTAGTTGTAATTCGTGGCGACCTAATTAAAGCATAATAAGCTCTGTAAATCAGAGCCATAGCATCTAACAGAAATATTTTTTTCTTTTCCATATTTAATTATTTTTCTTTTGCCCATCCAAGCCACTGGGCATCATTTTCAGTTTTATGAGTTTTTATTAGTTCAAAAATTTCGTCAACATTATTTGCCACTGCAAAGGCAGAGAAATGAAAATCTCTAATAAATCCTTCTTGATGCATTTTTTTCAATTGCAGATACAAATTTTCATAAAATCCATTATCATTGAATAAAATTAGTGGTTTTTGGTGAAAGTCGAGCTGTGTCATTGTTAAAATTTCAAACATTTCATCAAAAGTTCCAAATCCGCCCGGAAAAACCACAAAATAGTCGGAAATATCGGCCATTATCTGTTTTCTTTCAGCCATATTTTCCACATATATCATTTCGCTAAGATTATTATGTGCAATTTCGTTGGAGGAGAAAAATTTTGGAAAGACACCAATAATTTCACCCTTGTTTTTCAGGGTTTCGTCAGCAAGTGTTCCCATCAATCCCACCGATGCACCTCCATAAACAATGGCATAATTATCCTCTACTGCCTTTTGTGCAAACTTTTTCATACTATCTTCAAACTGCCTGTTTATGGGCTTTGCCGAGCCACAAAAAACTGCTATTTTCTTATTTTTTCCTTGCATAATAATTCTTTTTTTGTTCTAATATCTATTTTTTCACTAATTTTGAACATTACAAAGATACTATTTTGATTAAACCAGAAACAGTTCAGCGAATAATTGACACTTCACAAATTGTGGAAGTGGTCTCCGATTTCGTCTCTTTGAAGAAAAGAGGTGCTAATTTTATTGGTTTATGTCCGTTTCATAACGAAAAAACTCCTTCGTTTCATGTTTCGGCTTCCAAGGGAATTTTTAAATGTTTTGGTTGCGGCAAAGGTGGCAATTCTGTAAGCTTTGTTATGGAACACGAGCACTACTCCTATGTGGAGGCTTTGAAATATTTGGCAAATAAATATAGCATCGAAGTTGAAGAGGTGGAGATGTCTGACGAGATGAAGGCTGAACTTTCGGAGCGAGAAACAAATTTTGCCATAAATCAATTTGCACAAAAATTTTTCACCAAAACTCTGTTTGAATCGGACGAGGGTAAACAGATTGCACTAACATATTTCAAAGAGCGTGAATTTAGCATCGACACTCTTAAAAAGTTTCAGGTGGGATTTAGCCCCTCATCGTGGGACGCTTTTATATTGGAAGCTACAAAAAATGGCTATACCAAAGAGCAGCTGGTTAAATCGGGTTTGGTAATTGAAAAAGAGGGCAGATATTATGATAGATTTCGCGAGAGGGTAATTTTTCCCATTCACAATATTTCGGGTAGAGTTTTGGGCTTTGGCGGTAGGATTTTGAGTTCGGAAAAATCGCAGGCAAAATATATTAATAGTCCCGAAAGTGATATTTACAATAAGAGTAAGATTTTATATGGAATTAATTTTGCGAAGAATCAAATTGTAAAGGAGGATAATTGCTTATTGGTGGAGGGCTACACCGATGTTCTCTCCATGAATCAGGCTGGCATTGAAAATGTGGTGGCATCGTCGGGGACATCGTTAACAACAGAGCAAATTAGGCTAATAAAAAAATTCACCAGCAACATCACCATTATTTATGATGGCGATCCAGCGGGTATAAAGGCATCTTTGCGGGGAATTGGACTGATTTTGAGTGAAGATATGAATGTGAAAGTTGTTCTACTTCCCGAACCCGAAGACCCCGATTCCTTTGTGAAGAAAAACAGAAGTTCGGAAGTCCAAAAATATTTCGAAGAGAATGCACAAAATTTTATTCTCTTCAAAACTAAACTTTTACTTTCGGAAACAGAAAACGACCCCATAAGAAAATCGCAAGTTATCTCGGAAATAATAGATGATATTGCCCTTATTCCAAATCAAATTACACGTGCAGTGTATGTGAAAGAGTGTAGTGCCCTTTTCGAAATTTCGGAAAACAGCTTAATTGGTCAATTGAATAAAATATTGACAAAAAAGTTCCGTAGTAGAGTTAAGAAACAAGGACAAGACACCAGCGGTATAGATGAGCTGATGCCCATTAAGGAAGAGGAGCAACAAAGCAGACTTGAGGTTGACTACTACAATCCGCAATATCAAGAAGGTGCCATAATTCATATACTTCTAAATTATGGAACAAAGAATTTTAAAATAAAAGATTTAGACGAAAATAATAACAAGCAGGAAGAAACATATCAAGTGGCAACATATATTATAAGCGATTTGACCAATGATGAAATTGATTTTACCAATGCACTCTATGCTGAAATGTTTTTGGAATATAAAAATAGATTTTTTGAAAATGATTCTAATATAGAACGCTTTTTTACTTCGCACGAAAATGAAGAAATTAGAAATAAAGCCATAGATTTTTTATCATTTCCATATGATATAAGCGATGAGTGGAAAAACAAACATAATATCGAAACTCCTGATATTAATGATGAGTCCACAAATATTCTTCAAGAGATGATTTTCAGTTCACTTCTAAAACTTAAACTTCGTAGAATTGAGATGCTTATGAAAGATATTGAAAACTCAATGAAGGAAGAGACTGATTATGAGGAGATTGTATTGATGATGCAAAAACACAAAAGTTTGGGAGATATTCGATTAGAGCTAACAAAGCATCTGAATATTATTGTAACGCATTAAAAATAGTTAGCTCAATTTGTCTTATAAGACACCCTAAATTTTGGTTATAAACCTACAAGGTCGGAAAGACCTTTATTCTTTTGATTCTAAACCTACAAGGTCGGAAAGACCTTGCAGGTTATTTCTATAAAACAAATATTCGAACCCTACGGGTTCTGAAAATGCTTAAAAACACAACAGTCAGCCGAACTGCCCGATTATTCTGCACATTTCGATTTCGCTCAATGGGCAGAATTAGCTTCCCTTTAGGATCGTTGAGTAGGTGCTTGAAACGCCCCTGATTTTACTTTTGCACACCAAATTTGTCTTAGTCTTCGATGCTCGCCCCCGATTTTATCGGGACTACTCAGACTGACAAATTGGTTTTAGTCGCCATCGCACAAGGGCAGAATTAATCTAAATATGTTTTCATTTCTTTAATTTGATCTCGCAGATATGCGGCAGCAATAAAATCTAATTCTTTTACAGCTTTATCCATCTCTTTTTGGAGTGTTTTTATCTCCTTTTGGATTTTATCCTTAGTGGCATATTTCCAGGTTTGTTCTTCGGCAGCTAAGCTTTCGGCAGATTTTATTTCGTAGTTTCTAACTTCTCTCTCTTTGTTTTCCACGGCATTGGTGAGGTGGGTTTTAATCTCTTTGCTAATGGTGGTGGGAGTGATATTATTTTCGATATTATATTTTATCTGTTTTTCACGTCTTCGCTGGGTTTCGTCCATGGTTTTTTGCATAGAATTGGTAATTTTATCGGCATAAAAAATCACTCTACCATTCAAATTTCGGGCTGCCCTACCGGCGGTTTGTGTTAGCGAACGCTCCGAGCGTAAAAAGCCCTCTTTGTCGGCATCTAAAATTGCCACCAGAGCCACTTCGGGCAAATCTAAGCCCTCACGAAGAAGATTTACACCCACAAGTACATCAATTTCACCGCCACGCAAATCGTTCAGAATCTCCACTCTGTCAAGCGTTTCCACATCTGAATGGATATACCTTGTTCTGATATTTAATCTCAGAAGATATTTCGACATCTCTTCTGCCAAGCGTTTGGTCAAAGTCGTTACCAAGACCCTAAAGCCTTCGCCTACAACTTTTTCTATCTCCTCCAAAAGGTCGTCAACTTGATTGTGGCAGGGTCTAATTTCTATAACTGGGTCTAAAAGCCCTGTGGGTCGCACCACTTGCTCAATCACAACACCTTCACTTTTTTCCAACTCATAGTCGGCAGGTGTGGCACTAACAAAGATAAATTGGTTTGTAAGCTCTTCAAATTCTTCAAACTTAAGGGGCCTATTATCTATGGCTGCTGGCAGTCTGAAGCCGTATTCTACAAGATTTAGCTTTCGCGACCTATCGCCACCATACATAGCTCTAATTTGGGGTATTGTAACATGACTTTCGTCGATTACGGTGATATAATCATCGGGGAAAAAATCTAAAAGGCAGAAGGGACGAGTGCCGGGGGCTCGACGGTCGAAATATCTGGAATAATTTTCTATTCCCGAGCAGTATCCCAACTCCTTAATCATCTCCACATCGTAGGTAACTCTATCTTCTATCCTTTTGGCTTCCAAGGGCTTACCAATCTCTTTAAAATAATCCACCCTCTCTTTTAGGTCTATTTGAATTTCGCGAACTGCCTGACTTACCATATCTTGCGATGTAACAAATATGCTTGTCGGATAAATTATAAGCTGTTCATTTCTTGAAATGGCATATCCATCGTTGGGATTAAAAGACTCAATGGACTCAATTTCATCGTCCCAAAAAATAATTCTGTAAGCCAAATCGGTGTATGCCGGATAGATGTCCACGGTGTCGCCTTTCACCCTAAAATTTCCGGGCTTGAAATCTGCTTCTGTCCTCGAATAGAGGCTATTTACCAAATCTTGCAAAAGTAAATTTCTTGAAACCTGCTGTCCAACACTAATTTTAATTACATTTTTTCTGAAGTCATCGGGGTTTCCAATTCCATAAATACATGAAACAGAAGAGACAACAATTACATCACGCCTCCCTGACAAAAGCTGAGTGGTTGTACTAAGACGAAGTTTTTCCAGTTCATCATTAATGGACAAATCTTTTTCGATATAGGTATTGGTTGAGGGTATAAAAGCCTCTGGCTGATAATAGTCGTAGTATGAGACAAAATATTCCACAGCATTTTCTGGAAAAAAGCTTTTAAACTCGCTATAAAGCTGTGCTGCCAGAGTTTTGTTATGGCTCATAACCAAAGTGGGTCTATTCAAATTGGCAATTACATTGGCAATAGTAAAAGTTTTTCCGGAGCCAGTTACCCCCAAAAGGGTTTGACTTTTGTCGCCACGCTTGATGCCCTCAGCGAGCTGTTTAATGGCTTGAGGCTGGTCGCCTGATGGAGAAAAATCTGATACTAATTTATATTTCAAAACTTTAGCTTTCTATTTTTATATATGTATAAATGGGGAAATGGTCGGAGACTTTCATTTTGTAATCGGTGGTGAAACCTCTACTTTTAAAGGATTTATCGTGCAAAATATAGTCAATTCTAAATGAGGGATAATTTCCATTGTAAGAATTTCCAATACCTCTGCCCGACTCCACAAAGGCATCTTTCAAGTTTTTTGAAACAAGCTGTGTGGCATAGGAACATGGAGTATCGTTGAAGTCGCCACAGGCAATAATTTTATATGGCGAAGTGTTCATATGTGCCTTTACCTGCTCTGCCTGTTTTGCCCTTTTTACAAAGGCATGTTTGAGCTTCCGGAGTAACATTTTTGTATCTTTTTTAAGCTCTTTTCCCGTAATTTCATTATCGGTAAACTTTGTGATATCGTTGGCAAAAACCAAATCTTCGCCACTAAGCTTTATGGATTGCAAATGCATATTATAAACCCTTACAGTGTCGCCATTGGGAACAACAACATCTGAAAAAATAGCAGAATTATTACTCTTTTGATTGAAATTCACCTTACCATTATTCACGATAGGAAATTTAGAAAAGGTGGCAATTCCATAATTGTGTTGCGATTGACTTATGGGAAAATATTCGTAATAATATTCCGTTTCTAATATTTTGACCAAAGAATCTTTTGTTGGAAAAATATTTTTGTCGTGGGTAAAATACTCCTGAAAACAGACAATATCGGGCTGTTCTTTTCTTAAATATCTAAAAACGCTATCTCTATTTGTGAAATTAAAAGTCCAATCTTTGTTATAGTTGTATAAATCAAAAAGTTGCACATTAAAGGACATAACTTTAATATAATCCTCGGATTTTTTGGGCAAACTTTTGCCAGCAAATTGATAAGTTTTTCCGATATATCCATATCCTAAAATAATGGCTACAACAGATATTAGAACAGATTTGGGATTTACGATTATCCAATAAAAAACAAATGCAATATTTACTAATAGAATAATGGGATAAGCCAGACCAAAATATGCCAACATCCACAATTTTTCGGGGCTAAATTTTGCCGACAAATAGGACAAGAGTAGCAATATTACGGCAAAAATATTTGCCAGCATAATAATGCGATTTATAAAATTAAGACTTTTACTCTTTTTAGCCATTAATTCTGATTTTTACTCGATCTGAAGAGAAGGTCTTTCTCCTCTTTTGTCAATTTTTCGTATCCAAATTTAGATATTTTATCCAAAATAGCATCAATCTCTTTTTGTCTTTCTGCCCTTCGGGCGTTATATTCTTGATCCGACATCTCCGAAACAGGCTTCACACGCTGTTTTTTGGCTTTAAATTTTCGTTTTTTAGGCTTTCTTTTTAAGTTTTTAAACTTATCTGTTATCTTAAAATCTCTGTTCAAGATAAAAAAGCTACCTGCTAAAAAGCCCCAAAAAGCACCGCCCAAATGGGCAATATGTCCACCCGAATTGCCCTTATTTATGCTTAAAATATCAATAACTATAAAGACAAGGGCTATCCATTTTATCTTAACATTTCCTATAAAAGCCAGGCGAATTTGATAGTTGGGAACAAAGGTGGCTACGGTGAAAAGTATGGCAAAAACAGATGCCGATGCCCCTATGGCTCTTGCTTGAGGTAAAATATCTTGAAAAACAGGGAAGGTATTAAAAGCTAAAACATAAAAAACACCCCCAAATATTCCACCTATAATATATATCCAAAAGAGCTGTTTTTCTCTTAGAAATTCAAGGAAAATTCTACCACTAAAATATAGCATAATCATATTGAAAAGTATGTGCAAAAATCCGCTGTGCGAAAATTGATAGGTTAGAAAAGTCCAAGGTTTTGATGCAATATTTGCATATGAGGCTGGCAACATCAGGGCTTCCACAAAGGGATTGTGTCTTATTTCTCCCAATTCTATATTGTAAAGAAAAAAGTACAGTTCGTTAAAAATACTTGAAATTAGGATTAAGAGATAGATAGCTAAATTTGCTAAAATCAATCTGGAAAGATTACTTTTCGACTGAAAAAACTTCTTAAATCTATCTTTAAGCGAAATATTTTGATAGGCTCTAAACATTTTTATTTAGTTAAAAAAATTATTCTTAGATTTTCTTCTCCACATTAAAATCAGCACAATTCCGAACAACATTCCACCCAGATGGGCAAAGTGTGCCACTCCGTCTTGCGTTCCTGTAAAGCCGAGATATAACTCCAAAGCACCGTAGAAAATCACAAACCATTTGGCTCTAATTGGTATGAAAAAGTACAGGTAAATCATCACATTAGGGAACATCATTCCAAAGGCTAAAAGGATTCCAAAAACTGCTCCCGAGGCTCCTACAACACTGGGCATATTTAGATAATATTCGCGATAATCGCTGATAAAAAGTGAAGCATTTTGCATAGCAAGACTATTATTTGGCGATATATTCAACTCTCCAACAGCTCTTTGGAAACTAAGGAATGCGTTATAAATTTCGGCATCATAATATGGGTCAACTTTAAAACGGTGCGTTGACAAAATCTCATTCAAGTTAGCCATATTGGGGTTGAACAAGAAAGTATCCAAAGTATTAATTAGTGGATTTATTTGAAAATAATATACTGCATAATGCACCAATCCGGCACCAATTCCAGTTACAAGGTAGTAAATCAGAAACCTTCGGGGTCCCCAGAAATTTTCAATGGTGGAACCAAACATCCAGAGGGCAAACATATTGAAAAATATATGTCCAAAATTGCCATGCATAAACATATAAGTAATTAGCTGATAGGGTCTAAAATGCTCAGAGCCGAAATATTTCAAGCTAAATATTTCATACAAATCAATATTGAAAGTATTGGGTAGGGTTACGGTTGCCAGAAAGAAAATGGCATTTATTATCAGCAAATTTTTCACTACTGGGGGCAACACTCTAAATCCACCCGGAGACAACATATTCATAGATTATCAATTAAAAAAATCAAACAATTCTTCTTTACTAATCATTTTATAGACAGTTTTTCCACTGGGCGACTGATGCGAAACCGAGCAAGCAAAAAGGTCGTTTACAAGAAACTCCATCTCTTCGGTGGTAAGTTTTCTGTTGGATTTTATTGCCAAATTTTTAGACATGGATTTTGCTATATTTACTTTTTTATCTTCCCTTGCAACCAACATATTACTTTTGAAAGAGTCTATCCATTTTTCTATCTCTTCGTTCAAATTTTCGGATAGAGAAAAATCTGTGGGTGTTCCGTTTATAATAAATGAATTGTGTCCTACGTCAGAGATGTCGAAGCCCAAATTATTCAGTTCATCCATTATCTCTCGCATTATTTCTGCGTCGGACGATTTTAGCTCAATGGTGGCAGGAAACAACATTTTTTGGCAATTCTGACTTCCATCTTCAATCTTCGACAAAATTTTCTCAAAGAGTATTCTTTCGTGTGCCGCAGCCTGATTTATAATCATTAATCCAGACTTTATTCTTGTAACAACAAAGCTGTTGTACATCTGTATAAACGCCCCTGAAAGCATCTCATCATCATCTTCAAAACTATCGGTTTGCTCAATTGTTTGTTGCTGCGAAACTGCGTCAGTTTCGTTGATGTAAAGTTTTTGCCAATGTTCAATATTGTTTCTATCCCTGCTGCTAATTTGTGGTTTTTCAAAGCCAGTTTTGGGTGCTGCTGTGGGATTAGAAAAGGGGTTATAATCGGGATTTATTTTAATTTCTGGTGGCTTAATTTCGCCTTGTGGCTTAGAGTCGAAGTTGAAAATGGGATCAATGTCGAAGTCTAAAGATGGGGTTAGGTAATTCTCTGCCAATGCTTTGCGGATTGTAGAGTGCAAAATTGCATAAATCACCCTTTCATCTTTAAATTTAATTTCTGTTTTTGTGGGATGCACATTCACATCAATATCACAAGGGTTCACCTGAAAGAACAGAAAATATGAGGGGTTATAGCCTTCGGGTATCAGCTCTTGGTATGCCCTAGCTATGGCATTGTGGATATATGGACTTCTGAAATATCTGTTATTTACAAAAAGATATTGATTATTTCTGGTTTTTTTGGCTGCCTGAGGCTTGCCCACAAAGCCCTGTATAGCAACAAAATCTGTATCTTGCTCAGCCCAAACAATATTCTCATTAAAAATTTTTCCCATTAGGGATACAATTCTACTTTTAAGCTTTTCTTTTCCTGTTTTATGCTCCAATTTGTCATTGTGATAGAGCGAGAAACTCACTTCGTGGTGGGCAAGAGCCACTCTATAAAATTCTTCGAGAATATGGCTCATCTCCACTGCATCAGATTTTAGGAAAGCTCTACGTGCAGGCACATTAAAAAACAGATTTTTCACCGCTACGGAAGTCCCTTTGGGGAACGAGCAAGGCGACTGGTCCACAATTCTGGAGCCCTCTATAATAATTTCTGTCCCTACACTATGGTCGTCGGTGGATGTTTTTAGCTCCACATGAGCTATGGCTGCAATTGACGCCAAAGCTTCGCCCCTGAAACCCATGGTTCTGATATTGAACAAATCGTCTGCTGTGCGTAGTTTTGATGTGGCATGACGTTCAAATGAGAGGCGAGCATCTGTTTCGCTCATACCCTTTCCGTTGTCAACAACTTGTATTAAAGTTTTTCCAGAGTCTTTGATAATGAGCTCAATTTCATCGGCACCAGAGTCAACAGCATTTTCAATCAATTCTTTGACAACAGATGCAGGTCGTTGAATAACCTCCCCTGCTGCAATTTGATTGGCAATATTATCGGGAAGTAGTTGAATTATATCCGACATTGAATTTAGACTTTAACGAAGAAGATTATGATTAAAAGAAGTAAAAGTACGATGAACATACGTAAAATGGTATTTTTTGAGATGCTGGTGTATTTTCGTTCTCTGCTCCATGTTCTACGAATTTTCTCCTGCAACTCCATCTCTTCGTACTCTTTAGGACTGATAATTTTCTTTTTATCATTCTCCTCTTCTGGACGATAATACACAGGTTTATAGTTTGATCTTTTGGGTTTAGGTTTATGTAAAAATGTAAAAATCATATCTCATAAATTATTTTACAAAGGTAATCATTTATAAGCAAAAAACTGTTTCACCTAGTTTCAAAACTTTGGATGCAGCACGAATGTTCATATAATAAATGTTAAAGAGTCGCAAAGCGATGCTTTACGACTCTTTATAAAATTCAAAAATTATATCAATTAAGCGTAAAGTTCTAAGAATACTTTTCTTAGTTTTTCGCTTTCTCTCATAATTTGCAAAGTAATTTCGGCATGACCTTTAGCATAACCATTACCAACTATCATATTCACATCGCTACCAACGCCTTCGGCACCTAGAGCAGCTTTGGTGAATGATGTAGCCATAGAGAAGAAATAAATTGTTCCCGATGGTTTTGTACACAAGATACTTGTCATTTCAGTATCAGGAATATTTACGTTGTTGATGCAAATATCGGCCATTTCGCCTTTAGTAAGTTCAGAAATCTTTTCCATAACAGCCACTGGTTGAGTAGCATTTGCTGGGAAAACATAGTCGCAAAGTTCAAGGTCTTGAAGACGTTTTGTACTTTTTTCGCTATGAGTAATTCCAATAACAGTACCTGTAACTCCGGCACGTTTTTTTGCTTCGTAGCAGCAAAGCATACCTGATTTTCCACCTGCACCGATAATTACAACTGTATCGCCAGGTTTAACCAATTTTGCTGTTTGTGCAGGAGCACCTGCAACGTCTAATGCTGATAATACCAATCCTTCTGGAAGATCATCTGGTATTTTAGCATAAATTCCACTTTCGAACAAAATTGCTTGTCCGTCTATGTCAACTTGGTCAATTTCGTCTCGAATTTCTTTAATTTTATCAATTCTAAGTGGCGTTAGAGATAGCGACACAAGTGTTGCAATTTTGTCGCCCTCTTTCAGGTCGATTTTTCCTTTTAGTGCATCTCCAATTTTTGCAACTTTACCCAAAAGCATTCCACCAGAACCTGTAACTGGATTACGGTGTTTGCCTTGTTTTGCAACAATATCGAACATTATTTCTTTAATTTTTTCGTGATCGCCACCTGCTTGTTCTTTTATTTGTGTAAAACTTGCCGAGTCAACGTTTAATGTTTGAACATCAATAAGGATTTCGTTGTCATAAATTTCATCCATATTATTGTCCAGCTTATTTGCTGGTTGAGGCAATACTCCCACTGGCTCTATTACTCTGTGCAAGCCATATTTATTTCCTACTTTTTGCATAAGATTAAGAAGTTATAATATTTTAATTTTATTTTAAGTTCAATATTTTTCTTGCTTCGGCTGGTGTGGCTATTTCTCTACCAAATTCTTTGGCTAGACGTACCACTTTTTCAACCAATTCTCCATTAGATTTTGCCAACACACCTTTCGAGATGTAAACATTATCTTCGAATCCAACTCTAACGTGACCACCATCGATAATGGCAGCAACAGCAAGAGGAAATTCGTATCTACCTACACCGGCAACAGTATAAGTAGCATCGCTAGGAATACTTCCACGAAGGAACATAAAATCTCTAAGTGTTCCATCGATACCGCCATTAACTCCCATTACAAAATCGAAGTGCATGGGGCTTTTAATAAATCCTTTTTTATGAAGGCGAAGAGCCATGTCTATCATACTTTTATCAAATACTTCAAGCTCAGGTTTAATGTTTCTTTCGATCATTCTTTCGCCAAAATATTTGATTGTATTTTCAGTATTCATAAATACTTCGTCGCCACCAAAATTTAGTGTTCCACAGTCTAAAGTAGCCATTTCGGGATTAAGTTCTGTAGGTTGAAGACGTTCATCGTCTGTCATTCCAACGGCACCACCAGTTGAAGGTTGGATTATAACATCTGGAATTTCTGCTTTAATAGCATCCATAATTTCTTTGAAACGACCTTTATCTTGTGTAGGAGTTCCATCATCCCAACGTACATGAAGGTGAATAATGCTAGCACCAGCATCGTAGGCCGATTTTGCTTCTCTAACACATTCTTCTACTGTGTATGGAACTGCAGGATTGTGTTCTTTAAGAACTTCAGCACCACAAATTGCAGCTGTAATGATTAATTTTTCCATTTTGTCTGTTATTTTAAAAGAACAACAGGATTTTCGTAAAGGAAAATCCTGTTGTAGAATTTATTAAATGTTATTTATAATATTTTTCGCGAAGATATTGTAGTGATTCTTCGATGGCGTTGATTGTGTAGTCAAGATCTTCTTTTGTATGACGTGCACAAATATAACCGTGGTGATATGGTTGCAAGAATACTTTTCTACGAATTAGTTGAGTGTAGAAATCAGTTCTTTTTGCTTTGTATGTACCATCTTCGTCTTTATCAAAAGTAATGAACATCATTGGAGGAATACCAGAAATGCGAGCACCAACATCGTATTTTTCAAGAAGCTTAGCAATTTCGCCATTGAAATATTCACCTTTTTCCCAAATTTGTTCTAGTATTTTGTCTCTTTGAAGAATTTCTATAGTTTTCAAAGATGCAATGTAACTCAAGCTATTGGGGAAGAATGTTGAAGAAACGAAAACATTTTTCTCAACTTCTTTCATAATTTCTGTTTTACCAGTAACACAACCGATAGGATATCCGTTGGCCATAGCTTTTCCGAAAACAGCCATATCTGGAGTTACACCGTAATATTTTTGAGCACCACCAATTGAAACTCTAAATCCAGTTCTAATTTCGTCAAAAATAAGAACAGCTTTATGTTTAGCAGCTAGTTCTTTAACTTTTTCAAGGAATCCAGGTTTTGGATCTTCCATAGGTAATGCCAATGGGTGACCATAAGGAGTAACGATAACAGCTGCTACCTCATCTTTGTTTTCTTCTAAAAGTTTTTCTAGACCTTCAGCATCATTGTATTCAAACTCAAGAACATCTTCCCAAAGTTTCTTAGGAATTCCACCTTTTACTTCCACGCACCAGTCGTGCCATCCGTGGTATCCGCAACGAATAATTTTAGTTTTTTGTGTGTATGAACGAGCTATACGAGTTGACAAAGTTGTAGCATCAGAGCCTGTTGTAACAAAAAAGCTCATTTCTGCACAAGGCACTATTTCTTTAAGCTTTTCAGCTAACATGTTTTGGTATTTTTGAGTCAACGAGAAGCAGAAACCTTTTTCTTGCATTTGAGCAATAACTGCGTTATCAATTTCTTCTTCGCGGTTTCCAATAATCATTGGACCATAAGCACATAGATAGTCGATATATTCGTTTCCATCAATATCAGTTACTCTACCGCCTTTACCATTGTCAAAATAGATTGGGTATTCGCCTTCAACGAAGTTGTATGGGCGACGGATTCCTGCCACTGCACCAGGGATAAGGGTTTTGGCATACTCAAACTCTTTCATTGAGTTTGTCAAATTTAATTTTGGAGCTTCTTTCATAATATAATAGTTTTAATTTTTCTTAGTTTTTAAGGATGAAGTCAACAAAAACCTTGGGAGTATGAACTAATTCCATGGGGATTTCTCCTGTTTTTTTCACTTCATTTACTTCGGCTATAACAACATCAGCAGCTGTTGCCATAATTGGATTGAAATTTTGTGTTGTACCTTCGTAAACCAAATTTCCTTCTTCGTCGGAGTAGCTAGCAGCAATAATTGCCACATCGGCTTTTAAAGGTTTTTCTAAAATATAATCTTTACCATCGATATTTATAATTTGTTTGCCTTCGGCAACAACAGTTCCAAGTCCAGTTTGTGTAAGAACACCTCCAAGACCTGCTCCTGCTGCTCTAACTCTCTCTGCCAATGTCCCTTGTGGATTAAACTCTACTTCTGTTTCTTTGGCATTCATTTGGTCGATAGTAATTGGATTTGTGCCAATGTGAGATGTAATAACTTTTTTCACTTTTTTATTTGCAATCAAAATTCCAACACCTTTATCTGGGAAACCAGAGTCGTTACAAATTACGGTAAGATCTTTAATATCAGATTTTGCTATTGCATCTATAATTTTGTGAGGAGAACCATTACCCAAAAAACCTCCCACCATAATTGTCATTCCGCTTTTTATTTTGCTGACAACTTCATCAATTTCAATTCTTTTTTTCATTGTAATTCTATTTTTTAGAAACAATTTTTTTCTTTCAGCAAAAATATAAATAAAGCTTGATTAAAACAACTAATTTACATTTTCTTTGAAATGTTTAGTAGTTTTTAGCAAAATACAAAAACAAACAAAACTTATCTTAATTGATTTCTAAAATATTAGTACGAGGGTTTTGAGCTTTGAGGTCTTTTCTTTTTTAACCATAAGCTTTCGCCTTCAACAATCTGATAACTGTCGTTCATACTATTTAGCGACATTAGTGATTTTTGCTTAATTCCTTGAAATTGTGCTATTTGATGTATAGTCTCACCTTTTGTCACTATATGAAAATCGACAGCACCTTTGGAGCGTTTTGATTCTATATAAACTATTTCACCAGGTTTCAGGGTTTCTGTTTTTGAAACATCATTGTATTTTCTGATATATTTTTCGTCGGAGAAAAATTCTTCTGCAATTTTCAAATAAGTGTCACCTTCTTTGGCAACAATGAAACGAGTGTGATTATTTATGTAAACATTTCTATCGTACATTACCGACACAGGTCGATAAACAATTCCAAGAATAACAAAGGCATCGCTTTCGCTTTCATGAGGTTTCACTACTGTGGGCGTAGTAACAGTTTCAGCTTTTTCTGTTTTAGGGATATTTTTGTCGTAATTATATAATTCGTACTCTTCAATTATTCTAACCAAAATTTTTGAATACTCTGGATTTGTGGCATAACCTGCATCTTGCAATCCTTTCGACCATGAGATGTAATCGTCGGAATCGTAATCAAACAAAAAGGCATATCTTTTATTCTTCAATAAAAACTGAGAGTGATCTTCGTATGACTCTTCCACAGAATTATATTTTCTAAAACAATCATTTTTATTATCATCATCTTTCAGATAAGTTTCACCATTCCACGCACCACCACATTTAATTCCAAAATGATTATTGGCATTTTGTGCCAATTCGCTGGTACCAGCCGCCGACTCTAATATTCCCTGAGCCAAGGTAACACTTGCCGGTATGCCATGTTCATTCATTTTTTTAATAGCAGCATTTTTATATTTGGTAATAAAAATTATTATATCAGATTTTGTATAACTTTGCGAGTAACTAACAAAAGATGTAAAAAAGAGTATAAGAAATATAATTTTACTTTTTTTCATATAAAGAGGTGCTTTTATAATTTTATACAAAACTATAAAAAAGAAAAAGATATAAAAAATAAAAAATATGGATTTTGAAATTATTAAACACTATTTCCCAAATATCAACACCGAGCAGGAGCAAAAATTTGAACAGCTTATGTCGTTATATGGAGATTGGAACGAAAAAATAAACGTTATTTCTCGTAAAGACATTGGAAATTTATATATAAACCATGTTTTGCACTCGTTGGCAATTGCAAAACTTATAAATTTTGCCGATGGCAGCGACATATTGGATATTGGTACTGGTGGCGGTTTTCCGGGCATTCCACTGGCAATTATGTTTCCCAATGTGCAGTTTCATCTAACCGATAGTATAGGTAAAAAAATTAGAGTTTGCACCGAAATTAGTAATGCCTTGAGCTTGACAAATGTGAAGGCAGAACAGATAAGAAGTGAGAACGTGAAAAACAAATATGATTTTATTGTTAGTCGTGCTGTTACCCAGCTGCCCGACTTTATGCCGTGGACAAAAGGGAAGTTGAAAAAGAAAAATATAAATCTTTTGCCCAACGGTGTTTTATATCTAAAAGGTGGCGATCTTGAAAATGAAATAAAACCACTTTCTCAAACTGTACACCAGTATAATATTAGCATTTGGTTTAAGGAAGAATTTTTTATTGAGAAAAAAGTTCTTCATATTTTTTGATTGAAACATAAAAGTTTTAAATTTGCCATTAAAACAAAACATTATTATTAAAAATAAACATTATGACTGAAACTATTAAACAGAGCTTAAGAGACAGCAAAACAGCAAGGTGGATTGCCTTAGGGCTTATTTCACTAACAATGTTCTTCGCATACTTTTTTGTTGACGTTGTTGCACCATTAAAAAACCTATTAGAACAAGAACCCTATTTATGGTCCAATGAAACATTTGGCATGCTTGGGGGTTCGGAATTTTTCCTCAATGTTTTTGCAGGTTTCTTAATTCTATCTGGTATTATTTTAGATAAAATGGGTATTAGGTTTACCCTAAGACTCTCTGGAGCGCTTATGCTTCTTGGGGGTACAATCAAGTGGTATGCACTAACAACAGGCTTTGCAACTTCCTCTATGGCGATATGGCTAAACTCTTTTATTCCATCAGTTCCAGCATCTGCCAAACTGGCATTTTTCGGATTTGCCATTTTTGGTGTTGGGATTGAAATGGCTGGTATTACCGTATCTAAAGCCATTGTAAAATGGTTTAAAGGTAAAGAACTTGCCTTGGCAATGGGGTTAGAGATGGCCATTGCCAGATTGGGTGTTTTTGCCGTTTTCCAACTGTCGCCAATATTTGCAAAAAACGGAGGCGTTTCCAACTCTCTATATTTTGGAGTACTATTCCTAATAGTAGGATTCTTAAGCTTCCTAATTTTCACATTTATGGACAGCAAACTAGATAAAGAAATTGACGAAGACGAAGAAGAGTCGCACGAAGAAGAATTTAAGGTTTCCGACCTTGGCAAAATCCTCACAAACCCTGGCTTCTTAGCCATTGCCGGACTATGTGTTCTTTTCTATTCGGCTATCTTCCCATTCCAAAAATTTGCCAGCGATATGCTTTCATCTAAATTGGAAATAGATTACATTATAGCTTCCAGATATGTTTCATTCTTCCCCATTGGGGCAATGATATTAACACCTTTTATTGGTGCATTCTTAGACTTTAAAGGAAAAGGTGCTACAATGATGATGTATGGGGCTATATTGCTGACTATTTCGCATCTAATTTTTGCCTTAGTTCCCAATGCAGCATTTACAACCTTTACAGCAATATTTACTATTGTTATCCTAGGAACTGCATTCTCATTGGTGCCAGCTTCAATGTGGCCTTCGCTACCAAAAATTGTTGAAGAGAGATATTTAGGTTCGGCATATGGACTAATATTTTACATACAAAACATCGGACTTCTACTTGTACCCATGCTTATAGGATACGCACTTTCAGCATCTAACCCTGGAGTAGCAGAGCAAATTAAAATGGGCGTTGAGGGTGTGAGATACAACTACACTGTGCCAGAATTAATTTTTGCAGGCTTTGGAGTAGCTGCAATTATCTTGAGTTTAGTGCTACGTTCCATCGACAAGAAAAAAGGATACGGTTTGGATTTACCAAACAAAAAATAGATTTTTTAATATTCATTTTGAGGGAGGGCGTTAAAAGCTCTCCCTTTATTATATAATATTGTATATTTAAAACCAAAAACAACACAAACCATGAAGAAAATATTTTTACACATAGCAGTCTTGGCATTGTCTGTGGCTTTTATATCCTGCGGCAGCAACGATAATAATTCTTTTTATGAAGAGTTTGACTCCGAAATCCAGAGCCATGATTATGCTCCTGAATTTGAAAAATCTGAGGATAAAGAAATGGACTCCGACGTGCAAGAGCGTCATATTATTAAAAACAGCAATACCAGAATGATGGTAGAAGATGTGGACAAAAGCGGCAGGGAGATAGATTTATTGTGCAAAAAACACAATGCCTTTATTAGCAATTCTGTAACAGAAAGCTTTACTTATGAGTATAGAAAAAATCTGAGCATAAGGGTTCCTGCCGAAAACTTTGAAACACTTATGGATGAAATTCTATTATTGGGAATACATATTAATATGTAGTACAATTTCAACATATGATGTAACAAAGGAGTACATCGACACCGAGGCTCGTTTGAAAAACAAAAAAGAACTTGAACAAAGATTTATTGATTTGCTCAAAAATAGAACTACAAATCTTTCCGATATTTTAGAGATTGAACGACAGCTAAATGACATTAGAACAGAAATTGAAGCCACTCAAAACTACCTAAATGCCCTAAAAGACCAAATTCAATATAGCACCATAGAACTTACTATATACCAAAACATTGAAAACAGCTCTTTTTCTAAAACAGAATCCTTTAAAGATGGAGTTGTGAAGTCATTAAATAATGGCTGGTGGCTCATAAAAGGAATTGTTTTATTGATAATAACGTTGTGGCCATTACTGATAATAGGGCTGATAATTGGGTTCATTGCCTACCTTAGGATAAAAAAGAATAAAGAAAAAAAGAAAAAGTATAAAAATGAGTATCAAGCAAATAGTTCTTCTGATAATTAGCCTATCTGTTTTGGGACTAAGTGCCCAAAAGGAGCGAAGCACAGTTTTTAAATCCAATAGCGAGGGTTATGCCATTTTCCGCATACCAGCAATAGTTTCCATTCCCAATGGCGACCTATTGGCTTTTTGCGAGGGTCGTGAAAACATTGACGATTTTGGCAATGTTGATATTGTGATGAAAAGAAGTAGCGACAGGGGTAAGACATGGAGTAAGCTCAAAGTCTTGGTTGATTATGGTCAACTGCAAGCGGGCAATTCGGCACCAGTTGTTGACCTCTTAGACCCCGAATATCCTCAAGGGAGAGTTTTTCTTTTTTACAATACTGGCAACAATCACGAATATGATGTGAGAATAAAAAACGGCTATCGAGAGGTTTGGTATATCACTTCCACCGACGGCGGGCACAGCTGGAGCGAGCCTACAAACATCACCACCATGGTTCATCGACCCAATTTTCCTTCGGCCAATCCAGAGTATAAGTTTGAGGAAGATTGGAGAACATATGCCAACACACCCGGACACGCCATGCAGTTTGCAGATGGCAAATATAAGGGCAGGCTATATGTGGCTGCAAATCACTCCCAAGGACCACCCATAGCACCATTTTCGGATTATTTTGCCATGGGTATTATTCAGATGACCATGGAAAAACTTTTCACATTAGCGAGTCTGTAAATGTAGTCAGTAGCAACGAATCCACCGCAGCACAGCTGAGCAACAACAGGCTTATGCTCAACAGCAGAAACCAAAATGGCGACATTAGGGCTCGAATTATTTCCATTAGTAGCGATGGGGGTCAAACTTGGGACACCACTTATTTTGACAACAGATTGATAGACCCCGTAAATCAGGGCAGTATGTTGAATGTTGACAATGGTGGCAAAAAGAAAATTATAGCATTTTGCAATGCGGCAAACAAAAATCAAAGAAATAATTTAACTCTTCGCATTAGCAAAGATGAGGAAAAAACATGGTTCAAAAACATTCTTATCGACAAGGGTGATAAGGACGACTACGCCTATACAGCATATTCCGACATTGTGAAAATGGGAAAAAGAGATATTGGAGTGCTTTACGAGTGGGACAACTACAACGAAATTGTTTTCAAGCTTATTAAGTGGTAGTTGAAAAAATATTTTGAACAAAGACTTGTTTATATTAAAATATTGACTATCTTTGCAGTCCGAAATAAAAACAGCATATTACAAAGTATAAAAGAAACAACATGTACTTAACTACTGAAATTAAAAAAGAGATCTTCAAAAAGTATTCAGGTTCAGAGACTAACACTGGTTCTCCAGAGAGTCAAATTGCATTATTCACATACAGAATTAAGCATTTAACTGAGCATTTGAAAACCAACAAGAAGGACAATTTTACACGCCGTTCATTAGTATTAATGGTTGGTCGTCGTAGAAGATTACTAGATTATGTTAAAGCTAAAGATATTGAAAGATATCGCGCTATTATTAAAGAGCTTGGACTTCGAAGATAAAAGAAAGACACTTTTAACACAAAAAGGCAATTTTAAAATTGCCTTTTTGTGTTATTCAATTTTAAATTATAAAACCCTATTAACACATGACAATACATCAACAAACATGTACACTTCCTGATGGCAGGGAGATTACCATCGAAACGGGCAAATTGGCAAAACAAGCCGATGGCTCGGTGGTTGTAAAAATGGGCAACACCATGCTTTTAGCCACAGTTTGTGCCAAAGCAGAGGCTGCAGAACACGTGGACTACATGCCACTACAAGTAGAATATCAAGAAAAATACGCAGCAACAGGTCGTTTCCCTGGTGGGTTTTTTAAAAGAGAAGCACGTCTTTCAGAATATGAAATTCTAATCTCAAGATTGGTGGACAGAGCATTACGTCCACTGTTTCCCGAAGATTTTCATGCCGACACTCAAGTATTGGTTTCTTTAATTTCTGGCGACAGCAACACTCTGCCCGACGCACTGGCTTGTCTTGCAGCATCAGCTGCATTGGCAGTTTCCGACATTCCATTTAATGGACCCGTAGCAGAAGTTAGAATTGCAAGAATTAATGGCAAATTCGTCATCAATCCACAAGTTGATGAACTGGAAAATGCCGATATGGACCTTGTTGTAGCTGCCACTATGGACAATATTATGATGGTTGAAGGTGAAATGAAAGAGGTGCAAGAGTCGGAAATGATTGAAGCACTTAGAATTGCACACGATGCCATAAAAGTTCTTTGTCAAGTACAATTAGACCTTGCAGCAAAGGTGGAAAAAGCACAAAACAAACGCGAATATTGTCACGAAACCAACGACGAAGACCTTAGAAATAGAATGTTTAGCGAGTTGAAAGAAAAAGTTTACGAAATTAGTAAAGCTCAACTTCCAAAACATCAACGCTCAGACGCTTGGAGTGAAATTTTCAAAAACTTCTTAGATACAATTCCAGAAGACGAACTTGATGCTAAAACTCCCATCGCAAAACGCTACTACGATCAATTGATGTATGAAGTGGTTCGTACAATGATTCTTGATGATAAAATCCGTTTAGATGGTCGCCAAACAAATGAAATTCGTCCCATTTGGTGCGAAACAAACTACCTTCCATCGGTACATGGCTCAGCCATATTTACAAGAGGCGAAACTCAATCGCTTACAACTTGTACATTGGGGTCAAAGCTTGACGAGCAAACCATTGATGGAGCTGTGATAGAAGGAACTAACAACTTTATTTTACATTACAACTTCCCTCCATTTTCCACCGGCGAGGTGAAACCCATTAGAGGTACAGCACGTCGCGAAATAGGACACGGAAACTTAGCACTAAGGGCACTTAAACCCGTTATACCAGGACCAGATGTTAATCCATACACAATTAGATTGGTATCTGATATTTTAGAATCCAACGGCTCATCATCCATGGCAACAGTTTGTGCCGGTACAATGGCATTGATGGACGCTGGCATAAAAATTACAAAGCCAGTATCGGGTATTGCAATGGGATTAATTAGCGATCCTAAAACAGGAAAATATGCCATCTTAAGCGACATTCTTGGTGATGAAGACCACCTTGGTGATATGGACTTTAAAGTAACTGGAACAGTTGACGGCATCACAGCTTGTCAGATGGATATTAAAGTTGACGGACTATCGCACGAAATTTTGGCAAATGCCCTAGAACAAGCACGACTTGGCAGACTTCATATCCTTGAAGAGATGAAAAAAACCATAGAGGTTCCACGTGATGATTATAAAGATTTTGTTCCAAGAATTATGAAAACTAGAATTCCTCGCGAATTTATTGGAGCAATAATTGGACCTGGTGGCAAAAATATTCAAGAACTTCAAAGAGAAACTGGAACTACAATTACAATAGAAGAAGTTGGCGATTTTGGCGAAATTGAAATTTTCTCCAACGACAAAGACTCACTAAACGTAGTTATGAAGAGAATAGAAGGCATTACTGCCGTTCCAGAAGTTGGCGAAGTTTATGAAGGAAAAGTGAAATCTATACAGCCATTTGGTGCTTTTGTGGAAATTTTGCCCGGAAAAGATGGACTACTACACATCTCGGAAATTAGCTGGCAAAGAGTTGAAAACGTTGAAGATATCTTGAAAGTTGGAGATGAAATAAAGGTAAAACTTATTGAAATCGACAGAAGAACCAACAAGCTAAGACTATCGCAAAAAGTTTTAACGCCCAGACCACCTAGACCCGAAAAAAAGCAAGACTAAAGTAGATTTAGTCCCTTCTTTAGGAACAAAGTGAAAACTTTGACACTCTTTTAACTAAAATGCATGAGAAATCTTGTAACATTATGGACTTCTCTGCGTTAAAGTTAGAGTTGAATAATTCATTATTTTTTTAATTGAACAAATTACATGAGACAACTCAAAATTACTAAACAGGTTACAAGTCGTGAAACGGCTTCCTTGGATAAATATTTGCAAGAAATTGGTAAAGTAGAGCTTATTACAGCCGAAGAAGAAGTTGAACTTGCAAAACGTATTAAAGCCGGTGATAGAGATGCCTTAGAAAAGCTTACAAAAGCAAACCTACGATTTGTAGTATCTGTTTCAAAACAATATCAAAATCAGGGACTTAGCCTACCCGACCTTATTAATGAGGGGAATTTAGGCTTAATAAAAGCAGCACAAAGATTTGACGAAACAAGAGGTTTTAAGTTTATTTCTTATGCCGTTTGGTGGATTCGTCAATCTATTTTGCAAGCTTTAGCAGAACAATCAAGAATTGTGAGGTTGCCTCTAAACAAAATTGGTTCCATAAACAAAATAAATAAAGCCTATGCTCAGTTGGAACAAGAATTTGAAAGAGAGCCTAACGCACAAGAAATTGCCGACCTATTGGATATTACAGAAGCTGAAGTGAAAGAATCGCTCCGAAATGCAGGTCGTCATGTTTCCATGGACGCTCCACTAATTCAAGATGAAGACAATACAATGTACGACGTGCTAAGAAGTGAAGACAGCGTTACACCAGAAACAGGACTTATGTACGAATCGTTACGCAAAGAGGTGGAAAGAGCAATATCAACACTTCCACAAAGAGAAGCTGAAATCATTAGATTCTACTTTGGTCTGGAAGGAAAACACCCCATGACCTTGGAGGAAATTGGCGAAAAATTCGATTTAACACGAGAAAGAGTTCGACAAATTAAAGAGAAAGCCATAAGACGACTGAAACACGTTTCGAGAAGCAAAATGCTGAAATCATATTTAGGATAATTCAAAATGCGACTTTTAAGAGTCGCATTTTTATTATATTTGCAAAAAAAAGATGAAACATCTGATTGCCCCTTCCCTACTTTCTGCCGATTTTGCTAATCTGCAAAACGATATAGAAATGGTAAACAACAGTCGAGCCGATTGGTTTCATGTGGATATAATGGATGGCGTTTTTGTGCCAAATATATCCATAGGATTTCCAGTGGTTGAAGTCATCAAAAGGCATGCTAAAAAGCCATTAGATGTACATTTGATGATTGTTGAACCAGAAAAATATGTGAAACAATTTGCACAAGCTGGTGCAGATATACTTACAGTTCACTACGAAGCCAGCACCCACCTACACAGAACATTACAACAAATTAAAGATGAAAACATGAAAGCTGGAGTGGTACTGAATCCACATTCAAATGTAATGCTTTTGGAAAACATCATAGAGTCCTGCGATTTGGTTTTATTAATGTCGGTTAATCCCGGCTTTGGTGGTCAAAAATTTATTGAAGAGACCTATTTCAAAATTGAAAAATTGAAATCTATGATTGAAAAACGCAAGCTGAAAACATTAATAGAAGTTGACGGTGGAGTAGGCTTGAATAATGCCAAAAAACTTATAGATGTTGGTGCCGATGTTTTAGTGGCTGGAAATGCAATTTTTAAATCAGAAAATCCCACAAAAACCATAGAAGATTTGAAAAATCTTTAGACTATAATATTATTCCGCTTGCGACTCTTTGTTGTGTTTAGTGGTAATATGCACACCCTTTTCCTCCATAAAATTAAGAAACTCAGCCAAACTACTTGGGTCAACATCTAACCAAAGATAAGCCCTATTGATTATAGTAATATCTTCAATCACCTCTTTTTCCCTAACAACAAGAACAAAGGTGCCTCCCATATCATATTTCCTAATTTCTTGAATATCTTTAAAAAGAATTTTTCGGCACAAACCCTTCTCTGTCTTTTTAAAAATACGATAAACTATGTACAAAAAATCGTCGTAAACATACACCACTCGCAAGGTAGAAGCAAACCATAAAAACCCTAAAGGAATTAAAATCAATGTCGTAAGAATTGGATTAAATAAAACATACGACAGAAAAGCAACAAATAGAAAAGCAAACAAAGGGAACAAAGACATTGTAAACCTATAAAACAGCTTAGGCTCCTTTGTTTCTTCTGTAATTGTTATTATTAACTTTTTCAATGATTTCTATTTGATGCAAATATATAGAATAAATAATACGCTTTTCAAGGTTTTATCTGAGTATGTGAATTGTGCCATAGATTGAGAATTGCTCTTCACCATTGAATATTTCTAAAACGTAGAAATATGTTCCATCGGGTGTGTTGGAGCCATCCCAACTATTATCATACTGATTTCGTTCGTAAACCTTTTCGCCCTTGGCATCAACCACCACCAAACGTGCTTTGGGAAATTTTTCAATATTTTCAAACACCAGAAAATCGTTTACACCGTCGCCATTGGGGGTGAAAACATTGGGACGCACAATTTGCTCCACATCTGGATAATGGGGTTTTTCAATAAACTCATCTTCTACAAAAACATCATCCTGACCCAAACTCTCTTCAACAAAATCTTCCTCCACGTAACTCTCTTTCTCTTCATCTGGAACAAAACTCGACTTGGCTTCGTTTTTGGGCTTAATTTTGTCAGAAAAACCCTTATCACTACTCTCTGACATAGCTGTGTTTACGGGCTTGACGGCAACTTCTTTTAGTTCCTCTTTTTTAAAAACTGCAGGCTCCTCAATCTTATTTTCTCTCTTTTCTGATATATTTTGCTCTTTAACAGAAGTTTCTTTGTTCTCAAACTCGGGCAATGTAGCTACATCATCCACCACAAGCTCTTCTTTTTCTGCAGGAATTTCTATTGTCTGTTTCTCACTATTTTCTATAATTTTTTCATCATTATTACTGTTGATTACAAAAAGTGTTGCTACTGTTCCCAGTGTGGCAACAGAGACAACTGCTGTGGTGATTTTGCCCACCGTGGAGCCAACAAACTGTTTAACAGCATTGGAACTTGCAGCTGCCGGTTGTGCAGGTGAAACAGGTGGCAGGTTGTTGGAAATGGTATTCCAGCAACGATCTGAGGGTTTCTCAGAATAGTTCCTTAGCGTCTCCACCAATTTATTTTCAAATGCTTCTTTCATCTTCTATTTTTGCAATCTACATTGTAACCACTGTCTCGCTTTAGCATATTGCGATTTTGAAGTACCCTCCGAAACCCCCAACTGCTGGGCTATTTCGGCATGAGAAAAACCTTCAACCGCAAACAGGTTAAAAACCATCCTATAACCATCTGGCATAGTTTCTACAAGTTTCATTATCTGCTTTGCTCCCATCATATCCACTGCTGTTTCTTGGTTTTGTTGTACATCATAACATTCGTCAATTTCTGCATGAAAGCGATGTTTTTTATTATTCCTATAATGACTGATGGCAGCATTTATCATTATTCTTCTAATCCAACCTTCAAACGAGCCGTCGCCACTATACATCGAGAGTTTTTCAAAAACTGTGGTGAAGCCTTCAATCATCACATCCTCAGCATCTTCCAAAGAGTTTGTGTATCGCCTGCACACACCCATCATTTTATATGAAAACCTATCATAAAGCTCTCTTTGAGCCTCACGATTGTTTTTCAAACATTCAGAAATGAGTTTCTCTTCACTCAGCATTTTTATTACTCTATTTGTTAGACGCAGTTTTTTTCAAAATCGTTGCATCAAAAAAACATTTATCTATCATATTTTTCATTAAATGCAACTTTTCAAAATTTACGGCATAGTTTAATTATTCAAAGTTATCAAAAAATGCTTTATGTGCAAATTGATTTTTTATTGTAGGCGATAATTTTAAGTTTCAAGTCCATATGAGACAAAAAGTTTCCAATATTAACTACTATAAAACAAACATTTTCAGTTTTCCATCTGTTTAATTCTATATTGTTGAAAAAGTTTTTTAAATTCGCAAAAATTAAAACAATTGATATGCATTACGATTTAATAGTATTGGGCAGTGGTCCGGGAGGATACGTTGCCGCCATTAGAGCTTCGCAATTGGGTTTGAAAGTTGCTTGTGTTGAGCGTTCAGAACCCGGTGGAATATGTTTAAACTGGGGTTGTATTCCCACAAAAGCCCTATTGAAAAGTGCTCAAGTTTTCAATTATATGAAAAATGCCAACGACTATGGTGTGGCAGTAGAGGGCGAAATAAAAGCCGACTTATCTGCCATTGTGGCACGAAGTCGTGGAGTTTCAGAACAGATGAGCAAAGGGATTCAATATCTTTTGAACAAACATAAAGTGGATTTTATCCAAGGATTTGGCAAGCTGAAAGCTGACAAAAAAATGGATGTAACCGACTCGGAAGGTAATGTGCAAGAATATTCAGCCGACAATATAATCATTGCCACTGGGGCTCGCTCAAGGGAGTTGCCCAATCTTCCACAAGATGGCGAAAAAATCATTGGCTATCGCCGTGCAATGGTTTTAAATAAACAACCCGAATCTATGGTTGTGGTAGGCTCTGGTGCCATTGGCTCTGAGTTTGCCTATTTCTACAACTCCATAGGTACAAAGGTAACTTTGGTGGAATTTATGCCTAGCATTGTCCCCAACGAAGATGAAGAGGTATCGAGACAATTGGAACGTTCCTTCAAGAAACAAAAAATGAAGGTTATGAAATCGGCATCAGTGGAATCGGTGGACACTTCTGGCGACAAATGTAAGGTCGTCATCAAAACCAAGAAAGGTGAAGAAATTGTTGAAGCCGACGTGGTGTTATCAGCTGTTGGAATTGTTAGCAATATTGAAAATATTGGTTTGGAAGAGGTGGGAATTGACATCGACAAAGGTAAAATTGTGGTTGACGATTTCTACAAAACTAATGTTGAAGGCTATTATGCCATTGGTGATGTGGTTCATGGACCATCGTTGGCACATGTTGCATCCCACGAAGCTATTATTTGTGTGGAAAAAATTGCTGGACACAATGTAGCACCTCTTGACTACAAAAATATTCCCGGCTGTACATACACATCGCCTGAAGTGGCATCTGTTGGACTAACAGAAAAGCAAGCCCTTGAAGCTGGTTATGAAATCAAAGTTGGGAAGTTTCCCTTTACAGCTTCTGGAAAAGCAACTGCCGGAGGTAATAAAGATGGATTTGTAAAAGTTATTTTTGATGCCAAATATGGCGAATGGCTTGGTTGCCACATGGTTGGAGACAATGTAACAGAAATGATATCAGAAGCTGTGGTGGCTCGAAAATTAGAAACTACTGGTCGTGAAATAATTGAAGCAATACATCCACACCCAACAATGTCGGAAGCAATTATGGAAGCTGTGGCTGCCGCATACGACGAATGTGTTCATTTATAAATAAATAAATAGAAGAAGGTGTCTTATAAAGTTAAAAGGTCGAACTGCTAACTTGTACGAAATTCGTATATATTTTCACCCTTTATGAGACACCTTTAGAATATAACAAAAGAGAGTCTTTTTAAGATAGACTCTTCTTAAAAAACTTATTTCATGAAACGTCAATTTTTGTTTTTGACACTTTTTGTTTTCCTTCTGGGCAAAGTTTTTTCGCAAGGATTTGAAGGCGGACTTTTGGTTGGACCCACCGCCACACAAGTTACTGGCGACATGCTTTCGGGTTACAACAAATTGGGTGCTATGGCTGGGGTTTTCACTCAGTTTGTCTTCGACGACAGAAACTCGCTAAGGATGGAGATGTACTACATACAAAAAGGTGCCAGAAGAGTGCCCAGCGAATATGACCCAAGAAAATTTCTTATTTCGCTACACTATGTAGAGGTCCCTTTTATTTATCAGTACAGATTTTATCATAAATTTTCAGCCCAGTTTGGTCTCTCTTTTGCATATCTTTTCAAAGCATACGAAAAAGACCTCTACGGCTTGGTTGACTCATATGGCAGGAAGCCTTTCAGAAATTTCGATTTTAGCGGACAAATTGGATTGAATTATCAATTAAGTGAGAAATTTCATTTGGGCGGCCGATTTTCCTACTCAGCACTTTTTATCCGCGAAAAGCCCGATTTCGAAAGTGTCGCTTTTCACAATATGAGGCAGTTCAACGATGTACTTCAACTTTCAGTCTCATATAGCTTTTAAAATGAAAGTAATTATTGGCATCACAGGTGCAAGTGGCTCAATTTATGCCCAAAGGCTAATAAATAAACTTATAAATTCTGGCAATAAAATTTCAGAAATAGCCTTGGTTATCTCGCCCAATGGCAAGCAAGTTTATGAGTATGAGGTTGGAGAATTTAAGTTTAAAAACGAAAAAATCAAGGAGCATAAATTCAACGATTTTTTCTCACCCATAGCTTCTGGCTCATCGAAATTTGATGCTATGGTTATTATCCCTTCCTCCATGGGAACACTTGCTAAGATTGCCAACGGCATAGCCGACAATGTATTGATTAGGGCTGCCGATGTTATGCTAAAGGAGCAAAGAAAGTTAATTATTGTAGCTCGCGAAACTCCACTTAATTTAATTCATATTGAAAACATGAAGAAAATTGTGCAAGCAGGTGGCATAGTTTTACCAGCTTCGCCCTCTTTTTACTCAAAACCAAAAAATATAGAAGAACTTGTTGACACTGTTTTAGATAGAATATTAGATATTCTAAAAATAGAAAATAAGAGTTTCAGGTGGGGAGAATAGTATTCTGCTTTTAGGCCCAAAAATGTTAAAATTATTTATTTGAAACAACATCTCACCTTATTTCACATTGACAGTCTCAAAAATTTTGTGTTTCTTTGCATAAATAATCCAAAGAATTTATTTAATGAAACAGATTTTCACAGCAATATCTTTGCTATTTTTATACTTTATACTCCTATCGCAAGTAAAAGCTCAAAACCCCAGATTGTCAGAAGCCGAAGCTCCCGACAGCACCTCTGCCCTTATAGATACCATTGATTATTACTCCAAAATTGCAGATGAATTGGATAGCATGTTAGGCTTATGGTATAGCAAAAACATCCCCTATGTTACACAGTATTACACCGACAAATCGGCTCCAACTTTTGATGATTCTGTCGATATGGACTCAGTTTATGCGGCTCGTTTGGCGGCAATTCCAAGCCTGATTCCACTAACATATAACCAAGATGTAAGGCGATATATAGAGATGTATGCTGTAAGAAAAAAAGCATTCTTTAGTAGAGTTTTAGGCCTGTCTAAAATATATTTCCCTCTTTTTGAAGAGGTTTTAGACAGATTGGACATGCCCTTAGAACTGAAAAATTTAGCAATAATTGAGTCGGCACTCAACCCCAATGCTGTTTCAAGGGCTGGTGCTACAGGTTTGTGGCAATTTATGCTCCCTACGGGTAAAATGTATGGCTTGGATGTGAACACCTTTATTGACGAAAGAAGAGATCCAGCAAAATCTACCGTTGCCGCTGCAATATATTTAAAAAGGCTACACCAAATATATGATGACTGGCAACTTGCATTGGCTGCCTACAATTGCGGACCCGGAAACGTCAACAAAGCCATTAGACGTGCCGGCGGAACGGGTAATTTTTGGGATATCTACAATTTCTTACCAAGAGAAACAAGGGGTTATATCCCAGCTTTTATAGCTGCAACATACACCGTACATTACTATAACGAACATAGCATAGTGCCCGTGAAACCAGAGTTTGACCTAATTTCAACAGATACCGTTATGATTCACAAGGAGTTGCACCTACAACAAGTTGCCGTTGTGATGGATATTCCTATCGAATTTTTGAAAAAGCTCAATCCTCAATATAAAAGAGATATAATACCTGCAAAAAGCTCCTGCTTTCCACTGGTTTTACCTCATCCCCACTCCATCAGGTTTGAAGAGATGAGAGACTCTATTCACAACTTTAATTATGACACATATTTGTCATCTTTTAAAGTTTTAAACTATGATGATGCCAAAGGTGGAACTACTACAAGTGTTGGTACAGCAAAAAACAATAGCGGCAAGAAGTATCACACAGTGCAGTCTGGAGAATCCTTGTCCATAATTGCACGTAAGCACAGAACAACTGTAAATGAAATAAAAAGATTGAACAACCTTAAATCAAACTTGATACATAAGGGGCAAAGATTGCATGTGGGCTACTTTCCTCCAGCAAAAAAAGAGGAGACTAAACCAGCTGAACCTGAGGTGAAATTTGATAGCACTGCACTTGACTCCAACGCCATAATACAAAAATTAGATAGTGCCAAATGCACAGCTGTTGACAGTGTTATGCAAAATACTACGACAGAAAACAGCAACACAAGGGTCGAAAATAAACCAAAAACAACTACACATAAGGTAGAAAAGGGTGATACCCTATGGAAAATTTCACAAAAATATGGGGTTACGGTGAAAGATTTGATGGAGCATAACGGACTTAAAGAAAATGAAAATATTTTAGTTGGTAGGGTATTAAAAATACCTCAATAAAGCTAAAATATAAACTTACAAAACAAAAATCCCACCCACATCAATCAGTGGAGAGTCTCCAAGTTCTAATATTTCAAGATTGTGAGAACTAATCAATTTTTTGAGTTTTTCGCCCTCACTATATCTTTCCAAAGAGCCTGCCACAACAAGCCTCCCATTGTTTTTATCCAGTCCTAAACAACCTCCTAAAAGACCATTTTTATAGCCTTCCAAAACAATATCTTCGCAAGAAAACAGAACAGATTCAATCTCTTCCGATTGAAGTTTTTTGTAAACTCCTGCATCTGAAGTTATTATAAAATCATCTGTTAGGGCAAAACTACTACATCTACAAAAACTCTGTTTAACCGAAATAACTCTTTGATAATCAGTCATTTCTAAAAACATAGTATCGCATGTTTTTGAATTGCAAAGGATAAAATTTTGAGTGATAATATTGTTATATCTTGCTACTTCCGGATAGGAAAAACCCACCTCATTTTCCCCGAAATTGAATTCTATTTTGTTAGTTTTCAATTGATTTAAAAAGTTTGAACTTATATTTGGTGCTATAATTAAGTGTTTTTCATTTTGACAAATAAAAATATCTGGATGCCCTTCCAAAGGCTTTTCTACCATGCCTTTTGCCGAAAACTCTATCACATTATAAAACTGTGAAAGCCTATCTTTATGCCCCTCGGGTAAACGAAAATCGCAAATGGCAATCATAACAAATATCTATATTTTTTCTATTACAAATTCACCCTTTATCAGGCTTTCGTCTAATTTTATAATTGCGTTAGGATAATTTTCTTTTAGCCAAATTTTATTACTGCTTTTGTGTCCAACAAAGGAGTTTATTTCAAATTTATTGGCTCTTATCAAAATGTTTTCTTCTTTATTGAAAGTTTTAAGTTTTTTTCCCAATCTATCTTTCCAAATTTGTGTCAAAACCAATTCATAAAACGAGGGATGGTAGGGTCCAGCAACCAGCTCATTTTCTGATGTATAAGCTTCGGAGGGATGCAAGCCAACTTTTAAAATTTTAATATTATTTTCTTTGAAAAAATGCACTAGTTTTGCCACCATTTCCACACTCTCTTCGATGCTCAAAGATTGAAACAACCCCCTTCGATAAAGCTCTTCTAAATGAGTATCTTTTAGTATAAGTACTGGATAAATTCGTGTTTCGGAAGCACCCAAATCCACAATATATTTGGCAGTTTGCATTAGCTTTTCGAAATTATCGCCGGGCAAACCCAACATCATCTGTAGGCCTAAAACATAGCCTTTTTCAAGAATTAATTTACTTGCTTCAACTGTTTCTATTGCTGTGTGTCCACGTCCAGCTTTTAACAAAACCTCATCATCCATAGATTGCATTCCCAACTCAATGTTTTTCACGCTAAAAGCTTTAATATAATTCAAACTATTTTCACTTATGGAGTCGGGTCGAGTGGAAAATCTAATTGAATTTACAAAACCAAAATCTATATACTCCTGAGCAACAGAGAGATAATCTTTCTGCTGACTTTGTGGAAGTCCCAAAAAATTGCCTCCAAAAAAGGCTATTTGTACTTCGGTTTCTTCTTTTTTTATGGTTTTCAGACGTAAGTCAATTGTATCTCTGACCTCTAATAATGTGGGATTTCCTTTTTTTCCAGTAATAGTTTTTTGGTTGCAAAAAATACAATCATTTGCACAGCCATATTGTGGTAAGAAAATTGGGATATTCACATGCTTTTTCATAGCATATTTTAGAGTGCTATTACACTCCTTCTTTCAGTCGCTCGGCATTTTCTGCCACCTGCAAAGCATTTATCAGCTCTTCAATATCACCTTCCATAAATCCTGAAAGATTGTGCATGGTGTAGCCAATTCTATGGTCGGTTACCCTACTTTGGGGATAGTTGTATGTGCGAATTTTTGCAGAACGGTCGCCTGTCGAAACCATTGTTTTTCGGGTCTTTGTTATTTCGTCTAAATATTTTTGATATTCAAGTTCGTAAATTCTCGTACGAAGTACCTTTAGGGCTTTTTCATAGTTTTTAATTTGTGATTTCTCATCTTGAATTGCAACTACAATTCCTGTGGGAACGTGCGTTAGCCTAACGGCTGAATATGTTGTATTGACCGATTGTCCACCTGGACCTGAGGAGCAATAGGTATCTTTTCTAATATCGCTATTTTTTAGCTCTACATCAAATTCATCAGCTTCGGGCAAAACCACCACCGATGCTGCCGAGGTGTGTACACGCCCTTGCGACTCGGTTTCAGGAACGCGCTGCACGCGATGCACTCCCGACTCATACTTTAAAATTCCATAAGCTTTTTCACCCACCACATTCAGAACTATCTCTTTATATCCGCCCATGGTGCCTTCGGTGCTACTTACCAATTCGAATTTCCAATTTTTGTTTTCGCAATATCTGGTGTACATTCTCAGGAGGTCGCCAGCAAAAATTGAAGCCTCATCACCACCGGCTCCAGCTCTAATTTCCAAAATAGCATTTTTACTATCTTGCGGATCTTGAGGCAATAATAGTATGCGAATTTCCTCTTCGAGTTCATCCTTTTTCTCTTGCATGGCATCTAACTCTTCTTTTGCCATTTCCCGAAAATCTTCATCTTTTTCTGTTGCCAGAATAGATTTTGCACTCTCTAAGTTCTCAAGCGTCGATTTATATTCTTTGTATGCATCAACAATGGGTTCAAGGTCTTTATACTCTTTATTTAGTCGAATATAATTTTTCATATCCGACATCAAATCGGGGTCAGTAAGTTTTTCAGTGATTTCTAACCACTTGTCGTGTATGGCTTTAAGCTTATCTAAATAATTCATATATATTGTATTGGAGTGCAAAATTACAAAATTCTGTGGAACTCACACTCTTTTATTTCAGCTTGGGCTTATTGATTTTCATATTTTAACACCTCATTTTCAAAAAACTCCAATTTAACACCTGCTTCTGCAAACATAGCTTCGGACTCGCTACCTGCATGATATTTCTTTTCACAAACCACACGTGTTATTCCACAATTTATAATCAGCATGGCACATGTTCGGCACGGTGTCATACGGCAATATAAGGTTGCTCCTTCGAGCGCTATTCCCAATTTTGCTGCCTGACAAATGGCATTTTGTTCGGCATGAACAGTGCGTACACAATGATTGGTAACGCTTCCATCTTCATGAACAGTCTTTTTGAATTGATGTCCAACATCATCGCAATGCGGCAGTCCTGTTGGTGATCCAACATAGCCTGAAACCAGAAGTTGCTTTCCTCGGGCTATAACACAGCCACTTCTGCCTCTGTCGCAAGTGGCACGCTTGGCAACCGTATTGGCTATTTCCATAAAATATTCGTCCCATGTGGGTCTTACATATTTTTCCATTTTTATATTTTAATTTCCAATAAAACTTCTTTAACTCTTTGATGCAAATCTTCTATACTTCCATCGTTATTAAACTTATAATCAGACAGTTCTATACATTTTTTTAAATTCTGATGATTGGGATTGTCGGAGCTCATTTCACGTTTTTCGTTTTCCAAAAACACCTCATAAGCTATGTGGTCTGTTTCAGAATTTCTTAAAACAATTCTGTCGTATCTAATTTTGGGGTCGGCATCCACCGAAAAGAGCATAAATTCACCTTTTTCTTTCAGAGAATAAACCTCTCCGGGCGTTCTAATACTCTCTATAATGGTGTTCTTTTTCGACTTCAATGCCTGCTCATAAAGGCAGTCTATGATATATGATGGCGAATATTTTTCGCGCAAGCTATTTGCCATTTCCACCATAGTATCACGATTTATCGCTCTGTTTTCTGCCGACAATTTATCTATTAAAAATTGGCGTACAGAGAGGTGTTGAAAATCGAAATTTGAAGTTATATAATCAACGATAGTGCCTTTGCCAGCACCAATTGTTCCAGTAATTCCAATAATAAACATAATAAAAATTTTGGCTAAGTTATGGAAAATTCGGGATAATATTGGGTTTTAGTCTTGATTTTCTGAAGAAAAAAAGATAAATTTGCTTTGCATCAAAAATCTAAATCATTTTCAATTTTAATATTTTTTATTTTATGGGATTTTTTACGAGTTTCAAGCGTTAAAAAATAAAAAAACAATTTGCAATTTTGGCATTTATAAGAATTTAATATTAGCTTTGTATCTTAAACTTAAAATTATGAATCTGAACAGTTTGAAAAAATTTACTGCTTGGGCACTAATTGGTTTAGTGGCTCTAATTGCGGTTATCAGCATTTTATCCATTTGGAATTTGATTGAAATAGATGGTTTAGTTAGAAGAACCATCGGCAGTTTTGTAATTATCTTTCTATCATCGGCTGTTATTCTTTTTATTATCAGCGTTTTCTACCCTGAAAACAAAAATAACAGGCACAATAACAACAATGATTTTACTAAATAAACAACAAATTTAACTATATGAAAAGAGTACTTGTAGCAACAGGCGGCGGCGACTGCCCTGGACTTAATGCCGTAATTCGTGGCATTGTAAAACGTGCATCATTGGAGAAAGATTGGGAGGTAATAGGCTCCATCGAGTCCTTTAATGGTGTAATGAACGAGCCTACAGAAATAGTTGTATTGGACGAAAAAACCGTAGAAGGCATTCACTATCAAGGTGGTACAATAATTGGCACTACAAATAAAGGTGGACCATTTGCTTGGCCCATAAAAGATATAAATGGAAATTGGACTACTGTTGACCGCTCCGATGAGATGATTAGAAAACTTCAATATTTGGGAGTTGATGCTGTTATAAACATTGGTGGAGACGGCTCTCAACGGTTCTCTCAAATGTTCTACGAGAAATGTTTGAATATTATTGGTGTTCCTAAAACCATCGACAACGATCTTTCTGCAACAGATGTAACCTTCGGTTTTCAAACTGCCGTGGAAGTAGCCACTGAAGCCGTTGATAAATTAGTTACCACCGCTGCCAGTCATAACCGTACTTTTATTTTGGAAGTGATGGGTCGAGATGCAGGTTGGATAGCTCTACATACTGCCATTGCTGGCGGTGCCGATATTTGCTTGATTCCTGAAATACCCTACGACATCAACAAGGTGAAAGAAAAAATAGAATCTAAATATCATAAAGGACGTGGCTCATGTGGAATAATTATTGCTGAGGGTGCAAAACCCATTGGAGGTGATGTTATCGCCCGCCAATCCACAGAAGTTGGATATAACCATGTTCGTCTTGGAGGCGTTGGAGAGCAGCTTAATCAGGAATTGAAAGATGCTGGCTGGACTCAAGGAATTAGAGTTACAGTACTTGGACACCTGCAAAGAGGTGGAGTACCAACAGCTTATGACAGAGTTTTGGCAACACAGTTTGGAGTAAAAGCCTTTGAACTTGTACTTGAAGAAAAATTTGGTTCAATGGTGGCATACAAACACCCTGATATTATTTCTGTACCACTAACCGAAGCTATTAAAAAGCCAAAACTAGTTAGACCTACAAGCGATGCCGTTCACGCTGCTCGTGGTGTGGGAATCTGCTTTGGCGACTAAAAACAAAAGAGTATGAAAGTTGGAGATAAGACATATAGAACAGTTGATTTTGATAATGGCACTATATTTTTAATAGACCAAAATGCTTTGCCATTCAAATTTAGGATTATTCGCTCCAACACATACCTAGAAACTTGTCATCACATAAAAACTATGACTGTTAGAGGTGCTGGTGCCATAGGGGCTACGGCGGGTTTTGCCATGGCACAAGCTGCTTTGCAGGCACCTCAGCAATCCTATTTAGAATTTATAAACGAAGCTAAAAAGCAAATTGCAGCCACACGTCCTACGGCTCAAAATCTATTTTATGCTCTGGAAAAGACCTATAATTCTGCTCTAATTTCACCCCAAGAAGCTGTAAAAACTGCTGTGGAAATTGCTGATAATGATGCCAATCAGTGTCAAAAAATTGGAATGTTTGGGCAAGAACTAATAAGTACTGGATGCAATATCCTAACGCACTGCAACGCTGGCTGGCTTGCCTTTGTGGACTATGGCAGTGCCCTTTCACCTATCTATTTAGCCAACAGAAACAACAAACAAATTCACGTTTGGGTGGACGAAACTCGCCCCCGTGGACAAGGTGCCCGACTTACATCTTGGGAGCTGATGAACGAAAATGTTCCTCACACAATTATTGCCGACAATAGTTCCGCATTTTTGATGCAACAAGGCAAGGTAAATATGGTTATCGTGGGAGCCGACAGAATTGCAGCCAATGGCGATACAGCTAATAAAATTGGCACTCTGGAAAAAGCCATTGCAGCCAAATACTACAACATTCCTTTTTATGTGGCAGCACCATCTTCCACCTTCGACATAGAGTGCAAAAATGGTGAAGATATAAATATCGAATACAGAGACCCTGAGGAAGTCCTTTATACTCACGGACTTAGCCACAATAGAAACCCTGCAAGGGTGCTATCGTCAAACCCCGGAGCTAAAGCCTTAAATCCAGCTTTCGACGTAACTCCAGCAGAATTGATAAGTGGTTTTATCACCGAAAAAGGCATCATAAACCCCGATAGAACAAGCATTGGTATTCTAAAAATCAGTCAGTAATGGAAATTTACGAAGGTGTGAAATTTACCACAGAATTTCTTTCCAACAACTCTCCCAAAATCAGCCCCAATATGGAAGAGCTAATCCATTGGAGCAAAAAATTTCACGAAAAAAACTTATGTCCCGACACTCCCCAAGGCTCTGGCGGAAATATGAGTTATAGATTAAATCCTTCTAAAGATGATTTCGTAATCACTGGAACTCAAACCAAAATGAAAGATAAATTAAGACCCGAAGATTTTGTTCTGGTAAAAAATGTCGATTTGGAGAAAAAAACTGTTTCAGTTTCGGGTAAAATCGAACCCTCTTCCGAAAGCATAATGCACTATCTGACTTACAATAGATGCCCAGATATTAACGCTATTTTTCACGGACATTCCGACATAATTTTAAAAAAAGCAAAAGAATTATCACTCCCTCACACCGAAATTGAATTGCCTTATGGTAGCTTGGAATTAGCACAAGCAGCTACAAAGTTAGCATTGAAACATAAGTTTTTTATTTTAAAAAACCATGGATTTATCGCCATCGGAAAAACTCAAGATAGAGCTGCCTACGAAGCTCTGAAATTTGTGTAAATTGTCCTTAGAATAAAAAACACACATTTTTAGTTACACAAAATGAAATTTAAAACAATTATTTTAATTCACTATTGTCCGATAAAAATATTTTAAAAGTAAGGGAGTGATTTTTAATCGACTCCCATTACTTTTTATTGTAGCTTTGTATCTCTCAAAATAACAATCTACAATGAGCAAAAATACACATTTTTTTGGACAATCTGTTTTCGGACAGCTAATTTCTTTAATAGATAACAATATAATTTACCAAAACGCACAAAAACATAAAGCTAACCATTATACAAAACGCTTTATGTCTAAGGATCATTTAATTAGCATGCTTTTTTGTGTATTTGCCAAATGTACTTCACTTAGGGAGGTTTCAGGAGCGATGTTAGGTCTTTCGGGCAAAACGAAACATTTTCAATTGCTAAATATCCCATATAGAAGCACTCTTTCAGATGCAAATAAGCACAGAACATCCGAATTTTTTGCTGGA
>LSQX01221393.1_pt1 | contig 50260 bp, 44 predicted proteins | sample 654561 | NCBI WGS metagenome assembly LSQX01 (sample SAMN04489861, study PRJNA283612) | anaerobic digester metagenome | isolation source: 4 biogas reactors fed with cattle manure at either 37C or 55C with and... | place: Denmark: Kongens Lyngby | collected 2014
GATAGGAGTTTTTCTTCAGTCTGAAGTCAAGCTATTTGATAGCTTGACTTTTTGCTTTATATATTCATATTAAATTTATAAATGGGATGAAACTACTTAAATCAGAGCGATGCTTTGCTCGCATTTGCATTAGTCTCATTTTCCTTTGTTTTCTCAGGAGGTATTATGGAGACCGTTGCCCACTCAACTCGCTTATCGGCGAGCACCTCGACTTGTATATCAAGACCAAAGACTTCAACATGTGGCCGCTCACCATCATCCGGAATAACACTCAGGCAGCTGAAGACAAGGCCGCCAAGAGTATCGTACTCCTCATAAACTTCATCGTCAAACTCAAAATTGAGTTCTTCCGATAAAGTCTCAAGATCGACCGGCCCGGCGACCCGCCAAAGATTATCACCAATTTTTTGTATTTGTTGTGTGTCTTTATCATCAAACTCGTCGTATATGTTGCCGAATATTTCCTCAAGCAAGTCTTCCATTGTAACAAGGCCGCTTGTTCCGCCATACTCATCGATGACGATAGCCATGTGGTTGTTGCTCTCTTGCATTTGCTTAAATAATACACCGGCACGCACCTGCTCCGGAACAAAAAGCGGTTCGTGTAGTAGCTCGCGAATCGGCCTCGGATTTGGCGATATTCTGTTCAAAAGATATTCGCGTGTATATATAATGCCCGTTATCTCGTCAATGCTCTCCTCATAAGCGGGGAATCGTGAAAATCCAGATTCGGAAATAACGGTGAAGATTTCATCGTCAGTATCTTCAAGGCAGATAGCCTCAATATCTGTACGATGAGTCATAACATCGTCTGCTGTTGTATCGGAAAACTCAAAAACATTCTGAATCATCTCACGCTCAGCCGATTCGATGCCGCCTGATTCCTCACCTATGTCGATCATCTCAAGGATTTCATCTTCCGTAACACCAAGAGTTCCATTAGAATATACACGAAGTAGGCGCAGGATACCGACAGAAAAAAATGATGCTGCAGTAGCTACCGGATGGAACAGGGTGCACAGCGGACGTGCAATCCAGGCCGACGCTGCATAAGCGGCAGCGGGATTTCTGCTTCCCGTATGATTCGGTAAAAGCGATGAAAATAAAAAATAGATAAAGATGTACGCAACAGAAAGAATAAATGCGACGGCATATTTGACTATGCTATGTTCTCCTGGGAGCAGTCCGGCTTTATTGATGACCAGTAAAATAGCAGCAGCAAAGCTTCCATAACCGAGGGACACCATAAGGTAGATTGTATAACGCGCGTCCCGTACATTTTTCTCGTATCCTTCGCTTGTCATTACACCTAAAAGACGTTTGGCTTGCTTGTCGCCATCCTCGGCGGATTTTTTTAATTTAACTTCGCTTCCTTCTGTCAAGGCGCAAAGCATCAATGCTAACATGGCACCAAAAAATAAAAAAACAGCTGACAGTATAAGCAGTGCCCATAAATGGTCGTCTGGCACAGTAATTTTTTCCTCCTTCTCCGTGCCACGGTATATTATTTCATTTTGAATTATATACTCAACACATATAAAAGTCAATATACAGAAATGCTGTCATGTCACTGCCAGTTAATAATGCTTATGTAAAAATAATATTCTCACCTACTCCCTTTTATGATATAATACTTTTATAATAAATACGCACAGCACTGTGTTCACGGGAGGTAATGGGCAATCAATGAAATGTCCCGTCTGCAGCTATCATGAAAGCAAGGTTGTCGATTCAAGACCTTCCAGCGATTTCACAACCATTCGCCGCCGCCGCGAATGTCTTTCATGCCAGCACCGCTTTAAAACATATGAAGTTGTTGATACAATTCGTACCGTAGTTATAAAAAAAGATGGCACAAAAGAGTTATTCGATAAAAACAAGCTCCTTGTCGGGTTACTTAAGGCGTGTGAAAAGCGGCCAGTCAAAGCCGAAGTCATTGCAAATGAAATAGAAGCAGCTGTTGTAAACTCACTTAATCGCGAGATAACATCCGCAGCAATCGGCGAGATGGCAATGGCAAAACTCCGCCAAGCCGACCCTGTTGCATATGTGCGTTTCGCATCCGTTTACCGTGAATTTAAGGATGTTGATACATTCGTACGCGAAATTGAGGGGCTCAAATCCGAAAAATAGCTTTCATCGGATGTCAATATAGCCACCTAAAGCAATAAGGTGTGATGTGTTGGCAAATGATGTTTTAAGCTTTGGCACGAACTGTGGGGAGCGTATATCGTTTTAACATCAGCTTTTTTATTAGAGACAGTAGGATATAGCAAGAAAGATAAATAAAAGACATGGGACACAGTTAATCAATGTCCCCTGTCTTTTTGTTCCTCAAACGAACTTTTAGTAACTGCGCTGTGTTTTTTTAGTATATTTCTACTGTTTGACCAGCGGGAATTTTATAAATATATGAGCCGCCTGTTGACCCCCAGACATCAGTACATGTGGGGTTGTAAACGCGCTTGCCATCTGCTGAGAAGATAAGCTCACGGAAAGCGTGGACATAATCGTAAATTTCAATGTTTGTCGCGTAATATGTATCATCACGCCCGCCTATTTTAGCAAGAAGATCTTCAATCAGCCCCCAGTTGTTGTCTGCTTCAAACTCATATGAATGACCCCACAGATAAAAGAGGAGCGGCTCTCCGACTCGAGAAGCGGAAATGAATCTGTTAGCTAATTCATTAAGCTTAGGGTCGTTATGATGGCATGTAGCTTGAAGCCTCAGCCAGTCGCGCGGTATATCGAATCTGTTGCTGCTGATTACTGTACGGCAATAACAAATTCCGGCAAGACGCAGCATATCGACGACATTATCAGAAAATGCTCCATAAGGATACGCTGCTCCGCGTACGATACAGCCGTACTGTTCCTCAAGGCTTCTGCGATCGTTTATAATATCCCACATCGCAATATGAGTCGGCTGCGAGTCCCAGAACGGGTGGTGCGTTCCATGTATAGCAACCTCAATATCATCACCTGCGTATGCTTTTTTGCATTCGGCAAGTGTCATGCGGCGATGAATCTGCCCCTCAGGCCACTTATGCCCCTCGGGCGGATATTCACCGGAGCTGATGTTGAACGTACCTTTTATGCCGTTATTGCGCATAATTTCAATTAATTTTACATCTTGCTCAACGCCGTCATCATAACTCATGGTAAATGCTTTGATTTTCCCGCCGGGAAAACGCATGCGAAATTGTATCATTTAGTAGTCTCACTTCCATTTTTATATTTTTATTTGCAGATCGGCCTTATTATATCTAAAATATATATGCTCGATGGTAACTTTACATCAGTATTCATTATATCACCATATCTGTGCTGATTCAATTTGTGGATAATAATAAATAATAATAAAACAAAATAAAAATATATTTAGATGTCAGATAAGCCGGCGAGCGGCTGCAGAGGTAGTAGCATATGAAAATTTTGAGAGCAAATTATACCGTATAACACAGCGTGGTCGGGAAAAAATAAGGATTAAAGAAACGAAAGGAGCCGAAATGAAGATTATATCTGAAAATAGAAAAGTTACAGCGATATTACTTTCGCTTGCTCTTATGCTTTCAGCAGTATTATGCATCGGCATTATTCTTACATCCTGTGATGACAACTTCGATTTATCAAAGGAAACGTCCGGCACACCCGGTACGTCAACACCGACGGGAACAAGCGATAACGTCCCTGGTACGTCAGACACAAGTTTTGATACGAACACAGACAATAATACCGACATAGGCGCTGGTACAAGCACTAACATGGGTATAACCAATAATACGGACAACAACGGTATAGATACAAGCAGTGGTACTGGCACCGACATGGGCACAGACACATCAAATATGTAATGGCATACAGCCGTTGTCAAATACAAAAAACGCCGCTGTGCGGCGTTTTCATTTTGCAGAAAAAGCACAAAGTCCCCCCAAAGCATAAAAATCTGCCTATGCACCCGACACGCTCCCTTGTACGTTTGTAGCTCTCACGGCATTGCATAAGCGACAATAAAACACAATGAGCGAAGTTACAAGGGCGACTGACATATATACGTAACAGGTATAAGTGCTTAATAAAAGGTTACCAGCAAGAGGATAGCAACACATCTATTACATGGTAACCTTTGGTCTTATCATATAATAATACAAAGCTCCTTAGTATTTATGGAAGCCGTATAAGCCATATTTGTTTTTTAAAAATCGCTTTATGTCAACATAAAAATATCATCAATAAACAAAGTTTTTTGCTCACCTATTATGGATAATATTTTTGCCGGTTCAAATGTAGTCAGAAGTCAGTTCCCGTGCGGAAAGCTTATACGTTCAATGAAGCGACGGGAGAAGCTATCGTCAGTCGAAAGCTCCCTATACCCGGCATCATCCGCAAGATGCGCCGCAATTTCACGAAGATGTGGGGCGGTGAGCATCATCGATGCGCCAGAAAGCGCTGCGTTGCCGATAATTTTAGCGTGGCGCGCAAGCTCTTTTGGAAACAAACCGATTCTCACGCAACTATCTATATCGAGTCCAGATCCAAAACTTCCGGCTATATAAAAGCACTCAATTTCATCCATATTAATACCGTCGCAGAGCGTATCTATGCCGGCTCTGACGGCGGCTTTAGCAAGCTGAAGGGCGCGGATATCAGCAGGAGTTATAAAAACATCTGGCGCAAGCTCAAAATTTTTCTCCATATATCCGCTCTCGTCAATTATGCCCATCTGAAGAAGCGCTGATGTGACGGCAATAAGCCCGCTGCCGCATATCCCTCTTGCATTTTCTTTTTCTTCCCCGCCGATAACGTGAACATGCAATTTGCCGTCTGATACATAAGCTGCGTCAATAGCGCCCCCTGTCGCTGTCATGCCGCGCGATATTCCGGCACCTTCCAGCGCTGGCCCTGCCGCCGCCGCACAACAGTGAAGGCGTCCGTCGCGCCATAAAAGAATCTCACAGTTAGTGCCAATATCGCAAAGCAGCGCGCACCGGTGATCTGTTATACCCGAAGCTACCGCAGCCGCTATTGCGTCCGCACCTACATAAGACGACACGCAGCGCGGAATATAAGCATGGCCAAAATATCCGCCAAAAAGCGACTGTGGTTTAAAAGGCGCGCGTGCGATCCCCGATGGGTCAAGTTCTGTGTAAAAATGCAGCATCGCTGTGTTTCCAACGGCGACAATATCAAAAATATCATCTAGGGCGACATTAAAGCTGCCGATAATATCAGAGGTTACATCATAAAGAGCGCGTGTTAGGGGAGCATTATCTCCGCGCTGAGCATTAGATGACGCGTACGTTATTCGGGAGATGATGTCAGCACCATATGAAGCTTGCGGGTTTTTGCGCTCTGTTTCACCTAAAAGCTCCCCCGACGGCAGCTTATAAAGCCGCGCGGCAACCGTTGTCGTGCCAAAATCAACAGCAAGCCCAAGTTTAGCCGTGCCGGAAACATTATCCGTACTCCACGCTTCCCTACTCTCACAGTGCATGATAATATTACCGCCAAAGATGGCGTCCTGCGGCACATATACAAATGCATCGCCTGTCGCGACTGCTTTGCACGCAAGCCTTATGCCATCATCAATTTCTTTTTGCGTTAAATGAAGCACCTCCTCCGCTGTCAAAGGCGCAAGATCACCCCACGCGCGCACGCGACATTTCCCGCATGTGCCCGCGCCACCGCATGGGGCATAAATAAAAGCGCCCACGTCACGCAAGGCAAAAAGGAGCGGCACCGTCTCGCTGTAGCTTAAAACGCGGCTGTTCTTATTGTCTTTGTCTTTATTTTCTGTAATAAATGTGATTTTAACTGACATAAAACACCTCTCTTTTATCATTTTACAGCAAAACAGCACCCTGTGCAAGCTAACACGTATAGTAGCATATATGAAATAATCACACACGTGCTATATGAGTTTTTTATAACTGTTTGCACAAAAACGCACAAACGAAAGGACATATCAGCTTGAATTTATGGCATAATTATGCTATGATTTCAACAGTGAAGATAAATAGTCTGTATAAAACAAAGGAGAAAAATCAAAGTGGCAAAAAGCATAAAAAGCAGCGCAGAGTTGCGGGAACTTTCTGCTTACACCCTTATCCATGAGGAATACCTTGACGACATTAAAAGTGCAGGACTCATTTTCCGCCACAAAAAAAGCGGGGCGCGCATATGTGTTCTCTCAAACAGCGACGAAAACAAAGTCTTTTGCGCCGGCTTCCGCACAACGCCTGAAAATAGCACAGGTGTGCCTCACATAATTGAGCATTCGGTTTTAAACGGCTCTAAAAATTTCCCATCGCGTGACCCGTTTATGCAGCTCGCAAAAGGCTCTCTCAACACATTTTTAAATGCAATGACATATCCGGACAAAACAATATATCCTGTTGCAAGCTGTAACGATACTGACTTCAAAAACCTTATGCACGTTTACCTCGACGCTGTTTTCTACCCGAACATTTACAAGCGCCGCGAGATATTCATGCAGGAGGGCTGGCATTATGAGCTTGAATCAGCTGACAGCGAGCTTACTATCAACGGTGTCGTTTACAGTGAAATGAAGGGTGATCTTTCGAACCCTGAATCGGTCGTACGCGAAGCAATTCAAAATGGTCTTTTCCCTGACAACACATATGGAGTAAACTCAGGCGGCAATCCCGATCATATACCGGAGCTGACGTACGAATATTTCCTCGATTTCCACCGCCGTTATTACCACCCTGTAAACAGCTATATATATCTTTACGGCAATATAGATGTTGAAGAGCGCCTTGAGTGGCTCGATCGCGAATATCTTTCGCATTTCGATATAATATCGCTTGATTCGCACATTGAGCCGCAAAAGGAATGGGGCGGCATCCGCGAGGTCAAAAAGACGTATTCTGTTGGCTCTGAAGATGATGTCAAAGGCAAGACATTTTTCGCTTATGCTTCTCTTTGCGGCGACGTCACAAGCGTTGAAGAATGCATTGCATGGGATGTTATATCTGATGCTCTTATCTATACGCCCGGCGCACCAATAAAACAAGCTCTTCTTGACGCCGGGATAGGCCGCGATATCACCGGCGGCTTTAATAATCAGATGCTGCAGCCGTTCTTCACCGTTATTGCGAAAGATGCAAAGGCAGAGGATAAAGATCGCTTTTATGAAATCATTGAAAAAACTCTGCGCGAACAGGTTGAAGGCGGCATAAATAAAAATTCTCTTCTCTCCGCTATTAATTCGTTTGAGTTTAGATGGCGCGAAGCTGACTACGGCAGCACACCAAAGGGACTTTTATATATCATTTTTTCCTTTGGAAGCTGGTTGTATAATGAAGCGGATCCGTTTTCATATCTAAAGCGCAACGATATTTTTGGCAGCCTCAGAGAGAAAATCAACACGGGCTATTTCGAAGATTTAATTCAGCGTCAGCTGCTTGAGTCAAAACACACCCTTCACCTTGTGGTGGAACCGGAGCGCGGCCTGGTAGACCGCAAAAACGAGGCTCTGCGCGCAAAACTTGCCGCTTACAAAGATTCGCTTTCACAAAAGGAAATTGAAAAAATCATAGCTGATACAAAGGCTCTGCGCGATTACCAGAGCGCTCCGCCGACAGAGGAGGAACAAAACTGTATACCGTCGCTCGCCCGCTCTGATATTTCGCGCGAAGCTCCGCCGTTTTATAACGAGGAGCGTCATATCGCAGGTGTCCCGGCCATATTCCACGATGTTGAAACAAACGGCATTGCATATGTCAAGCTTGTCTTTGATGCCGACGGTATACCGGCGTCACTCTTGCCGTACGCCAACTTCTTATGCAACGTTTTAGGCAATATCGACACAGCGGAACATTCGTATCTTGAGCTTGCAAACGATATCGGTATAAACACTGGCGGCATTGACTTTTACATTAGCGTCACCCACAAGTGCAACACAGCCGATGAGTTTAAGCTATATACGACAGTTGCCTTTAAGTCTCTTTCTTCCAAAGTCGGATACGCAATGAAGCTTATATCCGAAATTATTGAAACATCGAACTTCCGCGATACAAAACGTCTGCGCGAGATTTTAGGCGAGATTGTTTCCCGCAATCAAAGCAGGTTTTCCGGAAGCGGCAACTATTGCGCGGCAGCACGTGCGCTTTCATACTTCTCCCGCGCATCGCTCGCCAGCGAAATGCTCAATGGCATTGCTGCCCATGAAACACTAAAGGCCGATTTAGACAACTTCTCAGACAAAGGTGCACGCATTAGTGAGATTCTTGCCGGCATCGCTGAGTATATATTCGCGAAGGACAAGCTCCTTGTGAGCGTCGCTGCCGACAGCGAAGGTTACGCTGCGCTTGAAGCTGCAATGCCCGAATTCACATCAAAGCTTCTCAGTGGTAAGCCATGCGGTGAGCCGGAACCGCTTCCCGTGCCGCAAGCTAAAAACGAAGGCTTCATGATGCCGATACAGGTACAGTATGTCGCCCGCTGCGGCAACTTTATGAACGCAGGCTTTAAATATAGCGGTGCGCTCGCCGTTCTGACAACAGCTCTAAACATTGATTACCTTTACAAAGAAATTCGTGTGAAGGGCGGCGCATACGGTCAATCGTGCAGCTTCTTACCTACAAACGGCAATGTGACATTCACTTCATACCGCGATCCGCAGCTTCGTGCAACGGACAAAGTCTATAGAAAGACAGGCGACTTTATCCGCTCACTTAACATTGACGAAAAGGAATTAACAAAGCTCATAATCGGTACCTTCAGCAGAATCGATTCGCCAAAATCAAGCCGCCAGAAAGCTGAGATTTCGCTTAATGCTTACCTTTCCGGAAGAAAATATGAGAGTGTTCAACGCGAAAGAGAGGAAGCGCTTGACGTCACACTCGACGATCTTTGCGCACAGGCTGATTTAGTCGACGCCGTAATGGCCCAGGGATACTTCTGCACAATCGGAAATGAAGCAAAACTGCGTGAAAACGCCGATATGTTCGGTGAGCTGAAAACACTGTCGTAATATTCAATTATTACAAATGTAATAAAATAATTAAGGGCACCCTGTCCAGGGTGCCCTCAATTTTCATTTAAAAAGTATTACTGCTTTTTCATTGAAAGAGCCTTTTTAGCTTTTTCAGCTATGTTCTCAGCTGTAAGACCATAAACAGAAAGAAGTTCTTTAGCAGGTCCGCTCTGACCGAAGAGATCTTCAATGCCAACGCGAACGACAGGCGTTGGACGCTTTTCAGAAAGGAGCTCCGAAACAGCACTGCCAAGTCCGCCGATAATAGTAGCTTCTTCAGCCGTTACAATAGCGCCTGTTTCAGTAGCTGCCGCAAGCACTATTTCTTCGTCAAGAGGTTTTATCGTATGAATGTTGATAACACGTGCAGAAACTCCATCTGTTGCGAGTAATTCGCGCGCACGAAGAGCTATTTCAACCATAAGGCCTGTTGCTATTATTGTAACATCCGAACCCGGTGCCATTAAAATGCCGCGTCCAAGCTCAAACTTATATGTTGCCGCATCGTTCATAACGGGAACCGCAGCTCTGCCGAAGCGAAGGTAAACGGGGCCGTAGTAATTAATAGCAGCCTCAACGGCAGCACGCGCTTCAACGGCGTCGGACGGATTTATTATCGTCATTCCGGGAATTGTGCGCATAAGGGCAATATCCTCGTTGCACTGGTGTGTAGCACCATCCTCACCTACCGATATTCCGGCATGCGTCGCGCCGATTTTTACGTTAAGATGAGGATAGCCTATTGAGTTTCTGACCTGCTCAAAGGCGCGGCCTGCAGCAAACATAGCAAATGTGGAGGCGAACGGAATGAAACCGGCCGTTGCAAGGCCTGCCGCCACACACATCATATTCCCCTCAGCTATGCCGCAGTCAAAATGGCGATCTGGGAATGCTTTTTTAAATATTTCTGTCTTTGTTGCATTAGCAAGGTCGGCGTCAAGGACGACGAGCTTATCATATTTAGCGCCAAATTCGGCAAGTGCCTTTCCGTATGCTTCTCTTGTAGCAATTGCTTCTGCCATTTTATTATACCTCCGTCATATGGAAGCTCTGTAAGCTTTAAGCTCTGTAAGTGCCTGCTCGTACTGCTCCTTGTTCGGAGCTTTTCCGTGCCAGCTTGCTTGATCAAGCATATATGAAACACCATAGCCCTTGTGCGACTTCGCGATGATAGCTGTCGGACGCCCCTTGCACTCGCGAGCAGCGGCAAAAGCTGACTCTATCTGACAAAAATCATGTGCATCTATATTGATAACATTCCAGCCAAAGGCGAGGAACTTTTCATCATGAGGCGTTGGGTTCATGACGTCGACTGTGCGCCCATCTATCTGAAGCCCATTATAGTCAAGGACAAGTGTTAAATTGTCAAGCTTATAATGAGGCGCAAACATTGCCGCTTCCCAAATCTGCCCCTCTTGACTTTCACCATCACCAATGACGGTATAGACACGGAAAGTGTCGCCCTTCAGCTTTGAGGCAAGCGCCATACCGCAAGCGACAGAGAAACCCTGTCCGAGCGAGCCTGTCGTCATATCGACACCGGGAGTGCCTTTCATATCTGGATGACCCTGCAGATGACTGCCCGTCTTGCGGAACGTTTTAAGATATTCAACGGGGAAATAACCGCGGTGGGCGAGCACCGAGTAAAGGGCGGGCGATGTATGTCCCTTTGACATGACGAAACGATCTCTATCTTCTTTGTTGGGATTGGACGGATCTATATTCATCTCGACAAAGTAAAGGTGCGTCAATATGTCCGCAATCGAGAGAGAGCCGCCCGGGTGTCCGGAGCCTGCGTTGTAAACAGCTTCAATAATGCCTATGCGGATATCGGTCGCTATCCGCCGCAGCTCTTGGATTTTTGCCTGTTCCATTAAAACTGTGCCTCCTGTGGCCATATAATGAGCGTATAATAATCATTTTGAGCTTATTCTCAAATATTTTACTATACCCGGGGCGCATTGTCAAATGTTTTTGGCATCAGTCATTGACATAATATAAATGCGCTCTTATAATTAATTATACCAAAGTGAGAATTACTCTCAACCTCGGATGTGTAAAGATGGCCAGCTACGATTCTATACAGAAAAGGGCGCTGATTGATTATATGCGCCGTCATAACGATCGCCCACTGACAATCGATGAAATCATCTCAGGCTTAACTGCGGAAGCCCACACCGGCAACTATATAGTGCCCGGTAAAAGCACTGTTTACCGCCTTATGACAAAGCTTGTTGAGAGTGGCTCTGTTAAGCGTTTTGTACGCGGCAACAGCAGGCAGTTTTTATATCAAATAACAGACGGAGACAAATGCCGCCTTCACTTTCACTTAAAATGCGATATTTGTGGCCGCCTTTACCATATGGATGAAGAAATCTCACACAGCATAGCTGAAATTGTAGGACAGAAAAACGGTTTTACAATTGACCGCGATGAAACTACCTTTTTTGGCCACTGTCGCAAATGCAAAAAGCCGGATATTAATGTATGAATGTTTTCATGCTGGCATAAAATTCTAAAAACAAAATAAAAGAAAAATGCTTACAATACAAACACATAGCCCTAAATGCAGCCGCTGATAGCATATTAGTCGGCGGCGGAGTAGATAGAATAAAACACAAATTTAATATTCCGTGAGCCGGCGACAATTAATCTGAACAAAGGTAATTAATAAAAATGTATATGTTCAAATATGCCAAAGGTAAAAAGCAAGCAAAGGCACGCACAATAACTCTACTCTTGTCTATCACGGCTGTTATTTTTATTTCTGTGGCCTCTTTTGTTCTCTCCTCTTGTTCACCTTATGTCGGCAGTGATAAGTTAAAGATCGTCACAACAATATTCCCGCCGTACGACTGGGTGCGTGTCATTGCAGGTGATGATGCTGATATAGAACTGACTCTTCTTCTTGACAGCAGAGTTGATCTTCACAGCTACCAGCCAACTGCCGCCGACATAATTGCTACATGGGAGTGCGATCTTTTCATATACGTCGGTGGTACATCTGATGCTTGGGTTGAGGATGTTCTCGCTGATGCAGGCGATAATTTAACTGCAATCAATCTGATAAAAGCGTTGGGTGATAATGTCGTGAAAGAGGAAATCGTCGAGGGGATGGAAGACGGTCACGGTCACGATGATAAAGACGACGGCGCAGGACATGGCTCAGACGCAGATAGTGGCACTCCGAGCGACCATGATGACAGCGAATACGACGAACACCTATGGCTTTCGCTTAAAAATGCTACTGTCCTTTGTAGTGTAATAGCCGATGCGCTTGCCGATATTGACCCCGACAATGCGTCTCTTTATAAGGCAAACGCCGCCGCTTATATATCGGAGCTTGAGGCTCTCGACGCCGCTTACAAAGCGGCTGTTGATGAAGCAGCGCACAAGACTATTCTCGTATGCGATCGCTTCCCGCTGCGTTATCTTGCCGAGGACTACGACCTCGACTACCATGCCGCTTTTCCCGGATGCTCAGCTGAAACTGAAGCAAGCTTTGAAACCATCGTTTTCCTTGCAAATAAGATTGACGAGCTGTCGCTCCCCGCTGTACTTATCATGGACGGCTCGGGCAAAAGCCTTGCGGAAACCATTATAAAAAGCGCAAAGACTAGCGCTGGCAATATATCGATACTTACATTCAACTCAATGCAGAATATAGACTCAAAGGATATAAAAAATGGCATCACTTACCTTGATGTGATGAAATCAAACCTTGAAGTGCTTAAAAAAGCGCTCACTTGACGGGAGGATACAACAAATGGCGCAGTTTATATGCCGTGACGTATCGCTTGGGTACGACGGGGAAGTGATAGCCGAACACATTTCCTTTGAGATAAACGCCGGCGACTATCTCTGTATCGTCGGTGAAAACGGTTCCGGGAAAAGCACTCTCGTACGCGCTATGCTCAAGCTTCACGAGCCAATGAGTGGTGAAATAACGACAGGAGACGGTGTTTCACGGACAGATGTCGGTTATTTGCCGCAGCAAACGGAAGTTCAACGCGATTTTCCAGCGTCGGTGCGCGAAATTGTACTCTCCGGATTCACAGGACACCTTGGCGCAAGACCTTTTTACAGCCGCGAGCAGAAGGCTGCTGCCGTGCGCGCAATGGAGCAGCTTGGAATAGCGCATCTTGCCCGCCGCTGTTACCGCGAGCTGTCGTGCGGACAGCAGCAGCGCGTGCTTCTTGCACGCGCCCTTTGTGCGGCAAAAAAAATACTTTTGCTTGACGAACCAGCCGCCGGTCTTGACCCGAAAGTTACAGGTGAGATGTACTCACTTATTGAAAATTTCAACCGGGAGGACGGCACAACAATTATCATGGTTTCACACGACATTGCCGCCGCTGTTCGATATGCCACGCACATACTTCACATCGGTCACAAAAGAAACTTCTTTGGGACAAAGGAAGAATATATTAAAAGCGAAGACGGGCGAGCTTTCATTCAGCTCTCCGGAGAGGACGAAATACGGACATGAGTGTATCTTTAATCTTTGAGAAGCTTGCCCTTTATTTTGAATATCCGTTTATACGAAATGCTCTCATTGTCGGCGTTCTCATATCGCTGTGCTCATCTCTGCTTGGCGTAACGCTTGTTCTAAAGCGCTTTTCTTTCATCGGCGACGGGCTGTCACACGTTGCTTTCGGCGCGCTGGCAGTCGCCACGGTGCTGGGTATTTCAAACGACATGATTGTAATTATACCGGTTACAATTTTATGCGCTGTACTCCTCTTAAAAAGCAGCAGCAAAGCTAAAATCAAAGGCGACGCCTCGCTTGCCATGCTTTCGGTAAGTGCGATGGCTGTAGGCTATTTAATTCTCAATGTATTTTCAACGTCATCGAACATATCCGGCGACATATGCACAACGCTTTTCGGCTCAACGTCAATTTTAACGCTTTCGCGCTCGGATGTTTGGATCAGCATTGTCATGTCGGCAGCTGTCATCATCATTTTTCTTCTTTTTTATAATAAGATTTTCGCCGTCACGTTTGATGAGGCTTTCTCCGCCGCTGTTGGCATCAGGGCAGGTGTATACAATATGCTAATCGCCATTGTAACCGCCGTCATAATAGTTTTAGCGATGAACCTTGTCGGTTCGCTTTTGATTTCTGCCCTCGTCATTTTCCCGTCGCTTTCCGCCATGCGCGTTTATAAAAGCTTCCGCGCCGTCGTCATTTGCTCAGCTGTTCTCTCTGTTTTATGCTCAGCCATTGGCATTATAATATCAATACTGGCATCAACCCCTGTCGGTTCTACAATAGTAATCGCCAACATTGTCACCTTCAGTATCTTTAGTGCTGTTGGTGCTCTCGTCGGTCATCGCCGCGGCGCATAATTACAAGGACATTTATAAATTCGTACTGCCCAGCAATCACACATACCATAAAAATTATCCAAACGAGTACGATGAAATTTAGCTTACCGGCGGTTTTGGATCATATGAAGAGGCGGACTATACGTTTAAATAGTTTTTGATAATAAAAAATCGGAGCTTCCGACGTGGAAAGCTCCGATTTTTATTTTATAACTACTATATCAAGCAAGCTCCAGCATTATCTTCCCCGGAGCGCGTCAATAAATCGCTTTGTCTATTATTCCGCCGCCGACGACGATGTCACCATCGTATAGTACTGCCGACTGACCGGGCGCGACAGCTCTCACAGGTTCATCAAATTCAACACGAACAGCTGCTTTGTTATCTTTATTGCCGGAATTGTTGTCTCCCATGCTACCTTTGTATTCATCAGAAGAGCCTGCAACATACACATATGCACCAGTTTCACGCTGACGGTATCTTGTGCGAACGCTTACGCGTATTTTTTCTCCTTTTTCTGGCTCCTCGCGCGAAATCCAGTTGAAATCACGTGCAAGAAGCGCTCCCGCATAAAGTTCGCTCTCATCCCCCAGCACGACTTCGTTTGTCGCCGCTCTTTTTTCCAGCACATAAATACGGCCTGAGGCTGAGGTGCCAAGCCCCCTGCGCTGTCCGATGGTATAATGTATGATTCCCTTATTTTCTCCAAGATATTTGCCGTCTTTGCTTATAAATCGCCCCGGCGGGAATGTCTTGCCTGTATAGCGCTCAATAGCGGCGGCATAATTACCGTCAGGCGCGAAGCAAATATCCTGACTTTCCTGCTTTTTTGCGTTGCTAAATCCAATTTTAGCGGCAATTTCACGCACCTGCTTTTTTGTCAGTTCCCCAAGCGGGAAAAGCGTGTGCGCAAGCTCGTCCTGCGTCATTGAATAAAGAACATAGCTTTGATCTTTTGTCTCGTCGACCGCTTTTTTTAAAAGATACCTCCCATTTTCGTCGCGGCAGATGCGAGCATAATGCCCCGTCGCGATAAAATCACAGCCTAACTGTTTGGCACGCTCATAAAGCCGCCCAAATTTAAGATGTCGATTGCAGTCAATGCACGGATTCGGCGTTTCGCCCCTCATGTAAGCGTCAGCAAAACGGCCGATTACGTCGCGTTTGAAATCATCTGTGAAATTGAAGACATAGTGTTTTATGCCAAGACGCCTTGAGGCTTCTTTTGCATCCTCAACATCATCAAGAGAACAGCATGTACTACCAACGGGAATTCCCGCATCAGAATTGTCAAAAAGGCGCATTGTCACGCCTATACATTCATAGCCTGCTTGTGTCAAAAGATAAGCGGCGACGCTTGAATCAACGCCGCCGCTCATGGCGACAAGCACCCGGCCTTTAGTTTTGCTCATTCGTTTTGACAGTAGGAACAAGAATCACAGTCCGGGAAGTCACGCTTATCGTACTCAATACCGTTTCTCTTGTAGTAATCTTCTATCGCCTTTTTTATGGCTTCCTCGGCAAGCACGGAGCAGTGAATCTTATGCGCCGGAAGTCCGTTAAGTGCCTCGACAACAGCTTTGTTTGTCAGCGAAAGAGCCTCTATGAGCGGCTTGCCCTTTATCATTTCAGTCGCCATTGAGCTTGCGGCGATTGCAGAGCCACATCCAAAGGTTTCAAACTTTACGTCGGTTATTACTCCATCGTTAATCTTGAGGTACATTCTCATGATGTCGCCGCACTTTGCGTTTCCTACTTCGCCTACGGCGTCAGCATCCTCAATGACGCCGACATTGCGAGGATGCCTGAAATGATCCATTACAGTTTCACTGTATAACATATTCCCTTTTCCCCTCCACAAGGTCTCTCCAAACGGGAGACATATTGCGCAGGTGCTCGACGACCTGCAGCACTTTTTCAAGTATATAATCTACTTCTTCTTGAGTGTTCTCTTCCGAAAGCGTCAGGCGAAGCGATCCATGTGCTATCTCATGCGGACGACCGATGGCAATCAGCACATGGCTCGGATCAAGCGATCCGGACGCGCAAGCCGACCCAGACGAAGCCTGAATTCCATATTCATCTAAGAGTAGGACAATAGATTCTCCCTCAACGCCCTCAAAGCAGAAGTTGACGTTGCCCGGCAAACGGCGTTTTGCGTCACCATTTAAAATAGAATGCGGTATTTTTGACAGCCCTTCAATCAGCCTGTCCCTCATCGCCATGATTTTTGGCGCTACGACATTCATATTTTCGCATGCTTCGTAGAGTGCCGCCGCCATTCCCATTATACCGGGTACGTTTTCTGTGCCTGGACGACGGTTACGCTCCTGCTCACCACCTTCTATAAGCCTGGTGAGCGGCACGCTGCGGCGAACGTAAAGAGCCCCTACTCCCTTAGGTCCGTGGAACTTATGCGATGATATTGAAAGCATATCGACATTGTCGCGGACTACATTTATTTCAATATGCCCTGCTGCCTGCACAGCATCCGAATGGAATATGACACCACGCTCACGGCATATAGCACCTATCTCAGCTATTGGCTGTATCGTGCCGATTTCGTTGTTTGCGTACATAACCGTGACAAGAGCTGTGTCTGGACGTATAGCTTCCGCGACAGCTTCTGGTGTAATAATACCATTCTCCGGCACATCAAGCAGTGTAACCTCAAATCCCTGACGCTCAAGCTTTTTCAGCGTATTCATAACGGCATGATGCTCAATCGCCGTAGAAATGATATGCCTTTTATTTTTACGTCGACCTGCCTCGACGGCAGACATAATAGCCTGATTGTCGGATTCTGTGCCACCAGAGGTAAAATATATCTCACGCGGCTCAGCACCGATACACGCTGCAATCTTTTCTCTTGCTTCATAAAGCGCTTCCGCTGCCCTCTGACCTACTGAATGGAGACTCGACGGGTTACCGTACATCTCATCGAAATATGGAAGCATTGCGCGCAGCGCTGTGCGGCTAACCCTTGTCGTTGCCGCGTTATCGGCATATACGTTCATTTTGATATAACTCCTTTTAATATGCTGCTCAACTGTGCTTGTTATATGTAGGTATATACATCATGCAAAGGATAAAATAATTGCGGCGTGATGTATCATACTTATATGCTGTCAAGCATGAATAAAACAGTTTTGTTTTTTCACTTCTTAATTATAAACAGTATATCCTACCTTGTCAATAGGATTTATAAATTTTTACAAAATAAAAAATTTGCCTTCGATTTTATCTTCCCGATGACGGTGACAGATTATTAGTTGACGCTGCTTCTCTTTACAATATTACTATCCACATTATTGTTATACGTTCCCGTCAAGCACATCGCGCAGCGTTATACTGTCAAGATAAGAGCTTACAATGCTCTCAAGCTTAATCCACACAGGAAGCGTCAGACACCTATCGGCACGCTCACATCCGTACGGGTTATTTTCAAGGCATGAGACAGGCGCAACGGATCCTTCGGCAAGCTTGACTATTGAGCCGACCGTATATTCCTCCGGACGCCTTGTCAGCTTGTAACCGCCGTCCTTTCCGCGCATACTCTCAACGAAGCCTGCCTTGTTAAGATTCATAATAATCGCTTCAAGATACTTTACCGATATTTCCTGACGCTCCGATATTTTTTTAAGTGAAATATAACCCTCTCCCTCATGCTGCGACAAATCGAGCATTATCTGCAGAGCATATCTCCCTTTTGTCGAAATCATCATGGCATTACATTTCCTCTTCTATTGTGTCGTCGTTTTTTCATGAGCTTTTTTTGCAATAAGATCCCGCACTACCTCGCTTGCTATCATCAACCCCGCCGCCGGCGGTACAAATGCTGTTGAACCCGGAATATCGCGGCGTGACGAGCAAGTGTGCTCTGTCCCGGGCGGAAAATCGCAGCCAACATTGAAGCTGAGCTCAGCATCATCCGAGCGAACGGGTTCCTCTTCAGAATATACCACTTTTAGCTTATCAACTCCGCGACGGCGCAGTTCATGACGCATTACGCGAGCAAGCGGGCACACCGTTGTTTTATATATATCTGTTACACGCAGCTTGCTGGGGTCTGTTTTATTTCCCGCCCCCATTGCGGAAATGACGGGGACACCCGCATCGCGCGCGCACATTATTATTTCAATCTTGCCGGTTACAGTATCGATTGCATCGATGACGTAATCATATTGTGAAAAATCAAACTCTTTTGATGTTTCCGGTGTGAAAAAGCATTTATGCTTATATACCTTAAGACTTGGGTTAATGTCTAAAAGACGCTTTTCTGCCGTGTCAACCTTATACATTCCAACTGTGCTTGTTGTCGCAAATATCTGCCTATTTATATTCGTTGTGCAGACCTTATCGTTGTCGATAATATCAATAGCTCCGATACCGCTTCTCACAAGCGCTTCTGCTGCATAACCGCCGACACCACCAATACCAAAAATGGCAACTCGGCATTTACTTAAGTTTTCAATAGCTTCACGCCCGAATATCAGCTCTGTTCTTGAAAAACGTCCCGGCACTGTTTTACTTCTCCCTTGATGCTATAAGCTCAATTTCAAAAAGCGCACCCTTTGGAAGCGCAGACACTTCGACGCACGAGCGGGCGGGGTTATGTTTAAAATATTCCGCGTAAATTGAGTTAAAAGCCGCGAAATTTTTCATATCTGTAAGAAAACATGTCGTCTTTACGACGTTTTCATAGCTTAAATTAGCGGCTTTGAGAATGGCACCCGCATTTTCTATTGCTCGCTTCACCTGAGAGTTAATGCTGTCCTCAAGCTCGCCCGTCGAAGGGTCAATACCAAGCTGTCCGGAGGTAAAAAGCAAATCTTCCGTCACTGTTGCCTGCGAATACGGTCCGATTGCAGCCGGTGCATCATTTGTGTTTATAATTTTCTTCATAAAAACTCTGTTTATTCTCCTTTATATATCCCTCCGAGGGGCGGTAAAGGTTTTATCTATATTCTACGTTTATCACTTATGTTTTGTTTATCATTTTCCGTCAATCAACATGTTTGCTCTCACGCATCGCAAGTATAGTTTCGCCTATCAGCTTATCAAGCTCCCAACCGAGCAGCTCGGTACCTTTCAATATAACATCGCGTGAGCATCCGGCCGCAAATCTTTTGTCTTTAAACTTTTTCTTAACCGATGAAACTTCAAGATCTGACACGCTGCGTGATGGCCGCATGATAGCAACCGCCCCAATCAGCCCCGTCAGTTCGTCAACAGCGTATAAAATACGCTCCATTTCATGCTCAGGTTTAATATCGACAAAAATTCCCCAGCCGTGGCTTGCTGCTGCGCGGATAATATGCTCGTCAATGTTCGCCTCGCGCATAATTTCCTGCCCTTTTGTACAATGCTCATCAGGATACATCTCAAAATCAAGGTCGTGAAGCAATCCTACAATTCCCCAAAAATCAACCTCGTCACCGTATCCAAGTTTTACAGCAAACCACCGCATTACATCTTCAACAATAAGGGCATGGCGCAGATGAAACTCACCTTTATTATATTGAGTTAAAAGTTCCCATGCCTCGTCTCGTGTTGTTTTTGTCACAGCATTCATACTACCGCTCACCTATTTAACAGTATTTTTGACACAACGATATGTCATTTATATTATACCACATTACCAAAAAGCAGGTTATAGGCACACTACGCCACAACCGCCAGCCACCTACCCTGTTGTGTTTTAAAAAGTAAAGCTAAGGTCAAAAGCATTAAAAAAATACATATTATTAACACAAAAACCGATGTCTACATCTTGCAAAGCATAATTCCTACCTATTTGTTAGGATTATACCCCCAGCACAATTTTTTGTCAAGTAGAGCGGATTTGTTGCATAAGTATTATTAATCGTATTCTGACCACACCTGCGGCTTTACAGTTCTCATTTTAGCTATTCCATTACTGCTGATTAATGATATTGACGTTGTAATTCTCTTGTGGTAATATATTGCTACTATCTTAACATCACGTTATTCACCTGTGTATAATAATACTGTCCTCAACGTAAAATACAGCATAACATTATTATCAATTAATTATATAATTACATACGGAGCCAACAATGCACAACGAACTAACGGAAATCGATATACAGAAAATGAAAGAGGAGCTTTCTGCCCGCAAAGCAGCGGCACAGAAGCTCCGCGAAGCCGTAAAGGAAGCTCGAGCCCTTGGCGATCTCAGCGAAAACGACGAATACCGTTCGGCTAAACGCGAACTTGGACGCAACAACAGCAGGATACGTTATCTTGAAAATATGCTTAAAACAGCCATTATCGTTAAAACTGATTCAACCGAGGGCGTCGTCGGTCTTTTCGACGAAATTGAACTTCAATATGAGAACACAACAGATGGCGAGCCTGAAACGCGTAAAATTCGGCTTGTGACAACGCTGCGCAACGACGTTTTTAATAACTGCATATCAAAGGAATCGCCACTTGGACGTGCTATTTTTGGCCGCCGCGTCGGAGAACGTGTTATTGTGCACGTAAATGATAAAGTAAGCTATCCTGTCATCATAAAATCAGTTATAAAAGGCCACGATGATCCCAATTTGCCTATAACGGCATATTGATAAGCATCAATTTCCATTTATGCCTTTTTCTCATATGCTAATTGCACAAATTTATGTTACAATAATCAGTGTATTTTTATACATTCACACAATATTATTGAATTTTTGTACAAAGTATTGACGTGTTGTAATACCATATTATATAATGTGTACTAAACATTAATACATATATATAAATAGTACAAAAATTACCGTACCTTCGATAGAGGAGCGGCGTTCAAGAGTAGTTCGGGTAACGGGTTTGCGCCCGCGAAACGAAAGGGTTCGCCGCCGAAGCGACGATTAGCACGCAAAGGCTGTCGTTTGCTGGGCATACGGGAAATACCCGTATGACTGTCACAATTTCCTGTGGAGCGCTATCATGGTATGCGAACGACAGCCTTTATGTTTTAGATTCTGTTTGTTTTATAGCAGAACAAAACACAAGAACATACTGGTAAGTCAGCCGCTACTGTGACGAAAGCTTTCACAGTAGCGGCTTTTTATATTTCATTTTAAGTCAGCCGCTGCTGAAAATCGGTATAACCCGGGATAAAACTTACCCGGTATTATATAAAAAATACATAATAAGGAGTAGAGATATGAAAAAGCTAATTTATCTTTTACTTGCTGCAATCCTTTTAACAACACCTCTCTTTCTCTTCGCGTGTCAAAGCTCAACAGACGATTTAGCAAAAATTAAAGAATCCGGCGTTATACGCGTTGGAATGGAATGTGACTATGCTCCATTCAACTGGACGCAGGCAGAGCCAAGCGATTACACGGTTCCGATAACAAGCGGCGGATATGCCGATGGTTACGATCTTCAAATCGCTCGTAAAATCGCCGACGAGCTCGGAGTCAAACTTGAAGTCGTGAAAATAGAATGGGGCGGGCTTCCTTCAGCTTTGCAGACCGGTGAAATCGATGCTATTATTGCCGGTATGAGTCCGATCCCTTCCCGCCGTGAAACTATCGACTTTTCAGATGGTTACTATATAAGCGATCTTGTTATTGTCGTGCGTAAAGACAGCCCCTACGCAAATGCAACTAAGCTTTCCGACTTTGCTGGCGCCAAACTGACTGCTCAGCTTGATACATTCCATTATACGGCACTTGAGGAACAAGCAACGGAAGCTCTCGTCCAGACTGCTATGGACACGTTCCCTGCAATGATAGTAGCGTTACAGAGCGACACAATCGACGGATATGTATCAGAATTACCCGGTGCTAAATCCGCTGTTTTTGCCAACAGTGACCTTACATATGTAACATTTGAAGAAGGACAGGGCTTTGCTGCATCAGAAGATGAACTTTCAATAGCTGTCGGACTTCGCAAGGGAAGCAACCTTGTTGAAGAAATTAACAAAATTCTTGCAAATATCTCTGATGATATGCGTCAAGAGCTGATGGATGGTGCCATTGAGCGACAGCCGCTCAGCGAATAACTTTCTTAAAATAACGTAGAATAGGAAACAATATCATGCCACAATCCTTTTTTGGCGGAGTTTCGTTCATACTGTCGAAATATTGGTCGTTATTTCTCCGCGGCACGGTGATAACCGTTGTCGTTTCACTTTCAGGGACGATTTTTGGCTTTCTCATCGGTCTTATCGTCGCTCTTTTGCGGACAATTCCAGTTCATAAAAGCGATAAGCCGCTGAAAAAACTGTCGGTACGCTTCTTAAGCGTTATTTTATCTGCTTACATTGAAGTTTTCCGCGGCACCCCGATGATTGTTCAAGCAATGGTCATATACTATGGCGGTTTGTCTAAAGCACTTTCCGGTTTACATGATATATACAAAGGCATAGTTTCCGCCATTATCATTATATCAATTAACACCGGGGCTTATATGGCGGAAATCATCCGCGGCGGCATCATATCAGTTGACTCCGGTCAGATGGAAGGCGCTCTTTCCATTGGTATGACATACCGCCAAGTTATGTTCAATGTAATTTTCCCTCAAGCGATACGAAACGTAATGCCCTCCATTGGAAATGAGTTTGTCGTTAATATAAAGGACAGCTCCGTATTAAACGTAATATCGGTTGCTGAGCTTTACTTCATGTCAAAGTCAGCGGCAGGAGCTTATTATCGATACTTTGAAGCTTTCTTCATTACAGCTGTCATATACTTCATATTGACGTTTACAGTTACGAGGATTTTACGTTTTATCGAACGTAAAATGGAGGGAAAAGATTCGTACACTATACACGGATCACAATCATACTCAAAAGCATCAATACATATTACCTCCGAGTCGAAAACAATTACCGGAGGTGGGTTAAAATGAGCAATATCAACAATATAAATACCAATAATAGCAACAGCAATGCAATCTTAGAAATCGTCAACCTTGAAAAAAGATTTGGCGAAAATAATGTGCTTCGTGATATATCAATGTCTGTTTTTGAGGGAGAGGTCGTATCGATCATCGGTTCATCCGGTGCCGGAAAATCAACGCTCCTTCGTTGTATAAACTTGCTTGAAGAACCGTCGGGTGGCGACATTCTCTTTCATGGCAAAAGCATTATCACCGATCGTCAATCGATTTCGCGCTACCGCGCAAAAGTTGGCATGGTATTTCAACAGTTCAATCTTTTCAATAACATGACTGTGCTTCAAAACTGCGTTGTGGGGCAAGTGAAGGTGCTCGGACGCAGCCGTGCAGAAGCGGAAGAGACTGCAATAATGTACCTTGACCGCGTTGGAATGTACGCATTCTCCGATGCCCTTCCTCGTCAAATTTCGGGTGGTCAAAAACAGCGTGCTGCTATTGCCCGTGCATTATGTATGAATCCTGAGGTAATACTTTTTGATGAACCAACATCTTCCCTTGACCCGGAGATGGTTGGTGAAGTGCTCGGAGTCATGCGCTATCTTGCAAAGGGCGGTATGACGATGCTCGTTGTCACACATGAGATGAGCTTTGCACGTGAAATATCTTCCCGAGTTGTTTTCATGGACTCTGGCATTATAGAAGAAGCTGATACGCCTGATGTCATCTTTACGTCCCCGAAAAAAGAACGCACACGAGCATTTATATCAAGCATCCTTTAATTAATTTTAAAGCAGGCATCGAAATTAAATGTTTTAAAAAAAGCAATAAAACACCCTCGTACCACACGATACGAGGGTGTTTTCATTTGCCCGTTGTTCACTAAGCTATTGCATAGCCTACTGTTCTTCGCTTCTCTACAATTCTTTTCTTGTTTTTCTTAATGCTTATCCAACTATACCCGCACGCTCTATACTCTCGACAAGATAACGCTGTAAAAATGCGTAGATAAGGATAAGCGGCAGCATTATGAGTATTCCACACGTGTTACGTATAGCTGCAACATACATGTTCTGACCAGGATACTCGGTATCAAGAGACCTCGGTATCTTAATGAAGGCACGAAGCGTGTATGGTCCTTGGCTCGTGAAGAAGACACGTGTGTAATAGTTATCTGTCCACTGCCATGAGAAAGCGAACATGAAGACAGTTATAAGCATCGGGATCGACAGCGGGAGGATAATCTGTACAAATGTACGGAAGGGTCCTGAGCCGTCGATATATGCTGATTCCTCAAGCTCATCGGGAACGCCACGGAAGAACTGACGCAACATAAATATGTAAAGACCGTTCTTAAAGGCAAGACCCGTTGCTGAAAGAATGTAAAATGGCCAATAAGTATTAATAAGCGATATGTCAGTGAATTTCAAGATATCTATGCTCTCAAATACACCGCCGCCGAGGAAGTTGAATATTCCAAAAATATCGAAATAACGGAACTTCATGAACATCGAAAGGCGAACAGTCGGGTGAGGCACTATCATCGTTAGGACAACAAACATAAAGAGGATTTTGTTGCCCTTGAACTTGAACTTCGCGAAACCATAACCTATCAGACACGTTATAAATGTCTGAACGATAGCCGTTGATGCCGATAGAATGAAGGTATTGAGCATCGCTCTGAAATACTCGTTATCGACTATAATGGCCTTATAGGTATCAAGCGTTGGATGTTTCGCGATAAGTAGAACTGTCGCGTCGACAAAGTCCTCACGGCTCATGAACGACGATGCTACTTTTGAAATGAATGGGTAGATGATAACGTAAGATATACCGATCAGCAGTATCAATCTGAAAAGGTACCACACTACGTCCTTGAGAAAGCTTACAGAAAATACTTTTATCTTAAATCTTTCCCACGCTGACGTACGGCCTTCAAAATCAACTCTGATCTTGTTCTTCGTTGCTTTTTTGACTACTGGTGAGCTCTGAATTCTATTTACATCCATCAGTCCGTTCCTCCTTATTCGTCACGTCTCTGATAGAAGACGTATGCGGAGATGATACCGGAAACAACAACGATGAGGAGCGTAACTATCAGGAAGTACATCCACGCCATCGCCGATGATATAACGTTTCCGTCAGCACCAGTATCGTACACCTGGTCGATATAAGTCATGACATTGTTGTCTGAACGAGTAAGAGCATCGATGATAGTGTAGATCGCGTTAACCAGTATCATCGGGCTGATCATCGGAAACGTTATCTTCCAGAACGTTTCCCAGCCTGTAGCGCCGTCTATTTTGCATGATTCGTAAATCGCCGGAGATATTGACTGGAGACCAGCAAGGAATATTAGCATCTGAACGCCAGAGCGGTTTACTATGTTAAATATGTTGTTAACCGCATTTACAACATACGCAACAAGATCAGATCCCACTCGCATATTAGCGAAGAGCATCTCTACATCCATTACTCTAACAATCTCTGCAACGGTATTACGTCCAGTACCAGTATCAATTGATGCGCCGGTATCTCCCATGTAAGAGGCAAGTATGTTCTGAGCATCGATATCGCTTATCAAACCTGTCGCAATAATAACAGGTATGAAGAATATCGCACGGAACCCTGTTCGCCCCACCATGTTTTGGTTGAGTAGTATGGCTATGAATAGAGCGAATATGATTATTGCTGGAATATCGAAAATTAACTCTCTTATACCGGACGTCAGCTCTGTTACATAGCTCGGGTCTACAAACAATGCTTCCGAGTAGTTTTTAAAGCCAACCGGTACAAGTTCATAGCCACCACCCTGCAGCGTATTGATTTCATTGAAGCTGAACATGATTGAATTGTATATTATCGGCAGATAGATAATTACAAGTCCAATCACAAACGGCAGTACAAACAACCAGCCAACACGTGCTTTACGTCTATCAAGTGAAGCGATACGGCGTCTCTTCTTGGGAGCTGAATCAATCTTAATTTTCTTTTTCTTAGCTTCAATATTCATATTCAAACTCCCTTCCTTATTTGATTGTTACAAAATTGTGTGCGGTTACTGTATATGTTGTGCCATCAAGGACAACAGTTACATCAAACGTATTGTAGTTGAGGATAAACTTCTTACCCGTTTCATATGTGACAAGAACGATGGAACCGTCGTCGACTGTATACTTAGTCCTCTTATACCCTTCTTCCTCGTCCTCATCATCACGTCTGGGCCAGCCAGGCACAGACGGCACATTCGGTGAATTGCCGTCTTCACCTTCACTGGGCTCTTCGGATGGTTCCTCTTCAATGTGCTGAACTTCTTCGTAACCTGCGTTAAGAAGTACCTCATTGACAGTTGCCAGCGCAGATTTTGTTTTTTCTATAGCACTGTCGGCATAAGTATTAACCCTAGCTGCGCTTGCAGCGACTGATGCATCATCAGTTATTTCTGTTTTACGCTTTGCCGTTTCTTTGTTGGCTTCAGCATCGTCTGCAGATTTTATAGCTGCTGTTATCGCTATCTTCATATTGGATACTGCTGACTCAAGCTCTGCCTGAGCATCAGTAACTGCTAATTCTGCTTCTTCGAGAGCTGCTTTTGCCGCTTCGTCAGCAGCTTTTGCATCCTCATCGTTTGGTGCTTCAGCAAGCGCCGCAGCAGCCGCGTCAGCAGCAGCTTGTGCCGCATCTCTTGCAGCTATCGCATCGTCAAGCGCGCGCTTGAGCGATGTTACCTCCGATACAAGCCCAAGAGCAATTTCTATCTGCTCTTCAACAGCTGCAAGGAGTCCTTCTGTCTCATCAGCAAGAAGAGCCGTATCCTGTGGAGCTGATGCTATCTCTCTTGCAAGGGCTTCAGCAGCTTTACGCTCAGCAAGAGCCTGAGCACGCCTTGCTTTTTCTTCAGCTATACGCTTTGCTTCTTCTTCAGCAGCAGCTCTTTCGGCAGCTTCTATCTGGTCTGCTATGATTTCATCTTCATCAGGTATACGTTCACCGATAAGGAACTCATGTCCTGTGATAAGCGCCGTCTGAAGATCACCGACAGCATCGTTGACTATACTATAGTATTTTACAATATCGTCAAACCAGATGTCATAGCGCACTGAGTAATATCCGCTCAGTATCTCATCTTTCTTCAGCTCTGAAATATTTCTATAAGCGAGTATGAAGTAAAGGGATGCGCCATTTTCGATTGCCTTGAGAACAGCATTGCTTATATCGCCTTCTTCGTTGATCGGGTTTCCGGCAATGTTAATGTAACCGTGAAGAACAAGTCCTACAAACGGAATTGAATATGTTTCGTTAAAGAACCGGCTGCTGTTAAGACGAGCATTAAGTATATGGTTTACATATTTGTAGGTGTATGCATTACCTACATCGACCATGACATTACCGTAATCCTCGGAAATATCCTTGAGAAGTGCAATTGTAAACTTCTTGGAATCTTCGCGATTGAACGGATCATCTTCATCAAAGTCTGCGTTCAAGTCAGAGCCGAGTGTCGCAACAGATATTCCAATTGGCTCATAATCAAGGTAATACGTTCTAAACTTTGTATAGAACTTGTCAAATACAGATGGGGAAATTGCAATTTCAAAGTATCTTACAAACGACTGAGATGTCGCGTTATAATAACGCTTACTCGCATAGCGGTCGTCTATCGTCTTAACTGCATGCTTTTTATAGCTAAATCCATCAAATGATTTATTGTTTGCAGCGTATGCAAAGTCAAAGTCAGGGAATATGCCAATTCCTTTTTCCTTAGCATATGCTAACAAATCCTTAAATCCGTCGGATCCGCCAACAGATTTCTCCCACTTCAGCCTATACGGGACATATTTATCAGATAGTCCTCCGTTTGCAAAGCCCCTTAGTCTGAAGTTAATGTTCGACACTCCCGCTTCACTTAGCTCTTTGTGCATAGTTATGATGTCCTCAAATGTTGTAAGCGGTGTATCGACTGTAACAGGAATTGAGAGAATTCTGTCTTTTGTCTCCATCGAACCAAGAACTTCGATGTAAAGCGGCATATCTTCTTTTACATCATTCTCGGTAAGCCTTGTGATATATCCGTTCTTCTCAAGATAATCTCTGTAGGCCTTAGCCATGCCGAAATATGTCGCTTCATAATAATCGGTTACTCCGGCACTAGCTGCTACATCTTTATCGTCAAGCATTATATATCTAATTCTGTAGCTGTCGACATATTTACGTGGGGACTCAACACGCCACGTTACGTCTGAAGCAACGGATATCGACTGTGCAAGGTTATATTCATCTGAGGGACGCGGTATGAAGCTTGCGTAAATAGCAGCATATTTGTTAAGTGTACCGCCGTTTTCATACCTGATGCTTGCAAGAGAGTCGCCCTCTGTTATAATGGCAAGATAACCTTTACTGCGTGTATACGCTTCATAAATAACCGGCGGCTTCGGTTCTTCGGGCTCTACGGGTTCTCCGTTTTCATCAGTTTCATCAGTTTCAGCAATTTCAGCAGTTTCAGCAATTTCAGCAGTTTCAGCAGTTTCATCAGTTTCAGCAGTTTCATCAGTTTCGGTTTCAGATTCCGTATTATCAGTATTTTCAATAATACGATAATCTCTTACCTGTGTAACTGCGCCAAATACAGGCATTGTCAATATTTCCTGATGTGCGCCACTTATACTCTGATACGCAAAGTCTGGACCGTGGAGACTTCCCACTCTGTTCCATGATACTCTTCTCAAATCCATTGCGGAGAAGAGAGCTCCAGACCCGTCAGGCATAAACGTGTAACCCGGATTTTCTGAGCTAATGCAGCCCATGTATGGCAGTATAGACACTGACAAGAGCTTGTAAGTAGTTTCGTCGTATTCTATACCGTTTGCTGCAAGACGAACAGTCACACCATCATCGTCAAGCGTGTACTCAAGCGCCATACGGAAGAGAGCCGGCGCTTCATCTGTACCTTCGTACTCGGTGATAGCATGGTCTTCGTCGAGCATCTCATACGTATATTCTGGAGCATATGTCTTAATAGTGTTCTCACAATAATTAAGCTCGTTTTGAGTAACGGCCGAGTCTAATATATAAACCGACATTTTTGTCGTGATAGGATATTTCGCGTTCATCGCAGCAATGGCGCGTTCAGATAGCTCAGGGTCTTTTGGATCCATTAACACATAGTGGTATTTAAGCTTTTTTTTGTTAAACTCGCTTGTTATTTTGCTGAGAATAATGTTCTCAAAGCGCTCCTTCTGAATCATTCTCGGAACGAGGCGTCTTACGTCCTCGCGCCCCATACTATACTCTACGCGGACACCATTTTTAATATCCTTAACAACAATTTGGTTGCGGAGCGAAGCTTCTTCATAGCTATACATCCATTTTGTTGTTCCGTCTTTGTCCTGATATTCAACAAAAATCTGCGAAAGGATCCTATAACGGATATTGTCTGAGTTCGCCGCGGTAATTGAACCGATATCGTAAGGGTTCGTGAAAAGAACCTGTCCTGTCGAATTCTTGACTATTGCAACTTCTCCTGTGTATTCTTCGACGTAAATCGAATAGCCGTTCTGAGTCTTATGCAGCACCATATCGTTTAGTTTATCCTGCTCAGACTCGTATTCGTACGTCATGTAGTCGACAGCGGCAACCGCTGCAGACACCCTATCAGTCGTATATATTCCAAAGGTGCCTACTACCATGAGGAAAGCCAGGAGACCTGATATGAATCTTACATGTTTCTTCATGCTTTTAAACCGTCCTTCCTTTCTTCCCTCATTATGCTCTATATGTCAGCTCAACGATGATGCTTGAGATGAAGCTCACCATCTGAGCGACAAGTGTTGAAAACAGTACAGATACGAATATTACGAACGCCATACCAACGATGGTTCCCAGAGATGTCGTTACATTCTTTAACAGTGAATAATCGTGTGTAACCATCATTCCGAAGAAGATTAGTAAACCCATCCAGAAGAACGCCATGCTCACAAGAAGCGTAATTAACTGTCCCTCATTTTGAGCAAGCATGTTGCTTAATATAACGGAGGGGATTACAAGCATCGGAATCGGTAACAAGCTATAAGATGTTGCAATGAATATATCTTTAAAGCTTCCTTCGCCATCGAAAAGCGTCGTCAGACACCAGTTTGCCACGACCCAAAGAAGCAGCGGCACGACAACTGATGCTATCTGAGCGAAAATGTTCATATAGGATTCCGTCGGGTTAAAGATATACCCTGTACCTACTGATTGATAGTAGAAGGTAAAGACCGTAACGACTATATATATGATACTCGCTCTGACGCTTCCGCGATATTCGTGCTTGAGATCCCAGAATCCGTCAAATGGATGGAAGATCAAATGGAAACCGTATAACAGCTCCTCCTTCAGACTCTTGCGACCGACTCTAAGCTGTGCAGCCTTATTAACGCGCGCCGCATATTTGAAGAACTTCGTAATAAGAACACATATTACGACGACAATTATTGGAATTGTCCATATCCACTTTGACACCCATTCCTTACGAACCTCACGGAACGCATCAGAATACGAGGCTGCGTTATATGCGAACTTGTAATACTCCATCGCTTCCTTATACTTAGCATCGCGCTTAAGTGCATCACCAATGCCGATGTAAGCAGCATCGAAGTTGCTGTTGCGCTGGAGTATGTCCATCCAGCCTGATACCGCCATATCATAACGGCGTTGATTCTGGTGAGCTAATGCTTCTATCAGAAGGTTGCCGTATTCAGTCCTCTTATAAACGGTGAAGCAGTCCTTAGATTTGTCAAGTAATAGTATATCGTCGCCTTTGTATGTGATTGCTTCAATATTATATATATTACCAAGTTGCTCGCCAGTGTCGCCAAAAGCGAAGAGAAGGTTGCCGTATTTGTCATACGTAAAGACTTTGCTACGTTTTTCGTCGATTATCGACCATGTACCTTCCGGACCGACGGCAACATCAATAATTTTTGACGGACCGCTTATTGCACCAGCTCTTGAACTGAAGCTGAAATTTATCTCACCGGACGGCGGCCAGAAACCGTTTCTGCTCATGATATCGGCGCCGGAAGCATTCAGCTTTTTAACCGGTGCATAGTCACCCGATTTTGAGCGCGAGTTTATAGCCGATGCAACTGAGTTTTCATCAATCGATGATGTCGTAACGTAAATAAATCCGTCTTTATCAATCGTTATATTATTAAACTCAGTTGACACGTATTCCTGCTGAGATTCTCTCTGCTCTTTTGTTTGCAGTCTTCTCCAGATGATTTCCATCGGGCTGATGACAACCTTCTGAGCACCAATAAATCCGGAGAATTTTGCATTATCATCCATGACGATGATACCTTGATATGTCGTGGATGACACAACAAACAATCTGTTATACTGGTCAACAGCAACGGCTACCGGTTTATACACAGCAGCTTCTGTGAAAAGCGGGGATACAGGTTTCGGAATTATCTTATAATAATTCCCGTCGCGATCGAACATTACTATGCGGTTGTTATTGGTATCACAAACATAAATGTATTTATCACTAATGAACACGCCCGATGGGCTATTAAAACTGTCCCAAACGCCATGTTCATTAAGGAATCTACTTATCTCAAACTTATACTTGTAATACCGATCCATAACGATGACACGGTTATTTGCCCCGTCAACAAGATATACATTCCCTTGGTCGTCGACGGTCAAATCGCGCGGGTCATCAAAAGGATAGATAAGTCCGATATAATCTGAATCGATTATCTTATCGGGAACATAAGCATCGGGCGAAAGAAGTGCAAATCCGTCAGCAGAATACGTATATGTCGCATATGAGCTGAAAGCGGAAGCGCTTGTTGCAAGTATAGACACCAGAATAAATAGTGTAAGGAAGGAAAGAATTCGCTTTTTCATTTTTTCTTCCCCCTTAGTCTTTCATACCGCTTGTTCCCATTGTTTCGATGATATTGCTCTGCGAAACAACGAAAACAATGATCGGAACTGCCATCATGATAACTGTAGCGGCTGCTGAAGCACCTGCACGAGCGATACCGCCTGCTGTTATCTGTGAAATAGCGTAGTTAAGTGTCTTTAGCTGCTCTGACTGAATGTAAATTGATGCGCCAGCGTTCCAAAGTCCGTTAAAGCTGTAGATAATAAGCGTCAGCCAAGCAGGCTTAACCATTGGCATTGCTATTGCCCAGAACGAGTAGAACTCCGACGCGCCATCAAGTCGAGCGCTTTCAAGAATTTCGTCTGTTACGTTTGATTCCATAAATTGCTTCATCAAATATAAGCCAAGGTTATATGCAAAGGCCGGAACGATGATGGCATAGTATGTGTCAACCCAGCCGAGAAGGCTCATTATAATAAAGGAAGCAATCGCACCGACAGTCGCTGTAAACATAAGCGACTTAACAATTATGTTAAACATAAATTCACGGCCGGGGAATTTAATCTTCGCAAGTGCGTAAGCTGCCATTGAGCAGAAGATAAGACTTCCGAATGTACCCGAAATAGAGATGAAAACAGTATTAAATATATAACGGGAAAACGGAACCCACGAGTCAGACATTAAGGAGAAAAGATCCCTGAAATTTTTAAGCGTAGGATTTACGACGTAAAAACGCGGAGGGAACATCCATAACTCGTCAAGCGGCTTAAGCGCTTGCATTAAGACATATAACATCGGCAGGAACATGAACACGCCCATGATCGAAAGGAACACAGTTATTCCAATGTCGCCCCCGACCGAGCGGTTCAGTACGACGGCGTGTTTTCTTGTTCTAAGTTTCTTCGCCATATCACTGACCTACCTTTGCTAACATTTTTTGTATCAATAAGTTTGCTCCCATCATCATTGCGAATAGCACAACAGAAATTGCCGAGGAGTATCCCACCTCCCAACGTTGCCCGCCGTAGTCTTCAAGATGGTGCGTTATAGTCCAAGCAGCGTATTCAACTGATGGGAAACCAGCAAGAGCCGTAACGACACCTCCGAATCCAAAGGAACCTGTTATAGCCAAAACAGCACCGAACAGTAGCTGCGGCTTCATTGTCGGAAGCGTTACATACCAAAGCTCCTGCCAGCGGTTCCTGATACCGTCAACAGCCGCTGCCTCATAATATGCCTTTGGTATGCCCTGAAGTCCAGCGATGAATGAAAGGAACGCTGTACCGAGAGACGTCCAAAGAGCAACTATGATACATAGAATCATAACGTATCTTTTATCATAGAACCAAAGAACTGGATTGTCTATGACGCCAAGATTGAGCAGGAAACCGTTTACCCAACCATAGGCATCGTTTGAGAAAAGCGTACCCCAAATTAAGTACACGCTACCCGAAATAGACGGGGCGTAGAAAATAAGTGTAACAAACGCTCTTACTTTCGGCGTCAGCTCGTTTATGAACCATGCGATAAAAAGAGACATAAGGTAAGATGTAGGTCCGGTAACCGCCGCGAATATCAAAGTATTCTTAACGGCCAAGATAAATATATCGTCGTCAAGAAACAGACGTATATAGTTATCAAGGAAGATAAACTTCGGCCACTGTAACATGTTAAATGACGTAAAGCTCAAGAAAATCGACATAACAACCGGAACAACTGTGAACATGAGAAAGAGGATCATAAACGGAGCAACCATAAAATAGGCTACTTTATTCCTCTTCATTTCATGCCATGTCCATTGAGCCTTCGTCATGTCCTTCCGTGAAACTGCGTGCTGCTCGGCAGGCACAACGTTTTTCTTTGACATGAGCAACTTCTCCTTAATTAGATTATCTTATCGCAAATGCCGTTTTACTACGACAATTTATTCGATATAACTGTAAAGTGCTGTAGCAGACTCCTTCATATATCCTGCGGCCTCGCCAAACAGTTCAGAATTAGCTTTGACAAGCTCATCCGCTGCAGCAATCAAAGCATCGAACTGCTCAGTTGTTGCGTCACCCGAAAGCGCTGCGTCAATTGCCGCTTTTGCAGCTGATACCTTATCAGCATACTTGCTCGCTTCATCACCTTTAAGCTTATTTAATATTGCAAGTGCCTGATCTGCGCGCTTTTCTGCTAATGTCTGTCCTATCTCAAGCGTCTCAAGGTTGAACTCCTCGCGCTTACGGCTGATTTCCTTATTAATTGCATTAATATAGCCTAACAGCGCCTCAGAAGGAGAAGCTTTTTCGTTATATGCACTAAGGAATGCGAAGTTCGTGTAACGGCCTATGATATAGCTGCCCGGATAGTTTGGAACTGCTGTCAGGGCGTCGAACTGCGCTCTTAAACTCTTATACTCGAATGATGACCACGGAAGCTCTTCAAGCGCCGCGATGTTCGCAGTCGGGTTCATTCCGGCTTCTCCTAAAAGCGCAACTAACTCATTACAGTAGTCGGCCTGGAATTCACTGTCTGTATACCAGTCAATAAATCTCCATGCTCCCTCCGGGTTGTCTGTACCGGTAAGCATTACGACACCCGCTACTGAAGATACAGCCGTGTTGTTTATTGTTCCATCGTCCTGCAACATACCGGGTATCGTGGTGAAATCCCACAAACCTGCAATTTCAGTCGCAAAGATGACGAGCTGGTTATACGATGTGTATGGTGAAATTGCTATCGGTATTTCACCCGTTCTGAAGCGGTTTGCAAAGTCATATGTATACGGCAGCGAATACATCGTAAACATATTACACATCATCTCAAACGCCTCGAGCGCAGTGTTCGAGTCGAGATTGACGCGCATACCATTGTCTGCGTAAAGCTCGCCGCCCATCTGATACAGGTACGTCAGATAGTCCGTAGTAAGACCAATGTCCATTTTGTTATACTGAAGCACCGGTATCATAGCAAGAAGATCTTCCCACGTCTTCGGAACCTCAAGCCCTAAGTCCGCAAGTATATCCTTACGGTAGAAGAGCATCGGGAACGTCTGTGTTTCCGGTATTGCGTATGTTTCGCCATAAAGTGTAAGCGGTATCGTTGCAGCAGGAGAGAATCTTGACAGAACTTCATCAAATGTATCAAAGTCGTTCAGCTTTATAAGTGCTCCACGTATCGCATAGTTGATGACGTCACCGTCGCCCATGAAAAGCGATACATCGGGGCCAACTCCCGCAAGAACCGAGGGCAGGAGAGTACCGCCGGCAACAAGCTTAAGGTTGACGGCTATGCCCGACTTCGGAGAGAATTTATTATCTATTAAGTTACGTATAATCTGAGCCTGGTCACGACCGGTGGTAACCCACACGTCTACGGAGTCCGTTCTGTCGATTTCAACAGTCGAACCAAGCGAGTTGTAATCGGTGAAGAAGCTTCCGATGAACTGACGGATCTCATACCAAATGGACTGTAAGAAACCTGCCTCTGCCTTCGGAAGCGGAGCAGACACGGGCTGAATATATATCGTGTCGATTTCAAGCGGCTGCTTTGTAACTGTATTTATCCACGTACCAAGAGTACCAATATTAGACTTAAGGAGAGAAAGGTTTTTAGCTATCTCATCTTCATCAGATCCCATTTTTTCAACGAGACGTTGAATCTGAAGAAGCGACGCCGTATTTGAACCTGTAACTCCGTTCATGCTCTTGAGCTGTTCAATTACACGCTCAAGATTATTGCCTTCCCTGACAAGCGACCTGATTGTATCAGGCATAACACGGCTGAAACCATAGTCACGGTATTTATCAGGGTTTGTACCAGTAAGCTTCAATATATGAAGGTAGGCGTTGTTGATTACATCAAGCGTTTCTGAAACCTGTCCTACTATCGTACCGAGCTCACCAAGAGATACTTCAAGCTCAATCGTGTGAGTTCCGGGAGTAAAGTAGAACTGATACCCTATACCGCCTCCGTCGTCGTCACCAAGAGCTTTTGACTGCCAATCTGTGCTGTAATCAAAGCGCAGGGCGTTTGCTTCTTCAAACGGAACTTTACCGTCAACTCTCAGACGGCGAGATACATAAATTCCGTTTAGCTCGGACTGTTTAAAGCGGACAGCTATCTGATAAAGCCCTTCTTTTTCAACATCAAACTCGTACCTAATCCAATAACCAGCGTTCTGCCACTTATTGGAGCCAATGGTATTGAGCTTTATATGCGTCGGATGCTGAGGAACGGTAATAGCGGAAGTTCTATCGTATATTGGATATATTGTCTCATGAGATGTGTTTGTCGTAATTTCGGCTCTTATCTTTATCGGTTCAGCATCAGCCTCTTTGTATCCAGCTTTAACGTATTCAGCTTCAACTTCGGCATATGTCGGAAGATCCTGATACGGATAAAGGCGTATGTACTTAATAACAACTGGCTCACGAACACATTCAAGAGCTATTGTGTTCTCACCCTCTTCGAAGTAAAACTCGAATGGGTTCGAGTAATAACCGTTAGCATCTATAAATGAATAGGTTCTCCATTCGGGATCGATTTCTGCTACTGGGCGAATGTCGTTACCATTTATATCAACGTTAAACGTATAATTACCTTCATCGTCGACAGGGTAAAGATTTTTCCATACTTTTGTCATGGCAAGGTAGCGCGCTTCAGCAAAAGGAACCTTGCCGTTTATGTAGAACATACGCTCAATTGAGTTTGTCGTACTACCAACGGGATAATACTGTATCTCAATAGCATAAAGCCCGGTTTCCGGAACATTGATCGGCCAGACGACTGTTCCAGAATCCGATATATAAAGGGCGTCCCCCTCCATGCCTTCATAATCTTTGTAAACGTCAACTTTAGCCGTCGTCTTCTCAGCGTCGTAATTAACCGCCTCAATTATAACCTCTTTTGTAGCGCGGACGGCGTCTTTGTGTTGCGCGCGATACTTTACATATGAAATCGCATTAAGCGCCTCGCTTATTTCAGCAAGTGTTTTCTTTTCCGTTGTTTCTTCGTTTTTACTCGTGTTAGAATCAGCGGCATCTGCTGCTACAACAGGCACAACAGCAGCAGCCGTTCCCGTTATTATCAGTACGGCTAAAATAAACGCTATAAGCTTATTAAGCTTCGTTCCCACCATAGAACCTTTTCCCTCCTGAGATATTACGGCGCGTCATCTTCCAGTCGTGGTTCACTGGCAATAGATTAAATCTATACGCCGTTTAAAAAAGATCTTCCGCTCACCGCGCACCGATTCGTCGCCAAAAAAATATAAGTTATTCGGCAAAAAGTATCCGGAGCGCAGTTACGGCGCAAACGGCTTCTCTCCGCGCGATAAACACGCGGGGCAACCACTCTGCGCCTTTTACGAGTCATAATACGTTTTATGTATAATGTCTCATTTTCGATAAAACAATATTATCATAAGGATATTATTATGTCAAGCATATACAAAATGAGCCCCTTCACAATATGGGCAGTTAATCCCTAATAAAAAATCGTTAACTTTGAGTTAACAATAATCTGCTTTCGCATAACCGACGGCGATAATAAGCTGCACCCGTGTTTTTCACTGACAAGGTAATTAACATTTACCTTGTTTTCAAAATTAGCAAGGTTTCTGCATAAACATTGCGCTAATAATCGGCTATTTTGCCGCATTAAGCCCTATACATATGCTCTGGTAACATATATTTACCTGTTTTCTTTGTTCAAAACACTATTACAGCGTTTTTCCAGTACTGCCCACCTTTATTTGGAATGTGTATTTTGCACAAAATTTGACCGTTTTTTTCTACACATGTGCTTTTTGCACAAATTTCACGGACAAGCCCGCTTAAAAAGAAGCAGTAACTCTTTGCAGGTGAATTCAAGACAAATATGTATAAAAATGGTATGTATAGTTGCAATTATCAACTAATTCTCCTGCAATAGCTTATAAAATAAAGCACATTACTAATTTTCAACACTTATTGCTCGTCATAATTACCTGTGCGAAGTTTCCTAAGGCGCATCACTATCGGCGGAAGCTGTTCAAGAATATAATCAACATCAGCATCCGTGTTCGTATAAGACAGAGATATACGTATTGAGCTGTCAGCTTCCTCCCGTGAAAGCCCAAGCGATAAAAGTACGCGTGACGGGTCACGTATGCCTGTAGCACAAGCTGAGCCTGTTGAAACATAAATGCCCTTCATATCGAGTAAAATTGCTACGCTCTCACCCGAAACACCGTCAATTGACACATTTACATTACCGGGCAGACGCATATCTGGGTCACCATTCAGGCGAACGCCGGGGATGGCAGCGGTGAGTCCTTTTATAAGCCTGTCGCGCATTGCACGCACACGCTCTACATCACGCATCAGGTCAACCGAAACCTCAAGCGCACGCGCCATCGCCACAATACCCGCAACATTTTCCGTGCCGGGGCGGATACCATTCTCTTGCCCTCCGCCGCCGATAATGCGCGCAAAAGGCACTCCCCGCCTGATGTAAAGAGCGCCGACTCCCTTCGGTGCACCAAACTTGTGCCCTGAAAAGCACATCGTATCAACGCCAAGTTTTTTCACGTCGATGGGTATCACGCCGACTGCCTGCGTAGCATCTGTAAATGAAAGTGCGCCAGCTTCCTTTGCAGCGGCCGCCACCTCGCCAACTGGCTGTATTGTTCCTATTTCATTGTTCGCAAGCACAATGGCAACAAGAGCAGCGCCTCCATGCGCGGCGCTGAGCGCAGCTTCTATATCGCGCGCACTGACGATGCCCGATGTATTACAGCCTACATAATCTACACAGTATCCTTCACCTTCAAGCCGCCGGCAGGTTTCGTAAACGGCCGGATGTTCAATTGTCGTTGTGATAATACACCGACGCCCATATGCCTCGCGCATAGCATGAGCTGCACCGCGGATAGCGATGTTTGCTGATTCCGTAGCGCCGGATGTAAAGTAAAGCTCGTCCGGCTCACAACCGATAATAGCGGAAATTCGTTCCCTTGCGTCCCGGATGGCTGCTTTCGCTATGCGGCCTTTTGCATGCAGGCTTGACGGATTCCCCCACGCATCATATAAATAAGGAAGCATAGCTTCGACAGCCTGTGGCATAACAGGAGCTGTTGCTGCATTATCAGCGTAAACAAATACGCTTTTTTCTTCATTTTTATCTTTACTTTCCATGTTGTTTTAAAGCAAGCGCCTCACCGACGCCTTACTGTTTTGACTTTATGCATTATTTTATACTATATTTGATTTGTACGCAACAAAAAGCATTTTCCATTCTCATTTACAGATATTATTTTTTAATGTAGATATATCAGCGCTTTACTTCACGCTGCAACCGCATTATAATGAAAAAAACACTTTATCGCAACGCTTTTTGTAGCCCATGCTTCGGAGGTGCTAATTTTGTATCATATCGGAATTGATCTTGGCGGCACAAACATTGTTGCAGGAATATTAAGGGAAAGTGATATTGCCCCCCTCCTTTCTTTTCGCTCCTGCTCGTCTGATGACAGTCAGCCATTTGCTTTTTGTGGCAGTTGCTTATTATACAAAGAGTCAATCCCAACGCTTCCTTCTCGCAGCGCAGAAGAGATCATGGCCGACGCAGCTTCGCTTGCCCGCACGGTAGCACACAGCGCAGGTGTTGATTTTCGTGATGTCACATCGATTGGATTTGTCTCGCCCGGCACTGTCAATCCCGTCTCGGGTGTCGTCGAGTTTGCCGGAAATGTACCATTTAATAATTTTGATGCAAAATTACATCTCCGCCACAACACAGGTATTGATAAAATAACTGTTGACAACGACGCAAACGCCGCTGCATACGCCGAAGCTGTCGTTGGCGCAGGATGTGGCGTCCGCGACTTTCTCATGATAACAATAGGCACCGGAATTGGCGGCGCTTTTGTCAGCGCAGGTGATGTACAGCGCGGCTTCAACTTCGCTGGCGGTGAGTTCGGTCACACTGTCATTGTCGCCGGTGGCGAAAAATGCACCTGCGGACGCCTTGGCTGTGTGGAAGCTTACTGCTCTATAAACGCTCTCATTCGCATGACGCTTGACGAGATGGCGCGAGCTGATGCTACCGGCGAACATACTCTGCTCAGCGATATTGCTGCAAAAACATCGGGTGTCAACGGCAAAACAGCTTTTGACGCCATGCGCCGGGGCGATAAAGTAGCAGAAAGCATAGTTTCTCGTTACATTTACTACCTTTCCACAGCGCTGACAAACTATATCAACATTTTTCAGCCTGAGATTCTTGCTGTTGGCGGAGGAATATCAAAAGAAGGCGAGTATCTTCTCTCCCCCCTTCGCCGCATCATATACTCTGAAATGTTCAACCGCCGCCAACGCCCCAATAAATACACAAAAATCGTGACTGCTTCCCTCGGCGGTGACGCAGGCGTCATTGGCGCCGCCCTTTTAGCGGCAAAAGAATGGTCGAATAAAAAATAGCACAGAAACGCTTATCACTACTGGCGCACATTAATACAAAATAAAAGATAAAACCGGGCATAATGAAAGCTCGGTTTTTTGAGTCGTATTTTATTATAATCGTATATTTTGCAATTCCTCTTCATGTATCAGCCCTTAGCGTCACGCGCATTATACATAAACGGCATATTCCAGCAATTTTTACTGCTGCTCATCAGTTGTTTTATCAGCGTCAGCCGCGACACTCGCCGCCATAAAGAGAAATAAGGGATGACGTCAGCGTGCTGTCTTCACACTCACAAAAGCCGGTGTCACGGGCAATTTTCTCCGGCATGACCCCTTTTTTTGCTTTCATTGTAACACAGAAGCAGTCGTAAGCAAAGCGCATAGCAGCGCGGCACATGATAAACAAAGCCTCGTAATCATAGCCCTCATCCGGTGTGTTAGTTGGCGGCATAAGACCGGATATGAAAGCCGTATCTCCTTGTATGCGGAACTGGCACACGCCAGCAAGAACATCGTCTATACGGGCAGCATATGCAAGCGCGTCCGGGTCATATTCAATGCCGCACGCACCGCATAATGCTTCTTGTTCATCCTTGTTTTCAATCGGTAATATTGTCAGCATAAGTATATATCACTTTTCGTTTGTCTGTTCGCTTGTCCACGTAATAAGCTCTTTTGCATACGGAAGCGATTCTATCCACCGGCAAAACACATGCCACTCGGCAAGCTTGTGATTTCTGCGCGCGTGATACATGTTTGTCAGGTTCTCGTAATTCATCGTAACAGTGCGAAGCTGATTGTAGCTTGATGGCAACAGCTGTATCATATCGTGCCAGTGCTTGACATCCTTTGTTTCAACAAAAGCAAGTCGTGCTGTCTCAAGATATTCAATGACGCCATCAAGGACAGCAAGCGCTTCCTCACTTAGCCTATCTGTTGAAAAATCGTCGCGCGAAAAAGGCTTTGCATGGATTTTGTGCATAGTGGAAGTTGAGTTGGCTACGGTGCCTACTTTATATGTGTCGAACTCCTTCCACCAGTAAAGCGGGCCTGTGATGTCCGCCGACACGAACATTTGACGTATAAATTTTCTGTGGTCACTGCCCGCACGGCAGAGCCTCATGGCAAGCGACAGGTCATTCGGCCCCAGTATAAAATTACCGTTTTCGTCATATCTGCTGTCGGAACGATCCCATGAAGCGAGTGGATTTCGTGCGCCGCGTATCGCTCCCTCAAAGTTCATGACTACGGTTTTTTCGATCTTAAGCATAATTCTATTTCTTTTCCTGCTGCCGCTCAAGTGGCAGCGCTTTTAATTTTTCTTATGTGAATAATACCATGACGCGGCGTTTTTTTCAATCCGCGCGGCAAAAATTACATAAAAATCTATTGTCTTTCTCCTGTTGCTGCATAAAATCCGAACAATTGGCAAAAATAATGAAGGTCATACTATATTTTCACAAGGAGACACATACATCATGAAGCCAGTCAGAAGCGAAAATAAGATCGTATATATCGTACTCGCGTTCGTTTTGACTGCTCTCACAGTAGTCGTTATTGCGACTGCGGTAGCCAGCCGCCGCGCCAGCAGAAAAAACGACGACACCTCGGTAAGCGATACAGTGTTAACAACAGCTGCGGAAAGCACGAAAAAACAAAAGGATACTGAAGACGCAGTATTTACAAATGATAGTGAAGAGGAGAGCGATATAGCTGACAATAACAACGCCGAAGATGAGCATGAGGAAGTCGATGCAGAACCACAGCTTCCGAATTTTCAGGTTCCGGCAGTTGGCGTCATCTCAAAAGAGCACAGCGTCAGTGCACTTGTTTTCTCAGTGACGATGAACGATTATAGGACACACAACGGTGTTGATATCGCAACGGCGGACGGAGCTGACGTTCACGCAGCCGCTGATGGAGTAGTCGAAGAGCTTTGGCATGATCCGCTTATGGGCTACTGCATCTCAATCAGCCATGAAGGCGACGCTCTGAGCATTTATAAGAACCTAAGGCCTGAATCAATCTCCGGTTTATCGGCTGGCGACAAGGTTGTGGCAGGACAAGTCATCGGGAGCGTCGGGGAGAGTGCTCTCATTGAAATTGCAGAAGAGCCTCATCTTCATTTTGAGCTTAAAATAGGCGGCGCAAGCGTAGACCCTCGCGACTATATTGACTTCCCAGATACAAAGGATACACCAGAAGGCTGATTTTTCTAATCAACAAAAGGTTAAAAAAGACAGCGTAACATCTATTTATCTAAACCAGAGAGCAGACAGCAAAAAGCGGGCACTATCGTGCGGTGTGTCCGCTTTTTTTTGCTTTGCGGTGGCTTTTTATGCTTTTCCTTGACATAAAATAGCTGGCAAAGCTATAATAATAAATCAAATCAGTTGCTTAAAGGAGAGCAGTCAGTGGACCTGTACATTCGTCAGAAAGTTTTCTCGCTAAGAAATAAGTTTTCAGTTATGGACTTTGCCGGCAACGACAGGTATTACGTAGAAGGTGACTTTTTATCACTTCGGAATAAACTGCACGTTTACGACACCGCCGGACGTGAGGTTGCATACATTCAACGAAAGCTGATATCGTTTTTACCCCGTTTTTATGTTTATACAAACGGCGCATACCTTGCCGAAATCGTACGCAAGTTCACGTTTTTCGCCCCGCGCTACAGAATAGACGGGCTTGGATGGCACATAGAGGGTGATTTTTTCGAACACAATTATGTCATATATGACGGCGAAAGACTTGTCGCCAGCATATATAAAAAGTGGCTTTCGTGGGGAGACTTCTACGTGCTTGACATCAAAAACAGCGAGGACGAAATTCCTGCGCTTGCCGTCGTGCTTGCTATTGACTGCGCATTGCAAAGCTAGTAATCATGATGCGGTAAATGTTAGCTTATTTTACATGTGCAAATAATTCTTTTATGATTTTCATTTTCATAAGCTCAAACAACCGCATATCTGCATAAAAATGTCTTTACAACCATGAGGTGTTGATTATGCAGCTTATTATGCGGCGCAAAATATTTTCTCTGAAAAGAAAATACACTATAACTGAAAAAGCAGGAAGTGTCAGTTACTATGTCGAAGGGAATTTATTATCGATAAAAAACAAGCGGCATGTATACGATGTTGCATTTTTAGAAATTGTATTTATGTACCGCAAGTTAATATCGCTTCTGCCCCGTTGTTATTTATACATAAAAGACTTTTCAAAAGCGAGCTCGTAAGAGATATTTCACTGCTCTATCCGGGTTACAGAATTGAAGGCACGAGCTGGAATATCGTAGGTGATTTTACAAGGCATACATACACTGTATATGACAACTCCGCTCCGACAGCTTATATTCATAAGAAGTGGTTTACACTGGGGATTGTTCACACCCTTGAGATTGATGATGAGTATGACGAAACACCTATTATCGCTATCATTCTTGCCATTGATTACGTACTTTCTATAAATAAAGTGTTAGTTTTGTTTTTTTAATATTTGTTCTCATTATATTCTAACTATTATTCTTTCAATTAAGGCATAAAATGCCGAAAACAAAGCAAAATGTCTTCTACCGCCGTTAAATTTTACGCCGAATAAAAAATAAAAACTTGCGCACAAACCCCGCACGTGGTATAATTACGGCGTGCGCCGGTGTGATGGAATTGGCAGACGTGCGGGACTCAAAATCCTGTTCCCGCGAGGGAGTGCGGGTTCGACTCCCGCCACCGGCACCAAACTAAAACCTGCTGCATAAGCTAAAATGCTTTTACGACAGGTTTTTTATTATGTTTTAAGCTATTACAGGTGCTGCAAGCGCATATGTGAAGCAGAATCGCAGATGTTGTTGATGCAAAAATTATTTTTGCGTATGCATATTCACTTATAAACAGTGTACCATAATTGACATTTACAGTCTTAAACGATATTATAGTTTTATTAACAGCAATTATTATTCAAAAATTAATAAAAAAAGCGGCACGGTTCCATGGGGGCTTATGTCCTCATAGGATCAGATAATTCAGGGAAGTTCGGTGAAAATCCGTCGCAACTGCCATTACCGTGATTAATGGCGCTGATATGTCAGCGTTCATTATAAGTCGGAATACTCACCGTGCCGCCGACGGTTGTCTTTTGGCAAGAAAGCCAAAAGACCGTTTTTGGGCAAGAAAAACGCAGCCGTCATAAAAGAGTTGAGGAGGACTCTTTTGCTTTTTCGCAAAAAGCCGCTCTGTGTTTTTTCGTGCTAAAGTAAAAAAACAAACTTTGCGCTTTTGGTGCTCTTAAACTATGCTTAAAAGTGCAAAAATGCTGTTTAATTGTCCTCTTGTCAATGCTTTGATGACGCTGCGCTACCGCTGCCGGTTTTTGACCGTCAAGCGATGCGCATTTTTTTATTTTTTATTTTCACGCTGTGTTTTAATACATTTGAGGTATATTCACATGAAAGAGTACAGTAATAACTCCAATATAGATAATGCCGGACGCGGGAATATTAAATATGATAAAACTCGCTGCATACAGCTTCTTGTTGATATGAGAGCAAAACTGCTGTCGGCGGGAGATACTCGCTATCCACGCCGCAGTGATTTCACGGAAGCTGAGGTCGTGGCAATAAAAGCTCATCTTGGCCCGTGGCCTCGCGCGCTTGAAGCTGCCGGCATAAAGCCCCCGCGAGACGAAAGCATCGCACAGCGGGTAAAGGAAAAGAGAATACGCGCTAAACGCAAGAAAACGGAATACAAAAAGGCAGCAAAAGCGAAAAAAGAAAAGTTGTGATGTGCTCACTTTAAAAATCATGTGCCGCACAGCTAACAGCTTTTTTTGCTGCCGAAATCAATCAGGCGTTACTGGAATCATACGATGCCCGGAGGAAATAATAAAGCAATGAATAAAACATATATTAAATTTATAGGATCTCTCCTTATTGCCGTAATATTTATCTGTACTCTATCAAAAGCTATACCAACGATAGTCCTCGCGCTTGATACAAGTGCTGATAATACAGTAGTTTCTCATAAAACAATGTCGCTTGACGTTGAGCGTCTTGTTGCGAGTGGTACAGATATAAACAACACCTTTGATAATATCAACAGCGAAGACGCAACAGACGACGCTGATAACGATACAGAGGACGGCAGCAGTACCGGTAATAAAGCAAAGGTCAGCTATAAGGTCTACGCCATCATCATAACGCTTGCCCTTGCGGGTATTGTATGCGCCACACTCGCTATGCTCGGTAAAAATAATCCGAAAAACTTTATTTTTGTGTTTATTGCCACCGCTGCCGCAACAGTTTTAATATTAACAGTTGACATCAAACGCCCGGATGATTATTACAGCGGCACGGAATCAATGGTAAGCGGCGATTATATAACAGTTACTGTGTCTGTTCGATGTGACGCTATACTTGACGGCGTCGACGGCGATGAGACGCTTGACGATTACATTCCAGAAGACGGCATTATACTGCCCGAAACGGAGATTTCCGTGCCTGCCGGTGCCAGCGCATACGATGTGCTCGTGTCAGCTTCTCGTAAATATAGACTTCATATTGATACAAACTCAATCGGAAGCGTCACATATATATCGGGGATCAATTATATATACGAAGGCGATTATGGCGATCTTTCCGGCTGGATGTTCAGAGTTGACGGGAAAATACCTTCCGTTGGCTGCGGCGATTATACAGTCTCGGATGGCGAGCATATTGAATGGTTTTATACTCTCGACTTTGGCGCAATTTTTAAATAATTCCGCGGAGGTGAATATTGATGAAGGGCAACGAAACATTTGAGCGAAACAATCCCGCCTCTGTTTTTGTTTATTATATCTGTGTTGTCGCCCCCGTCATGTTCACCATGAATCCCGTTATAATAACGCTGTCTCTTGTCGGCTCGGTGTTTTCATCATTTATAGGCCAGGAGCGGATCGGCGTTCGCTTTCATATATACATGCTTATACTTTTCGCCATCATGACAGCAGCGAACCCAATTTTTTACCACAACGGTGAAACGGTTTTATTTGTCATGAACGACAATCCGATAACTCTTGAAGCCACCATCTATGGCACAGTATCTGCCGCCGCCGTAATTTCAGTTTTATACAGATCCCGCAGCTTTACCCTATATATGACAAGCGACAGGCTGCTTTATCTTTTCAGCATTCTATCGTCAAAAGCGGCTCTTATCTTAACAATGGCGCTTCGCTATGCCCCCTTATACGCCCGCCACGCACGCCGTGTAGCAGACGCACAGCGAGCGGCAGGACTTTACAAGGAAAGAAATATGATTGATGACATTGTAGGCGGCGGGCGCGTTTTCTCCGCGACAGCGACATGGGCGCTTGAATATGGCATCGTCACGGCGGCATCAATGGAAGCACGCGGATATGGCGTCGGTCGGCGCACACGATATTCTCCCTATGCTTTTAAGCACGCAGACATTGTGCTTACAGCCACATCTCTTTTACTTTTAGCTGTGATTATAACAGCAGGCGCCGGAGGTTCATTTGATTTTACTTTTTACCCGCGTATTGTTGCGCCGCCCGCAACGGTGCTTACCTCGGCCGCTTACACAGCTTACGGTATTCTTTCTTTTCTGCCGGCGATTTTAACCGTCATTGAGGTTGTCAGATGGAAATACTTAATGCAAAAAATTTAAGTTTCACATATCCGGACGAAGATACTCCCGCTCTGTCAAACGTTACCTTCTCCGTATCAGAGGGTGAATTTGTCGCCGTTTGCGGAGCGACAGGTTCGGGCAAATCTACCCTTCTTTCCCTCTTAAAGCGCGAGGTCGCGCCGATGGGCAAAATGACAGGTGAAATATTTTATCGCTCCACACCCACATCATCAATGAGTCCTCGGGACTTGGCATTTAGAATAGGCTACGTTACGCAGCGGCCGGAGCAGCAGATAGTGACAGACAAGGTATGGCATGAGCTTTCGTTCGCGCTTGAAAATATGGGGCTTCCATCTGATGAAATCAGGCGCCGTGTGGCTGAAGTCGCCTGCTTTTTTGGCATTGAGGATTTGTTTGACCGCCGCACGGACGAGCTTTCCGGCGGGCAGAAACAGCTACTAAATCTTGCCGCTGTCGTTGCCACGTACCCTGATATTTTGTTACTTGACGAACCGACAGCACAGCTTGACCCTATCGCTGCGTCCGACTTCATCACCATGCTGAAGAAGCTCAACAGTGAACTCTCCATGACGATAATAATAGCTGATCACCGCCTTGAGGAGATAATACCGGCATCCGATTCGCTTCTTGTGTTGGGGAGCGGACACATTATAGCCTTCGGCAAAACACGTGCTATTGCTTCTTCCCTTCGCTCAAATCCCCATATGCTCACCTGTATGCCTGCCGCTGTACGGATATATAGCGAGCTGGCAAATGACGATGATGAGGACAAGATAGAGTGCCCTCTGACCGTGCGTGAGGGGCGAGATTATATCCTCCGCTGCTTTCGTCAGGATATAAAAATGCGTAAAATGCCCGAATATACCCACAAAAAAAGCGAAGCTTTATCTTTTCGTAACGTATACCTGCGATATTCGCGGGATTCGGAGGACGTTTTGCGCGCCCTTTCGCTTACCGTATATGAAAGCGAGCTTTTTTGCATTGTCGGCGGTAACGGCTCCGGCAAAACGACGGCTTTATTAGCCGCCTCGGGGCTTCGTAAGTTTTATGCCGGGAATATTAAAATATTCGGGCGTGACATCCGTTCATATAAGAATGGCTCGCTTTACAGCGGCTGCCTTGTTATGCTTCCGCAGGACGTCGACACGCTGTTTTTGTGTTCAACTGTGGAAAAGGAGCTTCGCGATGCTGGCACAGACGCTGATTCTCTCCCCTTTAAATTTCCAAAAGCTATACTTGACCGTCATCCCTACAATATATCGGGCGGTGAAAAACAGCTTCTTGGTCTTGCAAAGCTTCTTGCCACACATCCACGGCTTCTTTTGCTCGATGAGCCGACAAAGGGGCTTGACGCATGGTATAAGACTAAAATTGGCAATGTTTTACGCAGTCTCACTGCGTCCGGCATCACTGTTGTCATCGTAACACATGACATTGAGTTTGCTGCCGCATATGCCGACCGGTGCGCGCTGTTTTTCCGGGGGAGTGTTGTATCGTCAGACACCCCACAAAGGTTTTTTGCCGAAAATTCCTTTTATACAACATCCGCCGCCCGGATGGTAAGAGGTATTTATGACGGCGCTATAACAGCGGACGATGTTATTGCTCTTTGTCGTGCCAACGGGCAGCGAAACGAAAATAAACAATCAGCTCTCACGGGGGTGACTTAATGATAGTTATAAAAAACTCCCGCCTGCGCCGCGTTTTAAGAATTGTTATCCCGTTTGTCATAGCGCCTCTTTTTGTCATCGCCGGCACTTACTTATTTGAGCCGAAGCGCCAAGCTTTTGTAGCGCTTGCCATCGCTATTTTGGCCTGCGTGCTTTTTATCGCCGGTTTTGAACATAAAAAAACGGGGAGCCGGCGCTTAATAATCACCTCCATTTTTGTCGCGCTGTCTGTCATAGGACGTTTTATACCCTTCTTCAAGCCCACAACTGCACTTACAATAATAGCTGGTGTATATCTTGGCGGTGAAGCCGGGTTTCTTACCGGGGCTTTTTCCGCTCTTATATCGAATTTTTACTTTGGGCAGGGGCCGTGGACTCCTTTTCAGATGCTTGCATGGGGTATGATAGGCTTTTTCGCCGGTGTTTTTTCGAAATTCTTTATAAAAAGCCGCTTTGCTCTCATTATTTACGGGGTGATAGCCGGTTGTGTTTTCTCCGTTATCATGGATGTATGGACTGTCCTTTGGTACAGCGGCACCTTCAGTAAAGAGCTTTTCCTCGCAGCAGTTGTCGCCGCTCTTCCTCATACGGCTCTGTATTCAGTATCAAATGTCATATTCCTTTTTTTGATTGCGCGACCGATGGGAGAGAAGTTAACCCGTATTAAGACGAAATATGGCGTTTAAATGGATTTCGTGTCATAATTTTAGTGACTGTTCTGTGCTATGTTGCCATAATATTTTAAAATTGCCTCTTCTAAAATACGAAATAATATGTTATAATGATATCAAGCTCTGCGGTGTGCGTGATAATTCGGTAATTAAAACCCACGATAGAATAAAGGGGATCCGGCTTCCTTGATGTGAGATGCAGGCCTCCCGCACCGGCAGGCTGCCGGTGCGGACGTTGGAAGCGCAAAGCTCAGGAGAGGATATACCCGCCTTGCGAGAGCAGGGTTTTCTAATCTCCGAGTTACACGGCACGGTGGGGCGTCTTAACATATTTTTTGCTCTAATGCTACTTTCTTCATATTACCGTTCATCCTCACATCGCGTCTGTATATGATGGCGCTAATTGCGGGATTGAGGTTATCACCTGCTGAAGAAACCGGCGAAAAGCCTTTTATATGCGGTGTGAAATACCAAAAATAACGCCGAGGGAGATATGCTTAAATCCCCTCGGCGTTATTTTTTATTTTGTATGACTAAAAGAACAAATCCGAGCTAATCTCGTGTGAGTTAGCTCGGATTTTTTATGCTGGTGACCCGTAGGAGAATCGAACTCCTGTTTACGCCGTGAGAGGGCGTCGTCTTAGCCGCTTGACCAACGGGCCGCGTTGCAGCTTTTGTATTATAACATAACACACGCGCATTTGCAACATTATTTTAAAACGAAATTTAATGTCGTTTTCTTATGCTGTTGCCTCAATTATTGCGTGCGCTTATAGCGCTTATAATGCC
>LSQX01287733.1_pt1 | contig 50232 bp, 43 predicted proteins | sample 654561 | NCBI WGS metagenome assembly LSQX01 (sample SAMN04489861, study PRJNA283612) | anaerobic digester metagenome | isolation source: 4 biogas reactors fed with cattle manure at either 37C or 55C with and... | place: Denmark: Kongens Lyngby | collected 2014
TGGAGTCTTCACCCGTCATTCTCCGCTCGCGCGCGGGGAGGCCTTCTTGCTTGATATGTTACTTAAGTATGTTTAAATTAACCGGCAATACATCGGGCCGGAGGCGGGCGCCGCACGGCCGCAGGATACCTACTCGAACCGGTCGCTATCAATGCGCATGAGGGCTATATGGACAAGCAGGTGAAGAACGTAAGATTGTCTGACGACCGGTTCTTCAAGATCCGCCGGGAAGAGGTGCTGCCTCAGTGGGAGACGGGCAGGCAGATCGAAGACCTGGACGAATGCGTCGCGGCGGCCAAGGAACTGTCTGAGGGCAAGAACTACGCCCGCAGATTCATGGAAGCCCGCGACAAGGGCGTACAGTTGCTCACGCCTCAGTTCGGAAGGACCCTCACCGAGTACATGATCGAGGGCCTGACCCATGTGGAGACCGAGGGCGGTCTCGCGCCGGACGGCATGTGGATCATATTCTCCGACTCCTATACCCGGAAGCTTGACTTCGCTAAGGCCGCGGCAGGCATCGAGCGCAGCAGGCGGGAGGGCATGTCGATGCTGAACGGCTGGCCTATCGTCAATTTCGGCGTGGAGGAGGCCCGGAGGATCCGCCGGGCGTCACAGGTGCCTATGACGCTCAACTCCACCGATGAGGACGGCCGGTTGTCATCAGAGATCGCCTTGGCGGCAGGGTGGAACGGGGCCAACACACGCTCCCTCCAGGAGTGTATCTCTCACTGTAGGGATATCCCGCTCGAGGAAGAGATAAGGATAAACCAGTACGAGAGTCGTCTGGCCGCCATATACACCGAGCGTGGCGTGCCCATATGCACTCACAACTGCTGCAACTGCACCGGGTACGACACGCCCGGGTACCGTGCGTTCGTAGTCGTCTCCCAATCACTCCTGGGGGCCGAACAGGGGATCAAGTATATGTTCTTGGAGCACGGTCTGAACATGAGCCTTATCCAGGATGTGGCCCTGATCAAGACCAGCGAACGGCTGTGTCGAGAATACTGCGCCCGCTTCGGCTACGGCGACGTGGACTTCTTCACCGGTGGGTATCCGTACTTGGGAGCCTGGCCGCCCCGTCTCGAGGAAGCCCACGCGATGATCGCCTGGAATGCCGCCATCGCTATACTGGCCGGATGCACTACGGCCATCCTCAAGAGCGAGGACGAGGCCTTCGCCACTCCCACCAAGGAGGGTATGGCCGGCTCGGTGCGGTTGGCGCGCCATCTGCAGAAAGTCGCCTGGGGCCAGACGTTGCCCGACTGCGAGGAGCTAAGGACCGAAGAGGCCATGATCGAGCTGGAAGTGCGGACCCTCATGGAGAAGTGCCTGGACGCCGGAGACGGCGACATGGCGGTGGGCCTCTGCCTGGGCGTGGAGGCCGGCTGGATCGACACCATGTTCAGTCCTTGGAGACACAACAAGGGACGCGTCCTTGTCATGCGCGACGCCCAAGGCGCCGTCCGCTATTGGGACCCGGGCGATGTGCCGTTGCCGCGCGAAGTCAAGGAATACCATCTGGAGAAGCTGGCGGGCCGCGCGAAGAAGGAAGGCCGGGAGTTGGACTTCCAGATGGTGACGGCCGACCTGCAGTTCGCCTCCATACTGCCTGGAACCTAAGCCTGACCCGAAGGGCGGCGGGACCGCCCGATCACCGCGGGGAGGAAGCACGTGAGTAAGAGACAGGCCAACAGAAGTGTTGTCATCGGGACGATCGGCGCGGATGCCCACATGATCGGCGGCTGGGTGCTGGAGAAGGCCTTCAGGGCGGCCGGTTTCACCGTCGCTTTCTTGGGCGCCGTGGTGCCGCAGCAGGAGTTCATCAACGCCGCCATCGAGATCGACGCGGACGCCATCCTGGTGTCGTCCATGTACGGCATGGGGGTTCTGGACTGTGAAGGGCTCCGTCAGAAGTGCATCGAGGCCGGGCTCGACGACATCATCCTTTACGCGGGCGGTACGGTGGCCGCTCCTCTCGAGATCGAGAAGAACTGGCCCGAAGTCGAACGACGCTTCGAGGAGCTGGGCTTCGACCGGGTGTTCCCCAACACCTGTACTGCGGAAGGGGCCGTTGCGGCCCTGAAGGCCGATCTCGGCATCGTCGACTGAGGTCCGCTCATGAGTATCTACCTACTGGTGGACTTCGGGTCCACTTACACGAAGATCCTCGCCGTCGACCTGGCTGAGGAGATCATCCTAGGCCGGTCCCAATCACCCACCACCATAGAGACCGATGTCACCATCGGGCTCAACAAGGCGCTCGCCGAACTGGTGGACGTATGCGGCGTCGACTTGAACCGCGTCGAAGGCAGGTACGCCAGCAGCAGCGCCGCCGGCGGCCTCAAGATGGTGGCCATCGGTCTGGTGCCGGAATTGACTCTGGAAGCCGCGCGCAGGGCGTGTTTGGGCGCGGGCGCCAAGCTCGTGAGCGGGTACGGTTTCGAGATCGACAAGGAGATCGTCGAGGAGATCGAGGCGGCTGAGTGCGACATCATCCTCCTGTGCGGCGGCACCGACGGCGGCGACAAGAAGACCATCACCCACAACGCCCGCATGCTCGCTCACTCCAACGTCGACTGTCCCATCTTGGTGGCCGGCAACCGGGCGGCGACGGATGCGGTGAAGGAAACGCTCGAGAAGCACGGCAAGAAGGTCTACAAGACGAGAAACGTGCTCCCCAGCCTCGAGACCGTGGAGGTGGAGCCTGCCCAAGAGCTCATCAGGGAGATCTTCATAGCCCACATCACCCATGCCAAGGGGCTGGACAGGGCGGCCGAGTTCATCGGCGGTCCCATCGTCCCCACTCCGAAGGCGAGTCTACAGGCGGCGGCTCTGCTGGCCGACGGAGCGGAGGGCGAGCAGGGGATAGGCAGCCTGATGGTGGTGGAGGTGGGGGGAGCCACGAGCAACATACACTCCGTGATGGAACAGTCGCCCGTCACTCCCCAGACCGTCCTCAGGGGCCTTCCCGAGTCGCGGGTCAAGCGGACCGTAGAGGGCGACTTAGGCATCAGATACAACGCGCCCACCATCTACGGCCTCGTGGGGAGAGACGTCTTCCTGCAGAGGCTGCGCGGGCTCTATCCGGCTCTGGACGAGCAGAGGTTCGATCCCGACGCGCACATCGACTATCTTTCCAATAACGTGGGGTACACGCCCACGGCCGAGCTGGAGCTGGCCGCCGATATCGTCCTGGCGCGGTCCGCCGTCTCTATCGCGGTGGAGCGTCATGCCGGCACGGTCAAACAGGAGTTCTCGGTGGTGGGGGAGATACTCGTCCAGAGAGGCAAGAACCTGCTCGACGCCGAGAACGTCATCGGCACCGGCGGCATATTCCGCTATGGTCTGCATCCGGAGAGGGTTCTCCAGGCTGCGCTATTCAGCCCCGAGACACCCTGGAGCCTGAAGCCCCGCGCTCCCAAGACCTTCATCGACGGGGACTACATGCTGTACGGCATCGGGCTGCTCGCGACCGACCACCCGGTCCAGGCCCTTCGGATCGCCAAGAAATACCTGAGGATATGAGACTTCGCGGGCGCGGCCCGCATATTGGAATCTACAAGGTGGTTGAACGCGTGAGCGACAAAGGGATCGAATACAAGCACACATTGACGGCCTGTAACCTGGGAGGGTTCATACAGAGCGCCACGATGAACCTGTCACCGTTCTTGTTCGTGCCGCTCATGCTTCTCTACGGCCTGAGCTACACGCAGCTCGGTTTCCTGGTACTGCTCAACTTCGTGGCGCAGTTCGCCGCCGACCTCTACTTCGGCTGGCCGGTCAACAAGTACGGCTACAAACCCTTCTGCATCGGCTCGCAGGTGGCTATCGTCATCGGACTAGCCCTCTTCGCGTGCGCTCCCTGGATCGCTCCCGGTCACGAGATAGTCGTCTTCGCCATCGGCACAGTGATCTTCTCGGCCGCCGCGGGTCTCCTGGAGGTACTGCTCTCGCCCATCACCAAGACGATCCCGGCGGAGAACAGCGAAGCCAACTTCATGATCATGCACAGCGCGTTCGCGGGGGGCATATTCGCGGCGGCTCTGGTGACGACGCTCCTGTTGCGTGCCCTGGGCAACGACATGTGGCAACTGGTGGTGTTGGTCTGGGCTCTGCTCCCTCTCTACAACACCTTCCAGTTCCTCAGGGCGCCCTTGCCGGGAATCGTGCCGGAGCATCAGCGTATGAAGGCCGGCAAGATGCTCGCCAGCCCTGTGTTCATCGTCGCCTTCTTCGCCATCTTTTTCGGCGCGGCGACCGAGCTCCTCATCGTGCAGTGGGGTTCCACCTACCTGGAGGAAGGCCTCGGACTCTCGAAGATCGTGGGCGACGTGCTGGGTCTCTGTTTCTTCGCCGCCATGTTGGCGGCGGCCCGTCTGCTCTATGCCAAGAAAGGCGCCGGACTCAATATGAACGATCTCATGATCTGGGGGTCGGTGGCCTGCATCGTGCTGTACGTGGTGGCGGCCTTCGCCCCCGCGGTCTGGCTGGTGATCGTGGCCTTCGGCCTCATCGGCTTCTGCTCATCGATGCTGTGGACCGGCACGCTGATCGTGGCGGCCGACAATCTACCTCACACGGGAGCTCTGGTCTTCGCGCTCCTCGCGGGGGGCGGCGACCTAGGTATCGCGACGGGCGGTCAAGTGGTGGGCTGGCTGTCGGACGTGTTCGCCGCCCGGGCGCCGGCCGGCGAGGACGCCGGGCAGTACGGGCTGAAGATGGCCATGTTCGTGGCCGTCGTCATCCCGGTCCTGTCTCTGTTCTGCCAGATCCCGTTGAAGAAGCTGGCGCCGCACCACGGCAGACCGGCGACGAGGGCCGTGGAGTCGGCGGGGGTTCAGGACTAGGACGGGTGGGGACGACGGGGGCCCCCGGGGCCCACCGACCCAGAAGACAGGGCCGGTCGACCGACGCAGCCGCTGCTCGCCGCCGGCCCGTCCGGTGAGGCATAATCCTCAGAACACAGCCTCGTGGGCGACAGGAGCGCAGCGTGAAGGAGTCCAGTGCGGGCGACCCGGTGTCGTCCGAACCCACCGGCATTGTTTACGATATCCAGGGCTTCTCTGTCCAGGACGGCCCCGGCATCAGGACCACCGTCTTCCTCAAAGGCTGCCCGCTTCATTGTCCCTGGTGCCACAGTCCCGAGTCGCAGCGTTTCGACATCCAGTTGTCGTGGCAGGCTCGGAAGTGTATCGGGCTCGATCTCTGCGGCCTCTGCCTCAACGTCTGCCCCCGTGGGGCGCTCAGCCCTGGTGAGATGACGGCGGCCTCCTCCGAGGGCGGCGTGGCGATCGGCGGCGAGATCCGGCTCGTCCAGGTCCACTGGGACAGGTGCGACGACTGCGGCGCCTGCGCCGAGGCGTGCCCGGCCGGCGCCCTTTCCATGTGGGGCAGGGACTACACTGTCACTGAGGTGGTCGACAGGGTGCTCCGCGACCGGCCCTTCTTCGAGAGGTCGGGCGGAGGCGTCACCATCTCGGGCGGCGAACCCTTCTCCCAGCCCAGGTTCACACTGGCACTGCTCCGGAGCTTCAAGGAACAGGGCGTTCATACAGCGGTCGATACCACCGGCTATGCGCGCTGGGAGGTGATCGAGAAGGCTCTGCCGTACATCGACCTGTTCTTGCTCGATCTCAAACACATGGACAACGCCTCGCACGAAGCCGCTATGGGGGTCTCGACAGAACTGATCCTGGAAAATGCGCGCAGGATCGCAGCGGCCGGCGGAAAGATGCAGATCAGGATGCCCCTGATCCCCAGATTCAACGACTGCGAGGAGAACGCCCGTGCGGTCGGCGGGTTTGCGAAAGGGCTGGGCGGCGCTGTGGTGAGTGTCCAGTTGCTGCCGTATCATGCCATGGGGGTGCCTAAGCTGGAGCGGATCAAGCACGAGGGCTCCGTTTTGGAGGCGGCGCCTCTGTCTGATGAGCAGGTAGAGAGAATCAAAGCCGTACTCGACGGGTATGGTCTTATGGTTACCATCCACTAGCGACGTCCTATGAGGATGAAGACAGATGTACGAATTCTCGCCGGTCACTGAACGAGTAGCCCGTATCCGCCGCAGATATCGGGAGACCATGCCCAGGGTCTGTATTGAGCGCTTCAAGCTCGTCACTCAGTTCTACATGGACAACCCCACCATGCCGCCTATGATCAAGCGGGCGAAGAACCTCGCGAACCTCTGCGAGAAGATGCCGGTGCTCGTCAACGACGACGAGGTCATAGTCGGCGAACTCACCTCCGTCTACCGAGCTTCGGCGCTGTACCCCGAATACTCGGTGGCCTGGCTCTTCGACGAGATCCGGAGCGGCGAATTCATGACCCGTACCCTCGACCCCTATGACATGGACCAAGAGGACATGGACTATGTCATGCAGTACGAAGATTTCTGGTCTAAGAATGACATCAGCGTCCTCACCGACGCTGCTCTTCCACCGGAGTTCGGCGACATAGTGGGTAACGGAGTGGTGACTTTCGGCGAACGAGGGTCGGGCGCCGGGCCGGTGGGTCACTTCTGCGCCGACTACCAGAAGGCCATCCGCAAGGGCTTCGCCGCCATCAAGCAGGAAGCGCTCGACAAGACCGCCGAGATGAGGGGTAGGCTGTACGGCGAGGCCGCGGAACGCGAGCAGTTCTACCGGGCTGTGGCCATCGTCTGCGACGCCACCATCACGCTATCGAAGCGCTACGCGGCGGAGTGTCGACACCTGGCGGCGGAGTACGGCGACGNNATCGCGCCTGCGGGGCGCGCCGGGCCGAACTCCTCGAGATGGCGGAAGGGCTTGACTGGATCATGGAGAACCCGGCCCGCACCTTCCTGGAAGCCGTGCAGGCCATGTTCATGTACCAGATCGTCCTGTCTCTCGACGGGAATCTCCACGGGCTTACTCTGGGCCGCGTCGACCAGTATCTGGGCGACTTCTACGAGGCCGATCTGGCCGCCGGCAGGATCACCCGCGGGCGGGCGCAGGAGATCATCGACCTGCTCAGCCTTAAGATCGCCGAGATGAACAAGATCTGGCCCAAGCATGCCACTATGGCGTCCGGCGGCTACACGTCGGGTCAGCTCATCACCATCGGGGGCATCACCGCCGACGGCTCCGACGCCACCAACGAGGTCAGCTACATGCTGCTCGAATCGGCGAAGCGCCTTATGCTCCATGATCCTCCCATCTCGCTCAGGGTCCACGAGGGCATCCCGGACTCTCTCTGGGACGCGGCCGTGGAGACGACCAGGGTCTGCGGCGGTGTGCCGACCTTCCAGAGCGACAAGGTCATCATCCCGGCACTGGTGGAGCGGGGGCTCTCTCTGGAGTCGGCCCGGAACTACTGCCTCATCGGCTGTGTGGAGCCGGGGGGTTGCGGCGACGAATGGCCGGCCTGCGGCGGCCCCGGCCAGGAGACGTTCTGGCGGATCCCGGGCGCGGTGCTCCTCGCCATGAACAACGGCATCAACCCCATGCCGCGCTTTGACGGCGGGCCGCAACGCCGGACAGGCCTGCCGACCGGGTACCTGTATGAGATGGAGAGCTTCGACGAGGTCCTGGATGCGGTCAAGCGGCAGATGGAGTACTTCATCGATTGGCATGTAGCCTTCACCAACGTCCGCGAGCTGGTGGCGCGTCAGTACATGCCTCTCCCCATCGTCTCGGCGACGATGGAGGGCTGCATGGAGAGCGGTCGGGATGTCATGTGGGGAGGCGCCAAGTACAATTCCACGGGTCTCGCGGGCGTAGGCATCGGTACGGCGGCCGACAGTCTGACCGCCATCAAGTACATGGTCTTCGACAAGAAGCTCTGCACCGCCCGGGAACTCTACGATGCCGTGATGGCGAACTGGGAGGGCTACGAGCCGCTCCGCCGGCGCCTTATGAAGGAGACCCCGCACTACGGCAACGATCTTGACTATCCCGACGAGATCGCTGAGTGGATCTCCAAGGTGTTCAACGATAAGGTGAGATCCTGCATCGGCATCCGAGGCAACCGCTGGTCGGCCGGGCTGTATCCGGTGGCCACGCACGTGGTGTGGGGTAGACTCACCTGGGCGACTCCCGATGGTCGCATGACCGGGGAGGCCCTCTCCGACGGCATCTCGCCGGTACAGTGCATGGACACCAGCGGTCCGGCCGCCACCCTCAAGTCGGCGTCGAGGCTCGACCATCGCCACAGTGCCAATGGCACGCTGCTCAATATGAAGTTCCACCCCAAGGCGTTGGAAGGCGGCGGCAAGGAGAAGCTTATCGACCTGGTGAAGACCTACTTCGACCTCGACGGCATGGAGCTGCAGTTCAACATCACGAGCAGCGAGAAGTTGCGTGAGGCCAAAGAGAACCCTGAGGCCCACAAGGACCTGGTGGTCCGTATCGCGGGCTTCAGCGCGTACTTCGTGGAGTTGTACGAAGGCATACAAGACGACCTGATCCGGCGGACCGAGCTGGACCTGGTCTAGCGGCGGGGCCGGTGAAGCGCCGCGCGCCGAACGCGCNNGGGCAACACCGGCAAGTCGCGCCGTCGCCAACCCCGTCTACCTCGTGGGCCGGTGGCGCGAGAGGCCGCGTGGATCATCAGCGGATCGTGGCCCCGACATTCTTGCCCTCGGTTGACCCATTGACGCGGACTTGTATCGGATGTCACCATACAACAGACCAATAGGCGCCGACATTGTGCGGGCGTCGTCGCGTCGCCTCTACGGGCGCCGGAGCGCCTGTCGCTACGCCCGCGTGTATCTAGAGTAGATTTCGTTAGGGGGTCCTGTGGATACGTGCAGGCTGTTCATCGATGGTAAGTGGGTCGACGCCGGATCGGGCAAGACCTTCTCCGTACTCAATCCGGCCACTGAGGAGGAGATCGGCCGCGCGGCCCTAGGTGGGCCGGCGGATGTCGACAAAGCGGTGCGGGCCGCTATGAACGCCTTCCCGGCGTGGTCTCGACTGACCCAATCCGAGCGGGCCAAGATGCTTTATCCGCTGGGTGCGGAGCTCAGGGCCGCCGCGGACGACCTGGTAGATCTGGAGATCCGAGAACACGGCACACCGATAGGGATGGCCCGAGGCTTTGTCGCCGGCGCGGCCGACCAGGTGGAGTTCTTCGTGTCGATCAGCCGGGCACTCATGGGCCAGGTGCTGGACGCCTTCTCCGACGCCACCGTCTATCTCAAGCGGGTCCCCATAGGCGTGTGCGCCGTCATCACGCCCTGGAATGTTCCTCTGCTGATGATGGCCGCCATGGTGACGCCCGCTCTCGTGACCGGTAACACCGTGGTCCTGAAGCCCGCCAGCGTCAACTCTCTTCTCGCGGTCAAGTTCACCGAGGTGATGGAGAAGCTCGGGCTGCCCCCGGGAGTGATGAACCTCGTCACCGGACCGGGGGCATCGGTGGGCGAGGCTCTGGCAGCTCATCGTGGGGTCGACATGATCCGCTTCACCGGTAGCAGCGAGACGGGGAAAGAGATAATGGCGGTGGCGAGCCGGACCGCGAAGAAGTGCGTCATGGAGCTGGGCGGCAACAACCCCGTGATCGTCTGCGAAGACGCCGATGTCGAGAAGGCCGCCACCTGGCAGGCCCAGAGACACTTCGGCAACACTTCCCAGAATTGCTCGACGCCGGGCAGGTACTACGTGCACCAGAAGGTTCACGATCGGTTCGTCGACGTATTCGTCGGCCAGGCCGAGCGGATAGTGGTGGGGGATCCCGCCGACGAGAACACCACCATGGGGCCTATGGCCAACAAACAGCAGATGGAGCGGGTGGAGGGACTCATAGAGTCGGCGAGAGAAGAAGGGGCCCGCATCGTCCTGGGCGGCGGACGGGCCGCCGAAAGAGGCTACTTCCTCCAACCTACGGTGGTGGCCGACGTTGGCCACGACATGACCATCGCCAGGGAGGAGATCTTCGGGCCGGCGGCCGCCATACTCAAGTTCTCCTCTGAGGATGAAGTGATAGACCTGGCCAATGATTCGGAATACGGACTGGTGGCGGGGATCTGGACGAAGGATGTGGCCAAGGCCCTGCGGCTCGCGGAGCGGTTGCGCATAGACAGCGTCTACATCAACATGCCCCGAATCCAGGTGCCTGAGCTGCCCTGGGGCGGCAATGTCAAGGAGAGCGGGGTCGGCAAGGACGGCTCGATGTGCGGTCTCGAAGAGTTCACCGACCTCAAGATGATGGTCATCAACCAGGCGTCTCAGATCTCTTCATAGAAAGGCGCGCTGATGGATAGCACCTACAGCATGCTCATAGAAGGCAGGCTTGTCCAGGCTTCCGGAGGGGTGACCATGGAGGTCGTCAACCCCGCGAATCGCGAGGTGATAGCGAAGGTGCCCAAGGCCGACCCGACAGACCTGGATGCGGCCGTTGAGGCGGCGGCCCGCGCCCAGTGGGCCTGGGCGGCCCAGCACCCCGTGGACCGGGGCAGGGTCCTCTTCGAACTCGCCCGCCTCATCCGCGACCACCACGACGAACTGGTCCGGCTGGAGACGGCGCAATACGGCGGACCTGTGTTCAAGACGGGCAGGTTCGACATCCCCGCCGCGGCCGGGATCCTTGAGTACTACGCGGGCGTCGGCCGGGGCCTTACGGGCTTGACCCTGCCTGTGGGCCCCTCCGCTCGGGCCATGACGGTGAGGGAGCCTCTCGGTGTGGTGGGGTTGATAACCCCGTGGAACTTCCCCCTGGTGACCGCCATAGCCAAGATCGCCCCCGCACTCATCACTGGGAATACCTGTGTGGTCAAGCCTCCTTCCTGCGCTCCTTTGACGGTCCTCCGCTTGGGTGAGTTTGCTGTGGAGGCGGGCGTACCCGCCGGAGTGCTGAACATCGTCACGGGGCCGGGCGGCTCCATCGGCGAAGCCCTCGTGACCCATCCGAAGGTGGTCAAGATCAACTTCACCGGCGACTCGGAGACGGGCAAGCGCATCATGAGTCTCGCGAGTGGGGCCGTGAAGCCGGTGGCCTGCGAACTGGGAGGCAAGAACGCCTTCATCGTGCTCGGTGACGCGGACCTGGATGCCGCCGTCGAGGGAGCGGTGTGGAGTTCGTTCTTCAACTCCGGGCAGAACTGCGGATCGGCCAGCAGGTTCTTCGTTCATGAGTCGATCTATGACGAATTCGCCGGACGGTTCGTTGCGGCCGCCGTGAAGCTGCCCATGGGCGATCCTTTGAGGCCGGAGACCATGATCGGACCGGTCGCCTACGAGGCGCATAGGAACCGCATAGAGGGGTTCATCGAGAGGGCGAGGGGGTCGGGAGCGATACTCCTTCTGGGCGGAGAGAGACCAGACACGCCTGAGACAAGAAACGGCTTCTTCGTCTCTCCGACCATCTTCGCCGACTGCGACCCCAAGATGGAGTTGATGCAGGAAGAGGTGTTCGGACCGGTGGTGGGGCTGACGCCTGTCAGGACCCCGGACGAAGCGGTCGCTCTTACCAACGATACCCGCTACGGCCTCTGTGCGTCCATCTGGACACAGGATCTCCGGCTCGGCATGGTCATGGCCGAACAGATCAGAACCGGTACCGTGTGGATCAATCAGCACCTGGCCATAGTCCCTGAGATCCCCTGGGGCGGCTGCAAAGAGTCGGGCTGGTCGAAGGAGAACTCGACTCTCGCGCTCGAGGAATACACGATGCAGAAACACCTGTGGATCGACCTGGCGGGAAAGCCGCACACCCTGTGGGAGGATCTGCTGCGATAGGTCGGCGCGCCCGCTCACCTCAGAACGTGCAACCCAGACGAGCGAAGCAGGAGAGGCGACAGATGGACATCTATAAGATGTGGATCGGCGGCCGATGGGTCGACGCAGACTCCGGAGACACTTTTCGTACCCACGATCCGGCGACCGGCGATGTGGTGGCCGAGGTTCCCCTCGCGGGTCCGTCCGACGTGGATAGGGCTGTGGCCGCCGCGCGCGCGGCCCTGCCCGGTTGGTCCAGGAAGAGCCAGGCGGAGCGCTCCGCCGTTGTCGCCCGCATCGCGGCGGCCGTCAGGGAGCACACCGAAGAATTAGCCGCGCTGGAGGTGCGGGAACACGGGGCCACCGCTACTCACGCACCCTTGATGATGGGGTTCGCCGCGGGCAACCTGGATCTGGCGGCCTCAGGAGCGCGGACCCTCATGGGTCAGGTCCTGCCGACCGCCCCCAGCAAGGGCGACGCCCCTGGTGCCGGTCCAAGCACCGTCGCCTACATGCAGCGCGAACCGGTAGGGGTATGCGCCCTCATCACCCCGTGGAACGTGCCGTCGCTCATGATCGCCACCAAGATCGGTTTCTGCCTGGCCCCCGGCAACACCTGCGTACTCAAGCCCCCCAGCATCAACTCGGGGGTCGGTCTGAAATGGGCGGAGATCCTGGCCGGACTGGACCTACCTCCAGGTGTGGTCAATATCGTGACCGGACCGGGCGGCACCGTCGGCAGCGCCCTCGCGTCGCACCCGGACGTGGATCTCGTGAGCTTCACGGGTAGTTCCGAGGTCGGTAAGTCCATCATCGCCGCCTCCAGCCGGACGGTGAAGACTCTTATCATGGAGCTGGGAGGCAAGAACCCTGCCATCGTGCTGGAGGACGCCGACGTGGAGGCCGTCGCGACCGAGCTGTGCGGGATCGCCTTTGAGAACGCCGGGCAGAATTGCGCTCAACCTTCGCGGCTGTACGCACAGGAAAGGGTCCACGACAGGTTCGTGGCCGCGTTCGTCGCAGCCGCCGAGGCTATCAAGGTAGGGGATCCCGCCGACGGCGATACGGTGATGGGTCCGGTGGTCGGCAAGGAACAGAGGGACCGCATAGAAGGCTATATCGCGTCGGCCGTCAAGGAAGGGGCCACCTTGGCGACGGGGGGCCGGAGACCAACGGAGCCTCCCCTCGACAGGGGCTTCTACGTCATGCCCACGGTGTTCACGGGCGTGACCCAGTCTATGACGATCACCCGGGAAGAGGTGTTCGGTCCCGTGGTGGGCATCCACAGGTTCTCCTCGGATGAAGAGGTGCTGCAGGTGGCCAACGATACCGTCTTCGGTCTCTGCGCCTCCGTCTGGACCAAGGACTATGCGCGGGCCCTGAAGCTGGTGAACGGCCTGCAGGCCGGCACCGTGTGGGTGAACCAGCACATGAACCTTTCCCCCGAGACTCCCTGGGGCGGGTTCAAGGAGAGCGGTTTGGCCAAGGAAGGCGGCGTCATAGGTCCGGAGGGCTATACGCAGCTGAAACTGGTCTATCTGAAGCATGACTAGCTGAAGGCGGCGCCTCCGAGAGGAGAGACGGCCTCCGATAGGGACGCCGCCTCTACTGCTCCGGGGCCGGCACGACAATGGCCGGGCAGGGGGCATGGTCCACGACGTGCGGGCCCACCGAGACCGCGGAGCGGGCCTGTGCCGCTTGTCGAGGGTCCACGGGGGACCTGCCTAGCCGTTCAGCGACTCCCGTCCGTGGCGTCGCAGGGCGTCCATCAACTGATCGAGGTGGGTCGGGGTGGTAAGCGGGTTTATGATCGTCACCCGCAGTGCGCCGACGCCCTCATATTTGGAAGGCACGATGTAGAACTCCCCCGACTCGATCAGGCGGCGGCGGAGCTCCAGCTGGAAGTCGCCGAGCCGTTCGGCCGGGGCCTCGCGCAGCTCGGCCGGCACGTACCGGAAGACCAAGATGTTGCACTGGGGTTCGTGCAGCGCAGCGAAGTCGTCGGCCTCCTCCAGCTTGTCGTAGAAGGCGCGGCCGAGGGCAAAGGTCACGTCCACCATGTCGGCGAAGAGCTGCCTGCCGAAGAGAGACCACACGCCCCACAGTCCGAAGGCCGCGGCGCGCTTGGTGCATTCCAGAGTTCTCACCCCACTGTCGTACTCGGCCAGGCCGGGCGCCGCCGGGTCGAAGAGGTAGGGCGCGTCCTGGCGAAAGGCGTCGAAGCCGTGTTCTTTTTCTCGGTAAAGCACAAAGGCGCACAGTCCCGGTACGAAGAGCATCTTGTGGGCGTCCCACACCACGCTGTCGGCCTTCTCCAACCCTGACAGCAGGTGGCGGTGCCGGTCGCTTAGGAGGGCCGCACCGCCGTGGGCCGCATCGACATGCAGCCAGACCTCGTGGCGGCGACATACTTCGGCGATATCGTCCAGTGGGTCGAAGGCCCCGGTGGGAGTGGCGCAGGCGCAGGCGACGACCGCCACCACCGGGCGACCCTGCGCCCGCACCCGGGTCAGTTCTTCATCCAGTCGCCGGGGGTCCATGCGTCCCCGGGAGTCCAATCCGACCCGTAAGGTCTGCCGGCTACCCAGCCCGAGGATGCCCGCGGCGCGGGCCACGCTGTAGTGGGCCTCGGCATGGGCCAGCAACACCGGCGTCGCCCCGCCGCCCGAGAGCCCGCGGTCCCATCCGTCGTGGAGGGCCACGTTCCGGGCGGTTAGAAGCCCCGTAAGGTTGGCGAGCGACCCACCGTGCGTCACAGAACCGGCGAAGGCACCCGGCGCCCAACCTATGGTCGTCCCCAGCTCCTGGATCATAGCCAGCTCGACGGCCGTCGCCCAGGGCCCCATCTCGTAGATGGCCATCACCTGATTGGTCACCGACCCGACGGCGTCGAATAGCCCTGCCAGCGGCACCGATGCCGGCACCTGGTGGCCGAGGTAGCGGGGATCGTGAAGATTCAGGCCGCGGTCGAGCATGCCCGTCACGAGTCGCGCAAAACCATCGGGGACGCCCTCACCTCGCGCGGGGGAGTCTCTCAGTAGCGCGGCGGCCTGCCGGACGGCCTCGGGCGGTTCGGTCCAAGGCAATACGGCGTTCTCGGAACGCTCGGCGCGCGCCAAGTGGCTCGCCAGCAGGCCGGCCAACCGGTGTCCGGCCTCCTCCAGTAGACGGGGTTCGTAGGCGGCGGCTATCCTATCTCGCGCCGCGGAGAGGTCTTCGGAAACTGTCTCGGATGCTTCTGACATCATGCCGGCTTTCTCTGGGTTTTCATGGGATCGTGGTGCCGGTGGTAGGAGCGGGTGTAGCGCCCGGTTCTGAGTCGGCGGTAGGAGCCGGGAGCGTGGTGGTCGTGGTCGAGCCGACTCCCACCTCGACCTCTCGGGTGATCATCTTCCAAGTGCTCATGAACTTGTCTTCGTGGATCACCGTTCCGTCCTTCGCGGTGACCGTGCGGAGCACATCTATCGACCTGCCCTCTTGGCCTGTTACTCTGATGCGCGTCACGCCCGGCTTGAGCCAGGAGGCCTTGATCTCCCACACGGCCCGTCGCGTCTTGTTGTAGAAGTCGCCCGTCGAATGATTCACTTTGCGTCCGTCGTCGGTCCCGTAGATGTCGAAAGTGGTCGTGATGCCGTCGGAGGCGCCACGGATCAGGATGTGGTGCTTGGTGTCGTTCAGAAAACGCATGTTCGGTCCGTTGGAGGTGGCCGTCGCGTCTCTGCCCTTGGGGTAATGATCGATATAGATGGAGTGGTTCTTGCGCTCCACTATCTTGAGTCCCGCGAAGAAAGCGGCATTGAAGAGGGTCGTCGATACCTGGCAGATGCCGCCTCCAAGGACGTCTTCCATCTCTCGATAGGCGATGCCGGGCGCCAACTGGTACCCACGCTCTGCGGTACGCGGCCCGATCTGCTTGATGAAGTCGTATTCCTCGCCGGGCGCGAGGATCACGTAACTCGTATATTCGGTCGCGATTCGCACGTTTGTTTGTCGCTCCGGCGTTCCTTCGTACTTGGTGGTGAAGGTGCTGAGCCTGGTTCTGATGCCCATGGCCTCTGCTTCCTTGGCCATCAGGTCGGGTTCCACCTCGATCATCACCGTCTTGGCCGTACGATCTGTGGTGGAGAGCGCCGCCGCCGTGAGGGCTCGGGCGGTGGCTTCGAAGTCGAGCGCTCTACCCATCTTGCCGAGCTCCACCCAGACCTTCCCGCCGCTGGTCTTGAATCTGGCGTCGACCGGTTCCACATCCACCTTCGCCGCCACCTCTTTGAGGAAGGGGCTCATCTTGTCGGCCGAGAGGAAGACGCCCAGCGTGGACACTCCGTCGTTATCGTCAGACACGAAGCCCATGTAGGCGCCTATCTGTTCAGGAGTCAGCTCCCATTGGTTGCCGTCGCCGCTCCTCAGCGTCACCGGACCGCCGACCATGGACCCCGCGTCTTCGACGGCTTGGCGGTGGTCCTCGACCACCAGCGTCGGCTCCTTGACCCTCATCGGGACGGTGATCTCGACCGGCCGGAAGGTGAGTAGCGCCGTCTTCAGCTGTTCGCGCAGGGTAGCCCGGTCCACCAATAGTCCCTTGCGGCCCTCCAAGAAGCGGGCGTCGTCGCCATCGACGGCGATGCCGGCATCCACCGGAGCGAGGTCGAGCTGTTGTGCCACTGCGTAGAGGACCCTGGCCATAAGGTTCCCGTCGTAGGCGCCCTGCAGCGCTACGTCTTCATCTGTGGATAACAGCTTGAGACGCCGGCCGAGGTTGGTCAGGAGATTGCCCTCGCGGGTGATGTCCATGGCGACGGAGACCGCAGTCTTCACATCAACCTTGAGTCCGACGTCGGCAGGAGTGATCGTCCACGTCTTGCTCCCGCTCTTGAGGGTCACCTCAGTGCCCCAGGCTTCCTTGACCGACTGCTCCACGCGGATGGCGGCCTCGTCGCGAGTGAGACCGGCGACGCTGCGTCCGGCGATGGTGATTCCGGCGTGCACCTTGTTGTTGTACACGGCGGAATCGATGAGTACGACAAGCAGGAACGCAACGACCAAACATCCGAGCACGAACAGGGCGCGGCGGCGCCAGATATGGCGCCCGCTTCTCTTGGTGATCTTCGGAATCCTCAAGAAGGCTGATACCCCCGGAATCGCGGATGTCACAAGATAACAGACAAGCCGCATATTGCGCATATCGGGCGATCGTCTCAATCGCCGCGCCGGAAATGAGGGTCTAGTTCTCCGGTTCGTCAAAGATGTCCGGCTGGCCTTCTGGGAACATCCTGGGGTAGGGCACCGGCAGCTTGTACAGCTTCGCTGCCGTACCGCCGAGGATGAGGTTGATATCGTCCTTGGGGTTCATCTCCGACACCTTGGCAAGCAACTGGGTGAGTGTCGACGACGAATCTAGCGATATTCCCTCTCAGGCGACTAGACCTCCATATTTCTATCCACTATCCCTGCTATGCAGGGGCCGGCTGTGATGTGACACGGTCTTGCGAACGGTTCTGGATACTTGCGTCGCAGCTCGTCGAGGTCGGTCTTCTCCACCTCTACGAGGAAGCCTGAGACCGCCATACCCACGGTGTTCTTCGAGGTGCAGTTGCGGGGCACGATGGTGTTTATCACCCCGCCTCTGTCGATCTCGCCGGGTACGATGGGGTCGTACTTGGCCCCGTGGTCCATGCCCACGGCTCCGGCCATGATCCGCTCGGTCACGTAGGCGCCGGCGAGCACGAGCCCCCGTTCGTTGTATATGGACACCACGTCACCGTGTTCGATACCCCGGGCCGCCGCATCGGCGGGGTTCATCCACAGCGGGTGGTACTGGTAGCCGTCGGAGCCCCGGATCTTGCAGGTCTCGATCTCCCTGAACCAGGTGACGTCGTCGTGCTGGGAGTGCACCCCCCAGCGGGGGTGGTTGCTCATGACGAGCAGAGGGTACCTCTTGCTCCTTTCCGTCCCCAAGGTTTCCTGGTGCGATTCACCTTCTGGTATCCAGTGCGGCACCGGCGGTCTCTCCGGATCGTCGGGGAAGTGCTCGGCAAGCCCGGTGGAGTAGAACTCCAGCCTGCCCGTGGGAGTGGAGAGAGGATGCGCCTCGGGATCTTCGTAGAACTCGATGAGCCCGGCCGGGATCTTCTCCCAATCGGGATCGGTGGGGATCACGTAGTAACCTTTCTCGTTGAGGTCCTCCCAGGAGATCTTGTCGGCCGATCCTGAGTTCTCATAGCCCGACAGGATGATCTCTTCCACCGTCATCCCGCCCGTGTACTCCTCCAGCAGGCCCAGGCGTTCGGCGATCTTGCAAACGACCTCATAGTCGCTTATCGACTCGCCCAGCGGCTCGATGCAGCGGGGTTGCGGGTAGAGCAGGTCGAGTTGCCCGCTGAACACATCGCTACCTATGTCGTCCTCCTCCAACTTCGTGTTGACAGGCAGGAGTAGATCCGCGAAAAGGGCGTCGTTCTCTATCCAGGGATGCTGGCACATGATGAACTCGATATCGGGGTGGCGCATGGCCCGGATGAAGTTGTTGCCGTCGTTCCAGCAGGTGATCCAGGAGGGGGAGTCGGTCCAGATCATGTGGATCTTCGATGCGCCCTCCGCCGGATATTTGTACTGGACGAACTGCTCCTCTTTCTCGCTGCGCACGCCGTACCGGTTGCCAAACCAGGTGCCTTCACCATCCAGGATAAGCTTTGGGACTAGGGTCTTGGGGATGACGGACTCACGACCGGACTCGGGCGGCCCGTCTCCTCGATAGGCCGCGTCCAGGCTGGTCCGCCACGCCGGCGCCGGGGCCGACATGTACTCGGGATCGAGATCCAGGGCCCACTCGATCATCTTGGCCTGGTTGCAGCCCGGCCGGCCGAGGCCCTGCATGGCCAAGCACAGCACCTGCAGTCGGGCGGGTTCGGTGGCGTAGGGGCCGCGGATGCCCGGGCCTCCGTTGCCGATGACAATGGTTGTTCGTTTGGAGGCCCACTCCTCGGCCAAAGCTTTGATGACGCGGGCCGACACCCCGGTGATAGGGGCGGCCCACTCGGGGCTCTTGGCTACCCCGTCATCGCGGCCCATCACATATGCTTCGAACTCGTCAACGCCGTAGGCGTGGGTCTCGAGATACGCCTTGTCATAGGTGCCGTTCTTGAACCAGTGGTGGGCGATGGCTAGGTAGAGGGCGGCGTCGGTGTTGGGCAGAATAGGGATCCACTTGTCGGCGTGGACCGCCGCGGCGTAGTTCAGGTCGGGGGCGATGTAGATCTGCTTGATGCCCAGCTCTGTCCACCAATAGCTGAGACGGCTGGGAAGCTGCCCACCCCAGCCCCACGTGGTGGTCTCCTGGTCGCAGCCCCAGAAGAGTAGGAGCTCGGCGTTCTTAGCGATGTCGAAGAGCAGGTTGCTCTGGGGCTTCTGTTGGCCCAGATACTCGCAACCCCACGCATGTTTGGCGCCCCACCACCATCCCTCCCAACTATCGGCGTTGCGCACCTGGTGCGTGTAGCCGCCGAAGAGATGGAGCAGCTTGCGGCCGCAACCGTGCGGGCCGTGCACCACTTTGCTCTCGCCGTGCTGGTCGTTCTGATAGAGGATGGCCGTGGGGCCGTAGGTCTGCTTGACCCTGAGCATCTCGCCCACGATGATGTCCAAAGCTTCGTCCCAGCCGATGCGCTCGTACTTGCTGACCCCCCGGTTCTGGATGTTGCGGCCGCCGGGCCCGGTTGAACCAGGAGCGCCGCTCGGATCGAAGTCCACCCGCTTCATGGGGTACCGGATGCGGGCCGGGGAGTAGACCCGTTTCTTATAAGCCAGGCTGAGTGGGGGCGGCAAGGTCTTCTCGCTGGGTTCGAAGGTCTTGCCCCGGGCATGCATCACCCAAGGCTTCACTTCTTCCTTGGTGAACTTGTCGTAATAGCGGGCCGGGCGGATGCGGAGGATCCTGCCGTCTTTCACGTCGATCATGCAGGCGTTGGCGCCCCAGGGAGCGCCAAGGAAGGCCATGTCACGGACGATCGTCTGTTCGCCTGACCTTTCTACAGGTTTCTCTAGAGGTCGATTCATATCATCTCCTTCAGGAAGATCGGTCGGCGCGCGGGCGCTTGGGCGTCGCCGGGCTCCAGTTCGTGCACCTTGTCACCCACTTTGGCCCTCGCCCGTCCCGAGAGAACGTAGACACGTGGTCTTCCTCGGCGTGCACGTGGCCTATGGCGCGGCCTATCTCAGGTTGGAATTCCCCTACATAGAACTCTATCTGAACCCCAGGGCACAGTTCAAGATTGACCATGGGAGTGAGCCGGTACCCTTCATGATTAGGGATCGTATGACAAGAAACCCTCCGTCTCGAGGGTCCGGGCGAAGCGGTAGACGGTAGCCCTGCGAAGGCCGGTCCGGCGGCTGAGGTCGGCAAGGCTGAGGCTGCGCGATTCTGCGGTGAACTGGCTGAGGACGCTTAAGCCTCGCGACAGAGACTGTACCAACTGGGGGCCTTTACCCTGTCGCGGTCCAGGCTGTGACAGGCTTCTCTGAGTCGGAGGGCAGTACCCCCCGTCAGCCGCGGCCGCCGAGAAGCATGCCGCGATATGATGTAGGCCTTATTCGCATCGGAAGCCACACGAGAGGGGCGCCAATTGAACAGTCGATTCGACGGCAAAGTGGCGCTGGTGACCGGGGCTGCCTCCGGCATCGGCAGGATGGGCGCGCGACTATTCGCGCGCGAAGGGGCCAAGGTCGTCGTGGCGACCGGCTCCAACGTCACGGGCGGAGAGGAGACCGTCAGGCTGATCAAGGAGGCCGGCGGCGAGGCGGCCTTCGTGCAGTGCGATGTCTCGAATGAAGTCGACGTGAAGGCCATGGTGGGGGAATGCGCCAGACTCTACGGCCGCCTCGACTACGCTTTCAACAACGCCGGTATAGGCCCGGACGGCGTGCGGGTCCCCGTGGCCAAGATCGTGGAGTGCCCGGAAGAGATCTGGGACCGTACCCTCGACGTCAACCTCAAGGGCGTCTTCCTCTGCCTCAAGCACGAGATGCAGCAGATGATGGACCAGGGGGAGGGCGGGGCTATCGTGAACACGTCCTCCATCGGCGCGCTCAAACCGGTGCCCGGATTCTGCGCTTACAGCTCCAGCAAGTCCGGGCTCACGGCTCTCACCAAGACCGCGGCTCTGGAAGGTGGCGAGTACGGTATCCGGGTCAACACCATCCTGCCCGGTCCGACCCAGAACACCCTGCTCTTCAAGTACCTCACGTCCACCGACCCTGACGTCCGAGGGCATATGGAAGGTGAGATCCCGCTCCACCGTATCGGCTACCCGGAAGACATGGCCGAGACGGTCATCTGGCTCTGCTCAGACGTCGCGTCGTTCATCACGGGCCAGTCGCTGCCCGTCGACGGAGGCATGACGGCTCACTGACTTCTTTGGGATGGGACGAAGGAAGGACGGGACCAAGAGATGAGTGATGTCGACAGAATCAACAAGGAAGTGGTCTCCCGCTTCTACGACGACGTGTTCATCCGGCACGACATGAGCCGTCTGGACGAGTACATGCACGACGACTACATCCAGCACAACCCCGACTGCCCCCAGGGCAAGGCCGGCTTCGTGGAGTTCTTCGAAGTGATCTTCAAGGCCGTGCCCGATTTCAGATACGTGCTCAAGAAGATGGTCGCCGACGGCGACATCGTCATGGCCTACAGCACCACCCTGGGTACCCATTCCGGCGGCCCCTGGCTCGGCCAGGAGGCCGACGGGGCCAAACTCGAATACGACGTGGTCGACATCTTCAGGGTCAAGGACGGCAAGATAGCCGAGCATTGGGATGTCGCCGACACCTTCATCTTCTTCAGTCAGCTTGGGATCGCCGAACGGCTTCTGAAAGAGGGGCTCTCGACCCCGAGACTTGAAGGAGGCGCGTCGTGACCGTATCAGAGTTCGAGAGGTACGCCGTCCGGAAACCCATCCGCGAAGCGGCCGATCCCGGCGTTAAGGGTCGCGACTGGCCCCCGGCGGTTTACATGAGCAGCCGCCAGGTCCCCGAGGCCGACGTCTATCTCGAGATGAGCTGGATCCGGGGAATCCCCGAAGGTGGTCCCCAGACTATCGAGCAGGTTCTGGACCACGACCAACTGCTCCTGCATGTCGGCGGCGACTATCGGACGCCGCAGGTGCTGGGCGCTACGGTGGAGACTTACCTTGGCGGCCAGCCGATCGTCTTCAACACCACCACAGGCCTGTATATCCCCAGAGGGACGCCGTACGGCCCGTTCATATGGAGGGAGTTCCACTATCCCCATCTCCAGGTGGGCATCGTGTTCGGGAGCGGTGATCCTTACGCGGGCGTCGATCGGACCGCCGCCGGCGCGGAGAGAGCCGCGGAGGGGGCAGCCGGCGCCGTGCCCAAGAAGACCGCGGGATTCGACTTCGAAGAGTACGCCATCCGCAGTCCCCTGCGCGAGGCGGGGCCCGATTTCATGGTCACCGGTAGGCAGCTTCCCAGCATGACCTACCTCAGTCGCACCCAGGTGAACACGACGAACAACTACCTAGAGTTCGGGTGGATCTGGGACGTGCCCAGCCGCCCCATCGGCCGGATGCGGCACGACAACCACGGTGAGATGGTCTTCCACTTCGGTAACGACCCCGACCACCCCGAAGAGCTGGGTGCGACCATGCAGTTCGGCGTCGGTGACGACCCGCTGGAGTTCGACACCACCTACTGCGTGTACGTCCCCAAGGGCATGACCCACGGTCCACTGAGCTGGAAGGAAGTCCGTAGACCCATGGTGGAGATGGCGTTGATGCTGGGCGCCGGCATCTGGGCCGAAGGTTGGGAGGGCAGTTTTTTCGACGGATCCTAGAAAGGACGGGTACCCATGAGCGAATCGAAGTACGGCAAGTACATAGTGACCGAGCGTCGTCTCGACTCCCGTGATGCAGCCCTGCCGCCGGGCGTGGACCCCGAGTCGGTGACCGATACCCCGTCGCATCGCAAGATCCTAGGCTTGGACGATCTGGTGCTCAAGGGCTCTCCCTACACCGAGTGCGTGTGGATGTGGCCGGCCGGCGACGACGTGTATCCGGAGACCGCCGAGCCTCACTCTCACGCCCACGACTACTGCGAGACCCTAGGCTTCTTCGGCACCGATTTCGCCGATCCCTACGCGCTGCACGGCGAGATAGAGTTCTGGATAGAAGACGAGAAGTTCGTTCTCACGAAGAGCTGCCTGATCTTTCTCCCCCAAGGTACCCATCACTGTCCGCTTGTGATCCACAGGGTGGACAGACCCATCTTCCATTTCTCGACCGGCCCCGGCGGAGCGTACACGCAGGAGATTGCGGAGTAGCGGGCGCAGCGATGGGCGCTTACCCGGGGTTGCTCGCCAGCGCGGCCAGTTTCTCTTCGAGGAAGGCCTCGGCGTCGCGCAGGTCGCGTTCGTCGGGCCTGCCGCGGATGTCACCGTGGAAGGTATGGGGGGTCGGATCGTCGAGGTACTTACCCGGACAGCAGAAGCGGCCCACACACTCGAAGCCGAGATGCTCCACCTCCAAGTCCAGCAACTGCAGGCTGGGTTCCGCCTCCTTGGGGCCGAACTCGTAGCCGCCGTAGGTCGCGAATACCACTGCCTTGGGTGAGGTCGGACCGATCTCGATCTTCCTGTGCCGGTGGATCAATCCCGGGTCCTTCCAGGGCGGGGGCTTCTCCGGCAGCGGGTCGGTGATATAGGGGATGGTCTCGCCCCTCATCCTCAGTGCGAACCTAGGGTCCTCGCCGAGCCTGAACCTCCGCAAGAGGTTCAGTATCTCATTGTAAGGGAGGTGCGATCTGATGCCTGAGCCCACGCAGACGAAGTCGTAGTCGTCGATCTCGAAGGGCGGATGGAGGATGTCCTCGGCCCGCTTGCGGATCTGCACGCATTCGCAGACCCAGCCGTGTTCCTCGAAGACGGTTCTGAACCGCCCGGCCACCTTTGCCGTGTTACCCGTGTACGAGGAGTAGACGACCAGTGACCTTCTGGGAACAGCGGGCCCTCGTGACGCCGGGCGCCTCTCGCCCGTCCTGCCGTCTCCTCCCTTCCTCGGTGGCGTGGGTCGTGCCGATCTCGTCGATCGCCCCGGCAGCGCCGGCGGCACCGATGATCCGGCCACCGGGGCGACAGGGTGGGCCGCCGGGGCTACGGTATAGGTCGAGAGGAGGCGTCTGAGGATGCGGTTGGAAACACCCTCGGTGACGAACTCGTCGGCGCCCATAAGCCGCGCTATGTCCTCGCCCCACGCGTGGAGGAGGATGCTCCAGGCTATGTCTCCCGAATCGACCTCGCTCACGATACTGCCCTGGCGCTTGCCTTCGTCGACTATGTCCACCAAGTAGCGGAAGTCCTGCTGCTGCCTCCGGATGATCGATCTGGCGAGGCCGCTTTCCCGGTTGGAGGCGATCAGTTGGAAAAAGGGGCGGACGAACGTGTCGTATTCCGTGGACGACCAGATGGAGTGGGCCTCGCCCATGTCGAGCAGACGGGCCGGCACGTCCGGTCCGGAGGACCGGCAGATCCACTGCGAGGAGCGTTCTCCCATGGCGTCGAGGGCCGCCTGCAGCACCGCTTCTCTATTGTCGAAGTGCTGATAGAGCGCACCGCGTGAGATCCCGACCGCTGCCGAGATGCGGGATACCGTGGCGCCTTGAAGACCGTACTTGGTCAGCAGTTGGACGGTCGCCTCTACGATCTCCCGCTGCCGCTCGGCCTTGGTCTTACGCACGAACCTCTCGCTGCGCTTCTTCATTTGACAAGGCTCCGGGCCGATGCTACGTTGTTGAACGCGCGTTCAGGATAGCTTATCTGGTGTGCGACGGCAAACTCCGCATCATCATGATCCCGAGACCGAGTCGGAAGGAGCAGTCAGATGACGGATATCCCCAAGACCTGCAAAGCGGCGGTACTGGTGGAGTACGGCAGGCCGCTCGAGATCCAAGAGGTCGCTATACCTAAGGTCGAACCCCGGGGCATCCTGGTCAAGGTGGAGATGGCGGGCATCTGCGGCACCGACGTGCATCAGCAGCGAGGCGAACTGACCATCAAGAGCCCGCTTCCGAACATCCAGGGCCACGAGACCATCGGTCGCATCGTCAAGATGGGCGAGGGTCGGACCATCGACGCGGCCGGCGAGCCGCTCGCGGTGGGCGACCGCATCATGTGGGCACATGCCGACTGCGGAGAGTGCTACTGGTGCGTGATCGAGCGTGACCCGGTGCTCTGCGCCAGGCGGCAGGGCTACGGTTGGGCTCCGCCCGGCGCCCTCCGCGGCGGGTTTGCTGAATACGAGATGATCAGTCCCAAGACCAACGTGGTCAGGGTCCCGGACGAACTGACAGAAGAAGAGGCCGTCGGCGTGGGCTGCGCCTTCCGTTCGGTGGTCGCCGGGTATGACCGGTTCGGGAAGGTGGGCTTCATGGAGGACCTCGTCATCCAAGGGTGCGGGCCCATCGGCCTCTATTCCACCGTCGTGGCCCGGGAGAGCGGCGCCCGCACGATCATCGTCGTGGGTGCTCCCGCCAATCGCCTCGAGCTCGCCAAGAGGTGGGGCGCCGACCACGTGATCGACATCGACGAGTACAAAGACCCCGAAGAACGCAGGCAGATGATCCTGGAGCTCACGAGCGGCAGAGGCCCGGAGAACGTGGTAGAAGCTTCCGGCCATCCACCGGCGGTGGCGGAAGGTCTGGAGATGGTCATGAAAGGTGGCAGGTACCTCATCTTGGGTCAGACCTCGGCTGCTGCGACGCCCATCATCGTCAGTCGCATCAACGAAAAGGGTCTTACCATCGTCGGCAGCGTGTCTGCTCACATCGTGCATTTCTACAGGGCTTTGCAGTTCATCAAGACCAACCGGACGAAGTACGCGTTCGCGGACATCGTGAGCGGCAGGTACCGTCTGGAGGACGTGAACGAGGCTCTGGCCAACATGGCCTCCGGCAAAGAGATCAAGGCGGTCATCGACAACCGGGATCGGTAGAGGAGGGCGGCATGGGCTTCAAACCGTTCCTGCGGCCCAACAAGGTGCTGGAGCTGCTTGCGAAAGGCGAGACGCCTCTGGGCATGCAGATGTATACGCACGCCCCCGACCTGGTGGAGATCGTCGGCTACACCGGTTTTGATTTCGTTATGCTCGACATGGAGCACAATCGCACCGATCTCGAGACCATGGTGCATCTCATCAGGGCGGCCGAGGTGTCTGGGCTTACGCCGCTCGTGAGGGTGGGGGCGAACGACAGGCTCCTCATCCGCGCTGCGGTGGAGTCGGGCGCCCAAGGCGTCGTAGTGCCGCATGTGAAAAGCGCCGAAGAGGCGGCTGCCGCGTTGTCGGCCTCCCACTATCCCCCCGAGGGCACGTGCGGCATCTGCCCGGCCATCCGGGCCAACGGTTATGTGCACGACAATTGGGAGGAGTACATGGCCGCGGCGAACCGGCAGGTCATGTGCATCGTCCTGCTCGAGGACGTGGAGGCCATCGATAACGCGGAGGAGATCATCTCCGTCCTCAAGCCGGGGCGTGACGGTGTGGGCGTGGGAGGGGCCGACATCGCCAACGCCCTGCTCGAGAAAGAAGGCGAGCGGGTACAGTGGGCGCACCCCTACCTGAAGGAGGCTCAGCAGAAGGTGAAAGCCCTCTGCGAGGAGAGGGGTGTCGCCATCATGGGCATGGCCTTCCCCACGTCTGACCGCGTGGGGGTGGAAGCGGCCCGGGCCGCCGGCTCCCGCATCATCCTCTTCTACCCGGACAGTCACATCTTCTATGAGGCGTGCAGGACCATCATCCAGGACGCGCGCGGCTGAGCGGCGGCGTCGGAGGCCGGGTCGCGAGGTGTGACCCACTCTGGGGAGGAGGCGCAGACACCTGTGAAGCTCTACGTCCTTGACGGCGGCCGGGCCCACCTGCCCGACATGAGCCATTTGACTCCCGACCGCAACGTGGGGCATCAGTCGATTCTCGTCAGCCTGCCCCGGTCCGGGCGGATCGTCCTGGCCGGTGACGCCGTGCAGGTGGCGGAGAACCTGAGCGCCGCGTGGCTCCCGAGTGTTACGAATGATCACGGAGCGGCGGGCGTTGACAAGAACCATGCAGGGGTCGTATGCTGACGCGCATGGACTCCTGAACTATGTTCCGTGGACATAACTTGACGCCTCACGTCGGAGCACATGGCCCGGCGCCGGGCGACACGTAGCACGGACGATGACCGGGACATCATCGACACATAGGAGGTGGGGGGGTGATCGCGGCTCGGTTGGTACACGTTTCGAGGCTGTGAAGCAACGAGTACGTGGTCGTACTCAGGAGGGAGGAAGGTTAGATGAAGAGACGGCTTCTTTTCGGGGGACTCTTGACTGCACTGCTGCTGGTCGCGATGGTGGTGGTGGCCTGCGGAGATGGTGAAAAGACAGCTACCACGGCGGCGCCCGCCGGCGGGGAGGAAACCCTGAGCTTCGGCGTCATAACCTCGATGACGGGGGTCATGGCTCCGGGTTTCAAGGCGATCTATGACTCAGTAGGACCGGTGAAGGAACTGCTGAACTCGCATGGTGGAGTGACGGTGGGCGACACGCACTACACGATCGATATAGTGGCCTACGACGACCAGTCGACCACCGACGGGGCGATGACGGCCATCAACAAGATCATCCAGGACAGCGTGATGTATCTGTACGCGCCGATGTTCATGCCCAACAACCTGGCCATCTCACAGCTGTGCGAAGAGAACAAGATCATCCGCATGAAGTCCTTCGGGGCTGGGGCGATCGAGGTCAATCCGGACAACCCGTATATGTTCTTCACCAACGCGGGCGTCGAGAACATCGAGCCCTTCTATGATTACGCGATGGGCAAGTATCCGGATGTCAAGAAGGTGGCGATAGTCGCTCCCGACGACCCGGGTGGGTCCACCTACGTTGAGCTGGTGAAGGCTTCTGTAGCTTCGCACGGGCTGGAAGAGGTCTACTTCGAGCTATACCCCATTGGGACCGAGGACTACTATCCCATTCTGAACAAGACGCTGGCGGCGAAACCCGACGCCATCGACGTGATCTACGGCATCCCGCCGTGGACGAGCGCAGTCATCAACCAGTCCCGGGAGCTTGGTTTCACCGGCCCGATATACGCTCCCTGTACCGCGGGCGACAGCAATATCCTCAAGGCCATGGTGAAGCCGGAGTACCTTACCAACATCCTCTCGGCTGCGCCGGACGTCTATAGCGACAAGATGCTCCCCATCGTGAAGGAGTTGCGCGCCCTCGTGGAAAAGCAGGGGACGAGCTGGGAGATGGACGGCCTGCACCTGCTTGACGTCTTCACCATCCTGATCCAGGCCATGGAGGGCGCCCAGAGCGTCGACACGGAACAGATCGTCGCCTACATCGACAGCGGCAGGATGGCGAGCTTCGACACCATCTACGGTCCGGGCGAGTGGAACTCGCACCCCGAGGTCTACGGCAACAACCACTGTGGCAAGAAACCGCTCTTGATGTCCATCTTCATGGACGGGAACCTCGACTTCGAGTTTGTCCAGTAGAGCAGGTGAGCGGGGCGGAGGGCCGGCCACAGTCGTGCCCGGCTCTCCGCCGGCCGCCCTGTTCGGTGTTCGTGTCGCATGCGTTCACCAGGCTGCGATGCGACTTGATCTCGGAGGGGCTTCTTGGACGAGATTAATGTTCTGCAGGGGGTTCTGAACGGCCTGACGTGCGCCGGGTGGTACGTATTGGTCGCGGTCGGACTGAGCCTCGTCCTCAGCATCATGAATATCGTCCAGCTCTCGCACGGCGAGATCTACATGATCGGCGCCTACGTCGTCTACTACTTCTGCGTCAATCTGGGGATCAGCTTCTATCTGGGGTTCGTCATCGCCGTGCTGGCCTCGGGGCTCCTAGGCATCGTGCTCGAACGCGTCTTCTTCCGGCCCTTTCGAGGTAAGCCCGACCAGGCGCTGGTGCTGTCCATCGGGTTGATACTCGTCTTCCAGAACATCGTCTTGGCCATAGCCGGTGGTACGCCCAAGTCGTACAGGAGTCCCTTCGAGGGCGTGGTGAAGATAGGCAGTCTCGCACTCTCCACCGAACGGCTGGTCATCATCATCGCCGGGTTCGTGTTGATAGGGGCTCTGTTCCTCTTCATCCGCTTCGCCAAGAACGGCCAGGCCATGTTGGCCATATCTCAGGACAGAGAGGGCGCCGCCTTGCAGGGCATCAATATCAACCGTCTCTCGGCCATCGCCATGTTCGTCGGTTGCGCCCTGGCGGGAGTCGCCGGGGGTCTTGTTGGGGCGCTGTTCACGTTGACTCCAACCATGGGCGCCACGGTGTTGATGAAGGGGATCGCGGTTATTATCCTTGGCGGCCTCGGCAGTATCTCGGGAGCCGTACTGGGAGGGCTCATCATCGGACTCATCGACGGCCTGGTGCCTGTGGTGACGAGTTCGTATATGGCCAGTCTCATCGGGTTCGCCATCGTCATATTGATCCTTCTGTTCAGGCCGCGGGGCCTATGGGGCCATGAGTAGCCGGAAGGCGGCCGGGTTCGGCGCCACCATCCTCCTGGTCCTCGCCCTGGTGCTGGTAGGCCTGTTCGTCAAAGGCCCGTACATCCTGCATGTTTTCATCCTTATCATGATGCGGGTCGTGCTGGCCTCGAGTCTGCGCCTCATCAACCTCTCGGGACAGCTCTCCTTGGCCCACGGCGGTCTGGTGACCCTGGGGGCCTACACCTCCGCGCTCTTAGCCATGAAGCTGGGCTTCTCCACATGGCTGGCTCTGCTGGTGGCCGGAGTCCTCGCCGGCCTCGTGTCGTGCCTCATCGGCTTTCCCTTCACCCGGCTCAAGGGTATCTACTTCACCATGGTGAGCATCTTCTTCGTCCAGATCATCGTGCTGACCGTTCAACAGTGGCGCGGTCTGACCGGCGGCGCCAGTGGCCTCTACAACATCCCCCGCCCCGATGGCTTCTGGGGCATCGAGTTCAAGTCGAAGACCTCCTTTTTCTTCCTGATGCTCATCGTGATGCTGGCCTCACTCCTCATCATGTGGGCCATCGAGCGCTCTCGAGTGGGCATGACCTTCCTGGGCATCCGGCAGGCGGATTCGCTGGCCGAGAGCGTGGGCATCAACACCACCGGCTTCAAGGTGCTGGCCTTCTCTATCGGCGGCTTCTTCGCCGGTCTGGTGGGGGGGTTCTACGCCCACTACGTGTCCGCTTTGGATCCCACGGCTTTCGGCTTCCTTTTCACCATCTACATACTGATCTACATGATCGTGGGGGGTGCGGGCGCCTTTGCGGGGCCGATCATCGGGGCGACGCTGCTCACCGTTCTACCTGAGGTGGCGCGGCCGCTCGAGTCGTACATGCCCTTCGTATTCGCCGCTATTCTCATGTTGATCATCTTCCTCATGCCCGAGGGACTGGTGGGGTTGCCGCAGCGGCTGAACCGACTGTTTCGAAAGACCGCGAAGGATCAAGCCGATGTTGCAGGTTGAGAGACTCACGAAGAACTTCGGCGGACTGGCGGCCGTCAGCCTGGTCGACATGAGCGTCCGCCAAGGCGAATTGGTCGGCCTCATCGGCCCGAACGGAGCGGGCAAGACAACGTTCTTCAACCTGCTTACCGGGTATATCAAGCCGAGCGAGGGTAGGGTGAGGTTCGAGGGCAAGGACATCACCGGCAGGAAGCCCCACCGTATCGCTTCCGCGGGCATTGTCCGGAGTTTCCAGCAGGATAACGTCTTCGCGGAGTTCACGGTGCTGGACAATCTGCGCTTGGCCCAGCACCTTAACTCGGGCATCAACTTCTGGCAGACGGTCTTCTCGACCGGCGGCGCCAGGCGCAGAGAGCGGGAGATCAGGCAAGAAGCGGAGGAGATCCTCGAGTTGGTAGGGATATCGCAGCTGGCAGGGACCGCCGCGGGATCCTTGCCTCACGGTCATAAGCGGATGCTGGGCATCGCCATAGCGCTCGCATGTCGGCCGAAGCTTCTCCTGCTTGACGAGCCACTCGCCGGCATGAATATCGCAGAGGTCGACGAGACGATAGCGTTGGTGCGCCGGCTATGGGAGAACGGCACCACTATCCTACTCATTGAGCACAACATGAGAGCCGCCATGAGCGTCTGTCAGAGATTCTGCGTGCTCAACTTCGGCAGAAAGATCGCGGAGGGGACTCCGGACGAGATCAAGAACGATCCGGAAGTCGTGAAAGCCTACCTAGGTACAGGTTCGAGTGTTGCTTAGCCTGAAAGATGTGTCGATCTACTACGGGAGCGCGATGGCGGTCACGGAGGTCACCCTCTCTCAGGAAGAGGGCACCGTGGTCAGCGTCATCGGAGCTAACGGCGCCGGCAAGAGCACCACCCTCAAGGCGATAACCGGGCTGGTGCCCATACAGTCAGGATCGATCGAGTTTGACGGCAGGCGGATTGACGGAGCTCCCACCGACGCCATCGTCAAGGCCGGCATCGCTTGTGTGCCGGAGAGCAGGAAGCTGTTCCCACATATGAACGTGCTCTCGAACCTGAAGCTGGGCGCCTACCTGCGCAGGGACAAACAGGGGATAGAGGAGGATCTGGAGGGGGTCTTCGTTCTGTTCCCCCGGCTCAAGGAGAGGCTGCGTCAGAAGGCCGGGAGTCTGAGCGGCGGGGAGCAGCAGATGCTGGCCATCGGCCGGGCGCTCATGTCGAAGCCGAGGTTGCTCATGATGGACGAGCCGTCTTTAGGGTTGGCTCCCATCGTGATAGACAGCTTGGCTGAGAACATCAACGAGATCAACCGCCGGGGTGTGAGCGTGCTTCTGGTGGAGCAGAACGCGGGCCTGGTGAGTAGGGTGGCGCAACGCTGCTATGTCCTCGAGGTGGGCAGGATAGTGCTTGAGGGCAACATCAACGAGATGATGTCCAACGATTCGGTGAGAAGGGCGTTTCTAGGCTGAGAGTGCCCCTGCGTAGGCCGTCCTTCTAAGGCCTTGACAGGCCGGCGGGGACCTCATAAGATTGTGCGAATGGACGCTATGCTGAACTCCATACCGTATAGTGAACAACCCTCAGGTGAGCAGGGCGGGGAGGGAAGCAAGGATTCCTACCTGCAGTCGGTGCCTGCTGTGGACCAGTCGATCCGTCTCTTGTTCACCCTCGCCAACACGGTAGGCGGCGAGGCGTCGCTGACCGAACTGGTCAAACAGGTGGGCATCAGTAAGAGCAAGGGCCTCGCCATCCTCAACACCCTGCGCCACGCGGGACTGGTGACGCGCAACGACCGCACCAAGAACTACCGGTTGGGGCCGAACGTACTTCTGCTCAGTCGGGCGCTCATCAACAACACCGACATCGGACAAGAGGCCGCTCCCTATCTGGAGGAGCTGGCGGCGCAGACAGGCTGCAGCATCCACCTGGGGGTGGTGTCGGGGGAGACCATGTTCGTCGCGGCCCGCCGGCACGCGCCGGGTGGTACATATATCGCTATCGACGTAGGGCAACGCTACCCCTTGACTTGGGGCGCTCACGGCCGAGCCTATCTCGCCACGTTGTCCCCCGAGGATCTGGAGCGACGGCTGTCGCAGAGCTCCATCCTCCAGGCCGGCGAGACCGCGCGGGACGCTATCGACCGGGAGACTCTCCGCACCGAGGTGGATGAGAGTAGAAAGTTGGGGTACGGGGCGGCGCTGGGGACCACATGGTCGGGACTCAACGCGGTGAGCGCCGTGACGAAGGTCGAGTTTCCCGAAGAGCCCGGCTTGAGGCGGGTGGCGGGTTTCGTGGTAGCCGTGGGTTCCTTCTCGCCGGAGCGGGCTCGCGAGATCGGTCTGAAGACTCTGGAGACGGCGGAGAGGATCAGTCGCGAATTGGGCCCCTTGCTCCGGACCGTCAACCTGCACTTTCCACTTTCCAGACCTCTCCTCACATGAACCGGCCACGGGGTGGGTATGGGCTCTGTGGGCCCGGACGTCTCGACATCGAGCCACAAGGAAGAAGACCATGATAGACACCGACTCGAAGGAGCCGAAGCCCGATGCCACACAGCTCTTCGTAGCCAACTTCTGCGGGGTACGCTACGAAGATCTGCCGCCGGAGGTGGTGGCCGTCACTAAGGATCAGGTCCTCGATTTCTTCGGCGTGGCGCTGGGCGGGTCTTCCGAGGCCGGAGTGGGCGAGATGAGAGACCTGGTGTTGGAGTGGGGAGGGGCGCCTCAGAGCAGCACCCTCCGCTGGGGAGACAGGCTTCCGGCGCCGAATGCCGCGCAGGTCAACGCTACTATGGCGCACTCGCTCGATTTCGACGACGTGCACGAGGACGCCATTATGCATCCGGGCGTCGTCACCATTCCGACGGCGTTGGCAATGAGCGAATACCTGGCCGGTACGGAAGGCCGCGTGGTCGGCGGGCCCGAGTTCATCACCGCAGTGGCCCTGGGCACCGACTTCATCTGCCGGCTGGGTCTTGCGACCAGACCGGGCGAGAACATCCACGCCTTCGGATGGCACCTCACCACCCTCTATGGCTACATGACTGCCGCCGCGGTGGCCGCCCGCCTCTTGGGCCTGGACGCCGACGGTGTCACCAACGCCATAGGCATCGGCTATCACCAGTCATCCGGTAACGGCCAGTGCGTCAAGGACGGGGCGCTGACCAAGAGGATGGGCCCGGGCATGGCGGTGAGGGGAGGCATAGCTTCGGCTCTGATGGCGAAGCGCGGCATCACCGGCGCACGCAACTCTCTGGAGGGCCAGGCGGGCATCTATCAGGTCTACCACGGAGGGTCGTACTCCCGGGAGATCCTGGTGGACGATCTGGGCAGGCGCTTCGAAGGCGTGAACGTCTCCATCAAACCGTATCCGTGCTGCCGGGGGGTGCATCCCTTCATAGACGCGGCTCTGGCGTTGGTCGCCAAGTACGACGTCCGGCCTGAGGAGGCGAAGAGTATCCTCATCAACTGTGGAGAGGGCACCAACTTCCTTCTAGCCACTCCGTTCGAGTCGAAAGCGCGACCGAGGACCTTCGTGGATTCTCAGTTCAGCATCATATGGGGAGTAGCGACCGCTCTTGCTCGGCGCAGGGCGACCCTGGACGACTTCACCGAGACCGCCATCAAGAGCCCCGACATCCTCGATGTCTCAGCGAAGATCAGCGTGCAGGTGGACCCCGAGCTGAACCGCGGAGACGTGGGCATCGAGCCCGCCAGAGTGAGTGTCACCACCACGGACGGCCGGGTTCTTACCGAGCAGGTGGATCTCCCGACCGGTACCCCGTCGCGACCGCTCTCGTTCGCCGACATCGGACGCAAGTTCGAGGACTGCCTGGCCCATGCCGGACATCCGCTCCCTGCCGCGAACGCGCACCGCTTGGTGGGGGCGGTCGCCAATCTGGAGAAGTCGGATGACGTCTGCGACATGATCGCTCTGGCGAAGCGATAGGCGATGGCCGCAGGATCCAGGACATAAAACGGAAGGGCGCGGCGAGTGGGCTACTACATCGGAGTAGACGGAGGAGGCACCTTCACCGACTGCGCCGCCATGGACGAAACGGGCCGCCTCTACTACGCCAAGGCCGCCACCACCCAGGAGGACTTCGCCGTCGGCATGTTTGCCGCCCTCGCCGCCCTCGCTGAAGAATGCGGGACTACTGTCACCGATCTGGTCGCCGGGACCGAACGTCTCAGTCTTGGGACCACCGTGGGTACGAACCTGCTGGTGGAGAGGCGGGGTGCGCGCACCGGTTTGTTGGCCACGGCGGGTCATGGGGACTCCATCCTCATGATGCGCGGCACCGGCCGCACGGCAGGGCTGGAGCCGGACCTCCTATTCCATCCTCAGGCCACCGCGAAGCCGGTGCCTCTAACGCCCCGGGCTCTTATCGCGGAGATCGACGAGCGCATGGACTACAAGGGCGACGAGATCGTGCCTCTGGACGAGGAGGCGGTCGAAGCCGCCGTTTGCCGGTTGGTGCGCGAAGCAGGCGTTACCGCCATCGCCATCGCCTTTCTGTTCTCGTTCAAGAATCCTGCCCACGAACTTCGGGCCATGGAGATTGTTCGGAGGGTGGCGCCCGATGTCTATGTATGCTGCTCTCACCAGGTAGCGCCTCGCCTGGGCGAATACGAACGGACCGTGGCGACCGTCATCAACAGTTACGTCGCCCCGGCCTCGGCGGCCTACTTCGGCCGGGCCGCCGACCGTCTGCGCGAGACGGGGCTGAGGCATCCGCTTCTCGTCATGCAGGTGTCTGGAGGAGTGCTGCCGGCCGCCAAGGCGGCGGAGATACCTCTCACCTCGCTGGGCTCGGGCCCGGTCGGGGGGTTGATCGGCTCCCTGTCTCTGGCCCGCCGACTCGGCCACACGAACATCATCGCCACCGACATGGGCGGGACCTCCTTCGAGGTGGGCCTGATAATTGGCGGCGAGCCCCTGGTGGGCGATGAGAACGTCATCGACCAGTACCGCTACAGGCTTCCCCGGCTGGAGACCACCTCCATCGCCTGTGGAGGGGGCAGTCTGGCCCGGCTCGATCCTCACAGCCGCTCGATTCGTGTGGGTCCCGAAAGCGCAGGCGCCGAACCCGGACCGGTCTGCTACCGACGGGGCGGCACAGAGCCTACGGTGACCGACGCCGATCTGGTGCTGGGTCTATTGTCGGCTGACGGCTTCCTGGGAGGGCGCATGCCGCTCGACCGGGAGGCCGCCGTGGCCGCCGTCGCTGCCCTGGGAGAGCAGGTGGGGTTGGGCCCTGACGAGACGGCGGCCGGCATCGTGCGCATCAACAACACCAGGGCGGCCGAGCTGATCAGGCAGCAGACCGTGGTGCGCGGATACGATCCGCGAGACTTCCTGGTCTACGCCTACGGGGGAGCAGGCCCGCTTCATGCCTTCGCCTTCGCTCAAGAACTAGGGGTGAAGGGCGTGGTGGTGCCGTTGGGCAACGGGGCCTCTACCCTGTCGGCCTACGGCTGCTCGACTTCCGATCTGGTGCTGAACATCGAGAGAGAACAGGTCTTGTTCGCCCCCTTCCCTGTGGACGAACTCAACAGTTTGGTGGCGGAGCTCGAAAGCCGGGCGCTCGCGTCGATGAGCGGGATGGGGAGGGGCGCCGGGGAGGTGGAGATCGAGCGGTATGGACTCATGCGTTATAGCGGTCAATGGCTGCATAGCCTGCTGGTGCGTCTGCCCCCGGGCGAGCTGACCGCCGAAGCCCTCGAGCGGGCCGTCGACGACTTCCGCTCTATGTACGACACTTTGTATGGTTCGGGAGCCGGTCTCGTCTCGCAGGGTGTGGAGCTCATCACCACCCGGATACATGCGGTCGTCCGTCTGTCTCGTCCGGATCAGGCAGTGGAGAAGGCCTCAAGGAAGCCGCTGCCCCGCGTCGGGCGTCTTGGGACTCGGGAGATATTCTGGCCTGACCACATGGGGCGCCTCGAGAGTGAGGTGTTCGACGGTCGTCAGTTGCGCCATGGCAATCGCGTCCCCGGGCCCGCTGTGATCGAACTGCCTTATACCTCCATCGCCGTGGGCGTGGGGCAGACTCTGGACTGCGACGTGTTCGGCAACTTCGTGCTGCGTCTCAACCGGCCGGGGAGCTCAGCCGCGACCCACATGGGAGCCGCCGCCACGTCCGTTGGAGCCTCCGCCGGAGGGTCTCGCTGATGAACGCCGTCACTCGCGACGACGCGTTGGGGACCACGGACCTCCCATGGGACGGCATCGCGCGCGGCTACGCCCCGCCGGACGTGCTCTCCATCAACTCGCGCCTGAGGCTGCAGACCGCTGAGGAGCCCGAGGTAGACCCCATCACCTATGAGGTCATACGCAACAGTCTCCAGAACATCAACCTGGAGAACGGTCACACCATCCAGAAACTCAGCATATCGCCCATCACCATGATCAATCGGGACTTCCAGTGCGCCATCCTCACCGAGATGGGCGACGTGATGTTCATGGGGCCGTATCTCATGTACCTGGCAAACACGTTGGGCATCATGACCAAGTGGATCCTTGAGAACCGCAGTGAGAGCCCCGGGATCGACGACGGCGACGTGTTCCTCAACACCGATCCGTATGTGGGAAGTTCCCATCAGCAGGACACGGGACTGACCTCCCCGGTGTTCTGGGAGGGGGAGCTGTTCTGCTGGGTGGCCAACTCGGTGCATTACAGCGACGTCGGTGGACCGGCCCCCGGAAGCTTCTGCCTGAGTTCCACCGACATCTGGGAAGACCCGCCTCTGTTCCCGCCTATGAAGCTGGTTGAGCGAGGTCGAGTGCGCGCCGACATGGAGCAGTTGTACCTTCGTCAGTCGCGGGTGCCGTCGACGGTGGGCATGGACCTCCATGCCGCTCTTGCCGGCCTGACGGTATCTCGACAGCGCATTATCAAGCTCCTTGAGCGTTACGGAGCGCAGACGGTGAAGGCAGTCATGAGGAAAACCCTGGACGCGAGCGAACGGGCCTTCGTCGACAAGCTGCATATGATCCCCGACGGACGCTGGGCCGAGCGTATTTATACCGAGGCTGCGGTCCCCGGCGACCGAGGCATCTATGTGAGTCGAGTGAACATCGTCAAAGAAGGAGATCGTCTCTACGTTGATAACGAGGGCACCTCGCCGCAGATCGGAGCCATCAACAACACATACGCGGCGTTCGTAGGGGCGGTACTCGCCCCCCTCACTCTGATGCTGGCGTACGATCTGGGGGGCGTCTGCGGGGGCGTGAGCCGCCGGGTCGAGTTCCGGCCGGTCCCCGGCACGATCACCTGCGCCGACTACCCTGCCCCGGTGAGTAGCGCGGGCGTATGCAACATGCCCATGGTGGTCGCCACTGCGACCGGTGCTGTGGCCAAGATGCTGGCCTGCGCCGATCCCCCTTTGCGGGACAAGGCCATCGGCATTGCCGATGTACATGCCTACGGCGGTTGGATATTCAACGGCATCGACCAGCGCGGCCGCTTCTTCATGGCGATGCATTCGGGCATGGCGCCCGGCGCCGTGCCGGCCTCGACATCCCGGGACGGCATAGACACGGGCGGCATCTATTGGGTGCCGGGGATGGAGGCGTCCAACGTCGAGGACAACGAGACCTCTTGGCCGGTGCTCACTCTGTATCGTCGCCAGAACCGCGCCGACGCCGCGGGCGCCGGCCGCTACAGAAGCGGAGTGGCCGCCGAGGAGGCTTGGATGCTTCACGGCACCGATGAGCTCGACACCCAGGTATACAACAACGAGAGTTTCGCCAAGTGTCAGGGGCTGCTGGGCGGCAACCCGGGTGGCCGGGCCTTCTTCCGTTGGAAACGGAACACCGACATCTCCGCGCGTATCGCCGCCGGCGACATCCCTCAGGACTTTGACGAGGTGGAGGGCGAAGAGGTCCCTCTGTCCTGGAAGGGCAGGCCGATACGACTCGAACGCGATTCGGTGTGGACCCTGAATCTACCCAACTTCGCCGGTTACGGTGATCCGCTCGACCGCGACCCCGAACTGGTTGGACGGGACGTGGCGCAGGGTGTGACGACAGTCGGCGAGGCCTTGGAGGTCTACGGGGTGACCGTCGGCCAGGAAGGCTTGGTGGACGAGAAGGCGACGGCGGCCGGGCGGGCCGCCATCAGGAAGCGGCGACTGAAAGAGGGGGTGGCGGACCCGGCCGTCATGTCGCCCCCGGACGCCTGGGCTGCGGCGTCCACCGGGGTGGCGGGGTCTTCCCAAGCTCCCGTGAACGGCGGGCGCGCAAGGGTGATCATCAACGAGAACCTGAGTCTCGTCCGGACTGCAGGGGAGACCGGGTTTGAGGCCGGCTTGGGACCTGCGTCGCGCACCCGTTACGTATGCGCCTGCGGGCAGGACCTCGCTCCCGGGGAGACCGACTTCAAAAAAGGCTGCCTGGTGAAGGAGAGTCCGGTGGACGCGATTGGTCCGGGATACACGTCGTTCGACATGGAGATGACGGAGAAGATGTGTTTCAGAGAGTTCTTCTGCCCTCGGTGCGGAGCGCGTCTTGCCACCGAAGTGGCCCGTGTCGGAGACGAGTATCTCTGGGACATCGAGTTGCGGCTCTGACGAGAAGAAGGAGACCACGATGCTGTTAGAGGGTCGAGTGGCCGTCGTCACCGGAGGAGCTAAGGGTATGGGGCGGGCCATCTGCCGGTTGTTCGCGGAGGAAGGCGCCAAGGTGACCGTCGCCGACGTCGACGTGCCCGGGGCCCGGGAGACCCTGCGTTTGGTCGAGGAGGCCGGTGGGCAGGGCCTGGCTGTGGAGTGCGACGTGACGAAGGCTGCGCAGGTCAAGGCGATGACGGCCGCCACCGTTAAGGCCTTCGGCAGGCTCGATATCCTGGTCAACAACGCCGGGGCCGTGGTGGGCGCGCACGGCAGGCCGACCAACCTCGAGGTCCTCTCCGAAGACGCCTGGGACCGGGTGGTCGACCTGAACCTCAAGGGCGTCTTCTTGTGCAGCAAAGAAGCCGTGCCCCACATGAAGGCGGGCGGGTACGGCAAGATCGTGAACATGACGTCGCTGGGCGCCATCAGTCCCCCGTCACCGCACCCTCACTACCACGCGGCCAAGGGCGGCGTTGTGAGCCTCACTTACGACATGGCGGCCGAGCTCGGGCCGCACAACATCTACGTCAACGCCATCATGCCGGGGCCGGTGCGTACGCCCTTCTTCGACACCATAGTGGAGTCCAAGACTACCGAGGAGACCGCGGCCTTTTTCGCCATGATCGGGGGGCAGGCGCCCCTGGGCCGGATGGGAGAGCCGGAGGATATCGCCAAGGCGGCGCTCTTCTTCGCCTCGGACATGTCGTCGTACGTGACGGGCACGGTGCTGCCTGTGTCGGGCGGTCTCCCGTTGCCCCGCCAGAACCCGTGAGAAGGGCCACTGAAGACTTGAAGACGAATGAGAGCCGGAGCACGAGGACAGTCGTGATAGAGGAACGGATAAGGCCATGAGCAGCGAGAAGAGCGCCGGGCGACTCTTTGGGTCCTCAGAACAAGCTCCTGACCCAGGACATGCGGAAGGCCATACGCGAGGAGCTGAGTGACGGACTAGACGACTGAGAGTGGAGGGACGGCTTTGATAAGAGTGAGACAGAAGCGCATCCCCGAAGAGGCGTTCATGGAGATGCGCAAGGAGGTGCTCGCCATCTGGCCCACCGGCAAAGAGGTGGACCTCGAGGAGGCCGTCCGGTATCAACTGGCGCTACCCGACAGCAAGCGCTTCCACAAGGTGCTGCAGCGCATCCATGAGGAAGGTCGCATCTCGCTCTTCCCCCGGCAGGGTACCCCGCTGTTGGAGGACGAGATAGCCTTGATCCGGTCCCTCAACGAGCTGGACATCCATCTCTTGCCCTTCACCACCGACAGCTATACCCGCAACCTGCAGCTGGACAAAGTCGAGCGGGGGCTGGAGGAGAGCGTCAGGACCGGTAGGCCGGCGCTCAACGGATGGCCCATCATCAATCACGGCGTCAAAATCAACCGGAAGGTCGTGGAGGCTTGTGACGGTGCCCTCGATCCACGCTCTTCGCGCATAGGCCAGAGCATGGTGGCCGAGATCGCCTTCGCCTCCGGCATGAACGCCTTCCCCAACAGCTTCTTCGGCTGGATCGCAGGCTACGACAAGAAAGCGACCGTGGAAGAGTGCATCGAGACCGCTCAGTACACCGGCCGTCTGATCGGCTACTACGCCGATCATGATGTGATCATCACCACAGACTGCCACGGCTGGTTGCCCAACTTCGTGATCCCCATGAGCGTCAACATGGCTACTCAGATCATCGAAAGCCTCATCTCGGCGGAGCAGGGCGTGAAGAGCGTCTTCCCGCAGGTGAACATCCAGGGTTGCCTGACTCAAGATCTGGCCGACATGCGGGTGCTGCCCAAGCTGATGAGGCGGTATCTCGACCGTTTCGGCCACAGTGATGTGATCATCCCCGGTGTGTTCGGCAGCCAGTCGCCGCTCTACCCCTTCCCGCAGGAGTTGGGAAGCGCTTTCGGCTACATCGGCTACACGGCGATGACCGCCGCTCTGGGCGGGGTGGACGTCTGCTCCGTCAAGACGGTCGACGAAGCGGCAGGAGTGCCCAGCGAGGACTCACACCGCGAGAGCTATCGGGCGGCGCAATGGATCTTTGGGGCGATGAAGGATCAACATTTCGAAGTCGACAACGAAGCCATCGACCGGGAGGAAGAGGTGGCGACCGTCGAGGTGACGGCTATCTTGGAGAGAGTGCTGGAGCTGGGCGACGGCGACGTGGCCGTCGGCACGGTGAAGGCGGTGGAGGCCGGAGTGCTGGACTCGCCCTTCTCCATCAACATCCACACAGCCGACAAGGTCTTGGGGATCAAAGACAGTGAAGGCATCACCCGCTACCTTGATTTCGGCAACCTGCCCATCCCGGAAGACATCAAGGACTTCCACCGGCAAAGAGTGGCCGAGCGGGAGAAGGCCGAGGGTCGGAAGATGGACTACTACGCGGCCATCGAGGACTTCTGGGCCATAAGCAAAGGTAGGCTTAAGGGGACTGCTGGGAAATGAAGGACCGCCGACAGGGCGTGATCTTGTATCTCGGCAGCCTAGACGGCCGGCAGGGGGTGTGAGATGAGACTGGACGGCAAGGTGGCGATCGTGACCGGAGGCGGTACCGGCATCGGCCGGGCCGTCGCCGAACGGTTCGTCGCTGATGGAGCTCTGGTCTGTGTGGCGGGTCGCAGGCTCGAGTTGTTGGAGGAGACTTCGGCGGCCCTGCCCGCCGGGTCTGTGAGGACCTGCGCGGCCGATGTCACTGAGCAGGCCGGTGTGACCGCGGTGGTCGAGACGGCGCTGTCGTTCGGCAGGGGACTGCACGTCCTTGTCAATAACGCCGGCATGGACCAGCCCATGGCGGGCGTCGTGGATCTCGACCTCGAGCTGTGGAATCAGGTCGTGAAGGTGAACCTCACCGGACCCTTCCTCATGATGAAGGCCGTGATCCCTCACATGGTCAAGACCGGCGGCGGTTCCATCATCAACATCTCATCGCTGGCGGGCCTGGTCAATCCGCCGGGATTGCCGGCCTACTGTGCGTCCAAGGGCGGTCTCATCAGCCTCACGAAGCAGGTGGCGGTGGACTACGGGGCGCACAACGTGCGCTGCAACGTGGTCTGTCCCGGGGCCACCAGAACCGAGATGTTCGTGGCGGCCATGACGCCGTTCGCCGAGGATCGCGGCATGACTGTGGATGAGGTGTTCCGTGCCTTTGCGCAGGATACCCCGCTGCGGCGGGTGTCAGAGACCCGTGAGATAGGCGGGCTGTGCAGCTTCCTCGCAGGCGATGATTCCAGCTTTCTCACCGCGGCGGTGATCCCGCATGACGGCGGCGCCGTGGCGGTGGATGTGTCCGGAGCGGCCATCAACCGGTTGGCGGCTCAACGTGGCGGCATGAGGAGCGGGCGGACATGACTTCGAGCGCGGGACGGCGGACGGGCGGGAACGCGGCACATCGCGTGCCGGACGGCGCGGTGTCGGCCGCCCGGGCCGATGTGATCGTCATGGGCGGAGGTTGTGCCGGCCTTGCCGCTGCTCTTGCCGCCCGGGAGGCGGGTGCTCGTGTGATCCTGCTCGAGAAGAGACGGTCTCTAGGCGGGACCGCCAACTTCATCCAGGGCGTCTTCGCCGTGGAGAGCGAGATGCAGAAGCGGGACTACATCGCTTACTCCTGCGAAGAGGCCTTGCGAAGCTTCATGGAATACAACCACTGGCTCGGGAACGCCGCCTTGGCACGGGTCTTGATCGACCGCTCGGCCGGCACAATCGCATGGCTTCAGGACCTGGGTGTGGAGTTCACCGGGGTCACTATCAATATGCCCGACGCTCCCCGTACCTATCACGTGTTGAAAGGGGCGGGGCGCGGAATGGTGAGGGCCTTGGCCCGCGCGGCTCGGGCCCGCGGGGTTGACATCAGGACGAGTTCCCCGGTAGTAGGCGCCCTCACCGGTGACGACGGCCTCCTGCGCGGCGTGCGCGTCAAGACGGCCGGCCGCGCCGCCGACCTACCCTGTGGCGCCCTCATCATCGCCAGCGGCGGCTACGCCAACAACAAGGAGTGGATCAAGGAGTACACGGGCTTTGACCTCGATGAGAATCTTTTCTCGGTCGGTAACGTCGGCAAGACGGGCGATGGCATCCGCTTGGCTTGGGAGATGGGGGCCGGGGCGGAGGGCATGGGGGTGCTCCAATTGCTCCGTGTTTCACCTTGGGGACGCGAGTTCCCCTTCATGAGCTCGGTCGAAGCCGCCTGTATCCAGCCGGTGCTCTGGGTCGACCCCCAGGGGCGGCGTTTCTGCGACGAAGGCATCGCCTTCTACGACACGTCCACAGGCAACGCCACCAAGCGCTTCAGGTACGGGTGCACCTGGACCGTCTTCGACGACAACCTCAAACGCCATTTCATTGAAGAGGGTCTCGACCGGGGTATGACGCAGCGGATCCTGCCCGGCCACCGGCTGCACGATCTGGACGAGGTCCTCAAGCGCCTCGTCGCGCTGGGATCCCCCGGTCTGGTATCGGCGGACTCCGTGGAAGGACTGGCCGTCAAGATGCAGGTCGACCCCACTGTGCTGGCTGCCACGGTGGCGGAGTACAACCGGGCCTGTGAGAAAGGCCACGACCCGCTGTTCGGCAAAGACCCCAAGTATCTGCGGCCGCTCCGTGGCCCCATGTTCTATGCTGCCCAAGCCCGCACCGTCTTTCTCGGCACCCTAGGCGGCATACGAGTCGGTGCGCGTTGTGAGGTCGTCGATGAGATGGATCGCGTCCTCTCCGGCCTCTACGCGGCCGGCAACGACGTCGGCGGTCTCCATGCGGAGAGCTACAGCATGAGGGATACCTCGGGTATCGCCTCGACTTTTGCTCTGGTGGGGGGGCGCATTGCCGGTGAGAACTCGGCGGCCTACGTCAAGACGCCCGGGAGGGTGTAGGCATGGCGATCGACGTCAGGATGATCGGCGATCTGCGCAGGCTGGCGGGAGCGGGATCGGTGGAGCTGGAGGGCGTCGGGTGGATCATCGGAGCGGCCGTGGACGAGGTCCTCCGCCGCTTTCCTCGCCTCGGCGAGAGCTTCTTCGACGAAAAGGGCGGGTTGCGGTATTCGGGGATGGTGGTCAGAAACGGCCGGTCGGTGACGTGGCCGCGAGACAGAGATGTAGCCGTCCAGGACGGCGATGAACCGGTGTTGATGCGATTCATGGCAGGCGGCTGAAGGCGCCCGGGTCGCGGACGTTGATGACAGTTCTGAGGGTCAAGTACTTTGAGGCGTGTGAAAGGGGGTTGTAGGAGAGGGGAGGCAAGCGTGGCACAACGTGTAACCCACTACGTGATACAGGCTGTGAACGGCATCCAAGAAGGGGATTGACATGAGAAAGACGAAATGGGGGCTGTGTCTTATCCTGCTGGTGTTGGTGCTTGGGCTGGTGACGGTCCTGGCCGCCTGCGGTGACAACAAGGATACTACGACCACCACGGCGCAGGCTCCCACCGAGACGACTGCGCAGGCCCCCACCGAGACGACCGCTCCGGTATCGAGTGAACCCACAACTCCCGTCCCGACCGAAACGCTCCGTATCGGCGCCATTCTGTCGCTGTCCGACTGGTACTCGGTCGTCGATGCGGCCGATAAGGTCGACCTTGAATACGTGGCGCAGATGATCAACGACGACGGCGGCATCCAGGTCCAGGGCAAGAACTACAAGATCGAGCTGGTCATCGAGGACGGCAAGAGCTCCCTCGACGGTAACACCGCGGCCGCCACGAAGCTCGTCTTGGACGAGAAACTCTCGTTCGTGGTCGGCCCAGGCGCGTTCTTCAACCTGGCCACCACCCCGATCTTCGAACAGAACAAGGTTCTGCACGTGGCCAACTACAACGGACTCAACCCGGCCGAGATGAACAAGGATACGACGTACGCGTTCCTAGGTCTCGACCCGATCACGCAGGCCAATGCCGAACTGAAGTCCCTCATGCTCTACTACCCGGATGTCAAGACCGTGTGTCTGGCGACTGAGGATGCGACCTACCCGGCCTTCGAGCCGCATTTCAACGCCCTCGTCGAGAGACTTGGTCTGACCCTTTCCGGCCCGCCGGTCCTATTCGCCACCAATGCTGAGGACTACAACCCCGTGGCCTCCAAGATCAAGGCCCAGAACCCGGACGCCGTGTGGATGCCCGTTGCTATCGACCCGTCCTACTTCGGCATCACCAAGGGCCTGCGTACGTTGGGGTATGAAGGCCCCCTCAGCTTCCCGATCGACGCCCCCTCGGTGACCGGCGCTCTCGGCGACGTGGCCACCGGTATCGTCGGCGTTCTCAGCAAGCAGATCATCGACCCGAATATCTCAGCGCCGATGAAGAGGCTGCTGGAGATGGGCGATCCTGATCGGCACGTGTTCGGCTTGGGGCCGAACGCCCTTTACATCTTGGCGCACGCCATACAGGCTGCCGACAGTCTGGATCCGACCGAGGTCAGGGATCACTGGGAGACCATGACCAGCATCCCGACCTTGTACGGTGAAGGGTTCCCGAGCGGGAGTCAGTTGTTCGGTCTTGCGAGCCATGCCTGGGCTCATCCCATCCCGGTCGCACTCGTCGATAACGGACAGGTGGAGTACAAACCTTGGATCATCCCAGATGTGACCCCTTGATCGAGAACAGCCGGCCTACAGCCGGCTGACGGCGCGAAAGGAGCCGGCCGGCGCGGGAGGCGCCTTGTGACGCGGGAAGCATCCCAGGGATGCGAGGCAGTATGCGCCCGCTCCGCGCCGGCCGGCCCGCTGTTCGTGAACGACCACAAACACGACCTGATTGGTTGGAAGCGTGGAAACTGTAGTTCAGACGGTGATCAACGTAGTCCTGCTAGGGGTGGTCTACATCCTCATGGGTGTGGGATTCGCCTTCATCCTCAACCTGTTGGGCATCTTCAACCTGGCGCACGGCGCCATCTTCGTGTCCGCTGCCTACGGCTGCTACCTCATGGTGGTCAAGCTCGGCCTACCCGGGTTCGTGGCTTTTCCGTTGACCGTCCTAGCGGCTGCTGCGTTCGGAGTACTCGTGGAAAGGTTCCTGTTCAGACCCATGAAAGCCGATTTCAACCGCACCATCATGGTCTGCATCGCCCTTTCTACCATCTTGGTGACCACCTTCAACCGCTTCATGGGCACCAGGGCGCTCTCCATACCTCCCTTCATCGCCGGGACCACCGGTATCGGCCCCTACAAAGTCGAGACCGACCGGATCCTGGCTTTCTGTATCGGTATCGTCATTCTCGTCGCGATCATCCTGTTCGTCGACCGCTCTCGGTGGGGCGCCAGGATGCAGGCAGTCACCCAGAACAGGGAGGGAGCGGCTCTGCAGGGCATACGTTTCGGCCAGATCGCAGCCATCGCCGTTGCCGTTGGTTTCGGGCTTGCCGCCATCGGCGGGGTGTTCATGGGCACGTTGTACAACCTGACGCCGTTCGTTGGCGACGTTACGCTCATCAAAGTCCTGATGCTCGTGATCCTGGCGGGATTGGGCAGTTTCAACGGCATCTTCTATGTCGGGGCTCTGCTGGGCGTGCTCTACGGGGCTCTGCCGGTAGTCCTCAACGGGGCGGTGGTCGATGCTCTGGCGTCGATCATGGTCCTTGCTTTGCTGATCATCCGGCCTCGGGGGTTCTTCGGCCATGAATGAGGTGATGAACATCAGTCCGGCGGTCGAAGAGAGCACAGCTACTGGAGAGACGTCCAGGACGAAGGCCCGACGTTGGCCCGGTATGAGCGTGGTGGGGGCGCTCTTCATCGTGCTCGCGTTGCTTCCTTTGGGGATATCCGGCTCGTATTACATGCACGTCTTGATCCTCACGTTCGTCTATGTCGCCATCGCGAGTTCGTGGCGCGTGGTCTCTATATCGGGGCAATTCAATATCGCCATCGGCGCCTTCATGGGTATAGGCGCGTATGCAGCCGCGATACCCTCCGTCTGGCTGCATTGGCCGCCGTGGGTGACCATCCCGCTGGGCGCCGTCGCAGCGACCATCTTGGGCGCCGCGCTGGCCTTCCCGTTTGCGCGTCTGCGGACCATCTACTACGCGATGGGAACGCTCTTCTTGGGCTATGTCGTCATCAATCTCATCACGGCGGGCGGCAAGACGACCGGCATGAGCACAGGGCTCGGCGGAGTGCAGCCGCTGTTCGGCGATCGCAGGTACTACTATTACCTGACCCTCGGGTTGATGATAGTCAGCATGTTCTCCATGTACAGGTTCGAATTCAGCCGGATAGGCGTCAGGATGAAGGCCGTGTCGCAGTCGCACCAGGTGGCTGCGAGCGTCGGTATCGGAGAGAGGCGCAACCGCATCCTGGCGGTCGCGTTCGGCAGTTTCTTCGCCGGTCTTATGGGCGCCGTCTACTGCCATTACCAGGGAGTCGCTTCACCGAGCAGTTACGGTCTGGGCGCGACGCTCTGGATCATAATGTACGTTCTCGTCGGCGGCATCAACAGCTTCTGGGGACCCGCAGTCGGCGTGGGGATACTCATGGTCATCCCCGAGTTCTTCTTCCGCGATCTGAAGGGCGATCTTCCGTACGTCACGGCCGCCATACTGCTCATCATCGCTTTCACCATGCCGGAAGGCATAGTGGGGTTGCTGAAGCTGGCAAGAGATCGAGTCTTCGCTCGACTCCGCAGGAAGGAGGTGGACCTCGATGCTTCTGGAGGTTGAGCATCTGACCAAGAATTTCGGCGGTCTCTCCGCAGTGAACGATTTCGACATCCAGGTGGCTGAGGGCGAGATCGTGGGTCTGATCGGCCCCAACGGGGCCGGCAAGAGCACGGTCTTCAACCTCATCACCGGCGTACTCCCCGTCACGAGCGGCAGGGTCATGTTCGACGGGTGCGATATCACGCGCAGGCAGCCTGAACAGGTCGCGCGACTGGGCATCGGGAGAACGTTCCAGCTCAACCCGCTGTTCCATGAGTTCACCGTCTTGGAGAACGTCACCTCGTCGTTCGAGCTCCATCCCTACTCCAGTCTGTTCGACATCTTCTTCAGCACCAGAAAGTACCGTCGTAACGAGGCCTTCATCCAGGAGAAGGCGCACGAGATACTGGAGTTGGTGGGCCTATCGGAGGAGGCCGATGAGTTGGCCAAGAACCTCGCTCACGGTCACCAGAAGATGCTGGGCGTGGCTCGGGCGCTCGCCACCAAGCCACGGCTGCTCCTCCTGGACGAGCCCCTGGCCGGTATGAACCCGGGGGAGATAAAGTACAGTCTGGATGCGATCCGCGACATGCGCGCTAACGGGATGACCGTGCTCATCGTGGAGCACAACATGCAGATCTTGAGCCTCTGCGACCGTGTGGTGGTGATCGGTTTCGGCAAGAAGATCACCGAGGGCCTCCCTGGGGAGGTCCGGGCCAACGCGGAAGTCATCTCCGCATACTTCGGAGCCGACTATGTTTGCTGAGCTGCGAAATATATCCGTCTACTACAACAAGTCCATGGCCGTCGAGAACGTCACCATCAACGTCCCCGAGGCCGGGGTCGTGAGCATCATCGGAGCCAACGGGGCCGGCAAGAGCACTATCCTCAAGTCACTTCTGGGCATAGTGCACGTCCGGGAGGGTGAGATAGTCTTCGACGGCGACGACATCAGCGGGTTGGGAACCGCCGACAGGGTCAAGAGAGGCATCGTCCTGGTGCCCGAAGGACGGCAACTATTCCCCTATCTGTCTGTCATCACCAACCTCAAGCTGGGCGCCACCGTGCGGCGTGACAAAGCCGGCGTCGCTGAATCTATGGAGTACGTCCTCGAGCTCTTCCCGCGGCTCAAGGAGCGTCTCAAGCAGGATGCCGGCACCCTGAGCGGCGGGGAGCAGCAGATGCTTGCGATCGGGCGAGGCCTGATGGCCAATCCCCGCCTTCTGTGCATGGACGAGCCGTCTGTGGGTCTCGCTCCCATAATCGTGGAGCAGGTCGGTGAAGTGATCAAGGACATAAACAGCCGGGGCATAAGTGTTCTTCTCGTCGAGCAGAACGCTCATCTGGCGCTGGGCGTGTGCCGGACCGGTTATGTGCTGGAGGTCGGCAGGGTGGTCATGGAGGGCGACCGCGAAACCATCAGGTGCAGCGAGATCGTCAAGAGGGCCTACCTTGGAGGGTAGCGGGACAAGGGACTGCGACCGCCGGCCCGACCATCTACCAGGGTGAGGCGAGAGATGCAGTACACACAGACGATCTGAAGGCCTGTGACGAGGTATGGCGGCAGCTGCGACCTTGCCCTGTGATGTTCTACGCCCGAGAGCACGGCATCGATTCCAGGTAGCGAGGGCCCGCCCGGCGTGGCGGCCCATGAGCGGAAGGAGTGGACACAGCCATGGTCATCGTCACCGCTAAGGTGAAGCTCAAGAGCGGAAGGAGCGAGGAGTTCCTGGAAGCGGTTCGGGTCATGAAACCCCAGGTGATGCAGGACCCGGGAGTGATCCGGTACAGCCTGCACCGCTCCACAGAAGATCCCGACACCTTCATGTTCTACGAGCAATACGAGAGCGAAGAAGCGTTCGCCTACCACCTGTCGACCGACCATTTCAAGGTCCTCGCCGGAACGATCGATCCCCTGATGGCCGTGCCGGGTGACATCGGCAGGTGGACGGAGACGCTCTAGCCTGTTGACCGGCGATCTACCCGCGGAGAGGTGAGACATGAACGAGCCTACCATGATCCCCTTCAATCACCTGCAGGTGGAACGCAACGACCAGGTCGACGTGTACAAGATGCCTCGGCCGTCGGTACGGGGGATATGACGTTGCTGGAGAAACGGGTGGTCTTGCGGAACGTCGGCCACGTCGACCTTCAGGGGCCGGATGGATCCGTTGCGGCGGGCCACTACTCGGGGCTTGTGCGCGCCCTCCGCCTAGGCCCGGAGGGCGTGATCGCGGAGGTCGAGCGGGCCGCCCTGCGGGGTCGGGGAGGCGCGGGGTTTCCCACGGCGCTCAAGTGGCGGGCCTGTCGCTCGGCCGAGGGGAGGGAGAAGTACGTCGTCTGCAACTCGGGCGACGCCGACCCGGCGGCACGGACGGCCCGACTCCTCCTGGGCTGTGACCCGCACTCTGTGCTGGAAGGGCTCCTGATCGGGGCTTACGCGGTGGGGGCCGCGCAGGGATATATGTGCATCAACCCGGGCCATGCAGGAGAGACCCGGGCGCTCGAGGAGACGCTTGACGAGATGCGGCGGAGCAGGCTCCTAGGGGACGACATCCTCGGGTCGGGGTTCTCCTTCGACCTCACCGTCAAGGAGATCGCGGGCCCGATGCCCGTTTGGGAGGAGACGGCTCTGATCAAGACCTTGGAGGGCAGGCAGCCGCTACCTGAGCTCCGGCCTCCGTATCCGGCGGTGAAGGGTCTGCACGGTCGGCCGACGCTGGTGAACGCGGCGGAGACCTTAGCGAATGTCGCAGCCCTCTTCCGCGAGGGCGGACCCCACGACGTCGCCGCGACCGGGGCGGCCGACGTTTCTATGGCGGGGACGGCTGGCGCCTCTCCGC
>LSQX01385659.1_pt2 | contig 50225 bp, 35 predicted proteins | sample 654561 | NCBI WGS metagenome assembly LSQX01 (sample SAMN04489861, study PRJNA283612) | anaerobic digester metagenome | isolation source: 4 biogas reactors fed with cattle manure at either 37C or 55C with and... | place: Denmark: Kongens Lyngby | collected 2014
CCGCCGTAGCACTTGGCCGTCACATCCTTGCGGTAGGCCTGGATCGTCGAGCGGGCGATGATCTTGCCGCCGATCACGCCCTGGATCGGAATCTTGAACTGGTGGCGGGGAATCGCCTCGGCGAGTTGTTCGCAGTAGTGCAGCGCCCGGGCGCGCGCCTTGTCGCGATGGACCAGGTAGGCCAGCGCATCGACCGGTTCCTGGTTGATCAGGATTTCCACCTTGACCACGTCCGTCTGGCGGTAGTCGGTTGTCACGTAGTCGAACGAGCCGTAGCCGCGGGTGACCGTCTTGAGCTTGCCGTAAAAATCGAAGAGCACCTCGCCGAGGGGCATCTCGCTGATCACCTCGACCCGCCCCACGGCCAGGTAGTTGATCTGCTGGTTCGCCGAACGGTATTCGCGGCAGAGCTCCATGACCGCCCCGACGGACTCTTCGGGCGTAAGGATCGAAGCCTTGATGTAGGGCTCGGTGACGCTGGCGATCTTGAACGGATCGGGCCAGTTTCCCGGATTGTCGACCTCGATCACGTCGCCGTCCTTCAAGGTCACCTTGTACCGGACCGACGGGGCGGAGACGACCAGCCCGATGTCAAACTCCCGCTGGAGGCGCTCCTGGACCACGTCCAGGTGCAGCATGCCGAGGAATCCGCAACGGAACCCGAAGCCCAGGGCCGCGGAGCTGTCCTTCTCGTACGTTAGCGAGGCGTCGTTGATGGCCAGCTTGTCCAGGGCCGCCGCCAGGTCGCGGTATTCGTCCGAATTGATCGGGTAGATCGAGGAGAAGACGACCTGCTTCGCCTTCTGGTAGCCGGGCACCGGCTCGGCCGCCGGGCGGTCGAGGTGGGTGATCGTGTCGCCGATTTCGATTTCCCGCACGCTCTTGATTCCCGCGATGACATAGCCCACCTCCCCGGCGCTGAGCTGCTCCGTGGGACAGGCCTTGAGCCGATTGACCCCCACGTCCTCTACCGTGTAATCCCCGCCGGTGTGCATGAAATGGATCGCGTCGCCGGGTTTCAGCGCGCCGTCGATCACGCGGCACAGGAGGATCACCCCACGATAGCGATCGAACTGGGCGTCGAAGACGAACGCCTTCAGCGGCCCGGCCGGATCGCCCTTGGGGCAGGGCAGCTGCTCGACGATCCCCGCGAGCACGTCCTGAATCCCGAAACCGGTCTTGGCCGAGACGGGGATCGCCGCGAACGGATCGAGCCCCAGGTCCTGATCGATCTCTTCGCGGACCCGCTCCACGTCGGCGGCCGCCAGGTCGATCTTGCTGATTACCGGCAGCAACTCGAGGTCGTGATCCAGCGCCAGGTAGAGGTTGGCGACCGTCTGCGCTTCGACGCCCTGGGAGGCATCCACGACGATCAACGCGCCGTCGCACGCCAGGAGCGAACGCCGCACCTCGTGGGAAAAATCGACGTGCCCCGGGGTGTCGATCAGGTTCAATTGATATGTCTGCCCGTCCGGGGCGCGGTAGGAAAGCGTGATCGAACTGCTCTTGATCGTGATCCCCCGCTCGCGCTCGATATCCATCGAGTCGAGCAGTTGGCTGCGAAACTCGCGAGTCGAAACGCCGCCGCAGGTCCGGATCAATTGATCGGCCAGGGTCGACTTCCCATGGTCAATATGGGCGATGATGCAGAAGTTGCGAATATGATTCATGAAACGTGTTGAAGAATCGCTGACGCCTTGCCTGCCGCGATTGGCCCCTGAACGGCCAACGACCGGGATTGCGCGGCCCAGATCCCCACTCGCCGCAGGGCCCCCACGGAGGGCGCCCCGGGAGGCCGCTGAACCGATCAATTCTAATCCATCACGGCAACAGCGGATAGGGATGGCTGTCCGGCCCCCTTTCCCGGCAACACCGGTTTCGAGCCGGACGGAGATGCCGCGCAGGGCGGCGGAGCACGGCCACCGGGGGGCTCTCGGCCGCCATCACGAGAACGGAATCGGGCGGCGGCCGGGGCGCAGAGCCTTCCTCCGTAGAGGCAACCAAGAAAGCCACCTGGCGTGATCATCGCAAGTGGCTTCAGAGCGGAGGGCACGGGACTCGAACCCGCAACCCCATTACTGGGGCACCACATTTCCAGTGTGGCCGCTAACCATTCGCATACCCTCCGACCGGATGCAGCCCCGCGCCGCGGCGGGCGGGCCGCCGCCCGACGTCAGTCGACGAGTTGCGCCCCGCTGATCAGTTCGATGAACTCCTTGTTCGACTTGAACTTGCCGAGTTTGGCGGTCAGTTGCTCCATCGCGTCGACCGGGTGCATCGAGGACAGCGTCCGCCGCAGCATCGTCACGGCGTGCAACATGTGCGGCGGGAGGAGTTTTTCCTCGCGCCGCGTGCCCGACTGGCTGATGTCGATCGCCGGCCAGACGCGCCGGTCGGCGAGCTTCCGATCGAGCACCAATTCCATGTTACCGGTGCCCTTGAATTCCTGGAAGATGAGCTCGTCCATGCGGCTGCCGGTGTCGACCAGGGCCGTGCCGACGATCGTCAGGGAGCCCCCCTCCTCGAAAAGCCGCGCCGTGGCGAACAGCTTCTTGGGGATGTCCATCGCCTTGATGTCGATGCCGCCGGACATCGTCCGGCCGGTGTTGCCGACCCACTTGTTGAAGGCGCGGGCCAGGCGGGTGATCGAATCCATCAGGAGGAACACATCCTTGCCCATTTCGGCGAGCCGCTCGGCGCGGCGGATCACCAATTGGGCCAGCCGCACGTGGCTCTCGATGTCGCGATCGAGGCTGCTGGCGACGACCTCGCCGTTGACGGCGCGGCGGAAATCGGTGACCTCCTCGGGACGCTCGTCGATCAGCAGGACGATCAGCTTGATGTCCGGATAATTCTGCGAGATCGCCTGGCTGATGTGCTGCAAGAGGACCGTCTTGCCGGTTCGCGGCGGGGCGACGATCAGGGCTCGCTGCCCCTTGCCGAGCGGGGTCAGCATATCCATCACGCGCGTCGTCAGCGGCAGCGGGCCGGTCTCCAACTTCAGCCAGTTCTCCGGCGTGATCGGCGTGAGCTGGTCGAAGGTCTTCACGTCGCGGTAGTCGTCCGGGTTCATTCCGTCGACGTCGGTGACTTCCTTCAGCCGCGGCCCCTGCTGCTTGCGGCCGGGCTGGACCATGCCGTTCAGATAGACGCCCTCGCGGAGCCCGAACTTGTCGATCATGCTTCCCGGGACGAAGGGGTCGGAAAGCTGGCGGACGTAGTTTGCGTCCGGATCGCGGAGGAACCCGTAGCCATTGGGGTGCATTTCCAGGATCCCGCCGCCGGGATGCGCTTCCGCCCCATTCTCGCCGTTGGGACCTTCGCGTTGCCCGATCGGCTGTTCCCGATTCGGACGCGTCCTGTGCCGCTGGTTGGCTCCGTGCCCACCATTCTTGCCTCGCGGACGGCTCTTTTTCTTCTTCATGATTCCACCTGAACGTAATCGGCGGCCGATTCGGCGCGCAATCCGAGCGCAAGCTCGGGAGGCGTCCCAAGATTCCAGAACAGGCCTCGACGGAAAACCGCCGAAATCCCTCCAAGACGTCAATTCTCGTCGCGAGACGAAAATCGCACTTCCAAACAGCCGACCCCTTAAGCCTCGTCGCTCCGGTCGGCAGCCAAAACACCGGGGCCTAATGCACTCCTGGGACCCATGATCAACGGTGATTCACCCAGAAATCGTTGGCCAACCAAGACCAAAAACAGGGCACGCGGCGACCTCGCGCCCACGTTCGTCCCCTGCCCAAATCCGATTCCCCTGGGGGATGGCCCCGAGATGTTTTCTAGACTTAGGGCCGATAGCAGCTACCTGATCGGTAGAAATCCAACTATCGCCATCATAACGGTGTTGCGTCCGGTGTCAACCTTTGAGTCGGCCGATTCCCATCAAACGCACGAACTTTTTTAAGTTTCTCCCCGCTTGCGCACAAATGCGGGGAATTCCAAACCACCGAACTCGCTCCCAAACGACGCCTTGCCTGCCGGGCAGAGCGAAAGAAAACGCAACTGCGGGAGCAATCCGAGATTCCGCACCAGACGGCCAAAGCCGATCAGCAACCCCCCGGAGGAGGATGCAACCATCCCTTCTTCTCCAATTCCGTATACACTATTTCTCCCACGTTATCAACAGGAAACGCCAGTTTTTTTCCGGCACCCGAAAAACCGGCAGAAACGGAATAAACCGGATATTTTGCCGAACTTCTCCGCCTCGGCCGTCCGATAACAGACCGGCAAGCTGGGCCCGAGGCCTGCGGGGCCGATCGCCTCCGCTTCTCCGCCGAGCGCGCTGGGGCCTGTCGGGCAGCAATCCCCCCTAGTCAGCACAGTCTTCTTGGTCGCCGAGCGAGGACCCTGAGTTATGCGGTTAAGACATGGAGTCTGCGGATTTGGAATCACCGTGGCGATGCTGCTCAACGCCGGCGTGGCCTCGCCGATCCAGTGGCAGCCGACGCTCGATGCGGCCCGGGCCGTGGCCGCGCAAACGAATCGCCTCGTCCTGATCCACTTCTGGGGTGATGGATGCCCGCCCTGCGCTCGCATGGACAGCGACGTCTTCAGCCGCCCGGAAGTTGCCGACACGATCGCCCGAAATTACGTCGCCGTGAAGGTCGATCGGGGGCAGCATCCGCATATCGCCAGCCAATTCGGCGTCCAGGGCGTGCCCGCCGACGTCATCGTGACGCCGCAGGGACGCGTGATCGGCACATACGTCGGGGCCGTTCCCCCGCAGCAGTTCATCGGCCGGCTCGAGCAGATCGCCAGCATTCACCGCGGCCCTCCGACCGCCGCGCACGCCCAGCAGGCACCGGTTCCATCGGGTGCCGCCTGGGGGGCGCCCCCGGCGCACGCGGTCCAACCGGCGCCGCCAATCCAGGCTGCCCCCGGGCCCGCCTATGCCGCCGCGCCGCCGCCGCACGGCGGAACGGGCAATGCTGGACCGGCGGCCTCTCCGCCAATCGCCGCGCCGGCGAATCCTCGATATTCCGGGCAGGGCCAAGCGGATTATGCCCCGCCAGCCGGCTACGGATCGAATCCCCAGCCGGTCGCCCCCGCGGCCTACGGGCCGCATCCGAATGCCGGTCCCGCCGGAGCCTCCGCCTATCCAACCGAGCCGCGCCCCGCCGCGCACCCGGCGACGGCCCTTGGTCCGGGCTATCCGGCGAATCCCAACGGGCCTTCCAACATGCCGGCGGGAGCCGCCCAACTCGGCGCGCCGCAGGCGAGTCCCCCAATCGCCTCCGGCGCGGCGGCACCGTTCGACGGGAGCGCGGGCCGCGGGCCAATCGGCCAGGTCCCCGCCGCGGCCGCACCGCTTGCGCAACCGGGAACGGCTCAAACCGCGATCCCCGAGCGGATGCCGCCGCTTGCCCTGGACGGCTTCTGCCCGGTCCGGCTGGCTCGCGAGTGGCGATGGGTGCCGGGCGATCCGGCCTGGGGCGCGTTCCACGAAGGACGCACCTACCTGTTCGCCGGGCCCGAGGAACAGCAGGCGTTTCTCAACGATCCGCATCGGTATGCGCCGGTGTTGTCCGGCCGCGACGTGGTCGGCCTGGTCGACGAGGGCCGCGAACTGCCGGGCACGCGAAGCTACGGCGCGCGGTGGAACGATCGCATCTACCTGTTCAACAGCCGGGAGAACTACGAGCGGTTCCGCTTGAACCCGACGCTCTACGAGTCGAACATCTCGCAAAATCCCGTGGCGACCGTCAGGCCGAACTATGGGACGAGCATGACGGCCCGCACGCCGGCGACGCCCGGCAATGGGGCCTTCTGACCGTCAAGCCGCGGCGCGGGAAGGGCGGCCCTTCGCGGCCAGCACGGACGTTGAGTGGATTGATCGCCAGGCGGGACCGGCCTTTCGGGGGAGAGGCCGGTCCCGTCGTCCTTTTGCGCGACGGCCAGGGCGTCATTTGTCGCCAATCAGCCGTGTCAGCCGGGCGATCTGCGCCCGGGCGCCTTCCAGGTTGGGATTCAACCGCAGGGCGCGGCGAAACCCGTCGAGCGCCGCCAGATGGTTGCCTAGGTGGAGGTAGGCCTGCCCGATCCCGGCCGCGGCGGCGAAATGATAAGGGTTCAACTCCAGCGCCTGGTGGCAGTCGTGGATCGCCTCGTCGAATTCTCCCAGCGCGAAATGGGCGACCGCCCGCTGATTCCAAGCCTCGGCGAACCAGGGCGATTTTTCGAGCAGGCGCGTCGCCTTCTGCTCCGCCCGGCGATACTGCTGGGCCGCGTTCAGGCGAATGACAATCGCCAACGCCCGGCATTCCTCCAGCGTGCCCGCATGATTCCAGAGGCTGCGGATGCCGTTTTCGGCCAGGATGCGGACCGTCCGATCGCTGTCGGTCAGGGCTCGCCCCATCGTGTCGTTGGAGTCGAACCCGCCGACAAATCCGAGGGCCAGCACAGCGGCGCGGCGGACCTCCACCGTGCGGTGCCGGGCCAAGCGCTCCAATGTCCCCGGAGTGTACGACTGCGAGACCTTGCGGAGGAATGCCGCCGAATCCTGATTGGCCAAGTACCGCTTGTAGAGCAGCGCCAGGAATGGCAGACGAAACGCATTGCTCACCGAACTGGCTCCTTGATGAATCGAGGCACGGCGGGGCGACGCCCTATTGCTCGATTGTAATTGGAGCCGGCCGCGATAGCCAACCCAAAAGGCCGCCAGGGCCCCGCGACGCCGCCGATCCCGGTTCCTCAGCGGCCGCCCGCCACCGCGCTTCGCGGCACACACGCCAACCTCGGCCGTTCTCCCGCCGGCCGCGGCCGCCCGCCATTCTCGCTCTGGCCGCGCGCCGCCGTTTCTGGTTAAGATATGAGGATGGGCAGACTCAGTATGCCCGGTCGAGGTTCCGGAGCCCGCCGTGAACTGGCTGAAGACTCTCCCGCGAATGATCGCCCTGGTTGGGCCGCTGGCCTGTTGCGCAAGCGCTGCGTCGCCAACCGCCAGGTGGCTCACGGACAGCCGGTTCGAAGACAAGCTCGCCTCCCCGGTCAGCGTTCTCTGGGCCGACAACAGTCTGCGGGAGTCGCTGCTGGACTTTGGGCGCGCCCAACAGATTGCGGTATACCTCGACCGGCGGATCGATCCCGGCGGCAAGCTCGACCTGGCCGCCAGGAACATGCCGATCGGCGAAATCCTCCGCGAGGTGGCGCGGCGGCGGAACCTCGGCGTCTCGATCCTCGGCGACGTGGTCTTCCTCGCGCTGCCGCACAGCGCGCGGCGCGTGGCGACGGTTGCCGAGCTCAGGCGGCAGGATTTGCAGAACCTGGGGAGGGCTTCTGCGCGGAAGTTCGCCGCCAAAGAGCGGTTTGCCTGGAGCGATTTCGCCACGCCGCGCGAGATTCTCCAGCAGCTTGCCGAAGGGCACGGCCTGGAGGTCGTCCATCTCGAGCAGATCCCCCACGATCTCTGGCCGGCCGCCGATCTGCCGCCGATGACGCTCGTCGATCGGCTGACGCTCGTCCTCGAGCAGTTCGACATGACGTTCCGGGTTGCCGCCGACGGCCGCCGCATCGCCGCCGTGCCGGCGCCGGCCGACGTGGCAATCGTCCGCGATTATCCCGGCCAGCCACGGCCGGAGGAACTCCTTGCGGCCTGGCGGCAGCTTGCGCCCGACTGCCAGTTCCGGGTGGTCGGCGGCCGAATCCACGTCAAGGGGCTGATCGAGGATCACGAGCGGATCGAGGCGGCGTTGGGCCGCGGGTGGGCCAGGCCGCCGGCCGAGCGCGTTCGGCGGCCCGGCCCGCCCGCGCGGCCGCAGCAGGTCTTCACGGCAAAGAACGCCAACGTTCCGCTCGGGGCCGTGCTCGGCGCGTTCGCGAGGCAACTCGGGCTGGAGCTGCAAATCGATCTGGAGAGGATGCGGCAAGCCGGCATCTCGCTCGACCAGTTGATCTCGTTTGAAGTCGAGCAGGCGAGTCTCGATGAACTGCTCGACGCGGTGCTCAAGCCGGTGGGTTGCACCCACCAGCGGCGGGGCAACGTGCTCGTCGTCCAACCAGCCAGCTGACGCGGCGCGGATTTAACAGAAAACTCACACTGGGGCACCCTTTTTTGCGGATGCCCGCCTGGTGTACAATCTCCGTCTGCCGTTGGACTCGATGGGACGAACGACGCACACCTCGGGCAGAATTCCGCCGTGACACGCCAATTTGTTGTTCTGCTCCTTGCCGGCGCGATTTCGGCGGCGGTCTCCGGCTGTGGCAGGACCAAAGGAGGGACCAGTCCGCCGAACAAGATCGTGCGCGTCGAGGGTTCCGATACGATGGTCAATATCGCGCAGGCCTGGGCGGAGCGTTACCACGCGGAGAACCGGGACGTGAGCGTCCAGGTCCTCGGCGGTGGCTCCGGTGTGGGGATCGCCAGCCTCACCGACGGCAACTGCGACATGGCCAACTCCAGCCGCGACATCAACGAGGCGGAGGCCCTGGCGATCCGCCAGAAGCGGGGCAAGGAGCCGGTTGAGCACATCGTGGGGGTCGATGCCCTGGCGGTCTACGTGCATCCGGACAACCCGATCGAGTCGATTTCGTTGGAGGAGCTTGCCGGAATCTACGGCGAAGGCGGCGCGATCACGCGCTGGTCGCATCTCGGCGTCCGCCACCAGTCGCACGGCCGCGACGTGATTGTCCGCCTCGGGCGGCAGAACAGTTCCGGGACATACACCTACTTCCGCGAGGCCGTGCTGGGCAAGAACAGGGATTTCAAGCTCGGCTCGGTGGACCGCAGCGGGTCGAAGGACCTGGTGGACTTGGTCTCGCGGACCCCGTTGGCGATCGGCTACAGCGGAATGGGCTACGCCGTGCCGGGCGTCAAGATGCTCGAAGTCTCCGTGCCGAGAGGCGAGCGCGGCGTGGCGCCGACCGTGGCCAACGCGCGGAATCGCTCGTACCCGCTGACCCGCGCGCTACAGATCTACACAGCCGGCGAGTTGTCCGGCCCGGCCGCGGATTTCCTCCAGTGGATCGTCTCGCCGGAGGGGCAGCAGATCGTTGTCGAACTCGGCTACGTGCCGATGCGAGAACTGAAGTGAAAGGGAGCTGCGTGGAAGATCGCCGGAGGCCGGGGGAAGACGCGGAGAGCGGCGCGGAGCCGGCCGATCCAAGTTCGTGGGTCTACCGCTTTCTGGGGCCGGCCGAATCGATGATCGCCGGGGTGGTGATCCGCCTCTGCGGCTACAGCGCGATTCTGTTCGTGTTCGCGATCTTGTTCTTCGTGCTGCGAGAAGCCGCGCCGATCCTGTTCGGCAAGATGGACCTGGTGGAGTTCCTCAGCAGTCCCAACTGGCGGCCTTCGTCGGATGTCCGCCCGCAGTATGGAATCCTGGCCCTGTTGGTGGGGACCCTGGCGGTGACCGGGCTGGCGATGGCCCTTGCCGTGCCGCTCGGGCTGGGCGCGGCCGTCTACATCTCCGAGTTCTGCCCCGGCAAGGTCAGGGAAACCCTGAAGATCGTGATTGAATTGCTGGCGGCCATTCCGTCGGTGGTCTGGGGGTTCATCAGCTACATGTTGCTGGCGCCGTTGATCGTCGATCTGACCGGCGCCCCGGTGGGGGTCAATCTGCTCAACGGCGGCGCCGTGCTGGCGCTGATGAGCGTGCCGATCATCGTCTCGGTGGGGGAAGACGCGCTGAAGGCGGTGCCCGACTCGTACCGCGAGGCCGCCCTGTCGCTGGGCGCCAGCCGCTGGGAGGTGGTCTACCGGGTGCTGTTTCCGGCCGCCAAGAATGGCCTGTTGGCCGCCGTGCTTCTGGGAGTCGGCCGCGCGATTGGCGAGACGATGGCCGTGCTGATGGCCACCGGGCACGCCGTGCAGATCCCGCGAAGCCTGCTCGACCCGATCTGCACGCTGACGGCGACGATTGCCGCGGAGCTCGGGGAGACGGTCTACGGCGGCCCGCATTACCGGATGTTGTTCGTCATCGGGCTGGTGCTTTTTGCAATTACGTTCCTGGTCAACCTGGTCGCCGACATCGTGGTCAAGGGGATTCGCAATGAGCAGCGAGCCTGAGACGCCCGCCGCCACGGCGGCGAACCAGTTCGCCGCGACGCCGCTGGAACGATGGAAGATCGTCAAGGAAACGATCGCCAAGACGGTGTTCCTGGCGATGACACTCGTGCTCGTCGCGCCCCTGGTCGGCATTCTGGCGATCCTCCTGATCAAGGCATGGCCGGCGCTGTCGCTGGCGTTTCTCCTGGAGAACCCCAAGCAGTACATGACCCAAGGCGGAATCTGGGCGCCGCTGGTGGGGACGTTCTTCCTCGTCCTCGGGTCGCTCTTGGCGGCGGCCCCGGTGGGCGTGCTGGCGGGCGTGTACCTGAACGAATACGCCCGCGACAACTGGCTTACGCGGATCATCAACCTCGCGGTGGTGAACCTGGCCGGGGTGCCGAGCATCGTCCACGCGCTGTTCGGCGTGGGGGCGTTCGTGCTCGCCGCGAACATGGGCCGGTCGCTGATGGCGGCCTGCTGCACGCTGGCGGTGATGACCCTCCCGGTGATCATCACCAGCACGCGGGAAGCGCTCGCCTCGGTGCCGATGTCGTTCCGCGAGGCCTGCTGGAATCTCGGCGCCACCCGCTGGCAAACGATCCGCACGATCGTCCTCCCGAATTCGATCAGCGGAATCCTGACCGGCGTGATCCTGCAAGTTTCGCGGGCGGCCGGCGAAACCGCGCCGATCCTGTTTACCGGCGCCGTGTTCTTCGTGCCGGTCGCCGATCACGGCTGGGAGTCGTTCTTCCCCTACGGGCCGGGCGACCGCTGCATGGCCCTCTCGATGCACCTGTTCACGCTCGTGACGCAGGTCGCGGGCGTCGCCGACGAAACCCAGTACGGCACGGCGGTCGTGCTGATCGGGCTGGTGCTCGTGGTCAACAGCCTTTCGATCGGGCTGCGGGGATACCTGCGCTCGCAGAAGCGATGGTGAGCCGGTGATCGACCCCCACATCCGTTTCCACAACCTGACCGTCCGCTACGGCGCCAAGCCGGCGCTCCGCGAGATCTCGCTGGAGATTCCCCGCCGGCGGATTCTGGCGATTATCGGGCCGGCCAATGCCGGCAAGACGACGCTCCTGAAGTGCATCAACCGGACGATCGATTTCGTGCCCGCGGCGAGCGTCAGCGGGCGGGTCGAGGTCGCCGGCCAGAACGTCTTCCGGATGCGCAACGTCTACCAGTTGCGGCGGCGGATCGGCATGGTCTTTCCGCTGCCGGTGGGCCTGCCGCTTTCGGTCTATGAAAACGTGGCCTACGCGCCGCGCCGCGCCGGGGTCCGCGATCGCGCGGAACTCGACGAGCTGGTGGAAAGATGCCTGCGGCAGGCGATGCTCTGGGAGGAGGTCAAGGACCGCCTGGACCTGCTCGGCACGCAGCTCTCCGGCGGACAGCAGCAGCGGCTGACGCTCGCCCGGGCGCTCTCCCACCGGCCGGAGATTCTCTGCCTCGACGAGTTCTCGATCGCCATCGACCCGGTGACCACGATGAAGATCGAGGATATCCTCAGGGAACTGAAGAACGAAATGACGATCGTGCTGGTGACGAACCTCGTCCAGCAGGCGCGGCGGTTGGCCGATCGCACGGCCCTGGTCAGCGATTCGCGGCTCATCGAGGTCGACGAGACGGAGACGATCTTCACCCGGCCCGCCCAGCGGCTCACCGAACGGTACGTCAACGGAGACTTCGGATGATCGCCAACGAGCCGGCGGCGAGCGCCGCCGCGAGCATCTCGACGCGGAATTTGAACCTCTGGTACGGCGCGTTCCAGGCCCTCCGCGATGTCAGCCTGGACATCAAGCCGGGGATCGTCACCGCGCTGGTCGGGCCGTCGGGGTGCGGCAAGACGACGCTCCTGCGCTCCTTCAACCGCATCAACGAGCGCTACGGCAACGTGACGACGACCGGCCAGATCACGATCTTCGGGAAGAACATCTACGATCCCGACGTGTCCTTGACGCAGCTCCGCAAGACCGTGGGGATGGTCTTCCAGCGGCCCAACCCGCTGCCGATCTCGATCTACGAGAACGTGCTCTTCGGCATCCGCGCGCACACGCGGCGGGGGCAGTACAGCCGCCGCGAGCGCGACGCGCTGGTCGAGTCGGCGCTCCGCGACGTGCGGCTCTGGGACGAGGTGAAGGACCGGCTGCGGAGGAAGGCCACCCACCTGACGCTCGAGCAGCAGCAGAAGCTGTGCATCGCCCGGCTCCTGCCGCTGAAGCCGCGGGTGATGCTCATGGACGAGCCCTGCTCGGCGCTGGACGCGGAGGGGATCGAGCGGATCGAACTGCTGCTTCAGGAACTCCGCAAGACGTACACGATCCTGATCGTCACGCACAACATGGCGCAGGCCCGCCGCGCCAGCGACGAGTGCGCCTTCATGCTCTTGGGCCGGATTGTCGAGCACGACAAGACGCTCAACGTGTTTCTCAATCCGCGGGAGAAGGAAACGGAGATGTACGTGACCGGCCGTTACGGCTAGGGAGAAAGGACAGAGACCATGTCTTTGCACTTGCAGCGGGAAATGGAGGATTTGAAGAAGCAGCTCCTCTCGCTCTGCGCGCTGGTCGAGGAACAGGTGGAGATGGCGGTCCGGGCGCTTGTCGACCACGATGCCGAGTTGGCCGCCGCGGTCGACCGCCGCGACGCGGAGATCGACCACCGCGAGGTCGAGGTCGAGGAGGAGTGCTTGAAAGCCCTCGCCTTGTACCAACCGGTGGCCATCGACCTGCGGTTCGTGGTGGCGGCGCTGAAGATGAACAACGACCTGGAGCGGATCGGGGACCTGGCGGTCAACATCGCCCGCAAGGCGAAAACCTTGGCTCGCCACGGCTCGGTGGAGATTCCCTTCGACCTCTGCGGGATGTGGGAGAAGTCGCGCTTGATGCTCCGCGACAGCATCGACGCGCTGGTCAACCGCGACGCCAGCCTGGCCCACAGCGTCTGTGCCCGCGACGATGAAGTCGACCGGATGAAGCACGATATCCGCCGCCAGGCGGAGCAGCTGATGGTCGCCGAGCCGGCCCGGCTGCGGGCCCTGCTGACCTTGCTGGCGGCCTCGCGAAGCCTCGAACGCATCGCCGATCACGCCACGAACATCGCCGAGGACGTGATCTACATGCTCGAGGGCCGGATCATCCGCCACGGCGCGATCGAGTGACCGCATCACGCAGTGGACTGCATCTGGGCAATTGGATTGGCCGTCCAGAAGACGTTGGCGATCGTGTTGATCTGGGCCATCAACGAGCGCCACAGCTTGCCAAGAATCATTGGCTCACTCCCTGCCTGTGATTGGCCGCGCCGCCGCCAAGAACCAGGAGGTGGCGCTCGGTCCGCTGCATTTGGCGGGCGGCGTTCGGTCAGACCAGGTCTTTCAAGCCTTTGAGCGCCGTGACCTTGACCACGTTTCGCGCCGGCTTGGCCTTGAACACGGTCTCTTCCTTCGTAAACGGGTTGATCCCGGTCCGCGCCTCGGTGGCCGGTTTGCGGACAACGGAAATCTTCATCATGCCGGGAACCGTGAACACGCCCGGACCTTCAACGCTCAAATTGGCGGCGATCAGCTTGGCAAGCTCGTCGAATACGCACGCAACCTGCTGCTTGGTCAGTTCGGTTGATTCGGCCAAGGAGGTCAGAACCTCCGTCTTGGTCATCGGCTTCTTCGACTCGGCTGGCTTCTGGTCTTCCATCTTCTATTCCCTTTCGTTGGTTCCCCGCCGGGGGGGCGGCCCTTGAGTCCCGGGCGGTCAGTCCTCGAATACGGTACTTTACCTGGGTTGCCTTGGCACGACAATAACTTTCACCCGCAAATACCGCCAGCCCCCCCGCCAGAGTTGTTCCAAGGGGCTTCCATGGTTGATCCGCGCAGGAAGAGAGGGTTAGGATGAGGCAGGATTTCGGCGGCAAATCGGGGAAGGAGAGACCATGATTGGCGATTGCGTGCCACGTCGGACGTTGCTGATTACCCTCCTCGCTTGGAGTCTGGCCGGGTTTGCGAGCGGACCGCCATCGCCAGGGTATGCCGCGGCTGGCGCGTCTCAAGAAACGGCCCTCGACGAGGCCTTTCGCAGTCCGCCCGACGAGGCAAAGCCGTGGGCCTATTGGTGGTGGCTGAAAGGGAACGTGAGCGAGGCCTCGATCAGGCGGGACCTGGAGGCGATGAAGCGGATGGGGTTCGCGGGGCTGTTGATGTTCGATGCCCGCGGCTACCACGAAGACCACGTGCCGCCGCCCGAGAGCCGGATGGATTTCATGGGGCCCGAGTGGCGGCGGATGCTCAAGTTCGCCATTTCGGAGGCCGATCGGCTGGGGCTCCAGATCAGCGTCAACCTGAGCAGCTGTGCCGGCGCCCTGAAGGGTCCCTGGCTCGTCGGCGACGACGCTCCCAAGCAACTCCTCTGGACGAGTCTGGAGACCCGCGGAGGGCGGACTCTGCGCTGCCGGCTGCCGCAGCCCGAGGCCGCCCGGAGCTGGGGCGTGGCCCTCGTGGCCGTCCGCCATGCCGAGTCGAACGCGGCCGCGGCCGAAGAGCCGGCCACGGAGAAGAACGCCTCCTGGGGCGGGTGGCAGACAGTCCAAGAAGAGCCGGACGCAAAGCGGTTGGCGGCCGAAGTGGTCGATCTGTCCGGCAAGATCGATGCCCAGGGCCAGCTCGCGTGGGATCTGCCCGAGGGACGCTGGACGTTCTTGCGTTTCGCCTCCGCAACGATGGCAGGGCACGAGTACGACGTCGACATTCTCGACGAAAACGCCGTCGCGGGGCATTTCCAGCGGATCGGCAAGGCGATCATCGACGACGCGGGCCCGTTGGCGGGCAAGACCCTGACGCATTTCTACAGCGTGAGTTGGGAGGGCGCGATCCCCACGTGGACCGTCGGCTTCGATGAGCTGTTCTTCCGGCACCGCGGCTACCGCATCGCTCCCTTTCTGCCGGTGCTGGCTGGAATCCCCGTGGAAACCCCCGAGGTCTCCGCGCGGTTCCTCCGCGACTACGACAAGGTGCTCGGCGACTGTTTCCGCGACCATTTCTATGGCAAGCTGAAGGCCTTGTCGAACCGCGAAGGCATCAAGTGGCACAGCGAGTCGGGTGGGCCGTGGAACCGCAACCTGTCGACGTTCAGACACGCCGACCAGTTGGCGTTTCTCGCCCGCAACGACATGCCCCAGGGCGAGTTCTGGTATCCGTACCGCGGCCTGAACAAGCCGCCCGCCATGGCGGCCCATATCTACGGCTACGTGGTCGTGCAGATGAACTGCTGGAACCGCGTTGTGCAGACGATGGTCGCCTCGGGCATGCCGGTGCTCTACGCCGACTTTCCCTACGCGGGCAGCGGCGGATTCCTCGTCTACACGGCCGGCTTCCTCCGGCGGAAGGCGGCGAACTTCGGCTTCATCGGTTCGTCGAAGTTCGACGACGTCGTCGAAGCGGCCCGCTGCTTCCTCTCGATCGAGAAGCCCGACCAGTTCGGGGCGGCGGTCGCCAAGGTGCGCGCCGCGCGGACCAGGCCGGCCGGCAGCCAGGAGAGCAGGCCGGACGACGTGGCATGTGTTTCGCCTTCCGAGTGGAAGGAGAAGATGAGCCGGTCAAAAATCCTCACCGTTGGCGGCGAGGGGTGGCGCGGTCCGAAGCCGGTGATCGAGGAGCTCGGCGTGCAGGTGACGGAGATTCCTTACGCCGAGGTGAACGACGCCTGGAAGGCGGCCGACAAGGACCAGGCTCGCCAGGTGGCCGACATCTGGCGGAAGCGGGCCCGGTCGATCGCCGGCGTCTCCCGCGAGACCCTGGAGGCTTCGGCGGCCATGTATCTCGCCCAGAAGGCGGTCCTCCAGAAGCACGGCGCCGATGCGATCACGATCAACTGCCTCGGCGGCTTCTACGGCGGGCATATCCATGCCTACCCGTGCTTGGGGTTCCACGAGCTGTGCAACGAGGGCCTCGTCGGCGCCTGCGAGAACGATCTCGTCTCGGCGGCAACGATGGTCGCGCTGAAGAACCTGACGGGCGGCCGCACCGGGTTCATCTCCGATCCGGTGATCGACATCGCCAACCGCCAGATCATCTACGCCCACTGCGTGGCCCCGAACCGCGCGTTCGGCCCGGAGGGCGAAGAAAACCCGATCGAGATTCTCACCCATTCCGAGGATCGCCAGGGCGCTTCGCTCCGCTCGCTGCTGCCGCTCGGCTACATGACGACGACGATTGAACTGGCGGCGTTCTGCAAGGAGCTGCTCTTCCACCGCGGCAAGGCGGTCGCCAATGTCATCGAGGATCGGGCCTGCCGCACCAAGCTGGCCGCCGAGCCGGACGGCGACCTGGAGAAGCTCTACACCGAGTGGGACCGTTTCGGCTGGCATCGCGTGACCGTTTACGGCGACCTCAAGGAACCGCTGTTCGAAATCGCCAAGATGCTCAAGTGGAAGATCACGGAAGAGGCGTAGCGTAGGGTGGTGCAGAGCGACCCGACCCGAAGCGGCCGGCATGACCGCCGGCGGATGCTGGAACCGAACCGTTTCGCCGCGCCAATTCGGCAGCGCCGCCCCACCGCAGCGCAACCGGTTGATAAATCATCGCCGCATCACGGTGGGCCGTCGCTGCCGCAATGGCGCTTCAATCATGGCGGGGGATAGCCAGTGCAATCGGCCATTCGCGGCATCCAGGCGATCGTCCGCTCTGGACCAGCCGACGGGTTGCATTGCGGCCTTTGATTTGACCACAATAGTGCGCAAATGCCTCCCATTCCACCGCCATCCAGGAGCCCCATGATGCACGAGCAACTGACAGCCAGGCCGAGACGGTTTCCGAGAATCGCCCTGCGGGGTGATCTTTTCCTTGTTCCGGCCGCGTTGGGCCTGATCCTGGCCCTCTGCTGCGGTTCCGCCCTTTCGGCAGACGGCCCGCCGGTGCTGCGGGCCGGGGCGGCCGCGGTGGACGTCGCGCCACGGGAGTTTCCCATCAACATGCCGGGCGGCTTCAGCGAGAACCTGGCCCAAGGCGTGCACGATCCGCTGCACGCCCGGGCGCTGGCGCTCGACGATGGCAAGACGGTGCTGGCGATGGTCGTGGTTGACAACCTGGGCGTGGCGCGCGCGGTCTGCGACGAAGCGAAGCGCCTGGCGGCTGACCGCTGCGGGATCGCGGTGGAGAAGATCCTCGTCGCCTCGACCCACACCCACAGCGGGCCGGCGTCGACCGCCGGCACGTATCGCAAGCTGCTCGTCGAGGGCATCGCGGAATCGATCGTCCAGGCCCACGCGGCGCTGCGCCCCGCCCGACTCGCCGCGGCCGCGCACCCGCTTCCGGAAGAGGTCTTCAACCGCCGCTGGTATCTCAAGCCGGGCAAGATGGTGCCGAACCCCTTCGGCGAGATGGACCAGGTGAAGATGAACCCCGGCACCAGTCCCGACGTGATTGACCGGCCCGCCGGCCCGACGGACCCGGACATCACGGTCCTTTCCGTCCGGGAGGCAAAGTCTGGCAAGCCACTTGCCCTCCTGGCGAGTTACTCGCTTCACTATGTGGGGGGCACGCCGCGGGCAATGATCTCCGCGGATTATTACGGCGAATTCGCCCGGCTGATGCCTTCCCGGCTGCGTGCGGGCGAGGGGTTTGTGGCGATGATGGCCAACGGCACCTCCGGCGACATCAACAACATTCCGTTCCTGGTCACCCGGCCGCCGCGGGAGCCGTTCGAGCAGATTCGCATCGTCGCCCGCAAGGCGGCCGACGCCGCCTGGTTCGCCTGGCGGGCCATCGAGAGCCACCGCTCGGACGCGCCGCTGGGGATGCTCCAGCGCGAGGTCACCCTGCGGATTCGCCGCCCCACGGCCGAGCAGGTCGAGCGCGCCAAGGCCGTGCTGGCCGTGACCGACGAAGCGGAGCGGGCCAAGCTGCCGCGGTTGGCCGAGGCCTACGCCCGGCGCACGCTCTCCCTGGCCAAGGCCGACGAGACGCTCACCGCGCAGGTGCAGGCCGTGCGGATCGGCGACCTGGCGATTTGCACGCTCCCCTTCGAGCCCCTCGTGGAAGTCGGCCTGGAACTGAAACGCCGCAGCCCCTTCCCCCGGACGATGGTGATCGGAATCGCCAACGGCACCAACGGTTATCTGCCGACGCCCGAGCAACACAAACTCGGCGGCTACGAGACGTGGCTGGGCACCAACCGGGTCCAGTTGGACGCCTCCGTGATCCTCACGGACAACTTGCTGGAGATGCTCGGGGAACTGAAGAAATGAGCGGCCCGCCTGGGCGCGCGCGGCCCGCCGACTACAATGCCAGCGGCGGCCGCCTGTCTTCTCGCGGCCGCGATGCTCGTCCGCTCCGCGCGCGGACTTGCTTGGGCCATGTTGACGAGGAGTCCTGACGATGCGGAGCCGGGGATGGTCGAATCGCCGGGCGAGCCTGCCGGGAATGTTCCTCTTGCTGTCCGCCCTTGCGGCGGCCGCGCCTGGCGGCGAGGTCCGGCCGGCGCGGCTGACCGGCTGGGGCGGGGGCAAACCCGAGGAGATTGTCCCCCAGGCCGCCGAGGTCGGTTTCGACGAGATTATCGTCTGGAACCACGACCACCAGTACCTGAAGCGGCTGGTGGCGGCCGGCCGGGAGCACAAGATCGACATATATAGCTCGATCTGGCTGGGCGACCTGGCGGACTGGAAGCGGTGCCGCTTCGGCGTCGAGCCACCGTTGCAGGAGATGGATTCCGCCGAGCGAGCCGCCCTCGAGCGGATCAAGGCGGACAAGACCAAGGGAAAGTCGGGCTACCAATACGGCGGCGAACCGGTGCAGCGGATCGAGGTCCTCGAGGCGCCGCTGCTGTGTTTTCATAATCCCGCAGTCCGTTCCTTTTTCGAGGAGCAGATCCGCGACCTGCTCGGCGTGGCCGGCCTCCGCGGGATCGCGATGGACTATTTTGGCTATCAAAACTACCGCTGCTGCCGATGCCCCGAGTCCCTGGCCGCGCTGGAGGCCTGGCGCAAACAGCACCCGGATCTGCCGCCCGGCGAGGCCCAGGATCGTTTCTCCCGGGAGACGCTCGTCGAGCTGGTCAACGCGCTGGCCCGATACGCTCGCACGGTCCGGGAGGACGCACTGGTCGCCTGCCATGTCTACCCGGTCTTCTTGCCGGAGCCCCTCTACGGCAACCGCCTCGACGTGGACTTCTGCGGCCAGACGGCGGCCTGGTACTTCGAGCCCTTCTGGAGCTGCGAGAAGATCCGCGCTTACGCGGGCGTTATCTGCGGCGAGGAAAAGAAGTATTTATCGCGGCCCGAGGGCGTGGCGATGATCGGCGTCTACACGCGCCCGGCGCTCTATCCGGTCAAGTCGCCGGAGCGGCTGACCGCGGAGCTGCGGGCGATTTTCGACGGCGGCGGGGATCGAGTCCAGGTCTGCTCGCTGAACGACGTGCTCAACGACGCGGCGACGCGGGCGGTGTTTCAGCGGATGTTCCACGGGGATTCCGCCGGCACCGGCGCCTGGGGCGCGCCCGGGGGCGGGCGGACTGTCGAACCGGCCGCGCGCCCGGCGGACAACGCGGTTCCGTGACGCGGCCGGCTCTTGCCTGCCGCGGCGGCGCCGTGTTGCCTTGCCCTCGTTGGGACTTTGCCCGTGCTCTTCCGTTTGACGAATCTCCGCATGCCGGTCGAGCGGCCCGAATCGGATCTGGCCGCGCTGATTGCCCGTTGTCTGAAAATCCGCCCGACCGACTTGGCGCGCTGGCGGATTCTCCGCAAGAGCCTCGACGCGCGGCATCGCGACCGTTTGGAGTTCGTCTATTCGGCGGTGGCCGAGCTGGCCGACCGGAGCGCGGCGAGGCGAATCGCCCTCCGCGGCGACGTCGCGCCGTACCAGCCGCAGCCGTTTCACGATCCGGCCCCCGGCGATCGGCCGTTGCGGCACCGCCCGATCGTCGTCGGCTCCGGGCCCGCCGGATTGGCCGCCGGATACTACCTGGCCTTGAAGGGCTATCGCCCCTTGATTCTCGAGCGCGGCCGGTCGGTGAAGGAGCGCGTGCCCGCGATCCGCCTGTTCGATCGCGGTGGAGTCTTCCAGGCGGAGAACAATTATCTTTTCGGCGAGGGGGGGGCGGGCTGTTTCAGCGACGGCAAGCTCACCTGCCGGATCAGCGGGCCGGATGTCGACTGGGTCCTGGAGCGATTCGTCGAGTGCGGCGGTCGCCCCTCGCTGGTCTATGAGCAGCGGCCGCACCTGGGCAGCAACAAGCTGCCGCTCGTCTGCCGCAATTTCCGCCGCAAGATCGAGGCGATGGGGGGCGAGTACCGCTTCGGCTGCCGCCTGGAGGGGATCGACATCGGCGGCGACCGGGTCCGCGGAATCATGACCTCCGCCGGCTACATGGCGGCGTCGCAGGTCGTCCTGGCGATCGGCCACAGTGCCCGCGACACCTACCGGATGCTGTTCGACGCCGGCATCCCGATCGAGCGGAAGGCATTCCAGCTCGGCCTGCGGATCGAGCACCCGCAGCAACAGATCAACCAGTTCAAATACGGCCGCGACAGCTACCTGGCGCTGCTGGGCGCGGCCGATTACACGCTTTCCGCCCGGGCGGGGGGCCAGCGCGACGTCTACACGTTCTGCATGTGCGCCGGGGGGACTGTAATCCCAAGCATCTCCGAGCCCGAGCGATTCTGCTCCAACGGCATGAGCAATTCACGCCATGGCAGTCCGTTCGCCAACAGCGGCCTGGTGGCGACTCTCGCCCCGGACGAGTTTGGCGGCGATGGGCCCTTGGCCGGGCTCGAATTGCAGCGACATTTCGAATCGGTTGCGTTTGGCCTGGGGGGGCGCGATTACCTGGCGCCGATCCAATCTGTCCAAGACTTCTTGGCAAACCGCGATCCAGCGCCCCGGGCGGCGATCCCCTCGTCGTATCAGCGGGGGACCCGGCCGGCGAATCTGTCGCACGTCCTGCCGCCGGTGATCGCGGCGGCGATCCGCGCCGCGCTGCCGATCATGAATCGCAAGTGGAACGGCCGCTACCTGGAAAACGCGACGCTCGTGGGACCGGAAATCCGCGGCAGCTCCCCCGTGCGAATCCTCCGGGATGAACAGTCCCGACAGCCTATACAACTGGCCGGCCTCTACCCGGTCGGCGAGGGGGCCGGCTACGCCGGCGGGATCGTCACGGCGGCGGTCGACGGCCTCCGCTCGGCACGGAAGCTGGTGGAAGTCTTCACTCCGCCGCAAGCTTGACGCGGGCCGGGGGGGCCCTGGCCGCTCGGTCAGCACATCGAATCCGCCGAGATGTCGACTCGCTTGCCCGGATCACTCGCGTGGAGAATGATCTCTGGATCGGTAGTCATCCCGGCGACCGGCACGCCGTCCCGCCATATAATCGGGCGATGGGTTCCGACGACGGGAGGATGCCGGGCTCCGGGCCCGGGGCTGGATGCTTGTCTGATGGGAGGTTGTCCGATGAAGACGATCCGAGTTGGAGACGCGGCTCCTGACTTCACGTCGACCGCCCAGGCCGGCGAGCAGGTCTCGCTGGCCGATTTTCGGGGCCACAAAACCGTGGTCCTCTTCTTCTATCCCCGGGATGGAATGCCGGTCTGCACGAGGGAGGCGTGCAGCTTCCGCGACGCCTACGAGGATTTCGTCGAGGCCGGGGCGGTAGTGATCGGCGTCAGTTCGGGTTCCGTGGAGAGCCACCAGGCGTTCGCCGCCAGCCATCGGCTGCCCTTCCTGCTCCTGGTTGACACGGACGGCGCGCTCCGCAAGAGCTTCGGCGTACCCAAGACCCTCGGGTTCCTGCCTGGCCGGACAACATACGTCATCGACCGCGAGAGGATCGTCCGCCATGTGTTCAGCGCGCAGTTCGCGGCGGACCGGCATGTGGACGAGGCTCTGACCGTCGTCCGGCGACTGGCCGAGGCTTGACCGAGAACTCTCCCGGCGCGGGGGCGCTTCGCCGACTGCGCGATCTGGCGGTTATCATGAAGCGCAGGCGGCCGATGCGCCCACCCGCCGGACCAACCGTCCTCGGATCATGCCCGCTGCGGGAAGTACCGCGGCGGATCGCTGAATTCCATCGTAACGCCATGCCGATAAGCGACTTATGGCGGCGCGTCCGGCCGCGATGTATATTTGCGTGCGGCTTTGCCATGTTTCTTTCGACACCTGTCACTTCAGGGGCCCTGGCGTGCTCAAGCTGGTTCAAGCCCTCAACAGTCTGGTTGGAACGGTCCTGGCGCTGGCGATCATCGGCCTCGTAGCGGCGGGGGGGTGGTTTGCCTACAGGAACTACTACGCGGCGAAGTTCTCCCTCGAAGCCGACCTGGCTGCCAAACAGGAACAGGTCGACCGGTTGGCCGGCCAGTTGACCGCCAGCCGCCAGCAGGTGAACCGGCTCGCCGACGACGTGCGAACGAAGGCGGCGGAGATCGTCTCCCTGAACAAGGACTTGGAGGAGAAGCGGAAGGAGATCCAGCGGTTGGCAACGGCGCTGAAACTGATGAAGGTCGACCAGCGACTAGCGCGGATCACGGTCTTGTCGCAGGAAGGCTCGGCCGAAAAAGGCAGCTTGGTGACCCGCTTCAGTTTCGTCGACGTCGATCAAGCGGGAAAACCGCTCGGCGAGCCGCGAATTTTCAGCGTGGCCGGCGACCTGGCCTACATCGATTCCTGGGTTGTGAAGTTCGGCGACGAATACATCGAAGAAGGCGATCCGTTGCGAGCCACGTCGGTGGCCCTGTTCCGGCGGGTGTTCGGCGAGAAGCAGTTGCCCTCCGAGGGCTTCCCGCTCGACGAAGAGGGGGGGCAGCCGGCGGTCTACCGCACCGGCGGCCCGATGTCGGATTTCGAAAAAGAACTCTGGGCCCGCTTCTGGGACTATGCCAACGATCCGCAATTGGCCAAGGAGAAGGGGGTGCGGGCCGCCCACGGCGAGGCCCCTTCGATCCAATTGCGCCCCGGCAAGAGCTATCGGATCGAGCTGCGGGCCTCGGGTGGAATCTCGGTCGTGCCCGAAACCGCGCCGCCGCCGGAGACGACTTCGGCACTGCATTGAGCCACCGCGCTCGCCGGCCGGCAGACAGCGGTCACGAATCGCCGCGAAGGAATCTGCCCGGCAGTCCGACTGCGTCGGCGTTGTCAGCCCTGGCTCAGACGGATGACCAGGCTGGAATATCGTTCGAACAGACCAGCGCAGAGGAGCCCGACGATCAATTCGAACGCCGCCACCCCGAAAATCCAGCACATCACCGCGACCGGGTAGGAATCGGAAGATGCCGCCTCCCTAGCCCGTCTGCGTTTCTTGCCCGCAGTCGCAGCGTCTTCCGGGAAGCTCTCCTGGATCGGTTGCATCGATGCCCTCCTGTCGATCTGTGCACCATAGCCTCAGATAGGCTGCCATCGACCGTTGTGCAACGGCATTATAGACGTTGCCGGAGACAGGGGCGATCCGTGGGCGGAGTCTCCGCGAACAAGAAACGTGCCGGCCCGCCGTTGGCGGGGCGTCGCTTACCAGGTGTAATGCTGGCTGAGGAACTTCCGCGCGCGTTCGCGACTCTCGTAGTTGCCGAGGCGCCGCATCCGGTCGACCTCGCGACGGCAGGCTTCTGAAGTGCACGCTTTCCGCAATTGCTGGTTGTTCGATTCGCCCTCGATGAACCGAATCAGAGCGTTGACGGCTCGTTGGCTTGTCAAAAAGACCTCCCAGTCGACATCAACCTTGGGATTGCAGTAGGCGTTCTTGACCTTGCGCGGCATGGCGGGTCCCCGTAGTGTTCTTCGTAGCCCAAAACTTGATACCAAAACCCTTGTCTGAAGCCAGCCCCGAATGAAACCCTCGAGGATCCGGCGACAATCCGGCCGCCGGAAGGCTCGCGCGGGCCAATGCTTGGCCCGAAGACACGGCACCGCCCGCGCAAGGGCCAAGGCCAATCGGCCCCGCTGGCGACCCCTCGCGGGGTGGGCGGGAGAGTGTCCTTCGCGAGAACCGAACGGGCGTCATGGACACCCTGCTCGGCAGTCTGTAGACCGGAATCGCTGGCAGCCCACAAGGCCGCCGTTGGCACCCCCCGGTCCTCCGCTGCGGGGGCAGCAGAGGTGGTACCGCTTTCCGGCTTTGCCCAAGTAGCGGCGCAGGGACTCGAACCCCGGACACGCGGATTATGATTCCGCTGCTCTAACCAACTGAGCTACGCCGCCGGCCAGTGTTCGGCACGCCAGAATATGGATTTGGCCGCCCGAACCTGTGAATAACACGTAAGATAGCACTCCGAGGCGGTTCTGGCAAGCGTCAGGGGAATCGCGGCGTCTTGCCCCGCTCGGGCGTTTTCGCCAGTTGCAGGCAACCGGCCGATCAATGATCGATGCCGCCGAGGCCTCTCCCCCGGTAGCCGGTCATCTCCAGGTATCCGTGCCCCGTTGTCGGTGTGCCGCTCCAAGTTCCCTCCACCAGAATGGCCCCTTCCCAATAGGGGATGCCGATCGAGGTCATCGTGTTCATCTCCTGCTGGGAAAGCGCGGCACGGACGCGCAAATCGACCCTCTTGCCCGGCACCCGGACCGTCCACTCGACGGGGTATTCGGCGGCGCTTCGCGGCGAGCGCCAGCGGCGGCCGGGGATCAACTGGAACTGATCGGCCCGGAGCCGCTCCGTGCGGCCTTCCGCGTCGATGATCGTCCCCGAGGAGTAAACGTCCGCCGCGCCGTCCGCGCGTCGGATCTGGTAGATCATCAGCTCGCGGTCGCCGTCCAATTGTATGGACATCCAGTCCCAGCCTTGCTGCCCGGTTTCAAGAAAGCTGGAGCTGAACTCGCGGTCCATCCAGCTCCAGCCGGTCACGGGGACGGCCCTGCCGTCGACGGTTATCGAGCCGGTCGTCTCCATGCGGGTGATCGAGTAGTAGTAGGAGGCATTGCCTTCGGAGGGGCCTTTCTGGCTGAGCCCGGCGTCGCCCTGGAGAACGGGCGGTTTGCGCGGCGAGAGCCTCAATGCGAGCGCGAAGTCTCCATCGCCCGCCTCGAGCAGGTGGTCGTCGCCTTCGAGGCGGACCTGCCACTGGTCGATCCAGACGTGGAGGCGATCGGCCGACGCGCCCGCCCAGCCGATCCCTCCCCGCCGCAATCGTTCGAAGAACTGAAACCGGCCGCGGCGGATGTCCGAAATCGCAAAATGGGCGATGTAGAGATCGCGAACCGCCCAGCGGGAGGGATTGACCGGTTCCCGATCGACGCCGGCGCGGAAGAACGTCAGCTCGAACCCGAACGGCCGACCGTCGCCGGCGGCGAGGTTTCCAGTGTAATACCACCATTCCAGCCGGTAATCCTCGTGCGCCGCGAAGTCGCTGGGAAAAGCGAACCGGCGCGGCGCAACGACCGTTTTCCAGCCCTCGGCGTCGCGATCCGCGCTCCGCGCCGCCGGCAGGGCGGATGCCAGAGCGAGCCCGAGTGCCAGCGCTGTGCCAGGACGCATCGTTATTCCTCCCTCACCACGCGGACGGCCTGGATATTGGCGGCGCGGCTGGCCGGGTAGAGGCCGCAGAGCGCCGTGACCGCGAGGATCGCCAACGTCGAATGGACCAGGAACAACCAGGGAATATGGAATTGGATCGTCCAGCCGAACGACTGCACGTTGACCACGAAGATCAGCACGGCGGCCAGCAACATGCCGATGATCACGCCGACCAGCTGGCTCACCGCGCCCAGGGTCACCGCCTCGACGACAACCATGCGGCGGACTTGCCGGCGCGTCGCGCCCACCAGGGCGAGCAGGGCGATCTCCCGGCGGCGCTCGTAGATCAACGTGATCAGCGTGGAGATCACGCCGGAGGCGGCGATCACGATGGCGATCACTTCCAGGGCGTAGGTGATCGTGAACGTGCTGTCGAAAACCCGCATCGCATCGCGGCGGATCTCCCGGTTGCTGGCGAAGTAGAGGTCGTGCTCCGCCCGCGTGGCATCGACGAGCCGGCGGCGGACCGTTTCCACGTCGGCCCCGCGCCGCACGTAGACCGAGAGGCTGCTGGGAATCGGATCGGCGCCCAATTCGGCAAAATGCCGCCGGTAGGTTTCCACGTCCATCAGGATCGTGCCCTGGTTGTTCGAATAGTCGTAGTAGACCGCCGCGATCGACAGTGAGATTGGCCCGGACTGGGCGGGCAGGGTGACGCGATCGCCGGGCGCTTTGCCGAAGCGGATCGCAAAGCTCTCCGAGACAAGCACGCTCTCGGAGCCGATCGCCCGGCGGACCTCCTCCCACGCGCTGGCCGGCGACTTGAACATCAAGTGGCGATGCTTGTTGATCGTTTCCAGCGAGGTGGCGGCCAGGCGGATTCGCGTCTGGCCGTAGGCGAACTGCCGGGTGGTGATCCAGGCGACCGAGGCAACGTCCGGATCGCGGAGAATCGCCTCGCGCGTGCCGCGCCCCATGCTCGCTTCGCCGACCGAGGAGGTCAGCATCCGCGGCCGCACGAACAGGTCGGCGATCAGCGTGCTGTTGAGCCAGTACTGGACCGTATCGCGGAAGCTGCCGACGAGCACGGCGATGGCGACCATCATCGCCAGGCTGACCGCCAGCGCGGAGACCGAGATCGACAGCCGGCCGATCGCGCCGAGCAGGTTCGCCGCGGCCAGTCTGCACTCCAGCCGCGGCAGCGGCAGCCAGCCCAAGAGCCGGCTCCGCACGGCCGCGCAGGCCAGCCAGAGCGCCGTTGGAACGAGCAGCGCCCCGCCGATCACGAGCAGAAAACCGGCCGCAAACCCGAAGATCGGGAGCCCCCGCACCGGGTCCAGCCGGGTGAACAGCCCGCCGCAGACAAGAAACACGCCGGCCGCCGCCAGATGTTTCAGCGGCGGGCGGAAATGGGCGGCCAGCCGCCCCGCCCCCCGGATGACTTCCAGCGGGCGAAGCGCGGCCGCCTCGAGGGCCGGAACGGCGGCGGCCACGAGCGCCAGGGGGAGCGTCACGCCCAATGCCAGCGCGATCTCCGCCGGCCCGAGGCGCAGCGACTCGGCGCTCGCCCGGGCGACGCTGGCGATGTAGAACGTCTCCACTGTCTGGGAGGTCAGCCGGACCGCCGCGCCCGCCAGCCACGCTCCCAGAAACAACCCCGCAATCGCCCCCACGCCGGCGAGCAGCAGGGCCTCGCCCAGAAACAGCCCGGCGACCTTCGCCCGGCCCGCGCCGACCGCCTGCAACATGCCGATCTCCTTGCGCCGCGCGGCCACGGAAATGCAGACCGTGTTGTGAATCAGGAACAGGCCGACCAGCAGCGCGATCCCGCTGAGCGCCGAGAGGTTGAAGTGGAAGGCCGCGATCATCGTCTCCGTCTGGCCGTATTGCGCCTGGGGATCGGTGACGACCAGTCCGGCCGGAAGCCGCGGGCCGATCGCGGCCGCGGCCGCCTCGGCGTCGAGCCCCGCCTTGAGCTTGATGTCGACCCGGTCCAGCAGCCCCAGGCGGTCGCACGCCCATTGCGCCGCGGCGATGTCCATCAAGGCGAAGTTGCCGCCGAGCGCGCCGGCCGGGCCCTCCTCATCCAGGAGCCCGCGGACGGTGAGCGCCTTGCGCGCGGAGCCGAAACTGAGCTCGATCCGGTCGCCGACCCGTTTGCCATACCGCCCCGCGAGCCGCTCCGTGAGGATCACCGCATCCGGGTCGGTCAGAAGCAGGAGGATCTCCCGGGGCGTGGGATCGCGGTCCTCCTCGCTTATCTTGACCAAGCGGTACCGACGGATGGGGAGGTCCACGAGGACGTCGACTCCCAGCACGTGGATCAATTCGCCCCTGCCGGCGGCGTCATCTGCGGCCGCGGGCGCCAGCGGCGGTTCGGCGATCATCGCGTCGGTCTCCACAACCGGGCTGACCACGCCGTAGTCGCGGAGCCAGGTCGCCTCGGCCAACTGCACTTCGTCGAAACGGCCGGTGACCCCCGTAATGCTCAGCGAGGTCTGGCCGCTGACCGACTCGACCGCCGCGCGGAACGACTCGGTCACGCTCCGGTTGGCCATGCGGATGGCGAGGATCACGGCGACCCCCAGGGCGATCCCCAGCACAGAGATCAGCGTGCGGACCTTCTCCCGAGCCATCGCGCGGATGATGAACCGCCTGAACAGCCTCAGGGCCGACGCCACCTTCAGCGGGGCTGGCCACCGCTTGCCGCCGGGAGAGCCGTTCTGCATCGTCTCGGGACTGGCTTCGTTGGGCGACCTCACGGACTCTTCTCGCTCTGGGGATTCTCTCCTTGGGCGACCAGGCGGCCGTCGCGGAGCAGCAGCCACCGCGCCGCGTGGCTGGCCGCCTCGTCGGAGTGCGTGGCGAGCAGCACGGTCAGCTGCAGGCTCCGGTTCAGTCCGCTCAGCAACTGCATCACGCGGCGGCCGTTTTCGCTATCGAGGTTTCCCGTCGGCTCGTCCGCCAGGAGGAGGCCGGGCTGGGCGGCAACCGCCCTGGCGACCGCCACCCGCTGCATCTCGCCTCCGGAGAGTTGGGCCGGAAAGTGCTTTGACCGGTCGGCCAGCCCGACCTCTTCCAGGAGCCGCGCGGCGCGGCGCCGCGCCTGCTGCTCGGCGGCTCCATCGAGCGTCAGCGGGAGCATGACGTTTTCCAGCACGGTCAGCGTGGGAAACAGGTTGAACTCCTGGAAGACAAACCCGATCTGCCGCCGCCGCAGGCGCGCCAACCCGTCCGAGTGCAGGCTGCCGAGTTCCAGTCCATCGAAACGGACGTCCCCTTCGGTGGGGCATTCCATCGCGCCCAGGATATGGAGCAGCGTCGATTTCCCGCAGCCCGACGGACCGCGGACGGCGACAAAGTCGCCCCGGCCGACGGAAAACGTCACCCCTCGGAGCGCTTCGACGCCGCCGTCGGGGCCTTCATAGACTTTCCGCAGGTCGCGGACCTCGAGCAGGTTTGCCAATTGCTCCTCTCTCTTCTCACCAGCGGAAGAACCGGTACGGATCGTCCCACGCTTGCGGCTGATCAAGGTACAGGCCCTGCGACCATCGGCCATCGGTCGAGGGCGGGGCGACGGGCACGATCGAGAGGTCCGCCAACCACAAGGCCCCGCCGTGTCCATGCCAGATCTGGAGCCGCGTGTTCTTTTCGGCCGTGCCGTTGGCCTGGACGAGGAAGCGGAAGGTGCGCCACTCTTCGGCGGGCGCAAAGGACTGGTACTCCAGCAGCGAAGTCCATGTCTGCGTATTCTGGACCGCGATCGTGACGCTCTTGCCGCCCATCCCCTCGGCCCGAGCCTTCAGCGAGATGCGGTACCACTGACCGTCCGTAACGGGCACGTTCTGCTGAGCCAGCATGACGTTTGCCTTGCCCTCGGCGCCGGGCGCCGCCGCGATCCGCATCGCCGATCCGCGACCCTCGCCGAGCGGCTGGCGATCGCAGGCGGCCTGGCGCGAACTGGATGAGAACTGCCACTGGTCGGGCATCGCATCGCCCGCGGCGGCCCGGCTGAAATCGCCGTTGCGCACGATCGAGGGGCCGGGCTGCTCGCCGCCGACGGGCATTGCGAACCAGTCCAGCAGGGGCGTCGGCGCGCTCGCTCCCATGTTGGCCAAGAGACGCGCCAGGGCCCGCGAAGTGCCGCGGTAGGTCCGCCGCAGGTTGAGCTGCTCGTGGTAGTTGTAGAACCACGGCTTGCGCCCGCTCTCAAAGCCGGGGTTGGCAAACAGGTTCGCCGGGCTGGCGGCCGCCGGCGCGGCGCTGGACCGCGCGGAGGCTTCCCATGGAAGATAGTCCCCTTCGTAGAGCCGGAACAGGTCGGCGCGGAACTGCCCGCCGTCCTGCGCGCAGCCGATGTAGGCCTGCCAACCTTCGGGGAAGGGCTTCTCGCACTTGAAGGAGACGTGCAGGTCGGTCCACTCGTCTTCCGGAATCTGGACATCGGCGCCCTTGACTGCCCGATCCCAGGGCGCACCGGCCCGCTCCACTTCGAGGTGAGCGGAGACCGGTCCGCCCACGCCCTTGACGAAAACGGCCAGCGTGTAGGTCTTGCCGACCTGCGGCGCGACTTGGACCCGCTGTCCAAACTGCACGCCGCCTCCGCCGGTCATCCCCAGGGTCACCAGGGCGCTCTGCTTTCCTTCCAGGGCGTCCTGGCTGTCCACGAGGAACGACGGCGCCGCCCCTTGCGCACCGCTGACGGCGTAGGGGGGGAGCTGGAGAAAGGCGACCTTCGGCCCGCGCGCCTCGGCCAGCACGCCGTTGCCCAAGACCGCCGCCCCCGAAGAGACGAGCGGCAGCTTGCGCGGGTCGCGGTTGTGCACGTCGGCCGGGGCGATTCCGCGGAGCAGGGAGTCCATCCCCGGCGGCGTGAAATACGCCGCAATGTGCTCCGCCTCGGCGACGCCGATTTTGAACGGCAGGAAGCTGTTGACCTCCTCTCCGTCCAGCCCGAGCGCCAGCAGCTGGCCGCCGGCGGCCAGCTGCTCGGCGATTGCCGCCCTGTTCTCGGCCAGCTTCCGCCCGGCGCCGGATGCGGCGACAAGGCACGCATCCGGCGCGAGCTTTCCGCCTTGATAGGTTCGCACCGGTACGCCGGCAAACCGCAGGTGTCGAAGACCTGCCGGGCCGCCGGCATACAACACGCTGCGGCTGGCCTGCGGCCGCCAATCCGCCGCGTACCGCAAGAGGTTGCCGATGAGCGTCTCGGCGGCCGGGTCCTGTTCGGTGCGGCCGGTCACGTCGAGTTGGCAGAACAACACCAGGCCCGCGCCTTCGCGGTACTGAAGCAACGGGCTGTACTGGAGGCCGTAGCCGCCGTCGAGGATCGGCAGGAAATCGCCCCTGGCCGGCTTCTCGATCAGCACCGAGGCCACGTTGCCGCGGTTGCCGCAGCGCCATACCCGGGGCACTTCCAGGCCGCACCACTTGACCGCCGGTCCGCCGTAGACCTGGCTCGTGAAGTAGTCCAGTCTCGGGGGCAGGAGCGTGGCCGAGCCGCGCCAGTCGCGCAAGTTCTCCGCATCGAGCCCAGCAAGCAGGGGATGGTCCGGCAGCCGCTGGAAGACCCGCCGCAGGCCGTACGCGGCAATTCGGAACCCGAGGCGTCTTTCCAGGGCCTCCGCGGTCTGTTCGAAGACGATGACCTTCAGTCCGTCGCGGACGCGGCCCAGGTCCGGCCCCGGTGAGTCGGCCGTCAGTGCCCCCTTGCCGACGACGAGGAGATTGTAATCGGCGAGGTTCTCGCCAGCCCCGATGGGGTGGCACTTGACGCCCCTTGCGGCGAGCATCGCGGTCGATTCCCCCTGGGGATCGAAGATCGCGATCTTCTCGGCAAGAGACGGAGGGGCCGGACCGGGCATGACATGGACCGTGAACGTGTCCTTCTGCACCTGGCCGTCGCTGAAAGCGACCTCCGCGCTGAGTTCGTACTCGCCGGCCGGCAACGCGGCCGGCAGGGCAAACGCAAGCGGAATCCGCTCCTGTCGGCCGGTGGCGATGGTTGCCTCGGCGGCGCCGGACAGCGGCTCCGGCAGCGCCAGCGACCAGCGGCAGCGGGCGGTCACGGTCTGGCGGGAATTGTTGACGAGGATGATCTGCTTCTCGACGCTCTCACCCGGCCGGAAATTGTGGTCCTTGCTGGTGAAGGCCGCCGGCTTGCCGGCGATGTAGGCCAACTGCGGCATGTTGTTCCGCAAAATCGCCCGCCCGTCGTCGGTGGGAATCCAATCCGAAGGCTCGAAGGCCAGGTCCATGCGTTCGTACTGCTCGCCGATGTAGTCCGGGCTGAAGCCGGGGCGCTGGAGGTTCTCCCAGTCGACCTCGAGCGGCTTGCGGCTCTTGTCGACCCCCTCGCGGAGCGTCCAGAAGAAGTGGTGCTCCCAGGGAGAAATCGCCGAGACGCCCCAGGTGCGAAATGCCCGCCAGTTGCTGTTCAGGTAGTCGCCGATGATCTCGTGCTGGGTGTCGAAGACCTTCGAGCCGACCTGGTAGGGATAGTCCCAACGGTGCCAGAGCCTTCCTCTTTTGAACTGCTCGGCTTCCCAGCGGATGTTCCGCTTCTCCGGCTCGCCGATGCGGTAGGCGCGATCGCCGAGGAACTGCGCGCTCCACTCGGCAAGGCAAAATTCCCAGGGCACCACGGCGCTGCCGAAAGCGCGGGCGCCCTTGTACCACCCGCGATACATCGTCCAGTCCCACGTGCAGGGCACCATGTACTCGCAGGTGAACACGGGCTTGACTCCGCGGGTGGCCCAGTGCTCGAACCAGTCGTCGAGCTCCTGGCTGGGCGCCATGTTCGTGTAGAAGTTGGTGGTATGCATCGAGCTCAGGTTGCCCGACGAGTGGTGGTAGATGATGCGGCTCGGATCCAGCCGGGCGACGATCGCCTCGGCCTGGAGCGCCCGCTCGACATTGTTCGCGGACCACGGGCTCCGCTCGCTGTGGACGCCGTCGATCATGTCCGGGTTCATGTCTTCGCTGTAGCCGGTCGAGTTGTGGCTCATCGCGTAGAAGACCACGCAAGGATGGCTGCCGGCCACGCGGACGTAGAATCGGGCGTGGTGCGCGTAGCCGTTCTTCTCCGCGGCGTCGGGCATCTGCCAGTCGTACTGGCCGAAGTGGGGCTGCGAGAGGGCCACGAGCATCCCCACGTCGTCCGCCGCGCGGAGGATCTCCGCGAAACCGAGGTGGCTTCCCGGCTCGCAGCCGTAGTTGTGCGTGTAGACGAAGTTGATGCCGATCTGCTTCAGCCGCGTCAGGCTCTCCCTGGCCCCCTCGTAGCTGGCCGCCAGGGCGCTCACCTGGGCATTGTCGAGCGGTAGGGCTGAGAGGAAGACCCGCGTGTCGTTGAGGTAGAAGTCGCGGCCGTCGATCCAGAGCTCGCGGAATCCGAACCGCTGCGGCAGGCTTGCGTCGAGGAGCCGGCCGTCCTCGTCGAGCAGCGAAACGGCCGCCTCGTGAACGTGTTGCGGCGTGTGCAGGTCCCAGACCCTTTCGGGCATCCAGTCTTCGGCGAGGGCGAAGCGGCCGCCCTCCAGCTCGCCCGCCGCGAATGTCTGGCTGAACTCGCGGACGGGGCGGCCGCCCTCGCTGATCGTGGCGCGGAGGGTGTAGCCCGCATCTGGGGCGATATCCTCCAGCCGTCCGCTGACAGTGATCCGCCCCTTGCGCATCGAAGTGTCGATCTTGACTTCAGCGATCCGGGCGCCCGCCGGAATGCCGGCGAGATAGACATCGCCGCACAACCCGCGCCGCGCGACCTTGCCGGCGACCCGCCGGGCGGCGTTCGTGTCGTTGAACATGAGCATGATTTCCTGGAGCGGCACGGCGGCTACCCGCAGGGTCAGGAGGTGCTTGGCCCCCGCCCGGCAGACCGCCGCCAGGTCGATCTGGCCGGAGGGAAACCGCGCTGCGCCGCATTTCTTGCCGTCGATGAAGACGTCAGCGCTGGAGTTGAAGTACTCCAGGCAGAGCAGGACGCGGCGGCCCGCCCAATCGCTGGGGACGCTGATTTCCCGCTGATACCAGGCCGCGGCGACTGTGCCCAGGTTCACGTCCTTCCAGCTTGGATGGGCGAAGACCGTCTGGCAGTCGTGCTGCATGTAGTCGGTGATTCCGGGCCAGCAACCAGGCACCTTGAAATAGCCCCAACCGCCGGTCGGGAGGGAGTCGGCCGGGCCGGCCGGTTGCCACCGCCAGAGGCCATTGATGCAAATCCTCTCGCGGGTGGGCGTCGCCTCGCGGTGGGCCTTCTCCAGGTCCCAGACCGCGCGGGCCGAACCGGGGAGCGGGGCGTCGTCGGCCGCCGCGGCAATCGCGGACTGGCCGGCGGCGATCAGGCAAACGATCCAGGCAAGACTGCTGTTTACGCACGCTGTTGCGAGCCGCTTCATAAGCGTCTCCCTTGGAGGGGGGTGTTGCCGGATCTTAGGATATCGTGGCGCCTGGCCGCGCGGCAAGCAAGCCGCGGCGGTCAGTCGCCGCCCGCATGGGCTTGATCCGCCGCGACCCCGGCGGCAGACCGTGGCTGTAGCCGATGAAGTGGTCCGCGGCGACCGAACACAAGCGATCGGAGGGGTGCAAATGCAGCGGGCCTGGCGACCCGTTCTACGTTGGCGCCTGGCCCTTGTCGAACGCCGCACCGAAGGCGATCCGGCTCGGCTGGAAGTCGAGCTTCCTGTTCCATGCCGTCAGGGGGGCAGCCTCTCAGGGCCGGCGAAGGAGCAGCACCCATCCAGCGAGGACCACGCCCGCGGCAATTGCGCCCATGCCCAATCCGTATGTCCAGAGGCGACTCTTGGTATAAGAGCCGCTGCCTGCGGGACCGCGATCGAAATCGTCAGACATCGCAGGCGCCTGCGATACCGGCGGACCGGCCGGATCGGCCCTGCCCGGATCGCTCGCCGCCGCGGCAAGCTGCTCTCCGGAACCGGGCGGACCGGCCAACGCATCGGCCGGCGGCGCGTCGGGCGATGCGACCGGACTGGCCGATCCACCCACCGTCCCGCCGGCGGCTTCTCCCGCTGGCTGGGGCTTGCCGATGTCCGAAGCGGTCTGCGCTGCCGCGTCGACGGGTATTTCGCTGTAGCCGAACAGGCCGTAGGGGCTGCTGTTGAGCGAGGGGTCGTTCTGCGCCAATTCGTCGGCGGTGGCCTCCCAGTCCCATTTGACGAGCAGATCCACGCCCGGATTCTGTTCCTTGACCAGACAGGAGCAGGCCCCTGCCAGGAAGGCGGCGACGTCAACCAGGTTGTCAGGCGTGATCCCCTTGCCAATATAGGGTTCCATCGTTCGGCCGCGGCCGTAGCCGGCAAAGATCATCGGCTGGCCGGCATATTCCTCGAGGTCTGGTTCCACGGCCATCAGGATGCGGACGAAGAACTCCTCCGCCGGATCCTTGCGTTCGACCTTGAGCACGGCGATCTGGAGTCTATTCGGGTCGCCCGCATCCGGCGGCCCGGTTTCGCCGGGGGCGGCGCCGGGCACTTGGAGGGGGAGGCCCAGTTCGACCGGAATCTCGCCCGCACCGGCCCGTTTGCACAGCTCGGCCAGGACTTGTTCCGCTTTCTTGTTCTCGTCTTCATCGGGGCAGGTGAGCAAGATCATCACGGCCGCATGGCCCTCGGTGAGCAACTCCCCGAGCCGCTGGCGGGCTGGCGAGTCGATCAAGCTGGCCGCGGACGCCGTGTTCAACCGGCCGGCGAAGATCGGAGCCCCCCAGGGAGAGACGACGACGTGGGCGGGCAACTGGCCGCCCTGGTGGGATTTCCAGGCCTGAACGACGAACTCGGGGAGGCGATCGATCTGCTTCTGATCCGAGACATTCACCAACTCGATCTTCAGATTCGCCTGCGGCGGCAGGTTCTCGGTGAGCCCGGCAATCGTCTGGTTGACCGCCCGGTCCTCGTCGGCGACCTCGCCTTCATGGAAGTAGAAGACGAAGAACGGGGCGCTCCGCCAATTGTACATTGCGTAGCGGTACACCGGCGTGTTGCAGGCCAACGCCCATCGGGGCGCTGCCGGCCAGGCCGCGAGGATCGCAATCGCCGCGGCCAGCCCGATGATTCGGATTCGGGGCCTGGATCGCCCGCCAGCCACCCACCCCTTGTCGGATCGCGCCGGTTTGCTGAACATGCCACATCCCCGCGGAGAATTCTGAATCGATCGTGCACTCGTCCACGCGAGAGTCTGCATCGCGCAGGCTTTCATGGAACCACTCCAGTCTGTCCCGACCGGGCCGCCGAATCAAGATGGCGGGCGGCCGATCACGGTGCCGAGGGCGCCGTTTCTGGACGGCCCTCCACATGCCATGCCTCCACTTTGCCGGGCGTGCTGACCAGGAGGACCGGCTTCCCGTCCCAACGGGCTGTCGCCATTCCCGTCAATTCAGCGCCGTAGGCGAAGCTCTCGATCAACCGCCCGTCTCCGCCGACAGCGTGGATCGTCCCGTCGGCCGTGGCGATCAGCCATTGTCGCGGTCCTTCGAGAAACAGGTTGCCCGCCGCCACCGGCTCGATCTGCTGGTGGTGGACGCCCTGGGAAATCGGATGCCGCCAAAGCTCCCGGCCGGCCTTCGAGATGCCCGCCGCAATCATCTCCTTGGATGCCAGTTGGGCAAGAACGCAGATCTCGGGCTCTCCGTCGCCGTCAAGGTCGTCGGCGGCGAACCAGCCGATCGAGCAGTCTGGCAGCGCGAGTTCGGCGAGACGCTTGCCCTGCCAGTCGAGTTCGACCAGCGTCCCCCGATCGGGCTCGAGGTTCATCGCCAGGACGTTCCGCCGCCCCTCGGCGTCGCGTGGCAGGGCCGCCACGTGAATCGCGTTGACCATCGATCGTTCGGCCCAGATTCGCTTGCCCGCCAGATCCACCGCCTGGACGCCGACGACGTCGAAATACCCGAGCACGATTTCCAGCGTCCCATCGCCGTCGAGATCGGCGAGCTGCCCTCCGCCGATTCCCGGGTGGGAAGAGTCGGGATAGGCGAGGATCGTCTGGAGCGTTTCGTCAAACAGGTGGATCCGCTGCACGCCCCGGGCGGAGCCGAGAAAATAGCGGCCGCCGTCGCCGGCGACGGCCGTCTCGAGGACGGTCACCGGTTGCGAGCCTTCCAGCTTGAGCGGAAAGGTCGCGGCCACCCGCCCGTCCGCCCCCAGTTCGGCGACCGCCGCGGAGTTGTCGAGCACGAGGATTCGCGGGCTGCCTTCGGCGCGGGGCACGACGGTGATGTTGCCCGGCTGCTCCAACTGCTCGCACGACCAGAGCCGGGTCATCTTGAGATTCTCCGGTTCGCTCCGCGGGAGGATTTGGGCGCGGGGTATTTCCTGGGGAGCAACGACCGGCAGGCGGTACAGATCGTCGGCCACGCACTTCTGCCGCATCAGCTCGAACTGGCGCTTGCTGGCTGCGAATTGCTCGAAGCTGACGGCAAACACGTCCTCGCCCGCTCGCAGCTTATCGACCGTGCGGATCAAAAGCTGATCCATCTGCGCCAGGGCGCCGGGCTGAAAAATCTGCACCTTGCCCCCCTTGCCCAGCACGATCGTCAGCGGCACGGCGGGATCGCCGTAATGGAGGGCGATGCTCTGGGCCGGATCGCGATACACCGGCAGATCGGTCTGCCAGTCCTTGAGCACCGACTGGAGGGCCAAGGCCTGCACGTTGGCCGGGTCGAGACTGACCGCCATCACGACCACGTCGTCGTGTTCCTTGATCGTCTCATAGGCCTTGCTGACGGCCTGCAACACCGGCCGGCAGGGGAGGCTCGTCGTCGTCCAAAGCTGGATCACGACCACCTTCTCCTTGAGCGAGGCGATGGCGACGGAGTTGCCTTCCAGGTCGGAGAACTGGAAATCGGGGCAGGGCTGGCCGAGGACCTGCAAAATCGGCAACACCAGGGATGCGACGATCGGCACGCCCTCCGGCACTTGAAAGAGAAAGGCCTGCGGCGCGATCGAGGAGTTGAGCTGCGCATCCTCAAGTTCGAGCACCATCGAGATCTTCTCGATCCCCTCGGCGGCGGCTTCGTGCTCCAGCGGCCCGGTGGGCAGCTCGAATCGTCGCAGCGTGGAATCGGCTGCGTCGATCCAGAAGACGCCGGGGCCGATCGGTGTGCGGATCTCGACACGCTGGCAGGCCCGCCCGTCGATCGCCGCCGGTTCGAGCAGCCTCGCCTGCTGCGCGCCGGCCAGCAGCGTCTTGAGCGGATCGCCGGCCAGCAGGAGGACCAATTGAGGGGGGACCCAACTGAACGACTGGGCGGGGGACTGGATCATCGCCGTCGAAAGCAGGAAGTCGGCATAGATCGCTTCGATCGAGAGCTGCTCCGGGGCGGGCAAGCGGAGAATCTGGCCCGGCAAATCGCGGACGAAGCCGAATCGCTGGCTGCCGTCGCAGAACAGGTTCCCATTGTCGACCAGCAGGCGGATCTTGTTCGGTCGCTCAAAAGCGACTTCGCAGGGAAAGACCCTTTTCTGTTCCTGGCCTTTCTGCACTCCGGTCAATTGCAGAGTGCCCGAGTCCCGATAGCTCTGCGCGCCCTTGTAGGCCTGAACCATCTTCTGCAGCACTTCTTCGGCCGTCGCCCGCGGCGCGGCGGCGGCCGCGGGCGGCGGCAGACCTTCAGAAGCCGATCCCCCGGAATCCTGCCCCGCACCGGTGCTCGGACCGCTCGGAGGCGCATCGGAAGGGCGGCCGCATCCGCAGATCCCGAGCGAGAGAATCAGAAATCCGCAAACGAGCAGCGGCAGCGTTGCGGTCGAGCGGTCGAGCGTTCGTGTGTTCATACTTCCGTTCCAGGAGCCAAGAGGTTGTGCTGGCCAGACATTGATTATTCGCGCCGCTGCTCCTCTCGTAAACCTCGGCTGCTTGACCGAATCGGAAACCAAGGGCTAAGATGATCCATGGCAACCGCTTGCATTGCCTGGATTGCCCGTCTTGACAGGTTTTGAGGTTTTCATGGCTACACTCCGCTACGGAGCCCATTCTTCGGTGCAAATCGATTTCGATGCGTGCACGCTCCTGGCGGAGTGCGACGGCCCGCGATCGGCTCGGCCGGCACCGTTGGCCGAAGCGGTTCACGATGTTCTGGCCAAACCGGTCGGGTTGCCCGCCCTCAGCCGCTGCATTACCCCCAGCGACCAGATCACCATTGCACTGGAGGCGGGCGTGCCGGAAGCGGCCGAGGTCGCCGCGGCCGTCGTCCGCTACCTGGTCGACTCCGCGGTCGATCCCGACGGGATCACCGTGCTCCGCTCCGCTCCGCCGGCAGGGGGCGAACCCCAAAATCCGACCGCAGCGATTCCGGCCGACCTGCTGCGGAGAATCCGCCTGGTCGACCACGACCCGCGCGACCGGGCGTCGCTCGCCTACCTGGCGGCCTCGCACTCCGGTGAGCCAATCTGGCTGAATCGCGCCCTGACCGACGCCGACGTGGTGTTGCCGATCGGCTGCGCCCACGGCCGCGCGGTGCCGGGCCATTTCGGCCTGCATAGCGCAATCTACCCAACCTTCGCAGACTACCAGGCCCAGGCCCGGTTCCGGTCTCCCCAAGCACTTGGCGCCCGCGGCCGACACCGGAAAGGGTTCGTCGACGCCGTCGCGGAGATCGGCTGGCTGCTGGGGATTGCGTTTACCGTTCAGGTCATTCCCGGCGCCGGCGGGGCGTTTCACCAGGTCGTCGCCGGCTCGCCGGATCAGGTCCGCCGCCGGGTCCGCGCAGTCTACGACCAGACGTGGCGCTGGGATGTGCCGCGGCGGGCCGGAGTGGTTGTCGTCGGCATCGAAGGCGGACCGGAACAGCAGACCTGGGCCAACGTGGCCCGGGCATTGACCGCGGCGATGGATTGCGTCCGCGACGAAGGGACGGTCATCGTCTGTTGCGAAGTGGCCGAAGCGCCGGGCGAGGCCGTCGAGTCCCTCCGCGCTGCCAGGTCGCACCAGCAGGCCGTTCGCGCGATGACCAACAAGCCGCCCGACGACGCGCTGACGGCGGTCCAGTTGGCCCGGGCGATCGAGCGGGTGAATCTCTTTCTACGCAGCCGCCTGGACCCCGACATGCTCGAGGATCTGCTGATCGGCGCGATCCAGTCCGACGAGGAACTCAACCGCCTCGTGAGCCGATTCCACGACGGGATCGTGCTCGGCAATGCTCCGCAAACCAAGGTCCGCGTCGCAACGAAATGATCGCTGAAGATGTCTCCTCCATTTGAAAAACGGATCGGCGAGAATCTTGCCGAAGTCGAAGGGCGGATCGCCGAAGCGGCCCTGCGGAGCGGACGCCGGCCCGGCGACGTTCGCCTCGTCGCGGTCACCAAGTACGTCGAAATCGAGCTGATCGAGCCGCTCCTCGCCCGCGGTTGCCGCACCCTGGGCGAGAGCCGGCCGCAACACCTCTGGCCCAAGGCCGAGGCCCTCGCCGGCCGCGACGTCGCCTGGCACATGATCGGCCCGCTCCAGCGGAACAAGGTCCGCCGCACGCTGCCGCTGGTCGAGATGATCCACTCGGCCGACTCGCTTCGACTGGTGGAAACAATCGATCGGATCGCCGCGGAGTTGCAGCGCTCCGCCAGGCTGCTGCTGGAGGTCAACGCGTCGGGCGACCAGGCCAAGCACGGGCTGGCCGACGCGCAGCTTGAAGACGTCTTGTCCAGGCTGGCCGAGTATCGCCACGTCGAGGTCTGCGGACTGATGTGCATGGCCGGCCTGGACAGCGGGCCGGAGGAGACGCGGAGGGAGTTCGCCCGACTCCGCCACACCCGCGACAGGTTGCGGTCGAGCTGCCCCGGCGGGGCCGCCCTCGAGGAACTCTCGATGGGCATGAGCGGCGACTACGAGATCGCGATTGAAGAAGGGGCGACGATCGTTCGCGTCGGCAGTGCGCTGTTCGAGGGGGTCCTGAAATGATCGAGCTGGAGACGGTCGCGGGGGGCGTGATCCTGCCCGTCCGGGCGCACCCCGGCGCGCGCCGCAACGAGATCCGCGGCGAGCAGAACGGCATGCTCAAGGTCAGCGTCACCCAGCCGCCGGAGAAAGGCAAGGCCAACAAGGCGCTCGTGGCCCTCTTGGCCCGGGAACTGGCGCTGCGCAAATCGCAGGTTGCACTCCACTCGGGCGACACATCCGGCCAGAAACGCTTCCTCATCGCCGACATTCCACTCGAGGAGTTGGCCGCGCGAATCCGGCCGTTCGTGGACGAGGCATAGCAGCGACCGATCCGCGTCGCTTGCCGGGCAGGTCTGCAACCTCTCCGGGCGCGATCAAGGCCCATTGAGCGGAGTCGATGCCGTTTTCAGCCGCCCTCAGCGGCTGGCGCCGGGCGGCGCGGCTTCCGGAGGCCGCGGGCCAAACGGCCCCAAGGCGATCGACGCCTTGTTCAGATAGCTGCACGTGCACCGATCCGTGGCGTCGGGCATGAGCACCAATCCGCCGGCCGGCACGGCGTTGATCCAGCAGCCCGGCCGGATGCCGCCGTAATTCTGCGTGCCGAGTTGGCTTTGCAGGTCCAGGTAACCGACGACCGCCGAGCGGTAGACCAGCATGTTCGTGCAGCCGGAGAGAATCCCGCATCCATACGAGCGCTGCAGCGCGAAGTCGAGCCGCTTGCCGCTCGCCAGGTCCCACGCGCCCGGCTGGAGGTACACCGTCCGGCCGTTGATCACCGGTCGGCCCTGGTAGCTGGCCTCGACGTCCCAGCGGCGCGCGCCGCTGGCGGAGTCGAAGGCCGCCATCCGGCCCCCGAGTTCCGAAGCCAGCTTGAATCTCCAATCCTGGTAGCACATCAGCAGCAGATCGTGCTCCTCGCTCAGGGCCAGCGTCGTTCCGTAGACCCGGTCGTCCGAGCTCCAAAGCGTTCGCCCCTCTTCGGCATCCAGCGCGATGAGCCTGCCCGGCGGGTGGACGTCTTCCGGATCGGGCTTGCCGACGCGCTTTTCGCGATGCCTGTCGCCAGCGGCGATCGGCCGATCGATGAGGTAGACCCGCCCGTCGCCGATCGCGATCGCGTTGTGGCGGATCGAGTCCTCCGGCTGATAACGCCAGCGGACGTCACCGCTCACGGCGTCCATGGCAAACAGGAGCATCGCCTCGGTGAACTGGTTGCGCATGTCCCCCTCGCGATACCGGTAGGTCACCAGGTGCCGCGTGTCGGCCAGCGTGCCGAACAGCGTATTGCCCGACAGCGCGACAATGCCCCAGGTGCCGGGCGACCCGTCCGGCTGGTCCGGGGCGGGCAACCGGCCGACCAGCGCGCCGCTGGCCGGATCGATCCGCAGGCACTCCTTGCCGGTATGGATATAAAGCCCCGCCGGGCCCACGCAATAGTTGCTGCCCGTCCCCGAAGTCCCCAGCAGGTGTTCGCCGTCGAAGACCTGTTGAATGCCCGGCAGGGGATACTCCCAGAGCTTGCGGCCGTTGTAGGCGTTGACGCAGAGGAGGCCGTCAAGGCCCTGGATGAACAGGCGACCGTTGAAGTACAGCGGCGCCCGGCCGCGGCCGTGCCGGCTGGGGGCCGGAAATGCCAGGTCGTTGAACCACAGCACCCCCAGGCGGCCCGACAGCAGCGTGTCGGTCGAGCAGTTCGAATTGGCCGGGTCGCAATATTGGTGCGTCCAATCGCCCGCACCCGCCAGCGGCCCGCGGGTGGCGGTCTCCATCGCGCCCAATCGCCCGAAACAGGCCGCGCCGCCGAACGGGCGGAGGATCCGCTGGACCTCGCCCCGCAATGCCGGCATCGCGCCCTCGACCGAACGGCCGCAAACGACCAGGTCGCCAAGATAGTCGGGCAGCGAGCGCGGATCATCCACGGCCAGCAACGTGACACGCGTGCCATACAGCCCGGCCTTGTCAAACCGGCGGCGGGCCTCGGCGGCGCGGTCAGGATCGGCGCCCAGCGCGACGATCCGCAGATTGCTTTGCCTGGCCAGCGCATAGGCCAGCCCGCCGCTGCCGCAGTCCAGGTCGATGCAATACCCCTCGGTCACGCCCGTCCGCTGGAGGATCTCCGCCGCGCAGCGATCGTAGTATTCCGGGTTTTCGAAAACCGGCGTTTCGACCTCTGGGCGGATCCGCTTGGGCGGCGATCCGACCGGCTCGCCAAGACACAAGATCGTCCCCGCCGCCGTGGCCACGTAGAGCCGCCCGCCCGTCGCGGCCAGCCCCAGCGGTTCCTCTTCGAGTGGTAGCGGCGCGAACCGCTCTCTGGCCTCCAGGTCGATCAGGTCGATCCCGAATCCTCCGGGTCCGCGGCCGGCGGAAACGGCCTTCGCGCCGGCGACGATCAGGGCGTTGCCACCATGAGGGCATGGAACGGACCAGAGGCGCTCAAGGTCGAGGGCGGCCACCGGCGCCCCGCGGCGATCGGGCGCGGATCGCTCCTGGGGACGGGAACCATGCAGCTCGCCCGACTGCCAGTGAACGATCTGGCGCGGGGTGATCGCGGTCCATCGCGCGGCGAGCTTGGGAAACGACGCATGGCGCGCCCCCGACGCCAGGTCGAACGCGGACTGGCTGTTGAGAAACCAACGCTCGCCGGCGGTGATTTCCGACCCGCCGAGCTTGCCGTTCTGCTGGAGGTGGAAGTAGCGGAACTGGCCGCTGCGGCGGTCGAAGGCCGCGGGCACGGCGCGACCGGTCGGCACGAGCAGCAGATCGCCCGAAACCGCCAGGTATCCCTGCGCGGAGACGCCGCTGGCGGCGTTGGCGCCGGGGTGGGGCTGAGGCATCGAGATTCCACCCGACGAGTCGTTGCACCAGACAGTCCGGCCGCTCTCCGCGTCGAGCGCGTAGAGGTAGATACCTTCCGACGGCCAGATGCCGGCTCCGAAGTAGACCACCCCGTCGGCCACCACCGGTCCGCCTCGTGCGGGCCATCGGGAGATCAAGCGATCGTTGCCGATAACGCGGCTTTCGCCCGGCCCCCCGCGGATCCGCCAGAGCAGGCGGCCACGGTCGGCCGAAAGGCAATAGAGGTGGCCGTCGTCGCTGGCGACATACAGCCGGTCGCCAGCCAGAGCCGGGGCGAACCGGACCGGCCCGTCGCAGAAAAAACTCCACAGCTCTTCCCCGCTCGACGCGTCCAGCGCGTAGACTTTGCAGTCGGCCGAGCTGCCGAAAAACAAGCGGCCGCCCGAAATCACCGGGTGCGGCGCGCGGTCGAACGGCATCCGCGTGTCGCGGTCCGACCAGGCCGGTTGCGGCCGGTGGCGCGGCACATATTGCCAGTTGAGCGAGAGACGTTCGGGCAGTTCCTCCGCCGTGTAACCGCTTCGCTGGCAGTCGCCGCGGTAGGTCGGCCATTCGGCGCCAGCAGCAACAGACGCCCCGGCGGCCCAGAGTGCCGCCATACCGAGCCAGCCGTTCCATCGCATGATCTTTCTCCCAGTCGTCCGGACACCGGGGGAAAAGTCCCCCAGCAACGATTGCTCCGCGCCCCATGGTCGCCATTGAAGATTCGCGATGCAAGCCGGCGGCGGAAAATCGGCCGGCGGGCTGGGGGCCCCGCGGCCGGGCTGGTATACTGGCACCGCGGCACGGGGATCCGCGATTGTTCTCCATCCCGCCCCCGCGGCGGCGCCCCGGGCATCGAAATGGACCGGTCCCGCGACCGGCTTGACCGAAAGTGGATCAACATGACGCCCTGCTCTCCATTTCCGCGGTTTGCCTCCTTCCTAGCGCTCATCGCCAGCGCCGTGATTCTCAGTCTACCCTCCGCGGCCGGCGCGGAGGGCGAGTGGATCAGGCTGTTCGACGGAAAATCGCTCGACGGTTGGCGGGCGGCGGACCGTCCCCGTACCTGGAAAGTGGAAGACAAGTGCCTCGTCGCCCAGGCACCGCGGAGCCATCTGTTCTATGTGGGACCGGTCGCGGGACACGATTTCCGCAATTTCGAGCTGGAGGTCGAAGCCCGCACCGAACCGGCAACCGATTCCGGCGTGTTCATCCACACGCGGTACGGGGAGTCGGGCTCGCCCCAGCAGGGTTACGGAGTCCAGATCGGCAACAGCCCCGCCGCTGCCCCCAATCCTTGCGAGTCGATACGCACCGGCGGTCTCCGCGGCGTCCGCAATATCTACAAGGCGTGCGTCGCCGATGGCGAGTGGTTCCGGGTTCGCGTCCGCGTGGCCGGCAACCGCATCTCGGTCTGGGTCAACGGCCTGCCGACGGTCGACTACCTGGAGCCGGCCGAGCCGGCCCGAACGAGGCGGCACGCCGGCCGCGTGCTTTCCCACGGCACGATCGCGCTTCAGGGCCACGCCCCCGGCGGGCGCGTCGCCTACCGGTCGGTCCGCATCCGGCTGCTGCCGGCCGATGCCGATCCGATGGCGATTCCCCGCGCCTCCGACGCGGGCTACGGGGTCGAATTGAGCCCGCTCGATCGGTTCGCCGCCGCGGGGATTCCCGTCATCGACTACCATGTGCACCTCCGTGGCGGAATGACCGTGGAAAAGGCGATCGACCGCCAGGCGGTGACGGGGATCAACCTGGGCGTGCTCAAGAACATCGGCGCCGGCTGGCCGATCGAGACCGACGAGCAGCTTCGCGAGTTCATCGAGTCGGCGCGGCGGAAGCCGGTCTTCGTCGGCCTTCAGGTCAACGACCGCGACTGGCACCGGAAGCATTCCCCCGAGCTGATCGGCCAACTCGACTTCATCCTGGCCGACACGATGATCATGCCGATGCCCGATGACCAGAGCCCGCCGGTGAAACTCTGGCTCACCGACGGTTACACGATCGACGATCCCGAAGCCTGGATGGAGCGCTACATTCGGCACAACCTGCGGGTGCTGGCCGAGCCGATCACGATCCTGGCGAATCCCACCTATCTGCCCCCGCCGGTCGACAAGCTCTATGACCGGCTGTGGACCGACGAGCGGATGCGGCAGGTGATCCAGGCGGCGGTCGACAACCGCGTGGCCCTGGAGATCAACGCCCAAAGCGGTCTTCCCCACGATCGGTTCATCCGCATGGCGAAAGCGCTCGGCGCGCGGTTCACCTTCGGCGCCAATAATTCCGACGACAAGCCGATCGCCTTCACCCGCTGCTTCGAGGCCATCGATCGGTACGGATTGACGAAGGACAAGATGTACGTGCCGGACGGGAAGTGAGGGGGCGCGGCCGGCTAGCTGGCAACGTCCGCGATCACATACGGTCCCTTGGGAATCGCGGCGATCGTGGCCGCGGGGCCATACCGCGCCAGGCAATCGGCGACGGCCTGCTCCACCGAGGGCGCTGTCTCCACGAACAGCTTGCCCAGCGTCTCTTCCGGCAGGCCATCCGTGACGACGACCACGCGCGCCTTGCGAAGCACCTTGGCCAACTCCTCGAGCTGCCACTGGTCCATCACGAAGTAGTCGCTGTGGAGAATCCGGTCCATGAAGGCGTCGACCGACGGATTCTCCTTGAACAGCCGTTGAAACGGCTCGCTGCCGATCCCCTCGCTCAAGCGGGCCGCCAGGATCACGGTTCCCCCTGGCTTGACAATGTCGGCCGCGGCGACCATTCCCTTGACCGATTGATAGAACGTCGCGTCGAGCGGATAGCCCGCGGAACTGGTCACAACCACGTCGACCGGCTCCGGCACGGTGTCGACCACCAGGTCGCGGACGAAGGCCACGCCGGGGAGGAAGGCGGCCTCCATGTCGCCGGCGACGAGTTTCAGAATCCGCCGCTGGGCGTCGATCACCGTGTTGACGATGAAATCGCAGCCCGCGCGCCGGCCGATCCACGTATTCTCTTCGTGGACCGGGTTGCCATCGAGAACGCCGACCCGCGCATTGGGGTGCTCGAGGAATTTCGGCCCGTGCCAAGCGCGGACGGTCTCCAGCGCGGCCAGTCCCGGGCAGATGAGCTTGCGGCCGCCGGAAAAACCCGCCATGAAGTGGGGCTCGATCAGGCCGGTGGTGATCTTCAGGTCCGCCTCGACATAGCGGGAGTCGATCCACACCGGCACTCCCCGCGGGCTTTCGCCTAAATCAGCGTGCTGCTGGCGGTTGAGACCGTCGTGATTCTCGATCCGGTAGTTGGCGGCCGTCTCCGCGCCGACCATCTCGGCCAATTCGTCGCCCACATTGGGCCGGTGCATGCCGGTGGCGACGAGAATCAGAATCCCCGCTCGGGGAATCCCGCTCTCTTCGAGCGTGCGAAGAATCGGTGGCAGAATCACCGGGTTGGGCACCGGCCGGGTGACGTCGCTGATCACGACGCAGGCGTTCTTCCTGCCCCGCGCCAGCTCGGCGAGCGGCGCGGCGCCGGTTGGCGAGGCCAAGGCGGCCCAGACCGCGGCCGTCGGATCGGCGAGCGGCTCGGCCTCTCGATACCCCAGACACTTGACCAGATTGGCATCCGGCAGGTCTACTTCGAGCCCTGCCCGGCCATAAGACAGGGCGACGCGCATCAGTCACTTCCCCAGCAAACAGCGGCGAGTGAAAATCGTGGGACCGCCGGCGGCGGCCGTGCCGGCAACTCGGGCGGAATGGACTGCTCAACGCGACGCGCGGCCGCGCTTGCCCTGCCGGCGGGGCCACAACCCGCCTTGGCAAGCCCGCCGGAGCGCTGTCAGACGGGCAGCCAGGCCGGCTATTTCTTTTTCTTGTCGGCCTCGGCGCCCTCCGCCTCCTCGTCCTTCTTCTTCTTTTTCTTCTTCAGCGTGAGCTTGTACACCCGCACCTTGCCCAAGCCGAAAGGGCTGTCGCCTTCGCTCCAGCGATCCGAGGCCTTCAGACGGTCGATTCTCTCGGCACGGGTGAGAACGCTGCGGCTGCGGATCAGCCCCTTGCGCACCCGAAGGCTCTTGTCCATTGTCATCGTTCCAATCTCCTCACGTGCGTATTGCTCACCGCGTAATCGCCCACTGGCCGCAACGGGCGCTCCCCGTGGACGATTACCCCGCCGCGGACCCCCACGGCGACGATCCGGGCAAAGCTGGTGTTGCTCAAGCGGCCCTCGCGCGGCCGGACTATTGCGTTGGATATCGGCTCGCCCCACAGGGCATCTTTTCGCTGATCCGAGAGAATTCCCCGCCGATTGGCACGGGCGCTTCAGCCCGCCCATCGATTGTCAACCGACAAGCCAATCAGTATATGCGCCCCGCGGCGAGACTGCAAGGAGATTGGACCGCCAATTCCCTTCCGCAGTGGGGGAGCGAACCGAGAACCGCTGGCCGCCAGTCTGTAGGGTGGTCCAGAGCGGGTCAAAACGGTCGAACCTGCCCGTCCGCGTGGTTTTCCGGAGCCGATTGGGGCGCGACCCCGCCGGACGACCAGCGGCGGCCCACCGCAGGTGTCTCCGCGGACCGTGGAGCGCCCCCAAGCGCCTGGGCCCGCCCGGCGGTGTGGGGCAGCCGTTCCCAAGCTGGAGCTTGGGAACCGGGATCCGATCATTGATGGTCCGCGCCGACCGGGCCGCCGTCCGGGCGGAGCCGATGGGCCGGGCTGCCGGGCGCGAGCCGGTAGTCGCCCCCTTGCGGATCGACGAACTGCGGGTCGGCAAACACCGAGTGCGGATCCAGCCCCGTCGTCCGCTGGTAGTCGGCAAAGCCCGCCAGGCTCTTTCCGAACCACCGCGCGATCACCCCGTCGCGGCTGAACCAGAGGTTGTAGTCCACCTCCGGCAGCGTCTTCCAGCCACGATCGTAGCGGCTGCCCCACTCCGTGTGGTTGTAGAAAATGTTGTACTTCACCTCGATTCCCGAGGTGGCCGCCGTATTGCTGTAGAACATCAGCTGGCTGCCGTTCCGGTCCGGACGCTGGGCGTGCGACCAGACCACGCCCGCCTCGACGCACGTGTTGTTCACGAAGCGGATGTTCTCGGTGAGGGCCGTTTCCGGGTGGTTCCAATACTCGAACGAGTATTCGGCGTTGCGGATGAAGTTGTTGCGATAGGTGATATTGACCTGTCTGGAGTCCGGGCTGCGCCCCTGATTGGTCAGGGCGGCGTCGTAGACCTGCCAGATGCGGCAGCCTTCGACAAGGTTGTCGTGGGCCGCCCCCCAGAACTCGATCGCGTTGCCGAACCGGACCGGCCGACCGTTGACTGTGTGCTGGTGGGCGCCGCCGATGTAGCCCAGGTCGCAGTTGCGGATCACCAGGTGATGGGTGCCGCCCCCGCCAAACCCGTGAGACGCCCCATACATGACCGCCAGGCCGTCGTAAACCACGTGGTGGGCGCCCCCCTGGTTGACCACGTGCCCCGCCATCGCCAGCTCGATGCTCTCGTGGAGGGCCGCCGGGTTGGCCTCCGCGCGGAGGAACACGCGCCACGCCGAGCCGTCGTAAAAGTAGTCGTACGGATTCTCGAGCGCTTCGACCGACCATTTCTTCCATCCGCAGACCTTGCCGTGATCGAAGATGATGTTGCCCACGTCCACGCAGAGGGGATCGGCGATGTTGGCGGTCACCGCGTACAGGTCCTGCGGCCGCAGCTCGAACACCGCGCCGGCCGGCAGGATGCCGCCGAGACGGATGTGCAGGCGGCCCGACCGCGACGAGCGGCTGACGCGGAGAATCGCCCGGAATGTCTGCCACTCCGTGCCGATCGAACCGGCCGCCGTGGCGGACCCGCAGCCCGTCCAGGGCGAGCTGCCCTCCAGGATCGCGATCCGGGGCATGGGAAAGGGCTTGGAGCATCGGGCGAGGAACGTGATTTCCAGCGTCGTCCCCTCCTCGACCGCTACCGCGGGACCCCAAAGCTGCACGTGGTTCGACGCCTGGCCGCTCCCGTCGCAGGTGATCTTGACGATCCGGCCCCCTTCGGCGTCTTCTTCCGCCAAGGCGACCCTCGCGCCGGCTTCCTGATGGTGTCGCCACCGGCCGCTGCGGAGGTCCGCCAGCAGCTCGCCGCGGCGATACTCCATTGGCAGGGTCGCCCAGATGCCGTCCTCCACCTCGACCCAGTCTTCCGGCCTGCTCCGCGGCCGCGAGCCGAGCAGGAGCGGCTTGGGCCCGTCGCCATAGGAGGTGTACGTCACCGGCGCCGACGGTTCGCCGCGCGCCGGCCGAAGCGAACCGCGCCACCGCCCCCCGCGCTGGAAGCGGACCGTATCGCCCGGCTTCAGCTCGGCGGCGTTCACCCGCCCCAGGCTCCTCCACGCCGCCTCGGCTGATCGGCCATCACGGGCGTCGTCGCCGTCGGCCGAGTTGACATAGAAGACCCGGCCCACCTCGGCCAGATCTCCGTCGTTGGCGAACGCCAGGGTACAAACAACCACCGCAGTCAGCATCGTCGCACTTCCGCTTTGCAGTCTTCGGTTCTTCACCGCCAGCCCGGGTCCGCCGCTTGCCGCCAGCGGCGACCTCCCCCCTGCCGACGCCTGAATTCACGTTGCCCACATGTTGGGCGTGATTTCCGGACACAATCGGGTCGCCATCGGGCCCGCTTCCAGGCCGGAATGCAGCACCTCTCCGGTTCCGAATGCCCCCCCTGTCCCAGACATGCCCCCGGGCAGGGAAGCCGAACACCGAGTCTACCGCACCGTTGGGCACGAGGTCAACGCTGGACACTTGCCAGTAGCGCAGACCGCGATCGATCGTCACCTTCAGTTCAAAGACGAATCCGCCCATGCCCGTCAGGTCGGCAAAACCGCGATCGAGAACCACTGGAACGAGGTCGAGGTCAGTGAACGGCGCCCAGCTCAAGCCGGCTGGATACTCGTACTCGGCGTTCTCAAGCCAATCTTCGATGTCGTTGCCGTTGTCGTCATTGTTGTTGAAGGGCACGCGCTTGCCAGGGTAATCCGCCTCGTTCTCAATCTGCTCCTCCAAGTCGCTCCGCTCGATGCCGTGGCGATCTCGTGCACCCGTGTTGTCGCTGTCGCAGTCGAT
>LSQX01250469.1_pt5 | contig 50162 bp, 41 predicted proteins | sample 654561 | NCBI WGS metagenome assembly LSQX01 (sample SAMN04489861, study PRJNA283612) | anaerobic digester metagenome | isolation source: 4 biogas reactors fed with cattle manure at either 37C or 55C with and... | place: Denmark: Kongens Lyngby | collected 2014
GCTAAGGGACCCGATAAAGCCGTAGGACCCGATAAAGCCGTAGGACCCGATAAAGCCGGTAGAGCTTCTGGAAATGCGCAATTCGATAAAGCTGCTAAGCTTGCCAGTTATGCCGGAAATACAGAATCTGAAGGCAAGCTGAGATTTGTGATACAGCATCATATTGCCCGCAATGACCACTTTGATCTTCGTCTTGAATGGAATGGGGCTCTTATAAGCTGGGCAGTACCAAAGGGGCCTTCATATAATGCTCGTGACAAACGGCTTGCAATACAGGTTGAGGATCACCCATTGGAGTATAGGAGCTTCGAGGGAATCATTCCTAAGGGCGAGTACGGCGCAGGTGTAGTCATGATATGGGATGAGGGCTTTTGGGAGCCCTACGCAGATGTGAATGAGGGGCTTCGGGAAGGCTCATTGAAGTTTTCTCTGAAGGGGGTAAGACTCAGGGGGAGCTGGGCCTTAGTGCGGCTTAAGGCGAAGGCTGGAGAGAAGAAGGACAATTGGCTATTGATCAAGGAAAAGGATGAGTATGCAAAAGCTTCAGATGGAATTTCAGAATTTACAACCAGTGTAAGAACAGGACGTACCATGCAGGAGATTGAGGATGGAAGGGACGAGAAGCTTAACAAAAACCCCTTTGGCAGCACTGATTTACAGCTTGCCAAGCTTGTTAGTACCGTCCCAGAGGGTGATGATTGGCTCTACGAGATGAAATACGACGGTTATAGGATTGTGGCCTTTATTGAAGGAAGCAGTGTTCGCCTTCAATCACGCAATGACAATGATTATACAAGGCGTTTTCAAAGCATTGCCGCAGCCTTGATAGATTGGGCTAAGGGAAGGGCCATGGTTCTGGACGGCGAAATGGTTGTCGTTGATGAGTCGGGTAAAACAGATTTTCAGGCACTGCAGAGCTATCTGAAGAATCCCGGAACACAAGGTCTTACATATGTTATCTTTGATCTTCTTGCACTGGACGGCAAAGACCTAAGAGGAGACAAGCTGATTGAAAGAAAGGAAAAGCTGGAGGCGCTAATGAAGGATGCGCCTATGAATCTTGTGTATAGCCGTCATGTCAGTGATAATGGAAGGGAGAGCTTTAAAGCCGCCTGTTCGCTGGGTATGGAGGGAATTGTCGGGAAAATTGCTGATTCCGTCTATAGCGGTACAAGGAATGGAGACTGGATAAAGCTCAAGTGCGACAAGAGGCAGGAGTTCGTCGTAGGAGGATATACTCTTTCCGACAAAAAAACGAGCGGGCTAAGCTCGATTTTGCTCGGTGTCTATGAGGGCGATGAGCTTGTATATGCAGGCCGTGCCGGAAGCGGCTTTGGCAAGTTAGTTGTGAGAGGCCTCGAGCCTATTTTTAGTGCTCAAAAAAGAGCTACATCTCCCTTTAAGCTAGCACCGCAGACTCGGAAGAACGAAGAGATCATATGGCTTGAACCTAATTTGGTTGCAGAAATAAAATTTGCAGAACTGACTGAAGATGGTCTGTTAAGGCAGGCCAGCTTCAAAGGCTTACGGACTGATAAGGACCCAAGAGATATAAGGTGGGAAAAGACAGGGGAGGAGCTGGATTCCGGGGACAAAGGTGGAGCACAGGGACTGCTTTACGATGAAAAGGTACAACTCTCCGATTTGCCAATGGATGAAGAGAGGGAGCAAGACAAAAAGGAGCACCCAAATAACCCAGACAACCGAGAGAACCGTCCCCCAGGAAGCCTTCCTTCTGAGTCAGCAAAGCCTCTAAAAAAAGTGGGAAGCAATCTTGTTATAGAAGGGATTAAGATAAGCTCCCCGGACAAACTTTTATTTGATGACCCGAAGATTAGTAAAATCGACGTAATCCGCTATTACCAACAGGTATCTGAGCGCATGCTGCCCTATGTTTCTCACAGGATTTTAAGCATCGTACGTTGCCCGAAGGGAGTGTCACAGACCTGCTTCTACAAAAAGCACCCGGGGACGGGCAATAGAGGCAGCATCGGCGAAGGCGGCAGTAATAGAGGCAGCACCGGCAAAGGCGGCAGCAGCAGGGGCAGCATCGGCGAGGGCGACAGCAGTAGAGACAGCACCGGCGAGGGCGACAGCAGTAGAGGCAGCATCGGCAAAGGCGGCAGTAGCAGGGGCAGCAGCAAAGGGAACGATAAGGGGATTGTCACCTTTCCTGTTTCAGGCAAGGATGGGGAATTGGAAGATTACTTCTATATTGAAAACATAACCGGACTTATTTATGAAGCCCAGATGGGAACTGTTGAGTTTCATACCTGGGCAAGCCGGGTGGAGGAGTTGGAAAGGCCAGATATGATGGTGTTTGACCTGGACCCTGATGAAGGAATGGATCTTGGCAGGGTGCGGCAGGGGGTAAGGGATCTTAAAAATATCTTGGCAGAGCTTTCACTTGCCTCATATTTGAAAACCAGCGGTGGCAAGGGATATCATGTGGTTGTCCCTTTTCAGCCCGCGGTATCCTGGGATGTGTTCTATGATTTTGCTAAGGGCATCGCGGAGGTAATGGAGTATAAATGGCCTGAACGTTACACGAGCAATATAAGAAAGAGCAGGCGTACCGATAAGATTTTCATAGATTGGATTCGAAACGGCAGAGGTGCCACGAGCATTGCTCCCTATTCACTGAGAGCCAGAAAGGGCGCCAAGGTGTCCATGCCAATTAGCTGGGAGGAGCTTGATAGTGTTGCGCCCGACGGTATTGATATGATAGAGGCTCTTCAAAGGATTGAGAAAGAGGATCCATGGGCGGATTTCTTTCGGACAGGCCAGATGTTAAAATAAATACAAAAACGGTATTGACTTTTGCCAGAAAATATCATACTATTTATTAAAATCGATAAACTGGTGAGCAAGAATAGTAGTCATGGAGCTTTATTTACAGAGAGCTGTATACTGGTGGAACTACAGCAATAAATGTCATGATGAATGGACTTGCGAAGGCGGGAAGAAAAGCATTTTGCTGAGTAATGCCTGACGGGATCTCCACTCGTTATCAAGGGAGCATATATATTAGTATATGGAGTAAGTGGGTGCATCGCACCAAACCGGGTGGTACCGCAGAAGTTTACAAGACTTTTGTCCCAGTAGGAATACTGTGACAGAGGTCTTTTTTGTTGCGACGGATATTTCTTTTGTCGCCTAGAAGCATTAGCATATCGATTTGAATTATTAGACCTTATTAGAGTTAATCACATTTTATGTGAAAAAGAGAGGAGAATGATTATGAAAAAGAAAGTTCCGCACAAGCTTTATCTGACCGAGGAGCAAATGCCAAAGCAATGGTACAATATCAGGGCAGACATGAAGGAGAAGCCTGATCCCATGCTTAATCCGGGAACACTTAAGCCCGTTACAGTGGAGGACATATCTCCCGTTTTTTGCGAGGAACTTGCTAGGCAGGAGTTGGATGACAACACTAGATTTTTTGACATCCCGCAGGAGGTACAGGAAGTTTATCGTATGTATCGTCCTTCACCCCTGATTCGTGCTTACAATCTTGAAAAGGAGCTGGACACACCGGCTAAGATTTACTACAAATTTGAGGGGAACAATACCTCCGGTAGTCACAAGCTTAATTCTGCAGCGGCTCAGGCTTACTATGCAAAGGCACAAGGCTTGAAAGGCCTTACTACAGAAACAGGTGCCGGTCAGTGGGGTACTGCTCTTGCTCAGGCATGTGCATATTTTAATCTTCCTTTGATCGTGTATATGGTCAAGTGCTCCTATGAACAAAAGCCATTTCGTAAGTCTGTAATGCATACCTTTGATGCCGAGGTCATTGCAAGCCCAAGCAATACCACTAATGTCGGACGTAAAATACTCGAGGCTAATCCTAATACGGGCGGCAGCCTGGGATGCGCTATATCTGAGGCTGTAGAAAAGGCAGTATCAACCGAGGGTTATAGATATGTTCTTGGATCTGTTCTGAACCAGGTATTGCTGCATCAGTCTATCATTGGATTAGAGTCTAAGCAGGCTATGGAGATGCTGGATGAGTATCCGGATGTAGTCATAGGATGTGCAGGAGGCGGGTCAAACCTTGGCGGCCTGATTGCTCCCTTTGTACAAGATAAACTTCTGGGCAAGGCTTCTCCGAGGATTGTTGCTGTTGAGCCTGCTTCATGTCCTACACTAACTCGCGGTCGTTATGTTTACGATTTTTGTGATACGGGCAAGGTGACACCACTTGCAAAAATGTATACTCTGGGATGTGAATTTATTCCATCATCGGATCATGCCGGAGGATTAAGATACCATGGAATGTCTCCGATATTGTCTAAGCTATATCACGATGGCTATATGGAAGCAGTTGCCGTAGAGCAAACCAGGGTATTTGAAGCCGCTGTCCTGTTTGCTAAGAAGGAGACTATACTCCCGGCACCGGAATCTGCCCATGCAATCAGGGCTGCTATTGATGAAGCATTGAAATGCAAAGAATCCGGTGAAGAGAAAACAATTCTGTTTGGACTTACCGGAACCGGATATTTCGATATGACCGCATACAACTCCTACCTCGAAGGGACAATGAAAAGCTTTATTCCTACTGATGATCAGCTGAAAGAGGGCTTTGCCAAGCTGCCCAACATTGGATAAGGCAAAATGGAGGGAGTAAGCAGGGGAGCTTAGGAGTAAGCGGCAAGTAGATAAGCGAAGAAGCAAAGAAGCAAAGAAGCATAAAAGCATAAAGAATAGGAGCTGAGGAGCTTAAGAGAATAGGTGCTAAGAATCTTAGGAGCTAAGAAGTAACGGGGGAGAGGCGGACTGAGTAATTATCATCTGCCATCCCCCATGATTATGTCTATTTGAATTTCTCTATCATAGCCAGGGCGATCTTGAAGGCCCGCTCCCTGTGTGCCTTGCCTTAGCTTGCATCTCTTGCCTGCCACTGGGAAAGGCCCGAAGAACTTGTTCCCAATGCCTGAAATATTATTCATGGCCATAAAATAAACTGAGGCCCTCCCGGTATACAGCCTTGTCCATCCATTCATAAGCAAACCAGAGCTGCTTTTATTAAGTGTGAGAGCTGCCTTGTTCATTGCGTTATTAATGCTACCCCCGAGTTTGAACCGACCCTCTGCTTTCATAGATTATTTGTGGAAACTAACCATGAGTAATTCGAATTCTGTTATAATATACTTTGTCAAAGATATTTTTGATGACAATACCAACACTAACAGGGAGTGCGCATAAGATGAAAATCGCAGATTTTATCAAATTCTCTCTTGATCCTCAGGAGGCCATGGAAAGAGCAGCATTAAGGGCTGAGAACGGGAAGATACAGTTTCTAATGCCCATTTACCTGGAGGGCAAATGCGAAGAGCAAAAGGGTGATAAAAAAGAGCTGAGAAGTTTTGCGAAGGACTTCGTGTAAGCTTCCTGGAGAAAGAGAATACAAACCCCAATGCTCCTGCAGGAGTCTTTTATGCCTGCGAAATCAAATTGCTTGAGGAATAGTTGAGGAGTTAGATGATTGAACTTAGGAACATTAACAAGACCTTCAAAATCGCGAAGAGAAATGCCGGATTTCGTGAGGCGGCTAAGGTGTTTTTTCACAGGGAATACACCTATGTAAATGCGCTTAACGATGTTTCATTTACTATTAATGATGGAGAAATGGTGGGATACATCGGGCCGAATGGAGCAGGGAAAAGCAGCACCATAAAGATAATGAGCGGAATTCTCACGCCTGACAGTGGAGAATGTCTTATTAACGGCAGAACCCCATGGAAGGACCGAGTTAACCATGTCAGGGAAATCGGTGTTGTCTTCGGGCAACGCAGCCAACTCTGGTGGGATGTTCCTGTTGCTGATAGCTTTGAACTGCTTAAGGACATTTATAAGGTGGACAGCCAAGTCTTCAAGAAAAACCTTGATGAACTCAAAGAGCTTCTGGACCTCGCGCAGATTATTCGCACGCCTGCAAGGCAGCTGTCACTAGGCCAGCGGATGCGCTGCGAAATTGCCGCAGCTCTTTTACATAGTCCCAGGACTTTGTTCCTAGATGAGCCCACAATAGGACTTGATGCGGTTTCTAAAATTGCGGTACGCAGCTTCATAAAGAAAATCAACAGTGAGCGCAAAACGACTGTTATCTTAACTACACATGACATGCAGGACATTGAAGCGCTTACTGAAAGGATATTACTTATCGGCAAGGGGAGAATCCTCTTGGATGGTACTTTGAGCGATCTGCAAAAGTGGAGCTTTATGGGGGCTTCAGCGGAAGAGATGGTTGCGGCTGTCTATAAGGAATTTAAAATATGAGGGAGTATCTGTCATTCTTCAAAATCAGATTTTCTATAGGCCTTCAATACCGGGCTGCCGCATGGGCCGGAATGGCCACACAGTTTGCATGGGGAGGCATGACAATTTTATTGTTTAGGGCTTTCTATCAAAGCAGTCAAAATGCATTACCCATGACAATGTCCGAGCTGTCAAGCTACATATGGCTCCAACAGGCATTTCTGGCGCTTTATATGGTATGGTATTTTGACAATGACATTTTCGGTTCAATTATGAGTGGAAATATTGCTTATGAGCTATGCAGACCGATAGACATCTATGCTATGTGGTTTACTAAAAACATGGCAGTCAGAATTTCAAGGGCTGTTTTGCGTTGCCTGCCTATCCTTGTCTTTGCTGCATTTCTCCCTGCACCTTATAATATCTCCCTTCCCATATCTCCTGCTGCGGGTCTGTTGTTCATTATCTCCATGATTCTTGGCCTTTTAGTGGTGGTGGCTTTTTCTATGATAATATATGTATCAGCATTTTATACAATATCGCCCATTGGTATTCGGATACTTGCCACAAGTGTCTTAGAATTCTTCACGGGAGCCATAATACCATTGCCCTTCTTTCCGCAGAGCTTGCAGACACTAATGTATCTGTTACCCTTCGCATCCATGCAAAGTACGCCTTTTATGATATATAACGGCTATATTTCAGGGGAGAGGATAGCCTCAGCAATATCGCTTCAAATTGTATGGCTAATTATACTCCTTGCATTAGGTAAGACGTTAATGGTACGGGCTTTAAGAAAAGTGGTCGTACAGGGAGGATAACATGAAATTGTATTTGAAGTATGCTTCAGTGATCTTAAGAAGCCTGATGCAATATAAGGCATCATTTGTAATGTCGACCATCGGGCAGTTTTTGGTATCCTTCACTGCTTTTCTCGGAGTCTATTTCATGTTTTCGCGCTTCCATTCGGTGAATGGATTCTCCTATTGCGAGGTTCTTTTATGCTTTTCGGTTTTGTTGACCTCCTTTTCTCTAGCGGAATGCTTTGTCCGTGGCTTTGACACATTCTCTGTAATTATCTCAAACGGCGAATTTGATCGCATTATGGTTCGCCCGAGGAATGAAATTCTACAAGTGCTGGCATCGAGAATTGAGTTTTCGAGAATCGGACGATTGCTTCAGGCGCTGCTTATGTTCGCCTATGCTCTTCCTTCAAGCGAGGTTGTTTGGAGCTTCGATAAAATATTAACGCTGTTCTTTATGATCATAGGCGGCTTTGGCGTGTTTTCAGGATTGTTTGTTATTTATGCCAGCCTTTGTTTTTTTACAATCGAAGGGTTGGAATTTTTGAACATTTTTACCGATGGCGGCAGAGAGTTCGGTAGGTATCCATTTTCCGTTTATGGCGAAGGCGTCTTGAAATTTTTTACTTATATAGTTCCATTAGCGCTTTTTCAATATTATCCGTTTCTATATCTTACCGGAAGGACAGATAGGGTTATATACATGCTTTTGCCTCTGATTGGTTTGCTGTTTATAGTCCCCTGCCTTCTTTTCTGGCGCATCGGCGTCAGACACTACAAATCTACTGGTTCATAGCTTCTAATCATAGCTCTTGCTGTTTGCTCAATGCCTCACATATGCTTTGGCTGAGCTAATTTATTGGACTGGCCTTGAGATGTCTGTGCTGTTATGATAGCATTGATTTGAGGAAGCAATGCGGTAGCTAAGCAAATGCGTGAAGACTAAGACGAGACAAAAGCTAGCATAATAGACATGTCAATAAACAAGACAATTGCTAAAGTAAAGTGACTAGTAAAGGGGTGTATTTCGATTGAGTCGTCTACCTTTTGAAGGCAGGCTTTTAGTTTGCGATATGGATGGGACCTTGCTGGACAGCACAAGCAAGCTGAGTATGGAGAATAAGAGGGCGCTTGATCGTTTTGTGGCTGGTGGCGGCCTATTTACCGTGGCAACCGGCAGAATGGAGAAGTCTGTTAAGCGATATGTGAAGGATTTGCCAATAAATGTGCCAGCTATAGTTTATAATGGCGCAGCAATATATGATTTCCAGGCGGGTAGGCTACTGTGGGAAGACACTCTTGAGGCGGATTTGGTTGAGCCCATTGTAAATATTGCCATTGAGAGATTTCAGGGCATAGCTGTTGAGGTCTATCATGATGCAAGGATGTATTTGGTTGGAGGAAATGAATATACTCACAATCATGTTGTGAGAGAACAGTTTGAACCTATCATTAGCTCCTTGGATGCTGTACCGAAGCCTTGGGTTAAGGTAATATTGGTAGGGGATCCGGCAAAGCTGGTTCAGATAGATGAATTTCTGAAGGGGTTTGATGAGCCCTTTGCTCATGTTTTCTCCGAGCCTCAGTTCCTGGAGATATTGAACCAGAACGTTTCAAAGGGCAGTGCCCTAAAGGTGTTAAGACAGATGCCCGGATTTGATAAGGCCTGTGTAATCGCGATGGGTGACAATCTTAATGATGTGGAGTTGCTAAAGGAGGCAGACATAGGCATTGCGGTGGAAAATGCTCATCATGAGCTTAAGGATATCGCAGACCTTAATTGCACCAATAATGACAACAATGCCGTGTCTGAGGTTATTGGCTGGATGGAAGACGGTAAGATAACATGCAGATGAATGATGATTTTAAGTTGTGAAAGTAGAAGGATGTTCTTGGAAGCAGGGGGACTATTTTCTACTTTCAGCTAAATTGTTAAAGAGAGCTGTCCCTGCTTCAGAAAGGTTGTGGGTAATGGGTATTATTAAAGGAGCATTTATCTTTCCGCACCCGCCGGTAATGATACCTGAGGTTGGCAGGGGAGCAGAGCGGGGAGCAGATGCTACACTTGCCTCACTTAGAAAAGCGGCGGAGGAAATAGGAAGGCTTAAACCCTCGACGATAATTCTAACATCACCACATGGCCCGGTTTTTCAAGATTTCATCCACATAAACACGAAGCGTATTCTACGGGGAGACATGATTAAATTCCGGGCTCCCGGGGTTAGTCTTGAGTTTGAAAACAATTTGTACCTGACAAATAAAATCATAAATATTGCCAATTCAGAGGGGATTGCGTGTGGAGGGCTCGATAAGTCACTGGCGATAAGATATAGAATATCTGAAGAGCTGGATCATGGAGCTATAGTGCCACTATATTTTATTGAGAAGGAATACAATGATTTTAAGCTAGTCCACATATCAGTCGCCGGCTTACCTCTAAAGGAGCTTTACCGGTTCGGTAGCTGTATTGGTGAGGCTGTCAAGCAATCCAATGAACGGGTCGTTTTCCTGGCAAGCGGAGACCTTTCCCACAAGCTGACAGAGGATGGTCCCTATGGTTATAACATGGACGGCCCGGAATATGACCGACAGCTGCTCGAATACCTAAAAATCCCTGACCCTCAAGGGCTGCTGGAGTTTGAAGAAAGCTTTTTGGAAAGTGCCGCCGAGTGTGGTTTGCGCTCCTTTGTCATGATGTTTGGAGCCCTTGACGGCCATCTGGTAAAATCGGATGTCTATTCTTATGAAGGCCCATTCGGAGTAGGCTACGCGATAGCTGAGTTCAGGGTGGGACCGAGGCTGGAGGGCGGGAGCCTGATGGATAAACTGCGCAGGACCGAGCTGGAAGAATTAAATGATATCAGATGCTCTGAGGATCCGCGGGTAGCTCTGGCTAGAAAAGCATTGGAGATGTATGTGACAGATGGTACTGTCATCAAGATTCCCGATGTCTTGCCTGAGGAAATGGACAAAAGGAGGGCGGGGGTATTTGTTTCAATTAAGAAATCCGGACAGCTCAGAGGATGCATCGGAACAATTGCACCTGTTAGAAGAAATATTGCCGAGGAAATCATTCATAATGCAATTAGTGCAGGCACGCAGGATCCCAGGTTTAATCCAGTAGATCAGTCTGAGCTTGATTCCCTTGTGTATTCTGTTGATGTGCTTGGCGAGGCGGAAGCTATCGGCTCGCTCGAGGAGCTTGATGTCATAAGATATGGTGTGATTGTGAGGTCAGGGCGGCGTACCGGCTTGCTGTTACCCAATCTAGAAGGTGTTGATACTCCTGAAATGCAGGTTTCTATAGCATTGCAGAAGGCCGGAATTCAGCCCTCGGAGAAGTATTCAATGGAGAGGTTTGAGGTAATAAGGTATAGTTAGACTATGAAAAAGGCAATCTTTTACGAAAAAATTGATAATGGCTCTGTGCAATGCCTCCTTTGCCCCCATGGCTGCAAGCTTGCTCCTGATTCAACGGGGAGATGCCGTGCCAGAAAAAATCTTGCCGGCGATTTGTACTCTTTGAATTATGAGCGCCTTGCCTCAGTCGCGCTGGATCCGATAGAAAAAAAGCCATTGCGTCACTTCCACCCCGGCAAGAGGATACTCTCCGTTGGCACCTTTGGCTGCAATTTCAAGTGCAGCTATTGCCAAAACTGGAGTATATCGCAAGGAGATATTACTACTCAGGTGGTGAAGTCTTCGGAGCTGGCCGACCTGGCAATGAAGTATGTGGAAAGAGGAAGTATTGGTGTTGCCTATACATACAACGAGCCGTCAATATGGTATGAGTATGTTCTTGAGTCAGCCGAGCTTGTTAGAGAAAGGGGACTGGTGAATGTACTGGTCACGAATGGCTTCATAAACCCTGAACCCCTCACGAGGCTGCTTCCATATGTGGATGCTATGAACATTGATGTAAAGGCCTTTAATGAGAAATTTTATAGTAAATACTGCAAGGGTTCCCTCGATATAGTGAAGAAAACGGTCGAGCAAGCTGTGGATAACTGCCATGTTGAGATTACTACACTTATTATTCCGGGTTTGAATGATTCAACCAGTGAAATAGGAGAGCTGGCAAAGTGGCTTTCTTCATTAAATCCCGATATTCCATTGCACCTAACAAGGTTCTATCCAAGCTACCTTATGACCGATATTCCGCCTACTCCCGATGCGCGGATTGCAGCAGTAAAAGAATGCGCAGAGTCATATTTAAGACATGTTTATTAATTTTTTATTAAAATTGTAAAAAACCATTACAAATGGAATTAAAAAAGGTATAATTTTAATGAATACAGTATCGTTTTGTTTTTTTTACGATATGCTTAACTGAGCTGCGGGGGTGTGAATTTCTTTGGATCTTTTCGAAAATATTAATCTGCGAGACTTGTTTAACAATTTTGCAGGTTATATGGGCATGAACGATCTAGTGTACATGATTAAAGCCTTTATTGACATTAGTATTGTCGCATGGGTTGTATATAAGATCATTATTCTTGTCCGCGAAACCCGCGCCTGGCAGTTGATTAAAGGGATACTTCTCCTCTTGCTGGCTACTGAGTTAACCAATGTTATCGGCTTAAAAACAATTAACTATCTACTTAAAAACGTGATGCAGTTTTTAGCAATAGGGGGCATTGTGCTGTTTCAGCCAGAGCTGAGGAGGGCTCTGGAGAAAATTGGACGGAATCGATTCAAGGATTTACTCAATTTCGAGGAGGCCGACAGAGCCAGAATTAAAACAACTGCAGTTATCGAGGAGATTGTAAAGGCATGCACCGACCTGTCTTCAAAATATATTGGCGCTCTGATTGTCATAGAAAGGGAGACAAAGATAGGCGAAATAATTAATACCGGTACTCAGGTGGATTCACATGTTTCCAGCGAACTGATAAAAAATATTTTTGTTCCGGATACCCCGCTGCATGATGGCGCGATTGTAATTCGCAACAACAGGATAAAGGCGGCCGCCTGCTTTCTCCCTCTTACAGAGAACACCAACCTGAGTAAGGAGCTTGGAACTAGACATAGGGCGGCATTGGGTATAACAGAGGTATCCGACTCCATAGCAGTTGTTGTCTCTGAGGAGTCCGGAAAAATTTCCTTTGCCCTAAATGGTGGTCTTACCAGAAATCTTACAACGGATACTCTTAGAAAGGCTTTGAACAAAAATCTGTTGGATGGCGAGACTAATACGAAAAAGCTTAAGATATGGAGGGTAAAATCCAAGTGAAGAATTGGTTCAGGAAGGATCTAAAAACTAAGATATTATCTGTTTTAATCGCTATATTCACCTGGATCATTGTTTCGAATCTAACAAACCCAATGGTATCCAGGACCTTTAATAATATACCTGTCACTATTCTCAATGAGGATTTTCTTGATGAAAATGATTATACTCTCAAGAGCGCCATTCGCAATTATGTGGATGTGACGATTAGAGGCCGTCAGGAAACTGTTGAAAAGGTCAAAATAGGTGATTTTTTGGCCACAGTCGATTATTCACAGATTACATCTGTCAGCAGCAGAGCTTTGGAGCTGGCGGAGCTTGATTGCCTCGTAAATGGGGTTGTTATAGAATCCTATACTCCAACATCGATACCGATTCAGCTGGCCAGAAACAAGGTAGGCACCTTTGAGGTTGTTCTGGAGAATAATATTACGATGAAGCCTGGCTATGTTCTGTATAATACGAGCTTGTCCCAGGAGACCATGCAAATATTCGGGGAAGAGAGTAAAATCAACAGCGTCGATTCAATTAAGGCTGTTTTGGAGCTGAAGGATTTGGATAGGGATACCACAAAACAGGTGCCCTGCAAGGTATACGACAAAGCCGGCAGAGAAATTCCCGAGTTTAGTAAGAACCTAACAGTGAATGTAAAGGTTGAGGTTGCCAAGGAGGTTCCGATTTCCCTGGTTACAAGAGGAAGGCTTGCTGCCGATTACATTGAAACAAGCAGACTTATCAATCCGCAAAAGGTGCTCGTAAGGGGATCGACTGAGGCGATGGAGGCTGTTGATGATATTAAGACGGAACAGGTTGATATTGATACGATCGACAGCAACTACGCGGCATCTGTTGGGCTGGTAGTACCTGATGGTTTAGAGCTTGTTAATTCACCTGATGAAATTACCGTGAATATCAATATTGAAAAGCTTGTCGTTAGAAATATTGAATTTGGCAGCGATGACATTAATATTCTTAATGCCAGAAATGATGCTACATTGATATATGAGATTATCACTGACAGACTGTTACTTCAGTTCAAGGGAAGGCAGGCTGAGGTAAGTGCAATAAGGGCTGATTCTCTAAGGCCTGCGGTGGATGTTGCCGGATTGGAGGAGGGAACTCACAAGCTGCAGCTGAGTATAAATGTACCCAGCCAGGCGAAGCTTTTGCAGAAGGTTTATGCGGATGTGAAGATATCAAAGACTCCGGAGGTAGAAAACCCGCCCGATGTGATTGAAGAACCGTAGTCTTTTTATAATGACACTATATAGGGGGACGAATGAATGCCAAGGTTATTTGGAACAGATGGCGTACGAGGTATTGCAAACTCGGAGCTTACTGCGCAGCTGGCTTATAAGCTCGGTCAGGCAGGGGCTTGCGCGCTGACTGCGCAAAATAAACATACACCGAAGATATTGGTAGGAATGGATACCAGGATTTCGGGACATATGCTTGAAGCTGCACTTGTAGCGGGGATATGCTCCGTAGGTGCCGAAGCTGTATGCCTCGGTGTAGTGCCGACGCCTGCCGTTGCCTATCTCACCAGATATTATAAAGCCGATGCAGGCGTGGTTATATCAGCCTCTCACAATCCTTTTGAGTTTAATGGTATTAAATTCTTTGATGCCCAGGGATGCAAGCTGTCCGACAGCATGGAGGACAGCATAGAGGAAATGATAAATAGCGATTCCTGTAAGGATTTAATCTTAACCGGTGAAAAGCTCGGTAAAAAGACCATCGCACAAGATCCATTACGCGATTATGTTAGCTTTCTAAAAGGCACAATTGACTGCGATCTGAAAGGGATAAAAATTGCAATCGATTGCGCCGAAGGCGCGTCCTATAAGGCTGCGCCGATGGCGCTTTCTGAGCTTGGAGCGGATGTCTTTGTTATTCACAATAAACCGGATGGAATCAACATTAACAGGGATTGCGGATCGACTCACATGTCTCAACTGAAAAGCTTCGTGCTTGAATGTGGAGCAGACCTGGGCTTTGCCTTTGATGGCGATGCCGACAGGGTGCTTGCTGTTGATGAAAATGGGAACATAGTGGATGGGGACCAGATAATGGCGATTATCGGGCTTGCCTTGAAGCAGAGCAGGCAGCTTGATAAGGATACGATTGTAACCACAGTGATGAGTAATCTTGGTTTTGATATCATGGCACGTGAAAATGGCCTAAATCTCGTAAAGACCAAGGTGGGTGACAGATATGTGCTGGAGGAGATGCTGGATAAGGGCTATGTTCTCGGCGGAGAGCAGTCAGGACACGTCATTTTCATCAGGCACAACACCACGGGAGATGGGATTTTAACTGCTCTGCAGCTGTTACGTGTATTGAAGATATCGGGTAAAAAGCTATCCGAGCTAGCAAGTGTTATGCAGATTTTACCGCAGGTGCTGAAGAATGCGAAGGTAATGAATGAAAATAAGCACAAATTCATGGAGGATGAGCTTGTGGCCAAGCTCTGTGATGACCTGGAGGCGGAGTTCAGTGGGGAGGGCAGGGTGCTGATAAGGCCTTCGGGAACAGAGCCTTTGGTGCGGGTAATGATAGAGGGCAAGGACATAGAATACATAACAAAAAGGGCTGCAGAGCTGGCAGCCGTTATCGAGGAAAGGCTGGGATAACCCCAGCCTCTTTTATTATATGCTATACCTTTTCTGCTTTTCAAAATAAATGAGAATTATTATTCGACAACGGCATTCGATAATTTGTAGTACTACCACACCTATAGGAAGTATGGACATAGTTCCGACTTTATACTCAGCTATCAATTCTCCTTATTACCAGTTCCCCGGCATTCTTTAGAATGTGATTTCCAGGCACGTATCCCTTTACCGATGTTAGAGGATACACAATGCTGTTTCTCCCGATGACTGCTCCCGGATTTAACACAGAATTGCAGCCAATCTCAGCGTTGTCGCCAATCATTGCTCCAAACTTTCTTAGCCCGGTTTCTATATAGGTATCAGCTGCCTTGATCTTTACTGTGCCCCCGGTGGACTTTAGGTTGGAGCAAATCACTCCGGCTCCTGTGTGTGCCTTGTAGCCCAATATGGAGTCACCTATGTAGTTGAAATGCGGTACCTGCACCTTATTGAATAGCAGTGAATTCTTCAGTTCTGTGGAATTGCCGATTACACACTCGTTGCCAATAATAACACTATCCCTGATAAATGCACATTGCCGCAGCTCACAGTTATAGCCGATAATGGCCGGCCCTTTTATGGTAACAGTTTTTTCAATTGTCGTTCCTTTTCCAACCCAGACAAATTCATCTATCCTCTCAAAATCCTTTGGCAGGGTTTTAGAGAATCCCAGCAGAAAGTCTTTGATTTTAGGCAGCGCCTCCCAGGGATACTGCAGACCCTCAAATATCGCTCTTTCAAAGCATTCATCTAAATTGAACATATCTTTTATTGTAAAATTCATATAATTAATCACCTCTTAATAGCTGATATGACTTTGCAATGGCTTATGTGATTTCGCAGCTTAACACGATTTATCTGTTAAGGAGGCGGCAACCATTTTACCCGGTAGTGTACGGTTGTGCTCCTTGTATTCTATCATACTATAGGCCTGTTATAAACAATAATAATTTGCATTAAACAAGGCTTTTGTGATGTTACCTTAATATAGTTTAGCTTAACAATATATAGTGACATGCTTTCATATATGCGGCGGAACTTAAAGCGTGTTACATTGCAGATGACCTTTTTATCTACTATTTACTGTTACATAATCACGGATCAAGAACCTGTGTAACTGTGCCAAAGCTGTAGCCTTGCTGCCTCAAGCTTGATATTATTTCAGGCAGGGCATCAGGGGTCTGTGGTGCTGCCTGGTGCATAAGGACGATAGCGCCCGGAGTGATATTATTAACCACGCGGCTAATTATTTGATTAACCCCTGGATTCTTCCAGTCCAGAGAGTCGACGGTCCACATAATTGTGACAAATCCTAACCTTGCTACAGTGTTTAAAACCGCCTGATTGTACTCGCCAAATGGCGGCCTGAACAAATAGGGGCTTACTCCTGTAACACTCCTGATTAGAGCATTTGTCCGTATTAGCTGGTTACTAACCTCTGTCAATGGGATCTGAGTCATATGCGGGTGTGTATAGCTATGATTTCCAATTTCATGTCCTGCCGCTGCTATATTTCTTGCAAGGGTTGGATAGTTTAGCGGCCAGATGCCTGACAGAAAAAAAGTGGCTCGAATATTATTATCTCGTAATATTTGGAGCAATCTTGTTGTCTGGTTGTCTCCATAGGTTGCATCAAAGGTGAGGGCAACCATCCTTTTGGCGGGATTGCCCCTGTAGATTGCCGTCGCATTTGCAGGTATTGAGATTATGATAACTTGCCCGGGGAATAACCTCTGAGGGTCGAGTCCCGGATTTGAATTTAGGATGGATTGAGCTGTTGTGCCAAATCTCAAAGCGATGCGGTAAATCGTATCTCTCGGTAAAACTGTATACCTTATTATACCCGGCTCAACAGGCTGGAATGGGTTAACGGCGTTCTGCGGCAGGACTATTTTCAAGCCGGGGTATATCTGAGAGGGGTTAGCTATGTTGTTCAATGCCAAAATGCTTTGCATACTGACTCCGAACAGGAGTGAAATTATATAAAGTGTGTCACCAGGCTGAACCGTATATATTAAGCCTCCAGGCGGACTCGCCGGATCATCCTCATCCTGGACAGGTATCAATAATACTGCGCCGGGGGAAATTAGGTTTGGATTTGTAATGTTATTTATATTTACAATTGCCTGCACTGTACTGCCATACAGTCTTGCGATTCGCGAAAGGGTGTCTCCAGGTTGAACTGTATATATGAGCTGTGCCATAGCCATGCCCTCCTTTGCTTTACTACATTATATTTAACAGGCATAGACTATGTTACATAAGATAGGGAGAAAGACCGTAGTTGGGATAGAAGAAATGGGTGGCAAAACAGTATTAAGAGATAGAAGGATGTGTTATAATGTGCTTAATTAGGGGAGGTGTCTTATATGTCTGACTATGCGGATAATCAAAAATATGAAGAAGCCTTTTTGCTCACAGCAAGCGACATCATGGAAGCAAATATAATAGAGGCGCTCTTAAAAGCAAATGATATCCCGGTGTTGAAAAAATACAGGGGAAATGGAGCCTATCTTAAAATCATCATGGGTGGCACTGTATTTGGAGTGGATTTGTATGTTCCCAAAGCCCTCTTGGATAAAGCCGCCAGACTTGTCGAAGATAGCAGGGAAGCTTCCTTGGACGATGCTTTTCCCTATAATATAATAGAGGAAGGGCTACCAAACGATTCAGCAGAAGCAGAAGATGCTGATGCAAACAAACAACCCGAAATCGACAACACCCAGTCGACTAAGGAAAAATAGAGCGTAGTCAACAACAAGCTTTATGTCTCCTGGATAATTTGCTGTTTTTTATCCCTGGAGTGCTTTGGTTGGCTATTTTTCTTATCAGCACATGTTCAGCAGATAGCAGACAATAGATATAAGCTGGCAGGCACTTATCTATTCTTCTGCTTAGAATTGAGCCTCTTGGCTTGGTTGGCCGCTTCTTCATATGACAGTGGTTTTTCAAAATTCATACCACGACCATCGATTACCCATTCTTTGCTTTTTTGGTCTTTACCGGGACAGTGCTGATTAGTGCACTCATCATTTACTATTAAAGACCCGCATTTACAAAAATTCATTTTCTTTATCACCTCGTTGTACTACTATAATTATAGTCTATCCTTTGACAAAATGAAAGATGTATAGACTGCTTTCGCGAAAAAATCGAATAACTCAAAGACATACCCAGAGTATAATAGTGAATCAAGCTGGATTTCATTCGTCACTCTTTATTCGGCCCAGACATAACATAATATGTCAAGGTGCTTTCAGCTATTTTACACAGTAGCTGAGACGTCATAGATCAGTATAAATGAATGGAGAGTGAAATTATGTTATCCAGGGAGGAGTATATCCAATTATCTTTGGAGCTGAATCTTTTTTTTGGTAGAATTCTCAAGGAGCATTCTTTTTTTCTGGAAGCCGGTTTTACATGCAAGGATTCTCATTTGGCACAGGAGGCCGAAAGCTTCAAAAATCAATATGAACTATTTCTTGCCGAGGCTATATCATTGGCAAATGGTGTTATAAGCCCGGCTTCAATCAGGTCGGGAGAGTTTGTTACACCATACACACAAAATGCAGAAAGGATCTCACAGTTTTATACCGGTATTGCACTTAACACCAACTTGACCCAAGCAGAGTCCGCACTTGCAGCAGGCATGGGTATGATGCACTTACCTGTACTGGAACAGAGGGTATTCATGCTCAACCAAAAGGCAATCATACTAACGACAGCGTTAGTGCAGTTCAAGACGCGAATATTAAGTGACGTCATAGCCTGTAAGCTTTTTACAGTGAACTATCCCTTGCTGATTGATCATATAATGCGAGAGGCTAAATTATACATTAGAATGTTGACAAGGCTACAGAATAGAGAGAGATTGGATACCGTAAATGATTTAATGGAGCAGGAGATATTCTGGAACAGGATTATGGCAGAGCATTCTAAATTCATCAGGGGCTTGCTGGATCCTACAGAGGATGATCTTATTAATAAAGCAAACAATTTCGGAAATGAGTTTGATGAGCTTACGAGAAAAGCTATTACTGCAACTGAGCAGACTTCGCTTATTTCTGGTGTCACTAATGAAAGTATAAATGCGGTGACACAGATAAAGGACTTCAAAACCGCAGGGACTAAGGGCATGATAGACTGTAAGATAAAATCTATTATGGTGCCGCTCCTTGGCGATCACGTGCTTCGTGAGGCAAATCATTTTCTGAGAATATTGCTAAGAGCATAGAACAAGGATTAAGCGGGCTGGAAGATTTACCCCAGCCCGAGAAGCCTGGCAACTTGAGTAGTTGCAAAGGTTATAATAACTCCGGTAAGTGTTGGAATTAGGAAGGAAGCAAAGGTCCACTTCATGCTTCCCGTTTCTTTTTTTATTGTCATGAGTGTAGTTGCACAGGGAAAATGCATTAAGCTAATCAGCATCAGGTTGACGGCGGTGAGCCAGGTCCAGCCATTGGCAAGTAAAATATCCCTCAAAGCTGTTAGATTATTTATTTCAATGATACTACCATTAGCGGTATAGCTCATTAGCAATATTGGTATGACGATCTCATTTGCTGGGAAGCCAAGAATAAAGGCCATTATGATATATCCATCCAGACCGAGCAAATTTGCAAAGGGATTGAAGAAATTTGCACCATAGGCCAGCAGGCTGAGTCCATTAATATTGATGTTTGCCATAAGCCAGATGACAAGTCCTGAAGGAGCGGCAACGATTACGGCCCTCCCAAGAACGAATATTGTCCTGTCCAGCAGTGATCTTACCAGTATTTTACCGAATTGCGGCCTGCGGAAGGGCGGCAGCTCTAGTGTAAAGGATGATGGAAGCCCTTTTAATATTGTTTTGGAAAGCAGCTTTGATATAAGCAGTGTCATAAATACTCCCAAAATGACGATGCAGGTAATTGCAGCTGCCCCAATAAGCCCTTGAACAGCGCTATTCTCCAAACCCGCTGCTAGGGTTGGCGTGCCGGGTTCACTGCCGGTTGAAGTGCCGGTTGTACTGCCGGTACCAAGACCTAGCCCTGCAATCAGAATGCCTGTAATTGTTATTAGAGTAGGAAATCTGCCGTTACAGGGGACAAAATTGTTAGTAACGATTGCTATCAGTCTTTCTCTTGGGGAGTCTATTATTCTGCAGCCAATTACTCCTGCCGCATTACAGCCGAAACCCATGCACATGGTAAGAGCCTGCTTCCCATGGGCGCATGCCTTTTTGAAGAAATTATCCAGATTGAATGCGACTCTGGGCAAATACCCTAAATCCTCTAAGAAGGTAAAGAGCGGGAAGAAGATGGCCATCGGAGGCAGCATTACAGAAACAACCCAAGCCAGGGTCCTATACACGCCTAGAATTAAGGCGCCATGGAGCCAATCAGGCAAGCTTTGGCTAATGAAAAAGTCTGTCAGTCTATCCTGGATGCCAAAAAGAAAATTCATGATAACCGCTGATGGTGTATTTGCTCCATGAAGCGTAATCCAGAAGATTAGAGACAAAAGAAGAATCATTATGGGGATTCCAAAGCTTCTTGAGGTCAATATGTTGTCAATTCTTCTGCTTCCTTTATTGTATTTTTTATTGTCTATATATACTACATGGGTGCATATTTCATTGGCAAGCTTTACGATGCAGGAGACAATCCTGTCACGCAGCTTGTTATCATCTGGAAAATCGAGAACCGTCCCCCCGATTAACGCACCAGCTCCATGGATTTCTGAGCCCTGACCGGGTGAGAGAACCGTCCCCTCGATCTGGAGAAACGTCCCCAAATAATTGTTGATGGAGTCGAGAATGGTTTTGTCCCTATCAAGCAGCTTTAGGCTGACCCATCTGGCATCCAGCTTAGGGAATACTAAGGGCTTTATTTTCTCTTCTATTGCCTTAAGCGTTTCCTCTATATCAGGGTCATAGCGTATTTTCAAAGGATTTACAGCTGTCTCATTTAGCGATACCCTATTAACAGCATCCTTCAACTCGTCTAGGCCGCTTCCTTTTCGAGCATTGGTTCCGATTACGGGCACGCCCAGCATTTGGGACAGCTTTTCTAAATCTAGACGAATACTCTTTCGACTCGCTTCATCCATCAGGTTGACACAGACGACGACCTTATATGTCATCTCGAGAATCTGTAGAACAAGATTGAGATTCCTTTCCAGACAGGTTGCGTCAGCGACAACAATTGTTACATGGGGATCTCCAAAGCAAATAAAATTTCTGGCTGCTTCTTCTTCGGCAGAATTGGACAGCAAGGAATATGTTCCCGGCAGGTCAACTAGTATAAAGCTCCTGTCCTTGTACTTGTAATGCCCCTGTGCCGTGGTAACAGTTTTTCCTGTCCAGTTGCCAGTATGTTGATTCAAACCGGTAAGAGCGTTAAAAACTGTACTTTTACCTGTGTTTGGGTTGCCTGCAAGAGCTACAACAGCTTCGCCTGAACAGTTAAGCCGGACATCCTGCATTTGCTTCAGTGAGGCAGACCCAGTGGATTGAGCAGTTAATCCCATAAGAAGCTCCTCCAAAAGATACTAAAGTAATTCCACCAGGATTTGAGAGGCTTCCTCACTGCGCAGTGCAATAACTGCTCCTCGAATTTCATATGCAGTGGGATCACCCGACGGACTCTTGCGTAAAGCTTCGACAACAGTATCTATTACAAGGCCGAGATCCAGCATTCTTCTCCTTGTGTTCCCGGCCGCAGTAAGCGCCTTAACCGTTACGCTTTTACCGCATGGAATCAAATGTAAGGGGGTGAGATTTTGCTTCACATGAAGCACCTCCAATGGTACTTGTGTACTAAAAGTTAGCCACGTGAAAAAGTTTTATCTATGGTTAATATATGAATAATATATGAATTATGTTACTCATATACTGTTACAGAGCATCAGAGTAGGTGAAAGGGGCTGGTATCTTGAATAGCAAAGAGTTTTACACGGTTCGCGGCTATGAGATTCTTGACAAAAAGAACGAACTTCTCTCCCATAGCATGGAAGACTATATGGAGATGATTTATCGCTGTGCAATAGAAGAAGGGTATATTCGCATCAATATGTTGGCCGAATTGCTTAATATAAAAGCGCCCTCTGCAACAAAGATGGTGCAGAAGCTCGGACAGCTTGGGCTGGTGCAATATGAAAAGTATGGCATCGTGAAACTAACTGCGGAGGGTGAAAAAATTGGAAGGGCTCTTTTGGCTCGGCATCATATCATAGAGGAATTCCTGCAAAACCTCGACGTTGAGGAAAACCTGCTTATGAATGTCGAGATGATTGAGCATAATGTCAATGCAAACGCACTTCGCAAAATAGAGCTGTTGAACTTGTTCTTTGCCGAGCACCCGGATATTTTGGTAAAGCTGCAGGAGTATAGAGCAAAATTTGTATAGAGTAAGCTAATTGTAATGTCTCATGATAAAGGAAAAAAATAGTATTGACCTTAATTTTCTATTGATGTACAATTCAGATGATTTGCAATATATGACTAATTGGTCTGCGTATACCCAAATATTCATGGGGATACGCATATTTTTGTGGGAGTGTAAATAAATGAAGATAATAATCATCGGTGATGGTAAGGTAGGATATAGCCTGGCTGAGAGCCTTTCTAAGGAAAACAATGATGTTACTATCATTGACAAAGACCCTGAGGCGCTGAAAAAGGCCAGTGAGTTTTTAGATGTTATGTGCATCAGAGGAAACGGCGTCAGCACAAGCATACTTATGGAAGCGGGGGTAAGTGAGGCAGACCTGCTTATAGCGGCGACTACAAGCGATGAGATGAATATGGTTTGCTGCCTTACTGGTAAAAAGCTGGGTGCAGACCATACTATTGCCCGGATAAGAGACCCTGAATATGCCAGTGAGCTGTCTATACTCAAGAGAGATCTTGGCCTCGACATGGTTATTAATCCTGAGCAGGCCTGCGCAAATGAAATTGCCCGTGTGCTTAGCTACCCCTCGGCTGTGAATGTTGAGTCCTTCTCAAAGGGACGCGTTGAATTGGTGGAAATCAAGGTGACAGCAAAGATGTCTATCGCGGGAATGAAGCTGCAGGATATTGCAGGCAAAGTGTCCTCCTCTGTACTCATTGGTGCTGTTCAGAGAGCGGATGAGGTTATTATTCCAAAAGGCAATTTTCAGATTATGGCGGATGATCAGATTTATGTTATTGGTAAGCCCTCAAACATCTTTGATTTTTGTGTTCGTATCGGCATATATGCCCAAAAGGTCAGGAATGTGATGATAATAGGCGGCGGAAGAATTGCCTATTACCTGGCAGGCTATCTTGAAGAGATAGGTATGAAGAGCAAGATTATTGAGATTGACAGGGACAGATGCCTGGAATTATCGGAGCTGCTGCCAAGCACACTAATCATTAATGGCGACGGCTCGGATGAAACTGTTCTTTATTCAGAAAACCTAAACGATATGGATGCCTTTGTATCTCTTACGGGTCGTGATGAAGAAAACCTCATGGCAGCATTATTCGCAAAGCAGAACGGCGTCCATAAGGTCGTGGCGAAGATTAACAGGGTCAATTATACCTCCGTAATAAAAACCCTTGGAATTGACAGCGTACTAAGCCCGAAGCAGATAACGGCTAATGGCATCGTAAGATTCGTCAGGGGATTGAAAAATGCTTTGGAGAATCCTGTAGAGACGCTCTATAAGATAGTTGATGGCAGAGCGGAAGCTGTTGAATTCATAGCCAACCAGTCTACCAAGTTCCTAAATGTACCACTAAAGGACCTTAGGCTTGTGCAGGGCGTTTTGGTAGCCGCAATCGTAAGAAAGAATGAGATTATTATCCCTCATGGAAAGGACGTAATAAAGCAGGGCGACAGTGTCATTTTGATTGTAAAGGACAAACAATTCTCAGATTTCAATGATATCATTGCCCCGGGAGGAAATGACTAATGAACTTTAGAATGATTTTGCGAACTCTTGGAATTGTTCTGTGCGGCGAAGCAGCTCTGATGATACCATCGTTGATTGTTTCTTTGATTTACGGCCAGGAGGATACACGGGCTTTCCTGATATCTATATCGATTTTGCTTGTTGTTAGCTTTATACTCTATAGAGTCAAGCCTGTCACAACTGAAATATACGCGAGGGATGGATTTGCAATCGTATCCCTGTCGTGGTTTTTAGTAGCTTTTTTTGGGGCATTGCCCTTTGTGCTTAGCGGCGCAATTCCATCCTTCATAGATGCATATTTTGAGACTGTATCGGGCTTCACGACCACTGGAGCTACTATACTAAAGGAAGTAGAAAGCCTTCCGAGGGGTATATTGTTTTGGAGAAGCTTTACCCATTGGGTCGGTGGGATGGGTGTGCTTGTGTTGATGCTGGCTGTACTACCCTCTGTAAAAGCCACCTCAATACACATCATGCAGGCTGAGAGCCCGGGCCCGAGCCCCGGCAAGCTTGTACCAAAGATAAGAGAGACCGGGAAAATACTCTATCTCATTTATTTCGCTATGACGGCTATTCTCATAGCATGTCTTCTATTAGCTGGAATGCCCCTGTATGACTCCCTGGTTCATGCGTTTGGAACGGCTGGTACTGGAGGGTTTTCCATGAGGAACACCAGCATAGGCGCATATAATAATGTGGCTATTGAGGTCATCATCACTATATTTATGTTTATATTTGGCGTGAACTTCTCTCTCTACTATCAATCCCTTAAGGGAAACATCAGAACCTTCCTGAGGGACGGAGAATTTCGCCTATATTTGGGCATTGTGCTGGCCAGTATTTTGTTAATCACACTCGATCTTAATGCAAATGTATTCAATACCATTGGAGAATCCCTGAGGCATGCGTCATTTCAGGTGAGCACCATTATTTCAACGACCGGGTATTCCACGACCGATTTTAACCTGTGGCCTTCATTCAGTAAAGCCATACTGGTTCTGCTCATGTTTATAGGTGCTTCTGCAGGTTCGACCGCCGGCGGTATTAAGTGCATCAGGATTGTGCTGCTGTTTAAGGTCATCCGCCGTGAGATACTCAAAATCGTACATCCCAGATCTGTTCATGTGGTTAAAGTCAATGGCAAGGCGGTTGATGAAGAGATGCTGTCAGGAGTAACGGTATTCTTCTTTGCCTTTATAATGATTTTTGCTTCAGCGGTTTTGCTGGTATCACTTGATGGGAAAGACATGGTTACTAACTTTACGGCAGTTGCCACCTCTATTGGGAATGTTGGTCCGGGGCTGGGAATAGTCGGCCCCATGGGCAACTTCTCCAGCTATTCGCTACTCAGCAAAATTGTGTTCTCCTTCTGCATGATTACAGGAAGGCTGGAGATTTTTCCGGTGCTTTTACTCTTTGCCCCGTCCTTCTGGAAACGCGTCAACATTTGATTGGGGGCATTTTGCGATGTAGCATGCTTTGAGTTCCGCCACACTATATATTGTGCGGCTGAATTATATTAATGTTACATCGCGAAAGCCTTTGATAGAAATAGAAAAATTTGGGCTGAATAATATTACGTCCGCGGGACACATTAATGGCGTAAGGAACATAACGGTTGAGCCAAAGCTCATATACTTTCCGTGCCGGTGAGTATATGAGTTAGCCAAAGACTCTAAATGCAAGCTCTGGTGGCTCTGCATTGAGTCAGAGGAAGATTTTGGTCGGTGGGGGAAAGTTCTGTTATAGGTTGTTATAACAGAATGCCAACTTATCGATCAGGGTTGAGCTAAGATCTTGCAGGGTGGCGTAATGGTTATACTGAGCTGGATGGTTCGTATAGCTGTGAAGTTATTCTGCCGGGTCGAACAAACCATCATTATGGGTTATGAACTGTCCGGCATGATTGGAAGATTGTGCTTGGATGGTAAGTTATCTGTAATGGTGTAAGGTAAACTGTTATGTTCCTTATTTGTGTTTAACTACATTTATGCCCCATGAAGAATAGGAGAAAATTATCAAAGTATCACGCCATAAACAACAACGCCTGCTACTCCTGCAATAAGCATTGCATAGATAGGATTTAGCTTAAATCTTCTGATCAAAAAGAGAGTCGCTGCAAAGATAATAGCTGCAATCCAGTTGAAATCGGAGAGCTGAACAGGAAATGCATTCTTGTTAAAGAGTGCCGTCAATAGTATAGACAGGCCAGCTGAGGCAATTAATGCTACTACCGCCGGCCTAAGTCCCTTAATGATTCCCTGAACCATGTCAAGTCCTTTAAACCTATAATAGAGTGTGGCAAGAATCAGCACAATTATGCAGGAAGGGGTGATACATCCCAATGTTGCAATAATTGCGCCTGGGACTCCCGCAATCTTAGTACCTACAAAGGTAGATGCGTTAATTGCGATTGGGCCGGGCGTCATCTGTGATATAGTAAGCACATCCATGAATTCTGTTGGTGTCAGCCAGGAATTAAGTTCAATAACCTGCTCCTGGATTAGCGGTAAAGCTGCATATCCTCCGCCAAAGCTCAATAAGCCGACCCAGAAAAAGCTTAAGAATAATTGCAGGTATATCATTTCCTAATCTCCTTCTTTCGCTCTTGTAAATCATCACTTGCTATGTTTTCTGTTGCTTTTTGCTTAGAAAGCCGCTTGGTGCGAAATGTCGTATAGGCACCCAGCGCGCCGCAAATCAAAAGTATTATGACGATGTTGATATCGAAGAAGGTCGCTGTAATAAAGGCCAGCACCATAACCGCGATGGGCAGTATCCGCTTGTTTTTAATGACCTTGGATGCCATGCTAATAATCACATCAACAATAACCGCGGCGACACCGGCCTGCATACCCCAAAGTAGCGCCTTAACGATTGGATTGTCACGAAATGCGATGTAAAAATAGGATATTACTGTAATAGTAATCAAGGGGGGCAATACTGTTCCAAACACGCTCAGCAATGCGCCTGGAATACCAGCCATACGATAGCCGACGAGTATTGAGGTATTTACGGCAATGGGTCCCGGGGCTGATTGGCCTATTGCTACCAAATCCAACATTTCATCCTCGTCTATCCACTTTAATTCCTCCACAAAGCGCTTCTGCATTAGCGGTACGATAACATATCCGCCGCCAAATGTAAAAGCGCTTAATGTAAAGGTTGACGAAAACAGCTTCCAAAAGAAGTGCTTATCTTTTCTCACAGGGGTTTTATTCATTACTCCTCGACCTTAATTACCGCAACAGGGCATTCTTCCTCTGCCTCTTGGGCACAGTCTTCGGCTTCCTCCGGGATCTCATCCACGTAGACCTCGGCAAGTCCGTCATCAGCCATTCTGAAAACCTCAGGGCAGGTCGTAGCACAAAGCTCGCATGCTATGCATCCATCTCTATCAATCGTAACTATCATTTTCATATCTCCTTCACAATATTATTCACGAATATTATAACCTCATTTATGAGGTTTATTATATCATGAATCTTAGCAGATTCACGATATAATTGCGCATCGCCGTTTGCCACGGTTACACAGGGGCAAAATCTGGGCGGCGCATAGATTCCGCCGGAGGCATATAATAACCTCATTAATGAGGTTATTATATCATGAATCTGTTTATTCATGATATAATAAATCAAATGCAAACAGAAAAATACTCGGAGATTGAGTGCTTATGAAGAAAAGTCTAAAGATTTTACTTGTTATGTTATCTTTGATAGTGGTTATATTGCTCATATGGGGCAATCAAATCTTTGATGGATTGAAGTCCATAATGACAGGTATATCCCAGACTGGGAATATGGAAAATATAATCAGCAAAGCTTTAGGACAGTCAGGTGACGAGTCTTCTCATAAAGTTGATAGTAACCCCGGGCAAGCCGGCAATAGAGACGAAACAGGTAATCTGGGCGAAGCTGAAGCAGGTCGGCAGCTTGGAACAAATGATAGTGGAAAAAACTCTGGCATCAGCACAGAAGCTGACGTAGGGAAATACATCAATGAAGAGGGCGGGACTGTCCGGGAGAGGATATTAGTACCTGAGGGGTTTGAAAGGGTTGATACTCAACCGGACTCCTTCGGGGAATACCTGAGGAAGTTGCCGCTGAAGCCCAACGGTTTCAAGGTCACCTACTATAATGGGAACACAAAACCTCTGGATGTCCATGTTGCAGTGCTGGATATGGATGTGGGTGATCGGGATTTGCAGCAGTGCGCTGATTCCATTATTCGCTTGCGAGCCGAGTATCTCTACGGAAAAGGTCTTTACGAAAAAATTCATTTTAACTTCACAAACGGTTTTAATGCCGACTATTCTAAGTGGATGGAAGGCTATAGAATAAAGGTTAGCGCAAATAAAGCCGATTGGGTGAAGCAGGGCAGCAAGGGAAACGACTATGCCAGCTTCAGGAAATATCTTGACATGGTATTCGCCTATGCAGGCACGCTGTCTCTTTCGAAGGAAATGGAGAACATTCCCCTTGAAGAAATGCAGCCGGGAGACATATTCCTCAAAGGCGCATCCCCCGGGCATTGTGTGATCGTAATGGATATGGCTGAGAATAGAGAAACAGGTGATACTATCTTTATCGCGGCACAAGGCTATATGCCCGCACAGGAGATGCATATACTTAAAAACCCGGCTAATGAGGGTGGCAACCCATGGTATAGGCTGGATTTTGGTGATGAACTTATTACACCTGAATGGACATTCACGAATAAGCAGCTTTATCGATTCGAGGATTAGTATATATGATAGATTTGTTGATTATAGCAGATGATTTTACCGGAGCACTTGACACGGCTGTGCAGTTTGCCAGAAAGTCAATTTGCACATCTGTATTCCTCTATAAAGACTTTCAGTTTAGCGCCATAGACCCGAAGACGCAGGTGGTTGTAATCGATACGGAAAGCAGACATATTTCGGGGAAGGAAGCGGCCTCCAGGGTAAAGCAAATAGTAAATGTGGCATTAGGGGCCGGGGTAAAGGCGTTCTATAAAAAGACCGACTCCGTACTTCGGGGCAATATTGGAAGTGAGCTTGTTGGATTAATGGAAGCAAGGGGAGCTGCAGAGCTTATGTTTATACCCGCATTTCCAGATGCAGGCAGGACAACGCGAGGGGGCTGCCAGTATATAGATGGTGTTCCTATAAATGAAACAACCTTCGCCGATGATCCTGTCAACCCCGTTGTGGATTGCCGAATAGAGCAAATAATTAGTAAGCAATCAAACATCCCTGTGCTGGCTGTTAGCAGGGAAGAGCGGCTTAATATTGACAATGAGCTGATCGATGGACGCAGGATATATGTTTTCGATGTAGAAGATAATGATGATATGAAACAGATAGCAAAGCTATTATGTGAGATGGGGAAAACAGCGCTGACGGCCGGATGTGCAGGATTTGCCGGAATGTTACCGGATATGCTAGGTTTGAATAGGGGTGTAGACCAAAGGCTGAAGGAGAAGCTCGAAGGGGAAGGGTTCGAAGGTGAAAGGCTCGAAGATGATAAGTCTGAAATGGGAGAGCCTGAAGAGGCAAAGTACAGAGGGAAAATGCTGACGGTTTGCGGCAGTATGAGCGAGGTTTCCTTAAGGCAGGTCAGGTACGCCAAAGAGCATGGCTTTTGTAGCTTAGTCTTGAATTCTAATCAAAAGCTTACACAGGATTATAGCCTTACCGATGACGGCAGGAGCTTTATTGCTCAAGTAGCAGCTAAAATCGACGAGGGCAGTGATGTCATAATAGCAGCAGCAGAAAGTGCGGAGGACCGAGTTGAACATCTGGGCAATCCCGGATTAGTAACCTGCAATATTGCCGGAATAGTCAAGGGTGTCATAGAAAAAACAGACTTGGAAACGATTACCGTAATCGGGGGCGATACTGCTGTGGCAATAGTTGATGACATGGGCTTACAAGACATAAGACCGCGGTGTGAAATTTCTACGGGAGTGGTTTTGTCGGATGCCGTAGCACAGGGAAAAAGGATAAGCCTTATCACAAAATCGGGCGGATTTGGGCAAGAGGATTCTCTGCTTAAGATAAAGGAATTTGCGAAAAGCTTGAAAAATGAAATAGTAGGAGGACCAAATGGCTGATAACAGGGCAATTTTAGGAATAACTATGGGTGATCCGGCGGGAATAGGCCCGGAGATATCTGTCAGGGCTCTTAGCCACAAAGACATATACGATGCCTGCAGGCCACTCATAATAGGTGATGCAGGTGTGATGGCTAAGGCAGCTGGGATTATTGATCCTGAAATAGTGGTCAGGCCTGTAGCCAATGTAGGAGAAGCAATATTTGAACATGGTTTTATTGATGTATTGGACCTAAACAATGTTGATAAGAGCAGATTGGAATATGGCAAGTTGTCTGCAATGGCTGGAAACGCAGCCTTTGAAGCTGTAAAGAAGGCAATTGAGCTTGCTGTCGACAGGAAAATCGATGCAACAGTAACCTGCCCAATAAATAAAGAAGCGATCAATATGGCAGGACATCATTTTTCAGGGCATACCGAAATCTATGCCCAGTTAACAGATACCCGCGACTATTCGATGATGCTGGCAGACGGCAATCTTAGAGTTGTTCATGTGTCTACTCATGTAGCATTAAGGGAAGCATGCGATGCGATAAAAAAGGAAAGAGTAATGAAGGTAATAAGGCTTGCGCATGATGCCTGCAGGATGATTGGTATTAGGGAGCCAAAAGTCGGAGTAGCGGGCTTAAACCCCCATGCCGGAGAAAATGGCCTTTTTGGCAGGGAAGAGCTTGACGAGATTATGCCCGCAATTAGACAGGCGGCAGCACAGGGAATTAAGGTAGAAGGCCCTATCCCTCCGGATAGTATATTTTCCAGAGCCATAGCCGGTGCCTTTGATATTGTTGTGGCAATGTATCATGATCAGGGCCATATTCCCCTGAAGGTATCCGGGTTTTCATGGAACAAGGAAAGCGGGAGATGGGACACTGGCAATGGAGTCAATATCACGCTGGGACTGCCTATTATCAGAACCTCTGTGGATCATGGCACGGCCTTTGATAAGGCTGGACTGGGCATAGCATCCGATTCGAGCCTGCTTAGCGCAATTGATTATGCCATAAAGCTCGTAAGGAATAGATAAGTAAATACAGGGAGAATGAAGGATGGATTTGAGTAAAGCAAGGTATGAGTTAACAGCGGTTAAACCAAGCCAATATCCTGCCGGCAGTATGCCTGAGATAGCTCTGGTCGGCAGGTCAAATGTCGGTAAATCGACTATTATCAATACTCTTTTGGCAAGAAAGGGTATTGCCAGGGTTTCATCGGAGCCCGGGAAGACCAGAGGTATCAATTTCTATAATGTAGACGACACACTTTACCTCGTTGATTTGCCCGGATATGGGTACGCCAAGGTCTCGAAGAAGGAAAAGGCCTCGTGGGGGGATATGATTAATACATACCTGCATTCCCGCAGCCACTTGAAAATGATAGTAATGCTGGTTGATATCAGGCATACACCTACCGGAGATGATAAGATAATGTACAAGTGGATTGCGGAGCAGGATATTAATCATCTTGTGGTTGCAACAAAGGCTGATAAGGTTGCCAGAGGAAAGGTTCATGGCAGGCTTCAGGAGATTAGAAAGGTATTGGACCTATCGGAGGCAGGCAGGCTAATTGCCTATTCCTCTGAGACTAAGCAGGGAAGAGATGATATCTGGGAGGTAATAAAAGCAAGCATAGAAGGTGACAGCGAATGATATATTCATTTGCCCCAATAATAGATGAAAGCTGCAGTGTGTTATTACTGGGGACAATGCCGGGAGCTGAGTCCCTTAGAAGGCAACAGTATTATGGCTATGAACACAACGTATTCTGGAGGATAATCTATAAGCTTTTTGACAGGGAGCCTGACGGGGATTATGTAAAGAGAATAGCCTTCCTCCTGCAGCATTCGATAGCCCTGTGGGATGTGTTGAAGGCATGCGAGAGAGAGGGCAGCAGCGACAGCAAAATAAAAAAGCCTGTCCCAAATGATTTCGCAGGCCTATATTTGCACTATCCCAACATAAAAAGTGTATGCTTCAATGGAGGAGGGGCAGAAAAACTGTATAGTCGTTTTGTCGAGAAGCGGGGGGTAGTCGCTTCCGGCAAAGGCTTCTACAAATTTCCATCAACTAGTCCCGCCTATACTATTGCTTTTGAGAAAAAGCTGGAGCAATGGCAATCACTTCTGCCCCTGTTAACAGTTTTCTAAATTCCACAGACCACGTTATTGATCCATTTGCGGCTCTTGTAACGCCTAAAGCTAAAGATGGCTTTGAATACCTCCTGAAGGCTTATCATGAGGAAAACCCAGACAATATCCAACTGCAGTATTATTCCGCCAAGCCATGCCAGGGGAAGGCCGATGAACCACACAGCAATCAAATCCAGAACAATTGTATATCGTATATCTCCGCCGCTTCGCATTATGCCAACGATAGACACACTGGCAAATGATGTAGCCGGCATCATTATTGCTGATGCCAGCAAGAGCCTGTAAGCATTGTCCAAGACGAGGGGAGAGACCTTGTAGGGCGATAGAACCAGGGGCCTTACCAGAACAAGAAGAAGACCTAGGATGCCAGACAAAACTAGCGTTATTTTCAGGAATCTTCCGGCATATTTATAAGCTGTTTTATCATCGCCCGCGCCTATTTTGTTTCCGACCATAATCAGGCAGGCGTTAGATACCCCGCCGAATAGAACATAGGCCAGATTTTTTATTGTCGAAATGATATTCATTGAAGCAACAGCCTCGGTGCCAATTTGCGCATATACTATCATGTATATAGACGTACCCACCGCCCAGATGACATCCTTTGTAATCAGCTCACCGGAGGTACTAAAGAACCGTTTGACCAGATCTGCCGGGATATTGAGTAAATCACGCAGCTTTACTGATATGACCCGGTCGCCGGAGTATATTGCGGCAAGCAATATTGTGATTTCAGTCAGCCTTGCTAGTACTGTCGCTATTGCGGAGCCTGATACGCCCATTGCGGGGAATCCGAGCTTGCCAAAAATGAGTATGTAATTTAAGGCTGTATTAACCAAGAGGCTGATGATATTTGTAATTAGTGGAAGCCTTACGTTGCCGGTGCTTCGTAGTGCTGAGGAGAAGCATACCGAGGGGGCCATCAGCAAAAAGCTGAAGCTTATGGGCTTGAGGTATTGACTGCCTAACACAATAACAGATGTGTCCTTTGAAAACAGGGCAAGCACGCTCCTCGGAATAAGGAATGATGGAAGAAAAAACATGAAGGCGACAGACATTGTTATGAAAAGGCTCAGGGAAACGACCTTCTTGATGGGAGCAATATTCCTGCTTCCCCAAAGCTGGGAGATATAGACGGAAACTCCGCCTCCAATTCCAAGTAAAATAACATTCAAAATAAAGAATACCTGATTTGCAAGCCCCACAGCCGCCACGCTGGCATCCCCCAGCTGACCGACAAGCATGTTGTTAGTTAAATTAAGTGATGAGGACAGAAAATTTTGAATAGCTACAGGAATAGCTATTGAAAAAAATATTTTATAGAATTCCCTGTCGGTAGACAGCCTATGTTCGCTGCCTGAGTTTGTTTTTTGCTGCATTTGCTTTGCCCTATCTTTCTTGATATATTAGTTCGCCCTATCTTTCTTGATATATTAGTTCATCTTAATGTTATATTGGGGTATCGATATTAGCTCGTCGTAAATTGCCGGTAACTTCTCGAATTTTGCTTTTTCTCATACTGTTATATTTTTTTAACGAACCTGTAACCAAATTGAGCCAAATTTAATGTATAATGAGTTTAAGGGATTTTGAGCGCAGATATAGTAAGCTCATATATGCTATTATATTTGCACTGTACACAGGAAAAAGGAGGGTTTGTATGAAGGGCCGAGTTAAAGTCATATCTATTGTAGTTGTGATAATGCTTGCGATTTCTATGAGCATGAATATAGTAAACGCTCTAAATCAGAACGCTGAGCCTGGATCGGCTGAGGATCCGATAGTTAGCAAGAGCTATGTAGATGCAGCAATAAGCAAATTATCGACCGAAATAAAGTCTCTAAGGGAGCAGGTCGATGCCTTGAAAGCCCAAAACGCTAAATTACAGCAAGACTTAATGGCAGTTAGCTCAGGAGCCGCAGGAGCAGGCACAGGCAGTTCAGGTAATGTAGCGGACAAACCCGCATCCTTAGGAACGGGCGTAATTAAGGTTGCGGTTGTAAATCTGCGTTCTAAGCCTACAACAAATTCGACAATACTAGGCAAGATCCTGCTCAATGACACTGTTACACTTGTGTCGAAGACAGGTAACTGGTATCAGGTTACTACTAAAAAAGGGACAAACGGATACATAAGAGAAGATTTGCTTAACGTGAAGAAATAGAGCAAACATGAGACAAGAGATTAAAGGTGAAGCCTATAGCTTCACCTTTGTTTTAATAAGCTCCAGATTCTTTTCAATCATTTTTCTTCTGATTTGAACGCAATCATAGGATTTGAGCGGATCCTCGGGAGTGTTGAGCACATAATCGAGCATTTTATCTACTGTGGTTCGTGCTACGTGCATACGAGTATCTGAAGAGGCATAATATATGAGAAGCTCTCCGCTTTCTCTGGCTACTGCGCCATTGCAGAATATCACATTTGATACGTCTCCTATTCTTTCTTCGCCTTCAGGAGCGATTAAAAAGCCGCCTGGCCTGTGGGTTACCACCTCAGGATGTTCCAAATCCGAAAGAAATGCATACACAACATAACGCAAGCCTGCCGCGGTGTTCCTTACGCCGTGGGCAAAATGTAGCCAGCCCTTTTTGGTTTTAATAGGAGCAGGTCCCTGACCATTCTTTACTTCCTTAATGGTGTGGTATTCCTTGCAATCCATAAGTATCTCTTCATCAATGCAGGCATTTTCCATAGAATCGGTGAGTCCCCATGCTATCCCGCCGCCTTTTCCGGTTTCAATGAAACCATCCTGGGGCCTGGTATATAAACCATATTTCCCATTTACGAATTCGGGATGGAGTACAACGTTTCTCTGCTGGGGGGAGCGGGTCTTGAGGTCGGGAAGGCGTTCCCAGGTTTCCAGATCCTTTGTTCTGGCTATGCCACAGGCTGCCACGGCGCTTGATGTATCGCCGGCAGGAGCTTCAGGGTCCTTGCGCTCTGTGCAGAATAGCCCATACAGCCAGCCATCTTCATGCTTGGTTACTCTCATATCGTAAACATTTACATCCGGATCATCCGTTTCAGGCATAACAATGGGATAATCCCAAAATTTAAATTGATCTATGCCATTATCACTTTGAGCCACTGCAAAGAAGGATTTACGATCGTTCCCCTCTACACGTGCGACCAGATGAATTTTACCGTTCAGTTCAATCGCTCCCGAGTTTAGAACGCAATTTACACCCTGACGTTCCATTAGCATTGGATTAGTCTTCTCGTCCAAATCATATTTCCAGAACACAGGAATATGCTCCCTGGTCAGCACGGGGTATATAAATCTTTCATAAATACCATTGCCGCCCTTTTGCGGCTCGTTCCTGCGCTCTACTATTGTTGTGTAATCATTAAAGAGCTCTGATAGTCTCCTGTCAAAATATTCGCCCATTGCATATCCTCCCTACAGATTTATCATTTGCAGTGCTTAGCATTCTATCAAAAATTATTACGGAGTGCCTTGCCGTGATTTTATATAATTTCCACTGCTGATGATCATCTATACTCCTGTGCGTCTCCTGCGGCCAGTTCAGAATTGCCCTTAATATATGCAACAAGCTCGTCAGCCTGTGCAAATGCAAGAGCTACATATGTGTCGGCAGCACCATAATATATAGCAATCCTTCCGGTTTGCGCATCGTAGAGTGTCGCACATGGAAATACAACGTTGGGGACGAAGCCTGTCGTCTCGTAAGGCATTTCTGGTGTTAAGAGATGCTCGGCAGTTCTGTAAAGAACCTTTGAAGGATTGTCCCTATCGAGAATTGCTGCCCCCATGCTGTAAACATACCCGCTGCAGGTGGTGCAAACACCGTGATAGAAAAGCAGCCAACCCTCGTCCGTTTCAATGGGAATGGGCCCTGCGCCAATTTTTGTTGACTGCCACCAGGTTGCTTCGTTCTTAGTCATAACACGCCTGTGTCTGCCCCAGTATCTCAAATCTTCACTTTCGCTGATGAAAATATCTCCAAAGGGAGTGTGACCGCTATCGCTTGGTCTGCTAAGAAGCAAGTATTTACCCTTAATTTTTCTCGGGAAAAGGACGCCGTTCCTGTTGAAAGGAGGGAAAGGATTTTCAAGCCGGACAAAGGTCTTGAAATCTCTTGTCATGCCAAGGCCCAGTGCTGCTCCGCCAAAATCTGTACACCATATTATATAATATACTCCATCAATCTCAACTATTCTCGGATCATAGGCATAATTGGGATCGAAGGGCTTTCCTTCTTCATCAATCCACCTAATACAGTTGTCATCGATTTCCCAGTGAATTGCATCCTTGCTCATTCCGAGATGAATTCTGGCTTTGCCATCAGTGTGATCTGCTCTGAAAACGCCTGCAAATCCGTCACCATACGGAACCACAGCGCTATTAAAAACACGTGCGCAGTGCTGTGTAGGATTGCGGCCGATAATCGGGTTCTGGCTGTACCTCCAGACTACCCCTTTATATCCTTCGGGCTTGCCCTGCCATGGAATGCTCTTATTCGACTTATCAATAATACCCATAAATACGACCTCCGGTGTAATATTACGGAACATATAATGTAATATTATATTATCAGATGACAAGTTGCTTGTAAAGTGATACTATATTAGTATTAGGCTTGCAAATATGCTAGCCGGAAGGTCGTAAGCGCTTAGAATAATGCGCGTTAGCGGACAGAGAAAGAAGCCTTTAAGGGCATTTTGCCTTGTGTGGAGGATTTATGGCTGATAAGGTAAGCATGAGTTCAATTGCAAAGGAACTTGGTGTTTCAAAAAATACTGTGTCATTAGCTCTCAGAGGAGTTCCGGGCATTAGTGAGAGCACGCGTAAGCTGGTGTTGGAGAAGGCAGTTGAACTGGGATATCAATACAAGCCTTCGGGCAGTCGGGAAAAGAAGGCAAGAAATCTTTGTCTGGTTGTGCCGAGGAGTGCCCAGAACTCTATAGATTTTTTTAGCTTGATTCAGATAGGCATCGAGGATGAGGCAAAGAAAAATAATATGAATACGATTCTGCATTATTACGATGAAGGTGATGGGGAATTCCAAACACCACTTTGCATAAAGGATAACATTGTGTCCGGCATTATCACCCTTGGCAGGGTATCTGAAAACACAGTGAAGGCTCTTTGCTCCTACCGGCTCCCGATTGTCCTCGTGGATAATTATTTTGATGATCTTGAGATCGACTGCGTTTTAACTGATAACCAAAGCGGAGGATATATAGCTACTGAATATTTGGTTAGTAACGGGCACAAGGATATTGGCTTTTTTGGTAGTATTGATGCGTCTATAAGCTATTATGATAGATATATGGGCTACACAAAGGCAATGATGAGAAATGGGCTTCCAGTGGATGATAGCTTAGCCGTCTTTATTGATAATGATTTAGACCTATATGAGCAGGCGGTAGGCAAGCTTAGGCTGATGCAGTCTACAGGTAGTTTTCCGACGGCTTTTGTCTGTAGAAATGATGCAGGTGCGATTTTTCTTTACAAAGTATTAAAGCAGCTTGAGCTGCTTATTCCTGAGCAGGTTTCTGTGATAGGCTTTGATGATATAAGCACCGCCGCAGACATTTTGCCTGAGCTGACTACTATGCGGGTAAATAAGGAATGGATGGGAAGAAAGGCAGTCATGAAGATTATTTCATTGTTAGGAGAGCCTAATAGAGTTGCCGAGAAGCTACTCTTGGCCGCTAAGCTTGTGGAACGAAATTCTGTTAAGACTATAGGCTAATAAAGGATAAATATTTACATAGGCTGGAAAACCCGTAGTTAATAAGGTATAATGTAATTGCGGTTTTTTTGACTTATTTTATGAGATGCGATTTTTATTCGGGGGAGAGTCTTGAGAGAGATAAGCGAAGCAAAATGCATATCGAGAGTTAAACGGAAAACGAACTACACAAAGATATTTATTATTCTGCTGTTACTTCTGATAGTTACTCAATTCGTTATTGTTGAAGGGCTGATTGTTTTTAACGGGAAGTCCGATGCGGAGGTCCGTGCGGATTATTTAATTGTCCTTGGAGCAGCAATCGAAGGAGAGACTATTACTCCGGTACTACAAGCAAGGCTTGATGCAGGCGCTACTTACCTGCAAAAATATCCAGATACGAAGGTTGTAGTGTCAGGTGGCCAGGGCAAGGGCGAGGATATCACCGAAGCTGAGGCTATGAGAAGATATCTTATCGCCATAGGTATTGACGAGAGCAGGATCTTATTTGAGCCCGATGCCACGAGCACTATGGAAAACTTCAAGCTTGGCAAAAAGCTGATTGAGCAAAGCACGGGCCAGTCATTGACTGAAGTAGTTTTCGTGAGCAACAGCTTTCATATATTTAGATCAAAAATGCTTGCCAGACGGAACGATCTGGATGCTCATGCAATTTCAAACAATCCCCCCAAGGTACATTATTCAATGTATATCAGAGAGTATTTCGCTTTCATCAAATCATTATTAGTCGACTGGTAACTTATTTACAATTTATTAAAAAAAATTCTGTGATTCCGTAATAATTTTTGGGTAATATCAAGTCGTGGGATTAATTGAGATAGCAATTCATATTATAGCTTATATTATCGATAATAGAGCTTATGCTATTTTAACCTAGTAATGAAGGAGGTAATTTTATGTATAACTACAACAACTTTAACGATTTTAACTATAGACCCAAGAGGAAAAGGAGCAAGGCATTTACCTACATAGCGATTGTTCTGGTCACAGCACTTATTAGCAGCGTGAGTGTCGGGGGTGTTTTGTATGGCAAGTTCACAAAGGCTCTTGAGGATGTAGAGATGAATACTCTGAGCAAAGCCGAAACGCTTACCCAAATGGCTATAGAGTCTGCTGCAGATGAGAATCTACAGAGTATAAGGCGAGATCTTGAAAAAGTATCAGGAACGGATTTAAGCCTTGCTAATAATTCGCTGAGTACTGCATTAATAAGAGGCTCCGATGTCACGACCATCGCCAAGAAAGCCGGCCCTTCTATTGTTGGGATTAGGATGACTGTGGCAGGTAGCAGGCGTAATATTTATGGGATTTCAAACACCAGCGTTGGGGAGGGCTCAGGAATTATTATTAGCAAAGACGGCTATGTTATGACAAATTACCATGTGGTTTCCTATGCTGATCCGAGGAGCGGACAGAGTAGGAATACTGTGCTTGAAGTATTTCTGCCGGACGGAAGAGAGGCAGAGGCGGAGTTTGTTGGTGGAGATAGCGATACAGACCTGGCTGTCATAAGAATAAGCTTGGCTAACCTGCCTGTCGCCGAATTGGGTAATTCGGCCGAGTTAGAGGTGGGTGAGCTTGCAGTTGCTATTGGGAACCCATTGGGTATGGAGTTTGCGGGATCTGTAACTGCAGGCGTGATTAGTGCTTTAAATAGAACGGTTAACATGGGCGATAAAACAATGAATCTTATACAGACGGATGCGGCAATAAATGAGGGTAACAGCGGCGGCGCACTACTAAACTCGCGCGGACAGGTCATTGGCATAAATTCAGCCAAAATTGCTGCTTCTGGTGTTGAAGGACTTGGATTTGCTATTCCAATCGATGATGCACAGCCGATTATCAATCAGCTTATCAGCCACGGGTATGTGAAGGGCAGAGCATTTATTGGTATATCAGGGATGGAAATAACAAGCGCATATTCCTTCCTTTATGACCTTCCTCAGGGCATATATATAACCAACGTAGTTTCAGGTAGTGGTGCCGAGAAGGCAGGTATAAGAAGGGGAGACGTTCTTATCAGCCTGGATGGAAAGACACTTGAAACCCTAGCGGATATGGAGGCTATCAAGAAGGCTCACAAACCAGGTGATACAGTGAAAGCAGTTATCAACAGGAGTGGGACAAAGCTGACATTGGATATGACCTTTAGTGAAGAGAAGTAATCTAACTTAGGGCCGATCTTGACTGCCCAAAATCGGCCCTAGAATCTTATCAACTTATCTTGAATTCCGTCTAAGATTATTTGCATCATCAGCTATTCCATCACCGGAAATCAGTGATATGTCTGCGCCAAGCAGCCTGAAATCCCTTACGATATCTTCATATCCGCGTTCAATGTGCTCAACGCCTGTAATTCTGGTGACGCCTTCTGCCATTAGCCCCGCAAGCACAAGCGCAGTTCCGGCACGGATGTCGCCAGCATGTACCCAGGTGCCTGTAAGTTCTCTATGACTGTTTATACGGGCGACTCCATTTTTTACAACGATATCGGCACCCATCCTATTTAGCTGATCACAGTGATTGAATCGCTTTGGGTAGATACGGTCGGAAATAGTACTTCTCCCGGCAGCCTTAAGCAACAAAACCGTAACAGGCTGCTGAAAATCGCTTTCAAACATAGGATATTTCCCGGTGCGTATCCTTGTGGCTCTTTTCCTGCCCTGGCCATGCACAGTAATGGAGCTATCAGTCTTCTCGAAGGAAAGTCCGATTTCGGAGAGCTTGGCCATGGAGGGATCAAGATGCTCAGGTATGACATCCTCAACAGTCAATGTGCCTCCGGTTATGCCTGCGGCTATCAGGTAAGCACCCGCGATCAGTCTGTCGGGTGTGGTTGAATAAGAACATCCGCCAAGAGAGGTAACTCCTTGTATTCGGATGGTATCAGTACCGGCACCGTAAATATGGGCTCCCATTTTGTTGAGCATAACTGCAGTATCAACTACCTCAGGATCCTTAGCGGCATTGTAAAGAGTTGTTTTGCCATTGGCAAGGGCTGCGGCCAGCATCAAATTGATAGTTGCTCCGCCTGTAACAACATCAAAGAATATCTCGGCTCCGTTAAGCCTGTCAGCCTCGAGGGTATAGTAGGTTTCATGCATAGTCACTCTTGCACCTAATGCCTTCAACCCTTTGATATGCTGATCTATGGGACGCGAAACAAAATTGTCTCCGCCGGGATAGCCGATAGAGACCTTGCGGTGCTTTGCCAGTAGGGCTCCGGCAAAATAGTATGCGGCTCTGAATACCGAAGATAGCTTCGGATCAATCTGCGCCGTATGTACATTTCTGGCATCGATTGTGTAGGTTCCATTTTCACAGGATGCTGATGCACCTATGCTCTCTAATATTTGAAGTACTACTTTAACATCTGATATTTGTGGAATATTGCTTATACTCACCGGCTCGTCAGCCAGGCAACAGGCAGCTAGCAATGCAAGTGAGCTGTTCTTTGACCCGGGAGCCTTTATCTTTCCGCTTAGTGGTTTGGAGCAATTTACTTCAAGCCATCTCATTTGTTTTCCCGCTTTCTTGTGATATATTAGTTGAACACCTTTATTATACCCGTAATCACTGAAAATGTTAATCTATATTTTAGTAATATTGTTATGATCAATGAAAAAGGTACTTGTAATTTCTTACACTCGTAAAAATATCAGCATAGCTTCAGCAATTTGAAGCATGCAGGTTAAGGAATCATCGCCTAAAAAGCATTGTGTAGTAGCTTGTGGTATAGTCGGCACTAGTGCCTGTGATACCATAGGAGTTGTCGTGCCCTATTACATCAGGACCAACAGCGCCGATGTCATCCATTGCGCTTAAAAGTGTTAGAATGGATGGGGGTGAATCCAGATTGTCATTGTTCATTTTGATAAGGGCCAATGTGTCGCGGGATTCAATCGCCTTCAATGTAATTTCATCCATCCTGTCTGCTGTGTCCGTATCAAGGTAGTGGGAGAAGTCGATTGAAGCGATTATCACAATTCCTTCATCGTCCTTTGCTGCCTGTGAAATACACTCACCAAGCTTCCTCGAGTCGTCCAGAGAATAGTTGCCATGAAGAAGTATTGGAACGATTTTGGTTTCCGGCAGGTAATACTTGATGTATGGTACCAGAGAGGAAATGGAATGCTCCAACTCCATCAGGACATCGTTTTGAGACGCTTTCAGCTCTTCCATAAGGCCTGTAGTAAGCCTGCTGTCTGTCTCCAAAACACCGAAGGGTGTCACCCAATCGAGGGTTGATGTGTGTAGTCCGTTATGTCCTATGCGCCTGTGGTTTGGCCCAATTACCACAAGCGTGTCAGGTGGCTCTTGAGCCAGTACAGAAAAGAACTCCGCAATTATGTTGGCCGCAAGGAGATGATGGGGGACAATGCCCCCGATAATTTCCCCGGAGGCCTGTAAGTATTCGGATTCGGCACTTGCATCAGGAGAATCATTATAAGGAGCAGCCCGGTCAGCATTTGCAGCTGCCAAAACCGAGTCGAGGAACTCCTTTTCGGAATAGTGTATGCAGCGAAGTGTCGATGTAGAGCGGTAGCTGGATTTACCGAGGTCTGCTTGCGGGGTGTCATCTGGCTTAGCCTCGGCTGGTGGCGTATTCTTAGCTGTAGTCTTGCCCGTCTGTGTCTGCGGTTCAACAGTCTTGTTGGGAGAGTCTGAGACAGGCAACTGTATACCTTCAGCCTCTGTTAGCTGTGATGGAGCCACGGCTGAGTCCGAGGGCTCCCTTGATGCTATGCCAATCTTTCCTGCGCACGAGAGGACAACTACTATCACTGTAAAAAGGCAAAGCACGGCTGCAGCCGTAATAATTATTTTTCCTGAACCGCGCTTTGCCATGCTCATCCTCCTACTTGCCAATGGTAATCTGTTCTCTTTGAGTGAAGTCGTATATATCCTTGTCTGTGTGGCGTATAGCTGCGTTATCGGCTGTATAGGCGCCTTCGGAAACAGCTCTTGCATAATAGGTGATACTGGTGTCTTTATAGTCCTCCTTGTTATAGTAAAGGCCAAAGACAACCTTTTGACCGCTAACCTCATCAGGCCACCACCAGGCGCCGTTGCCGTAGGTGTATTCAGGACGATCAAATCTTAAGCCTGCAGGCAGAATGTCGGTGATTTCATAATAGCCATCAGGAGCTGTTGCCCCGAAGCTGGGTGTAATCGTTACCTTAACCGTATCTGAGCGGCTAATTGATGAAGCCGATCCGCCATTTAGGCTGTAGGAACGTTCAATGGAAATGACATTACCCTCAGTTTTACGTATCTTACTTACCGGTGCCACATATGAAACAGTTGCCTGAACCTTGCCCTGTATATTGCTAAACTTAAGGGAGGCAAGCTTCTCCGGGGTTAAGTCCAACCTGAAGCTGCCGCCCTTTTGCAGCTCAACCTGTTTTCGTACGCCGTCAAGCTCATAGCTGAAGCTGTTGCTTAGGCTTGCCCCCTTGATATAGTTTGAAACAAAAATCATTCGCTCAAGATTGACCAAAAGCTCCGATGTTGAATTTGATTTTATATAGTTGAAAAACTTCACCTTTTCGGGCTGGTTTGTCTTCAGAGCGATTAGTGAGCACAAGGCCGTAGAGTCAATACTCTCATCCCTTGTACCGGTCTCAAGCCAGGCAAGAGTATCGGTGATTGTGCCGGAGCTTTTCACGGCTTCGGTGTAAATTTCTTTTGCACCCTCATAGTCGCCAATTTCCGCCAATGCAGTGCCAAGAACCAATCTGATATAGGGGGTAAGGTCGTCTGCTTCAAGTATTGAGCGAATATCCAACAGCACAGGCTCCTTCAATGCTGCAAGTCCCCAGAAGCAGTAAGCAGCATCCTCAGCAGTCGTTTCTTCATTTTCAAGCAGGTCTTCGAAATATTTTGCAAGAGCATTTTTGTCTATGTCATCTGCTGCAAGTGATGCCATCTTTGCAGACAGCGCAGGGTTGCTGCTATCATAGGTAAGCAGAGCGAGCCCGCCATCGTCTATTTGATGCTGCTTTATATCATATTCTTCATCGAAGTAGAGCTCCTCGTTGAAATAATTCTGCAGAAGCTTACCGGACAGGCGGCGAGCCAGCTTCTGATCCAGTCTTTGTCCCCAGGTCCAATATAGCGAGTGCAATTCATTGTAGAGCAGGGAGGAGTCCTCGCCATAGAATACTACACTGGTCAAGCCCTTAGTGTTACTTGAGATAACAGCGTCTTCGGATAGGCTTATATGGTCAGTAACAGAGGTCTCGAGCAAGCTGTCGGACACCCTAAAGCTACGCTCCACAGCATCCTTAAGTTTCCCATCGGTAGCCTCGGTCTTTATAGTGTAGTTGCCGGCCGAAAGAGAACCAAGCTGCACCTGAACGGGCGTGTTTGCAGCCCCTGATGCGCTAAAGGATTTGGATGTTCCGTCATCCTTAGTTAGGGTAACCTTGTAATCCACATTTGCACCCTTTGCCAGCTGAGTTCCATAAGACCTCAGCAATATGGACGGATTATCTCCCGTGATAAAATACTTATTGAATATGGTATCAACAAAGAAGGGTATCTTTGAGGAGATATTGATTCTGCCGCTGCCGGCATGCAAATCACTTGAAATAGCCTGGTAGGTGACTCTCCAGGAGGTAAGGTTGTCAGGCAGCTTGAAGCTGACCTCAGCCTTACCGGACTGGTCGGTCTTCACGGTCGTAAACATGGCACTGTCCTTGAAATCAGTTCTTACATAACCATCGCCGCCTTCTCCCATTTCTGCCATAGGCGAACCATTTGTAGCGCCTGCGGGCACATAGGAGAAATACTCGGTCAGTATGCCCGACGAAATCCTCGGCCCATAGATGGAGGATAACAGATCTACAGACTGCTGAGCCATGGCAAAGAAGGCCTCATCAACTACGCTGATATTAAGCTCAGCGCCTACAGGCTTGTTAGTGGAATCTTTTACCTCAAGGCTGAGCTTGACAGTATCTGCGGGCTTGTAGCTGTCCTTATCCGTCTTAACACTGATATCCAGCTTCTTAGCTGAGCTGTCATACCAGTATTCCTGTATACCTGCATCGTATATGTCACTTCCATCGAAGCATATTGCTTTGAGGTACATATTTGGTACGAGCTTTTCATCGTAGCTGAAACTATATGCAGGATCAGCCGATGTCCTATAATCAAGTACTCCATTTTGCAGACGAATGAACAAGTAACTACCTTTTTCCTTATCAAGGGGCTGCTCACCAGAGTATTTAACTTCAACAGAGGCAGATTCACCCAGCTCCATGGAGTTATCCGTATTTTTCGACGTCAGGGTGTAGGTACTACTATTGTAAGGGTATATATAGTCCCAGTTGTAGATATATGTGGTTTCCTTGATGGGGCGGTTCTGTGAGTCTGCTGTGTAAATTTCCGCATAATAGTTTTTGTCCTTCTCGGTGTTAAACTGAATTTGGTACTTGCCATTAGCAGTGTTGAAGCTATACTCGTTAATCTGATTATTGACCTCGTAATAATCGTATGTATTTTGCGTCACCTTGTTGATATAATCATAGTAATTGCCGGTTATCCTGCTTTCATAGTATCGTTCATAGAGCTTTACAGTAACCGGAATATCAACGGAGGCTCCTGTATAGTCATCATAGGAATAGTATCCCGAGTTCTTGCCCTCAAGCTTGGTAAGATCGATTCTGTTTGTCTGGAAATCTATTGTAGCTGTTTGGTTCTCTATCTTCGATTCCGTCGTAATCATAGTATCCTTGGGGAAAACCGTAACATAGCTTCCTTGGCGAATCTCCCGTTCCTCTGCTTCGCTGTTACTAACATCAAGGCTGAGAGTGATCGGTCTCCATCCCTCTTCTGAGGTAGATGGTTGTATTGAAATGCTTGAAGCTCCTGCATCATTACTTTTCAATATACCGTTTTCATTCGTACCCCATGAAACAGAATAGTTGTAATTTAGATCGACACCGGATACCGGAGTACCTTCGTAGAAGGATGTAAGGATATCAAAATTGACACTCTCCCAGGCATACATGAAATCCCTATCCCGGTCAATCTCTATCTTGTAGACAGGCTTTGTATACTCCATAACCTGTAAATAACGAGTCTGCATGATATCGTCGCCAATCCTGAGTCTTACCTCATAGGAGCCGGGGTTGTAGTTTGAAAGCTTAAGACTTCCTGTATATGTACCGTCAGGAGATATCTTAACATTCTGCGATGTCAGGACAGAGGTTTCCCAATCACCGGAATAATAGTAGTTATAACGGATAAGCTCAAGCACGGCTTCCTTCTGGCTGCTGCTACCGTCACGGGGCTTTATTACACCCCACACGTTAACTGTATCCTCAGGCAGGAACATATCCTTATCAAGGTAGATGTATGACCAGTAGTTATCCGTAGTTGCGCTGCTGTAATAGGAGTAATAAGGCATATATGAATAACCGGTTCTAGCTATAAATTCGGAGCCTGATACGGGCTTAACCCGGAAAAAGGCATATGAAGTATCATTTGGCACATCAAGAAGTGCCATACCATCCTTGTCAGATTTAACTGATTTTCCACCATCAAGCTCAAACTCTGCTTCTGATACCGGGCTTCCTGTGACGGAATCGTTCAGCCATGCCAGCGTTTCCTTGCTAGTCTTCATGATATATACCGACAGGGGATTAACCTGCAGCTGAGTATAATACTTATTTCCGTCGATATCAGCTTCAAGCAGATAATATCCCTCAGGCACAGTGGCGGGAAGCACTAGATAATTGTTGTTCCAGTAGTTGTCTACAATGTTAGCAATCCTTCCTGTGTAGCTGGCTGCTTTTTGAAGCTTTGATACATCGTAGCCATTTTCGTTTCGATCTGATAGGTACCATTGATGTGAATCCGGTGTCATCTTTTTTAGTTGCTGAAGGAAGGTGTCAGAATCAGGGTAACTATACAATACTACCGGAATTTCGCTGTCAATCATTTCATCCTGAGTATAGACCTTAATAGCAGGAGTGGCCTGAGGGCTGAGGCTGAATAAAGAATCGGAAAAATCAAAGTATTTATTTGCATTCCCGGTATCAGGTATGACAGTCTGGAACTTAAAGGAATAATCCTCTGCTAAGGTATCCTCGCTGCCCTTTACGGCAATGCCCTTCTTAAGCGTAACAGTATAAATGGTATTCTCCTCCAGCTTATCCGGAACAAAGACTACCGTCTTGTTATGCCACTCAAATCGTCCCTTGACCGCAGGAGATATTTCAAAATATTCTTCAATCTTTTCCGCGTTCTCGTGGCTAAAGGTAATTTCAATACCCGAATTGACCGGCACCTGTACCGATTGGTCCCGAGGAAGTGTGCGTATGACATTAAAGGATTTCTTTGTCTGGAAGGCCCAGGACTTCTTTTCGCCCGTATTATTGTCACTCAGTATGAGGTTGTAGATGCTGTCGCTCTGCAGAGGATTGTTGAATTCCAAGCTGTATTCCTTACCGGAAACCTTTTTGAGATTGAATTCCTGTTCCGGTTCTACGCTAAGAGATGCTGCAAGAGCCTTTTCATCAGGTGCTTCAGTGAATAAAAGCTTAAAGGCCGATGTAAGACCTACGCCCAGAATGTCGGAGTCGCTCGGCGTAATAGCCACATCAGTGTTTGCAAAGCTCAGTGTGTTTTGTGCAGTAATTTTTTCGATATCATCAACGGTTGGCACTTCTCTTGCATCCTTGCCGCCGAAAGCGCCCAGTAGTGCTGCTATAGCCACAGCGGCAATTAACACGACGGCTGTAATAGTGACTATAAGAGCCGGCTTGTTCTTGAAAAATCCCATAAGTTTATTATTCATATCCTACCTCACATTCTCTATTTGGAATTTCTTTTATGCTATGTTTTTACTGACTAACTACTCTGACGAAAAAAAACTGTATTTGTTGCATATCATTCATATTATTTTTCCGGTGTGCTAAAATACTTATATCGCAGTTTCAGTTTAGCTACCTGGCCCGGCCTGACCAGGTGGCTGAGCCATTGATTTGCATTGAAAGGAGCTATATGGAATCAATAATAAATCCACCTGATAGGGTGCGTCATATTATGCAGACCTTGAGGCAGAAGGGGCATGAAGCCTATGCGGTTGGTGGCTGTGTCAGGGATGCGCTTTCGGGAAAGACTCCTGAAGATTGGGATATTGCCACTAGCGCACTTCCGGAAATGGTGAAGGAGCTTTTCCCAAAGACAGCAGATACGGGGCTGAAGCATGGCACTGTGACGGTACTGCTGGATGGAGAGGCCTTTGAGGTTACAACATTTCGAATTGACGGGCGATATGAAGACAGGAGGCATCCCGAGCGGGTAGAGTTTACCGGACGGTTGGAGGATGACTTGAGTAGGCGTGATTTCACGGTTAATTCCATGGCCTGGAGTGAAAAAAGCGGATTAATCGATCCTTTCGGAGGGAGGGAGGATTTGACAGCGAAACGCATTAGGGCTGTAGGACATCCTAATGAGAGGTTTAATGAGGACGCGCTTCGTATGCTTAGGGCTGTGAGATTTGCAGCTAGACTTGGTTTTGACATAGATGAGCAGACACTTGAAGGAATTAGTGCGAACAGGGCTCTGATTGTCAACATAAGCAGCGAGAGGATAAGGGAAGAGTTAAATGGTATCCTCACTGCAGCCTATCCAATGAAATTCAGGTTATTGAGGGATACTGGCCTGCTGAAGCTGATTATGCCTGAAATAGATGCCTTATTTGATACTGCGCAAAACAATCCCCATCACATATATAATGTAGGCGATCACAGCCTTCATGCTGTTGCGGCGATTGAAAATGATAAGTGCCTCAGGTGGGCGATGCTGCTCCATGATGCCGGCAAGGCTGTAACTAAGACGACCGATGAAGATGGTATTGATCATTTTTATGGACATCCGGCTCGAAGTGTGGGTATCTCAGAAGCTCTTCTGAAGAGACTGAAATTTGATAACAGGAGCATGGAAAGGATACTACGGCTAATCAGATTTCATGATAGAGAAATTCTCCTGCGGCCTAAAGCAGTAGTTAAGGCCGTATATGCAGTGGGAGACGATATTTTTATGGATCTGCTGAAGGTAAAGATGGCTGATATGGCGGCACAAAATCCGTCCAAGCTGCAAAAGGGCATTGAATACATTCTGGGAATTGAGCGTATATATACACAGCTTAAGGAGGAGCATTATTGCTTTTCGCTGAAGGATCTTGCCGTAGATGGTAATGACCTTATTGCAATGGGCTTTCGAGAGGGGAAGGAGATAGGGAAGACGCTGACGTTTCTTTTCGAGAAGGTTCTGGAGGAGCCGGCTCTAAATGAAAAAGAGAAATTGAAGGAATTAGCTGCCCATAAATCAATCCTTGATAAGCTTGATGACTCCTGTGGGATTTGGAAGGACAGAGATGATACAATCGATTCTGATGCTTCTGTGTCCGACATTCGAAATAGAGGGTTAGAAAAATGATGCATTATTACCTGGAATTATGACCTGTTGACAATTATGGACTACATGGTAAAATTGTAGAGAGAATTAGTTAAGACTGTTGGGAAGGGATGATTTCGGTATGGGAGACTTGCTCAAGGGTAGAAACATTATCATAATGGGAGTAAGGAACAAATGGAGTATTGCCTGGGGAATAGCGGAAGCTGCACATAAGCAGGGGGCATCTTTAGTATTCACCTATCAGGGTGAGCGTGAGAAGGCAGATGTGGATAAGCTTGCAGCAGAACTTGGTGGCGTTGAAGTACATCAACTGGATGTTGCCTCTGATGATGATATTGATACGTTTTTCGATATAATGAAGGATAAGTATGGAGTTATTCATGGACTAGTGCATGCAATTGCCTTTGCTAAAAGGGAGGATTTACAGGATAGCTTTTTGAATACCTCCAGAGATGGCTTTGCTCTTGCACTTGACATCAGCGCATATTCTCTCGTGGCGGTCAGCAGACGAGCCAGCGAGCTGATGACGCAGGGCGGCAGCATAGTGACACTAACATACATGGGCTCGGAAAAGGTATTCCAGGGCTATAATGTAATGGGTGTCGCCAAGGCTGCCCTTGAGACCAGTGTAAGGTATCTTGCCAATGATTTGGGGCCGGCCGGGATAAGGATTAATGCCATATCCGCGGGCTCTGTCAAAACATTATCCGCAAGAGGCGTAAAGAACTTCGGCAGCATATTGGAGGCTACCCGTGAAAGGGCTCCATTAAGAAGAACTGTCGAACTGCAGGAGTTGGGAGACACAGCGGTGTTTCTGCTTAGCGCAATGTCCGGCGGAACTACCGGTGAGACTATCCATGTAGACTGCGGCATGAACATTATGGGGATATAAAGCTG
>LSQX01310664.1_pt2 | contig 50157 bp, 43 predicted proteins | sample 654561 | NCBI WGS metagenome assembly LSQX01 (sample SAMN04489861, study PRJNA283612) | anaerobic digester metagenome | isolation source: 4 biogas reactors fed with cattle manure at either 37C or 55C with and... | place: Denmark: Kongens Lyngby | collected 2014
CGGGTGCCACGGCGGCTGGGACCAGTCCTGGCCGTGCTGGTTGTAGCCGTCCGGCGGGGCACCCACCGAGACGTCCGGCGCCAGCCACGGCGCGAGGTTGTGGGCGTCGGCGCCACCCGGGTGCACGCCGACGGCGAGGTCGGCCATGATGCCGATCTTCATGCCGGCGGCCTTCGCGCGGGCCTGCGCGGCGGCGAGCTGCTCGTCGCAGAGGAACTGCAGCCACATGTAGAAGTCGACCATTTCGTCCATGTCCGGGACGATGCCGTGGGCCCGCTGCTGGTGGATCTGCTCGTTCTCGCGTCGGGCGCACCAGGAGGCGAAGTCGACCAGGCCCTGGCCCTCCCGCTCGACGTAGGCGCGGAAGGCGGCCTCCCGCTCGGGGGCGCGGCCGCGGTGGTGCATCTCGTGGAGGACGTCGAGCTTGGCCTGGTAGACGGGGTTGCGCTCGATGATCTCGTCGGAGCGGTTCATCTCCCGCAGCTCGGAGGCGAGCTCCTGCAGGTCCGCGCGGGTCTCCTCGTCCAGCTGCGCGATCTCCGGGATGTCCTCGATGCGCAGGTAGATCGGGTTGATGAAGCGGCGGGTCGTCGGCAGGTAGGGGGAGTCCTCGGCCGGCGGGAAGGGCTCCGCGGCGTGCATCGGGTTGACCAGCAGGAAGTCGGCGCCGGCCTCCTTCGCCAGGACCTCCGCCAGCTGCCCCATGTCGTGGAAGTCGCCCAGACCCCAGGACTTCTCGGACCGCACCGAGTACATCTGCGCCATGACGCCGGTGACCGGCTCCTCCACGTAGCGGTCGGTGGTGGACAGGCGGGCCGGGGTGATGATGAGCGCGCACTCGTGGTGGGCGTCGTTCGACTGCAGGGTGATGCGGTGCCAGCCGAGCGGCAGGTCGCCCGGGATGCGGAACGTCGCCTCGCCCCAGGGCTGGCCGTCGACGGTGACCGGCGGGTTCCAGTTCTCCTCCTGGTGGGCGGAACGCACGGAACCGTCCTCGAGGATGATCTGGACGTCGGCCGGCGCGCCGTCGTGGACGTGCACGTTGAAGGTCCGGGCGTCACCGGCGACGGCGACGACGCACGGCGGCAGCGGACGGATCGCCTCCGCGGTGCGGTGGGCGTCGAGGGCGGCGCGCAGTTCAGCGCCGTCGGGGGCGTCGGAAAGCGCCACACCGAGGGCACGCAGCGTCTTGAACAGCGTGTCGTCGGTGACGGTGATCTCCTCCCCGTCACTGGCGGTGTAGCGCGTGGCGACGCCGTGGGCGTCCGCGAGTTCTCTCAGCACGTCCTGGTTAGTCACACCGCACATCCTGCCATCTCGGTGGTCGTTCCGCTGGAACCTGCGGGGTGTGGCCGCCCTCCGGCGCCGTGACAGGGGTAGCGTTATGAGGAAACCGTCATGTATCCCGATGCGAGAGGACTCACCCCGTGCAGGAGTTCCACACCCCCGCCGACTACGACATCGCCCCCGGCGAAACCTGCCTCACCGCCATGCTCGACACGGCGCGCCGTTACCCGCACGGTGTGATGTTCACGCGCCCCGCCAACTTCGAGTGGGTCAACGTCACCTCCGCGGAGTTCGTCGCCGAGGTCTACGAGGTGGCCAAGGGCCTGGTGGCCTCCGGTGTGCAGCCGGGGGACCGGGTGGCGCTCATCTCAGACACCCGCTACGAGTGGTCCCTCCTCGACTTCGCCATCTGGGCGGCCGGCGCCGTGAGCGTGCCCGTCTACCCGTCCTCCTCCCTCTCGCAGATGCAGTGGATCATCGAGGACTCCGGCGCGGTGCTCGCCATCTCCGAGACCCGCGACCACACGGAGCTCATCTCCCACCTCGTCCTCACCGAGGACGGCACCCCGCGTCTGCAGGACTCCCCCTCGCAGCTGCGCCGCGTGCTGGAGATCAACTCCTCCGCGATCGCCACCCTGAAGTTCGAGGGCCGGGAGATCGACGCCGAGGAGATCGACGCCCGCATCGCCCGCACCGACACCGACGGCCTGGCCTCCATCGTCTACACCTCGGGCACCACGGGGCAGCCGAAGGGCTGCCGCCTCACCCACCGCAACTGGCTGGCCGAGGTCCGCGGCGTGCTCAGCCACCCGATCGGCGCGATCGCCGTCCCCGGCACCCGCGTGCTCACCTTCCTGCCGCTGGCGCACGTGCTCTCCCGCGCGGTGTCGCTGGCCGTGGTCATCGGCGGCGCCACCCAGAACCACTGGTCCGACTTCTCCACCCTCTCCGTCGAGTTCGCGCGCTCCCGCCCGAACATGATCCTCGGTGTGCCGCGCGTGTTCGAGAAGGTGCGCAACTCCGCGGCGGCCAACGCGGCGGACGGGGGACCGGCGAAGGCGGCCATCTTCGCCCGCGCCGAGAAGACCGCCATCGCCTACTCCCGCGCCCTGGACACCCCGGAGGGGCCGTCGCGGACGCTGTCGGCCAAGCGGGCCCTGTTCGACAGGCTCGTCTACTCCAAGATCCGCGCCGCGATCGGCGACTCGGTGAAGTACTGCATCACCGGTGGATCCGCGATGAGCCACGACCTGCTGCACTTCTTCCGTGGCCTCGGCGTCACCGTCTACGAGGGCTACGGCCTGACCGAGACCGCGGCCGCCGCGGCCGTCGACTTCGAGGACCAGAAGATCGGCACCGTCGGGCGTCCGCTCGGCGGGGTGAGCATCCGGGTCAACGACGAGGGCGAGATCCTCATCAAGGGCCCCATCCTCTTCGACGGCTACTGGAACAACGACGAGGCCACCGCGGAGTCCATGGAGGACGGCTGGTACAACACCGGTGACCTCGGCGAGCTGCTGGAGACCGGCCACCTGGTCATCACCGGCCGCAAGAAGGACCTCATCGTCACCGCCGGCGGCAAGAACGTCTCGCCCGGCCCGATGGAGGACTCCCTGCGCGCCCATCCGCTCATCTCCCAGGCGATGGTCGTCGGCGACGGCAAGCCCTTCATCGGTCTGCTCGTCACCCTCGACGAGGAGGCACTCACCCGCTGGAAGCTCAACCGCAACATCCCGGAGGACAAGTCCGTCGCGGACCTGGCGATGGACCCGTCCCTGCGCGCCGAGATCCAGGATGCGGTGAACACCGTCAACTCCACGGTCTCGCAGGCGGAGGGTATCCGTAAGTTCTACATCCTGGACCGGGACCTCACGGAGGAGGAGAATGAACTCACCCCGACGATGAAGGTGAAGCGCAACATCGTCGCCCAGCGGTACGCAGACGCCATCCGGCACCTCTACAAGAGATAGTCCGGCGAGTCACACCGACTCTGGGACGGAACTGTCATAGAGTCAGCCTCGATCCAGGAAAAAGACAGGGGGCAGCCTACGATGCAGAAGATCGCCGCCGAGCTGCGCCACCGCGAGCTCACCCAGGAGATCTACAACATCGGCGACGAGGTCGTCGAGTACATCGAGCATCTCCTCGAGGCCATCCGCGACTGGGACGCCGAACTCACCGTCGACTGCCTCGCGGAGTTCGATGAGATCCTCGCTGATGCGCGCCGCGACTCGCGCCACATCATCGGCGAACTCCTCGGCCTGCGCCAGGCACTCATCTCCGGGGTGCGTGCCGGGGTGCTCTCCGCGTCGGCGTCGCCGTCCTCACGGCTCGTCGAGCCCGAGCTTCTCGACGCAGCCTCGCTCGAGGAACTCTTCACCTTCACCGAACTCGACGGGCGCACCGCGCTGGTCGTCGAGCACCTCGGGGAGATCGTCGAGTGGGTGCTGGCACAGACCGACATGGTCGCGGGCAACCTCGACGCCGTGAGCCTGCCGCACCTGTTCGCGCGCGTCGGCACGCACGTGACCACCGTGGTGGAGGGCTGGCTGGAGACGGTCGCCCACGCCTACCCGGGGTACACGCGCTCCATGCGCGGGGACAATCCGCCGGAGTTCCTCACGGAACGTGCGCGTATCGACGCCATCGTCGCCCGTGTCGCAGCCAAACGTGCACGCCGGGGCGCCGCCAGCTAGCCTGACGGAATGTTCGGCGTCTACGTCCACGTCCCCTTCTGCACGACCCGCTGCGGGTACTGCGACTTCAACACCTACACCCCGGGTGAGCTCGACATGGCGCCCGTCGCCTACCTCGACTCCCTGGCGCGGGAACTGGAGCTCGCCTCCGGTCCCCCCGCCGACACCGTCTTCATCGGCGGCGGCACCCCCTCCCTCCTCGGCGCGGAGGGCCTGACGCGGATCCTCACGCTCGTCCGGGACAACTTCGGCCTCGCGCCCGGCGCGGAGGTGACCACGGAGTCCAACCCGGAGTCCACGTCACCCGAGTTCTTCTCCGCGCTTCTCGACGCCGGCTTCACCCGCATCTCCCTCGGCATGCAGTCCGCCGCCCCGGGGGTCCTGCGCGTCCTCGACCGCATGCACACCCCGGGCCGCGCGGTAGAGGCCGCGAAGGAGGCCCGGGCCGCCGGTTTCGAGCACGTCAACCTCGACATGATCTACGGCACCCCGACCGAGACAGACGACGACGTCCGTGCCACCCTCGACGCTGTCCTCTCCGCCGACGTCGACCACGTCTCCGCATATTCCCTCATCGTGGAGGAGGGCACCGCCATGGCCCGCAAGGTCCGCCGCGGCGAGCTGCCCGCCCCGGACGAGGACGTCTACGCGCACCGCTACGAGATGATCGCCGCCCGCCTCGAGGACGCCGGCTTCGAGTGGTACGAGGTGTCCAACTGGGCGAAGCCGGGTGGCGAGTGCCGCCACAACGGCATCTACTGGCGCGACGGCGACTGGTGGGGAGCCGGCCCGGGCGCGCACTCCCACCTGGGTGACCGCCGCTTCCACAACGTCAAGCACCCCGCCCGCTATGCGGCGCTCCTGGCCGCCGGGGAACTGCCGGTCGCGGGGGAGGAGACCCTCACCGAGGTGGAACGCCACACCGAGAGAATCATGCTCGGCCTGCGCCTCCGCGAGGGCATCCCCCTCGCGTGGGTCGCGGAGGCGGGGCACGGTGTCGTCGAGAAGCATGTGGCGGGGGGACTCCTGCAGCACCGCGGTGACCGCATCGCGCTGACCGATGCGGGCCGGCTGCTCGCCGACGGCATCATCACGGACATCCTGGTGGCGGAGGAGGCCTGAGTGGGTGGACTCGACCGGATCGCCGACGCCCCCACCGTCGGTGCGCTGGGCATGGGGCCGCAGGAGCTCATCGACGCCATGCGTGCCCGCCACCGGCAGTCCCCGGGCGGGGGAGTCGGGGAGGAGGCGGTCGCGCTCGGACTGGGCTCCGGCTCCCCGGAACTCATCGCCCTGGGGTGGCGGTGGGTCGCGCAGGACACCGCGGTGGACGTGCCCCGGCGGCTCTCCGCCGCCCGGGCCGCCGCCCGGCTCAGTGAGGACCCGCTGCAGCGCCTCGAGGCACTGCTCACCGCCGGGGAACTCGAGATGACCGACGGGGACCCGCAGGAGGCGGAGGCACTCCTCTCGACGGTGTACCGCGAGGCCGACTGGAACCGGCACCTCACGCCGGTCGTCTCCGCGTCCATCGGACTGTCGAACCTGTACCTCAAGGCCGGGCGGCGACGGGAGGCGGCGGAGCTGTTCGTGCAGATCCTGGCGCAGACGGACCCGCAGACACTGCCCGACACGAGGTCGCGGGTGTCCTACGCCTACGCCCTCGTCGAGCTGGCCGGGATGCACCGCACCGCCGGGCGAGCCGACCTCCACCGGCAGCTCACCGCGCGGGCGGCCGGATTGCTCCGGGAACTCGGCGAGGAGACCCTCGCCCGGTGGGCGGAGACGCGCTGAAGCCTCCCGCCCCGTGACCTATGATGAGGGGACCTTTCCCCCGGAAGAAGGAAGATCTGTGCAGGACATCGACTCTCTGCGGACCCTGGTCGACGAGATCCACCGGAGTCGGGGGGATCTCTCCCCGCATGACTACCTGGGGCACGCACGGAGCGTCGGCCCGCGCATCGACGAGACCCTCCGCGGACTCGACACCCTCGCCGCGGTGGAGGAGCACACCGACGTGCTCATCGAGGCCGCCCGCCTCATGCAGGCGACCGACCTGGCGGAGGTCTCCGGGGACGGGGCACTGCAGGACCCCCACGCCGGGCGCCACGCGGAGCACCTCACGGCCCTGGGCCTCGCCTCCGGCGACCCGGACCTGGTGTTCCAGGGCAAGGCCAACCAGCTGGTCACCGAGATCATGCAGACCACCGACCGTGACGCGGCGGAGAGGATGCTCGACCTCGCCGAGTGGCTGGTCGTCCACCCCCTGCGCATGAACCACGAACCCCTCAACCAGCGCATCGTCCGGGCACTGGACCATCTGGACTCCCTCCTGGCACGCCCACTCGATCCCGCGCTCGCCGCCGTCGACGAGGAGGTGGCCACCTGGATCGCCGCCGGACCGGCCCAGTTCAACGAGGACCAGGTCGACCGGATCGTCGAGCTCATCGCCGACCGCGGTGAGGACCTCGACCTCGAGGCCGTGCAGACGCTCTTCGACGCCGCGATGTCGGTCCTCGACCCGGCGGACAAGAGCATCGGCACCCTGGTCGACCGTTTCCGCATCGCCTACGAGTACTACGTCGCGCTGCGTTTCGTGGACCGGGCCGCCGCCTACCAGGTGCTGGCCCTGGCGGCGGCGCCGCTCCACGAGAGCCGGCAGGTCGTGGGTGCGGAGCTCCTGGGCGAGGAGGGGCTCGCCGCCGTCGACATGGGGACGGCCGGCTACCGTGCCGCACACAACTCCCCGCAGTGGCGGCCCCTGCTGGAGTCCGCCAAGGAGACCCTGCTGAGTGGCGACGGTGACGTGGGCGAGTACATCGACGCACTCATCCACGAGGGCGAGTTCCTCGCCCGCGAGGACAACCCCCGCGACGCCTTCACCTCTCTCAACCACGCGTACTCCCTGGCCCGGCGGGAACGTTTCCTGCCGGCGCAGGTGGTGGCCAGCACCGGGCTGGCCCGGCTGTACTTCCTGCGCAGCATGCACCGGGACGCGGCGAACCTGTTCATCGACATCCTCACGGAGTACCCGCAGGACACGCTCACCGAGAAGAGCGACCGGCTGGGGTACGCCATGGCGGAACTCGAACTGGCGCTCATGCACCGCTTCGCCGGGTCCCACACCACCTACGAGGAGATGCTCGGCCGCGCCGCCACGACCATGGAGGAGCTGGGCCTGCACCGTCAGGTGGAGCAGGCCCGCGCCCGCTGATCAGCGGAAGCCGAACCAGGCGTGCCCGCGGGGCAGCCACAGCGCGACACCCGCGGCGATGCCCAGCAGGCTGGCGGGCCAGAACCCGGGGAGGACGACCACGAGGATCCCCACGACCGTCACCACGCTGAGCCCGTACCGGCCCCAGGGCTGGGCCAGCAGCATGGCCCCGACCAGCACGACGATCGCCACCAGGGCCACCACCTTGAGGGTGAAGAACTCCCAGTAGAAGTCGTGCCGCAGCGGGGTGTCGTTGACGTGGGTGATGAGCAGGTACGTGAGGTAGCCGACACCCAGCAGGTAGAGACCCGCCGAGATCAGCAGGTTCCACGGAGCCTGCAGCGGGTTGACCCCGCGGGCCGACACGTGGAGGCGTTCGGTGTCCGCCACGGGTTGACCGTAGACGTAGCTCTCCGGTTGCGTGCGCCCCTGTCCGGCGGAGGAGTCGGGCTCGTCCCAGCCGATGCGTTCAGGTCCCTGGAACGTCACAGCGACACACCTCCCGGCTGCGGCTCCTCGAACACCCCGTAACGCTGGAGGTGCCAGCGCAGCGGATCGGTGGTGCGGAAAGGCGCGATGCCCTGCCGGCTGAGGTGCTCACCGGTGGGGGACTCACCCAGGGCGGAGACGGCGAAGTAGTGGCGCTCCCCGCGGCTGCCGTAGGCCTCCTCCAGCTGGTTGAGCAGGGTGTCGGCCTTGACGTACCGCAGAAGTGCGTCGATCTCCATGTCGAGCATGAGCTGGTCGTGCCGGTCGAAGTCCCAGCCGGTGTCGCGGCGGAAACTGGAGCCCTCGTTGCCCATGATCGCCTGCCACTCCCCGTCGGGGAGGGCGGCGAGCTTCTGCAGGGTGTCGAACTTCGAGATCGTCACCGCCAGGGCCGGGCGGGCGTCACCGAGGATCCGCCGGAGGTTCTCCAGGACGTCCTCCGGGTTGCCGCCGAGGCTGGCCTGCGGCGGGATGAGCCCGTGGAGGTAGCTGCTGATCTGCGGGACCTTCAGCGGGTCGAAGAGGAAGACGATGAGGTGGGCGTGGCGGAAGAACTCCAGCTCCTCGACGGGGGTCTCGGTGTTCTCCAGGTCCTCGCCCGCGACGTCACGCAGCACGAGGTTGTGGACACGGTCGACGCCGTCCGGGGCGCGCCAGGTGCCGAGGGTGAAGATCAGCGGGTCCCGCTGGTAGGCGTCGGTGCTGGTGCTCGTCGGGGTGGGGGCCATGTGCCGCATCTCGAGGTAGAGCGGGGTCTCGTAGTGCGTGGTGTAGCGCTCCCGGGTGGACTCGTCGAGCGGCCGGATGAGGCGGTGGAACCGCGCCGCCAGCAGCTCCAGCTGCTTGATCACCACGGCGGTGTACAGCGACTTGCCGGACGCCCGGGCGCCGGCCATGGCGATGCAGTGGGTGACGCTCTCGGACCAGTCCGCGGGCAGCTCGAGACCGGTGTACGGACTGACCGTGGCGCCGGGGTCCAGGGGGCGGAAGGTGTGCGGGCAACGTGCGAACTGGCTCATTCCGTGGCTCCGTGGGGGTTGGTGGGGGACGACAGGACGGCCGCGATGGTGTCCGCGTGCGGGGCGATGGCGGAGTGGCTGCCGTCCTCCAGGGCGGTGAGGACGTGGTCGGTGAGGGCGACGAAACCGGTCCGGTCGCCGCTGCGCAGGTTGAGCTCGAAGAGCTCCTGCTCCGCGGCGGCGGTGGGTCCGTAGGCGAGGACCAGGCTGGGGTGCCCGGTGCTCACCATCGCGGCCCGCGGGGTCGGCGTCAGGTGGACCACGAGGGTGTGGTCGTCGACCTGCGGCGGGCGTTCGCCACCGATGCGGGTGGCTCCCGCCCCCACCAGTGCCTCCAGTCGTGCCGCCAGCTGGTCGAAGGTGCACGACTCCCCGCCGAGGCGGACCGAGTCGAGGGTGAGCGCGGTGGCGACGCCGGTGACCATGTGCGCGGCCCCGGCGATCATGCGGGGATCGTTGAGCTGGGCGGCGGTCGCGGAGGCGTCCGGGCACAGCACGAGCGAGGTCACTCCGGTGGGGGCGGTCAGGCGGCTGCGCAGCGCGGAGAGCACGACCATGGACTCGCGGCCCAGGTTGGTGGACTCGTCGGAACCGTAGGCGGTGAGCAGGTAGTGCTCGCCGGTGTTGTCGATCTCGCCGATGATCTTCTCGCTGACGCCGTCGACACGCACGATGGGGAACTCCACCGTGATGTCCCGGTGGTCGCTGGCGCCGCTGCGCGTGACGGTGACCCGTGTCGACTGGTCCGGCCCGAACTCCCCACCGTGGGCGGGGGCCACGACGATGGTGGCGCGCTGCGGGCAGGACATGAGGAACACGCAGCTGCCGCCCGCGGCGTTGGCCTGCAGCTGCTCGCCGTTGACGCTGACGCGGACAGGTTCCGCGGCGCCGCCGACGGAGAAGGCGTCGATGCGCAGGTACCCGCCCAGGGGGATCGGGTGGGAGTCGTTCGCGCTGAGAGTGATGGTGGACATGGCTACTTCCTCACCTGGGTTCGGGGCGTGCGGGCATGGTGCTTCTCGACGACCCTCCGCACCAGGTCGGTCACCGGCAGTCCGTCCTCCCGGGGCGCAACCGGCCCGGGGGAGTCCGGGAGCTGCGCGGCGGCGTCCCGGCAGAGCTCCTCCTGGAGGTCGTCGGGTAGGTCGAAGAGCCACCCGAAACGCGTGACGTCCCGGCTGCACCACGGTTCCGCGGTCTCCGCGGCCAGCACCATCGCCCGCGTGCGGGCGCCGATGAAACTGGTCGGCGGGAACAGCAGGAAACCGAGCACGTCGGACACGGTGAGCGGGTCCTCGACCTCCCCGCGCAGGACGTCGACCCACTCCTGCACCCCGGCGGTGTGGAGGAAGGAGTTCTGCGCCGCGGTCGGGGTCAGCGTGAGACCGGCCGTCAGGTACGCGGGCGTGCCGGGGCGTCCCAGGTAGTCGGTCACCTCGGACAACTGCACCGAGAGGTCCGGGGCCGGCGGGAGCTCCGGCTCCGCGTCGAAGGGGTTGGACAGGGCCTCCGCGACCGGTTCCGGGGCGGGCGCGGCGGGGACGTCGTCGGTGGTCGCGATGACCGTCAGATGGGGGAGCATGACCCGGACCCGGTCGGCGTCCGGCAGGGGGACCATGACCAGCTGCGCGCCGCGGGACAGGGTCTCCTCGACGGTGGGGGTGCGTTCGATCGTCGAGAAGCAGAAGTCCAGCTGCGGCCTCTCGGCGTTCACGGCGGCGACCCACAGGGGGGCCTCCGCCGGCGGGCACGCCAGGACGACGGGCTCGCCCGTCTCCAGCGTGGACGCCAGGAAACGGACGAGATCCCGGCGCCGGGTGCCGTGGGTGTTGGACACGGCGGCGAAGATCTCCGGCAGGGGGGAGGTACCCTCCTCCCAGCCGTCCAGGAACGTCGGCACCAGCCCGGCCACCGGGCCGGCCTGCGCGGGCTGCGCGGGGATGCGGGCGGACTCGGTCTCCCGCGGCCCGAAGGGGGTCGGGATGTCCGGGCTGAACATGGCGGAGACGGCGGCACCGACGGGGACGTCCGGCCCATCGCACACCGACACGTAGGTGAAGACGTTGCCGGGGCGGCCGGTGGCGTCGGAACCCGCGGGGACGGAGGAGAAGAACACCCGCACCCGCGGATCCCAGGGGGCCGGCAGCCAGGCGAAACGACGCACCAGACGGGCGCGTTCCTTCTTGTCCGGGTACGTGGGGACCTGCGTGCCGTCACCGAGCTGGGTCGGGACCGCACCCAGCAGGGACCTCACCCGCCCCTCATCGAGCGGCCCGACGACCTCGCCGATCTGCCAACCGCCGGCACCCCGGGAGAAGGACGCGTAACTGAAGGCTGCGGCACTCACGGCTGGCTCCTCCACAGGGACTCGATGCGCAGGCGCTCGGCCACGTCACCCTCGACGACGACCTTGGCCGCGAGGGAGTCGTCCTGCTCCTGGTCGTCGTCGAGAAGGAAGAGACGCACGTAGCCCGTCGCCGCGGGAGGCATCTCGACCCACCAGGTGACCTGGTTGGCGCTGCCGGCCTCCGGGCGGCCCCGGGACAGACCGTGCGAGGCGACGATCACCGGACCCTGCGCCTGCCGGCCGTCCAGGATGTCCTGCACGTTGGCGCACCGCAGCGGGCGGCCGTCGTGCGGGTGCAGCGGCAGCGACGTCGGGTTGTGGACGAGCGTGAAACGCGGCGGGTTACGGTCCTCCGACTCGTTGCGCCAGATGAGCAGCTGCGTCCCGTTGTCCACCGTCCGCAGATCGTAGGAGTAGGTCTTCAGACCGCGGTAACGCAGGTGCGTCGGCTCCGCCGTCGTGTCCCGGCCGGCGTAGAAGGACTTCGGGGTGAGGGTGACCTCCTCACCTGTGTGCGCCAGCTGGACGCGGACGCCACCCTGGCGCCGGTAGTCCTCCTCCAGCAGCTCCCGGCTCGTCGGGCTGTTCGACGTCTCGATCTGCACCATCCGCGCGCCGGCCGGCCAGTCGAACGTGATGAGCTGACTCGACAGGCGTTCGACCAGGCGGACCTCCGTGATCGGGGAGACCCGCTGCATCACCTCGCTGGGGCCGGCCCACGCCTTGTCGCCGACGATGTTGACGGCGGTGATGTACACCTCGTGCCACCCCTCCGGCCACGTCATCGTCGTGTCGGCGGTGCTGCCGGCCGGGGCCTCGCTGGTGTCGGTCGGGATCTCGCCGACGAAGGCCGGGTCGTCCTCGATCCAGGAGTACTCCACGGGGGCGACCGTGAGGGTCGGACGCGGGGGGATCTGCGAGAGGAAGATCTTCACGCTGCCGGTCGGGGGTGCCGTCCAGGACAGCATGATGCGTTCGTTCCGGCCGTCGTTGAACAGCTGCGGCGTATTCAGCTGCACCTGCCGGATGTCCGCGCTCGTGGCCTGCCGGAGCTCCGCGCTGCCCTCACCCAGGATGAGGGAACCCCGGAACTCGGCGGTCGGGACGAGCTGGAAGACGTAGTTCCGCCCACGTTCCGCGGCCTCGTAGATGAAGCGGCGGTCACTCACCCCGCTGATGACCTGGTTGCCGGGGTCCCGCATGTCGACGGGGACCTGCTCGAGCTTCGCGTACACACGCATCTCTGCATGCCCGGGCAGGGGGTCCCACGTGCCGGTGATGGTGCCCTTCGACTCGACCAGCTGGAAGTTCTCCGGCGGGAACACCACCATCCGCTCACCGACCAGCGTGGGCTGGGAGTGCAGCGCCTCCTTGAGCTCGCTCCGGAGGACGTTCGCCCACACCATGTAGTGCCGGACACCGCTGGTGCCGAGATCCTCATCGAGGTAGGCGGTACCCAGCGTGGTCACCAGCGTCTGCTGGCCGTCCGGGGAGGCGATCACCTCCCGGTCCGCGGCGACGACCCGGTAGACGACCTGATGGCCGGCGGGGACCGCGGGCGGCTCCCAGGAGATGAGGACGGAGCCCCGGCCCTGGGGCTCGCCGTCCTCGTCCACCGGGGCGGGGTGGTGCTCGACGGTGATGCCCGGGGACAGGTGGTCGGGGGTGGAACCGTACTGGTACCTGTCGAACAGGGCCGGGTCGATGTCGAGGAACAGGGCGGGGTCGACCTGCTGGCGGGCCGCCTCCGCTGCGGTCTGGCCCCGGACCTCCTCCTCGAGGGCGCGGGCCAGGTCCTGGAGGGAGGCCGTCGCGGTGCTGCGCGGGACAGGCTCCGGCTCCGGGACCACGGGCTCGGGGATCACAGGCTCGGGCTCCGGCTCCGGCTCCGGTTCCGGGGCGGGGAACGCCGGGGCGCTGGCGGGTCGGCCGTTGAGCAGGGCGATGATGTCGTCGGCGAGGTGCCGGGCGTTCTCCGGCAGTGCCGCGGACACCTCGTCGCGGGTCGGGTCGTGGAGTGCCGCGATCCCACGCAGCACCGGCAGCGGGATCTCGCTGAGCGTCAGTTGAGTCATGGTGGATGTGGTCCTAGATCAGGGAGTCCCAGTCGGGGGTCGTGGTGTCGTCCTGCGGGCCCGGGGTGGTCCTCGCGGACAGGTTCTCCAGGCGGGTGAAGTTGCCGTACTGGATGACACTGACCGAACTGGTCAGGGTGCCGGCGGCGCGGGTGTCGGCGGGGGAGTGGAGGACGCCGCCGATCGCGGGGTCCACCGCGGTGGCGCCGGCGTTGACGCCCTCGTAGTTGAGGGAACGGTTGGAGAAGTGCGGGATGCCGTTCGTCGCGGTCAGGTCGGCGCGGAAGGCGTCCCGGGAGACGGTGACGCGGTCGCCGTCGCGGTACATCTCGATGGCGATGTCACGCTGATCGAAACGGGAGGCCATGCCGTGGCTGCTGATGGCCTCCGCCCACGCCTCGTCGGAGTGGCTGCGGTCGTCCGCCGCCCCCGACGCGACGAGGGAGGACAGCTTGTCCAGCGCGGAACGGGAGCCGGTGCCCGCCTGCCCGTGCAGCTCGTTGACCGAGGCGATGCGGGTGCCGTCGACGTGCTGGAGTTCCCGGGCAGCGTCGTCGACAAGCTGGTTGAGGGCGCGGTCCGCCCAGTCGCGGGGGAAGACGGCATGGCGCAGGTCATTGACCATCCGCTGCAGTTCCTCCGGCGGCAGGACCGCCCGTCCCAGGCGGGTGGTGCGGGGCAGGCCGGACGTCGGGATGGTGACGGCGCCGTGGTCGTGGTCCACACGTCCCAGCGGCTGCGCGATGGCCTTGCCGAGCAGCGTCGACCAGGACAGGAACTGGTGGTACGACTGCGCGAGACGTTCGACGTCGTTGACGGCGGCGTTGGAGTTGAGACGGGAGATCTCCTCGTTGGCCACCAGGAGACGCATCTGGTTGAGGTCGTCGAGGATCCCCCGGCGGGCGCGGGCGAAGATGAACATCTGGGTGCCCATGATGACCACCGTCGTGAGGAACACCGACAGCAGTGCCCAGCGCCAGTCGATGCCCGTCATCCAGTCCGCGAACCGGTACTTCGGCTGGTAGTGGCTCAGGGTGAGGTAGCCGATGAGGATCATGAGCAGCACCCACAGGGCGGTGAACAGACGCAGCACACGGGTGAGGCGGCGGTTCTCCGAATCGTAGTCGCGGCCCTCGTAGCCCCGGAGGGCGGAGCTGATCCCCTGGTGCACGTCGCGCCACTTGTGTGCGTTCTGCTGGGCCTGCCCCAGCATCTGCATGAGGCGTTCGCCGGTCTGCCATGCGAAGGACGTCGACATGCGCTCGGACCAGGTCCGGAAGCGGTCGCGCAGGGCCAGGACGTTACGGTCCGAGGTCTGCGTCACCGCGAAATCCAGTCCCTCGCTGTACACGCGCGCATGGTGGGAGTCGTAGGGGCTGATGACGGCGTCGGCGGGCTGCAGACCCAGGATGTCCGTGAGCTGCGGGTGGTAGCCCTCGAAACGGTCGGCGGGGTCCGGCACCGACATCCAGCCCTGTTCCACGATCGCCGGGTTGTGCTGGTTGTCGCGGGGGGCGTCGAAGGTGTCACCGAGGTAGTTGGTGCCGTCGACGAGCATGAGCGCGACGCGACGGTAGCCGTTCCACAGGTCCGGGAGGCTCGGCGGGTCCTCGATGTTGAGGCCGCGGCTGCGGGCGTCCCGCTTGAGGTCGGCGGTGGCGGAGGTGAGCTCGAAGAGCCCCGGGTCGTTGAAACGTCCGCGGTAGGTGCCGCACACGATGTCGACGGAGGCGCCCTGCCCGTACAGGGTGTTCTGCACGGCCTTGGCGATCGCCGCGTTGAGGGCGTGCCCCTGCGCGTGCTTCCAGTCCTTCGGGGTGCCCACCGACGCCCGGAAGAACTCCCCGAGGAACTTCCTCAGCGCCGCCCAGGCGGAGGGGCGGAGGGTCTCGGCGGTCTGCAGCTGTCGGGGCGGGGTGAGGAGGGAGTCGCGGTAGCGGTTGATGAGAGCGTCCGCGGCCTGTCCGCCGGTGACCGCCGGATCGGGCATGCGCACCGCCTGGCGGCCGTCCTCGACCATCGGCAGCGGCAGCTGGCCGGTGACGTCGAAGACCTGCTCGCGGACCTGCGACTCGATCTCGGAGGCGTCGATCGTGCGGTGGTAGGCGCGCACCAGGCGGAACGTGTGCTCGTCGCCGGTGGAGACGGCGCGGCCGTGGGCGTCGAGAAGCGGCGCGTGCTCGGCGGAACGCCACAGACCGGTGAGGGTCGCCAGGGTGGCGGCGGCCAGCTCGGCGACGGCGTGGGGGTCGTCGGCACGGTTGACCGGGGTGACCGACGAGGTCGGGGCGTCGGAGTCCTCGGGCGCGATCGCCACCGTCGACCAGCCCATCTCCGGGGCGGGGACGAGGGTGTCCAGCGGCAGGCGCGGCAGCAGGACCCGCACGCGCGGGTTCGTGCCGGGCACGCGGGCGTCGATCGCGGTGGTCCACCGCTGCACGGCGGACATGTCGAACTCCGTCGCGGAGTCCCGGCTCAGCGGGTCCAGGGCGACGAGGAGGATGTTGCCGTCGAGGTCCCGCAGGGCCTCGTCGAGGGTGACGACCGACAACAGGGAACCGTCGGGGCGGCACAGGCGGACGGCCGGGCGGTCGGCTCCCAGGCGCGGATCCACCCACGCGAAGGAGCGGATGAGCGACATCGCGGCCAGATCCTGCAGTCGGGCGCGGATCTGGTCGGAGATCGCCCCCGAACCGAAGAACATCACGTTGGGCAGCATCAGATCAGACCCCCACCGAAGTCGGGCAGCTGCGGGCCGCTGGACGCCTGACGGGTCGGGTCAGGCTGGACCGCACCCGGGAAGGGATCGAAGCCGACCGGGGCCTCCGCCTGCTGCCGGGCCTCCTCGAGACGGCCGAGCAGGTCCTCGGTGACCGCGATGACGTCAGGGGCCAGGTCGCGGTAGAGGGGCATCTTCTTGGCGTACTCACGGCTGGTGACCGTGGCCCACGGCTTCTCCTCGGTCTGCGAACCGGGGAGCACGGAGCGGTTGTCGGCCACGAAGGTCTGCGCGTTGCTGTGCGAGCGGAGGAGGGCGTCGCGCAGCAGCCCGTGGCGCTCGTCGATGTCCGCGCCCAGGGCCTGCTGTGAGGGACGCTCACCCGTGCGGAGGAACTCCGCCAGGTGGGAGACGACCGGGTGGTTGACCACTCCACCGGTGGTCGGGCCGGAGGGGTTGTCGTCGTAGATGCCGCGCAGGAGGTGGTAGGGGCGCAGGGAGCTGCCCTGCCGCCCCTGCGAGTCGCTGAGCGCGACGTTGGCGTAGGCCAGCAGCACGGACTCGATGACGGCGGGCATCCAGTCGATGGCGGCCTGCATGGCGGACGGCGGGGTGAGCATCGGCGACGGGAAGTCGACCCAGGTCTGGGAGTCCCGGTCGAAGATGTGGGCGGCCGCCTGCGGGGTGTTCGGGTTCGAGATGTGGATCTGGCCAGTGGTGACGCCGATGATCCAGCCGGCGACCATGGCGCGCCGCTCGTCGTCAGACAGCGGCAGTGCGGCCGGCAGGGGGCGGGAACGGCGCAGCGTCCAGAAGCCCTCCTGGCCCTTGCGGCTGGCCCACGCCCGGGAGATCGGGGCGAGCAGGGAGCTGAAGACCAGCGGCGAGTAGTTCGGGTAGGAGCCGAACACGTCGATGTGGCGGACCTTCTCACCGAGGCTGAGGACCTTGCTGAACTCACCGAGCGTGGTGTCGTCGAGGTTGGTCTTGGCGTCGAGGATCTCCTTGAGGGCGTCGCCCGCGCGGGTGTCCTTGAGCGGGATCTCGGAGAAGGTGAACCGCGAGAGGTCGGGGCGGTTGTGGATCGTGGAGACCAGGTTGGCGTCGACGGCGGCGAGCGGGCGGGCCTGGCTGAGCGCCTCGTTGAAGGCGGCCCGCAGGCGCGTCATCCGGTTGTTCGCCTCGATGTCGTTGATCGTCGACTCGGTCATGTAGCTGCGCAGGTCAGCGGAGATGAAGTTGGAGAAGTGGTCGTTCGGGCGGGCGATCCAGGCGCGGGAGCGCTCCAGGAGGTCGGCCGGGCGGATGCGGGCCCGGAACTGGGCGGGGCGGGACTCCCGGATCTCACCACCCGTGGGGGACTTGAGGAGGTGCTTGGAGATCCAGCCGGCCCGGTTGCCGCCGGTCCGGCCCTCCACCGGGCGCGGGGCCAGGGTGTCGGCGGGAGCCTTCTCCGCGGCCTGCGTGTTCCACTTGCCGACGATCACCGCCCGGGCCGCCACCTTCGTGGCCTCCCGGTAGTCGAAGACACCCGGGTCGTCGACCTGGATGGTCTGCAGGAGGTGCGCCTCGTAGTCGCGTGGGAAGGACTCGACCTCGGTGATGAGGATCTCGTTCTGCGAGCCCTTGAAACGGTCGGCGATGCGCTCGTCGTTGTCGTTCGGCCAGGCGACCGGCTCATTCGTGGCGACGTCGGCGAGGTTGGTGCGTGCCCGGGCGCTGCTGTCCGCCAGCTCGAGGGTGGTGTGCGCGGAACGCAGCTCCTTGTCCAGACGGCCGATCACCGTGCGGACGAAGTCCTCCAGGACGGGCTCCAGCTTCGCGGCGACGCTGACGAGGAAGTAGTCGAAGAGCTGCGGGCGGTACAGGGCGGCGATGTCGTCGAGGAGCTTGCCCACCTGGGTGACGTTGCCGCGGCCGCTGAGCGGGGAGAGGTACTGGTCCAGCCCCTGCGGGGTGGCCAGGGCCGTGCGGCCGCGGTTCTCGTTGAGCAGGGTCTGCATCGGCTGGATGACCCGCTGGGTGTAGAGGTCCCGCAGGTGCCCGAGCACGGCCTCCAGGTAGGGCACGCCGTGGGCGGCGAGCTCGTCCTCGGACATGCTGATGAGGGCATCGGTCAGGGCGTCGGCGAACTCGTGGACGGCGGCGTAGGCGGCGTCGGAGAGCTGGGCGGAGACGGTCTCGTTGAGGCGGGGGTCGGCGAGGCGGGCGCGGATGAGCTGCGCGAAGTCCTGGGACTTCATGCCCTCGTGGTTGGGCAGGCTCTTGTGCACCAGGGCGGACGCCGAGACGGTGGCCGGGTTGCCGTACTTCTCGAAGACCTGGGCCAGCCACCCGCGCAGGTTGTCGCTGTTCGGGGTGGCCTGGCCGAAGCGGGGGTCCAGCTGCAGGCGGGTGAGGATCCGGGGGAAGCGCTCGGCGAGGCGGGCCTGCAGCTGCTCCTCACCGGTGGCCGGGTTGGCGGGGTCGAGGTGTCCGCGGAGCAGACGCTCGAAGGCGGTCTTCGCCAGGCGCTGCGCGGAGTACTCGGCGTAGCGGTCACGGCCCATGCTCAGCTGCGCGTAGCCCCAGGTGGCCCAGGGCATGACGTCCCACGGCAGCTTCTCCCGGTCGCCCCAGCCGAGGAAGGAACGGTCGGCGTCCGGGGAACCGGTGTTCGCCAGCAGGTAGGAGGCGAAGGAGTTCGACGCCTCCTCGGAGGCCATGAGCGCGGCGAGGGCGCGGCCGACGCCCCGGTAGATGGTGTCCGGGGTGCCGTCGCCGAAGACGGTGCCCTGCGCGCCCATCCGGGCACCCAGCGGGAAGAGGCGGGCGAAGGTCTGGTGGCTGCCGAGCGACTCGATGCCGGCGGCGCGGAAGAGGGCCTGGTCGCTGGCGGTGGCGGCGCCCGTCTGGGCGGCCAGTGCCTCACCGAACATGGCCAGCGAGTTCGGCCAGGTGCCCACGACGGCGGAGTCGGCGAGGGTCTCGAAGATCTCGGGGGTGTACATGAACACGGCGGTGTTCTTCGGGTCGCCGTTGGGCAGGGTGGACAGCGCGCGGCAGACGTCCACGAACATCGAGGCACCGGCGCCCCCGGCCATGGAGGACAGGACCAGGATGATCGGGGTGGAGGCCGACAGATCCTGCCGACGTCCCGTGAGTTTCTCGCTCAGGGCGTTGATCTCGGAGTCGGTGTCGGCGTCGAAGAGCTCCGAGAGGGCCTGGTTGAGGCCGGAGCGGATCTTGCGCAGGGAGTTGATGGTGAGCATGCGGCCGAGACCGCGGTACTGGCCCGCACCGTCCGAGATCGGGGTGGTGATGCGCTCTGGCTGACGCGGCGCCCACGTGGCGATCTCACCGAGGGCCCCCTTGGCGCCCAGGCTGGCGGAGACGCCGGCGTCGAAGGTGGCGTACTGCTGGTCCGAGCCGATGCTGATGTAGCGTCCGCCGTTCTCCGGGACGTTGGCCAGGCCGGAGGGGCCCGGTTCGGGCTGTCCGGCGACGTCGATGGTGACGAACTGCCAGGCCTTCGGCAGACGCGTGATGCTCGGGTCGACGCTGCGCAGCATCGCCTTGAGCTGGTCCATCATGTAGGCCTGTGTTTTGGCTCCGGAACCGCCACATCCGACTACCAGGAACTTCTTCAACGTGGATCCTCTTCTCGTTGTTCGTGTGTGTTAGGGGGTGTGGCCGGTGGGTGGGCCCCAGCCGGGGGCCTGACCGGTGTCCGGTCCCCATCCGGTATCGCGGGTGGGGGAGGGGTCGCCCCAGCCCTCACCGGTCGCGGTGGTGGGGGTGGTCGGGGTGTCCGGTGCCGGGGGCTCCTCGTCGGTGAGGTCGAGCGCCCGCCGCAGACGGTCGGGTCCCTCGGCGGCGATCTCGGAGGCCAGGGCGTCGAGCTTGTCGCGGGTGATGAACTCGTCGACGAGCAGGATGACGTGCCCGTGGTCCGCCGCGCCGGGGGTCGCCTCCGCGTACCAGTGGTTGTGCACCGCGAGCGGCAGGGTGGTGTCCCCCAGGTCAGTGACCGCCGCGCCGGGGAGGCTGACGCGGGCGGGGCCGAAGGGGTTCCAGCCGAGCGCGACCTGCAGGGGGCGGCCCGCCGCCGTGAGGGAGCGGCCGTTGTGGACGAGTCGGGGGGTGGAGTTGATGATCTCGTCGTAGGTGACCCGGAAGTCGCCGCCGATGTCGGTGCGCAGGAGGCGACCGTCCTCCGTCTGCACCGGGACGGCCAGGGCGTGCAGGCCGGGGTTCCGCGGGATCGTGCCGGTCAGGTACTTGAGCAGGTAGAGCAGGCCCAGCGGGATGAGCAGGGCCAGCAGCAGCGCCAGGCCGAGGGCGAGGCCGAAGACCGGGGCGCTGACCGGGGCGCGCATGGAGCCGTTGAGGGGCACGGAGACGGCCTCGTCGGTGTCGCCCTCCTCGGAGATCAGGTGGAGGGTGGGGAGGAGGGACACGGGGCCGTCGGCAAGCGCGGGCGTGGAGACGGTGACCTCCAGCTCCCCGGACTCGCCCTCCGCGAGCTCCAGGGCCGTCGCGGCGGAGTTGTGCGGGGAGCTCAGCTGCAGACTGTCGACGCCCGCGGGCAGCAGGGAGTCGCCGCCGGCGAGTTCGCCCTCCTCGATCCACACCGCACCCGGCCCGGAGACCGGGATGGTGAAGGTGGTGTCGCGTTCCTCGAGGTCGACGTTGATCTCTCCCGGGATGCGCGGCATGTTCACCGGGGTGACGGTGATGCCGTGGGTCACCTGGATCGGGGTGAGGGGGGTGCCGGGGGCGTCGTCGGCGCCCTGGGTGGTGATGTCGGCGCGCAGCGTCAGCTCCCCGGTGAGGGGACGGTCGACGGCGTCGAGCGGCACGACGGCCGTGCCCCCGGCGATGGACTGCGGGGCACCGAGGACGGTCTCGGTGCCGTCGGGGGAGGTGAGCACGGCGGTGAGGTCGGCGGTGCCCGCCAGGACGGCCTGTTCCCCGGTGGCGCGCAGGAGGCTGACGTGCAGCTGATCGGTGCTGGCCAGGCCGGTGTGGCCGCCCTCGGCGAGTTCCGCGACCCGCAGGTGCAGGCCGGGGGAGATCTGGACGGAGGCGGCGTAGTCGCCGGGGGCGTCGCCGTCGACGCGGTAGCCCAGCTGCCACCGGCCCGCCCAGGTGCCGCCGTTGTTGAGGGTCATCGTGCCGTCGAACATGCCGGGCAGGCTGTCGACGCCGGTGACGGTGACGGTGGTGTCCCCGAGCTGGTGCTCACCGGGGACCAGGTCGAGGGTCTGCCCGTCCGGGGCGGTGAGGACGGGGGTGATGGTGGCGGCGTCGAAACGCGAGGTCGGCTGCGCGGAGATGCGGACCGGGGCGACGGTGTCGTCCAGCACGAAGGGGAAGGGCTCGTGGATGCCCTGCGTGGCGCCCGCCGAGCCCGGTGCGGGGATGATGTTGCGGAACGCGGAGAACAGGGCGGCGGCGTCGGTGCCGGCGTTGAAGAAGGCGCCGTTCGCGGTGGTCCCGGGGACGCAGCTGTCCTCCTCGGAGATGTTGCGCAGCAGCTCCTCGGGAGTGTCGGAGTCGGTGGGGATCAGGCCGACGGAGAAGAGCCGGATGTCGGCGCGGCGCAGCATGCCGACGGGGCTGCCCTCCGCGCACACGGCGGCGCGGGCGGCGGCGTCGGCCTCGGGCGGGCCCTCCACGGTGAGCATGCCGTCGGTGAAGAACAGGGTGGCCTTGCAGGCGCCGGCGTCGGAGTGGCGGGCGAACTCCTGGAGCATGCCGTCGAAGGCGGCCCCGTAAGTGGTGTACCCGTCGTTGGCGCGGTCCCGGAAACCGTCGATCTGGGACGACAGCTTCTCGACGCCCCCCTGCACCGACGTCCACCCGCCGTACACGGCGGGGTCGGAGCGGTAGTGCTGGCCGAAGCCGGCGAGTTTGACGTTGATGTCGGCGTCGAGGTCCTCGGCCAGGGTCTGGAACTGCCGGACGAGGTCCCGGGTGGCCTCCACGCGGACGTGCTCCGGATCGGTGGGCGCGGTCGCCCCCTGGCCGGAGAGGGAACCGGACTCGTCGAGGACGAAGAGGATGTCGGCCCTCTTGGTGGTCGCGAGGCAGGAACCGAAGTCGTCGAGGCTGTCCTGCGCACGCGGGGACAGGTCCTGGGCGGTGCCCGGGGCGGCGAGGCCGACGGCGAGGGCCGTGGTGGCCGTGGCCGCCAGCAGACGGAGAGCGGGTGTGGTCTTCATTCCTTCTAACCTCCGTAGGCCTTGCCGAACCACAGTGCGATCTCCACTGCGTTGATGAGGACACCGACCGCCCCGACACCCAGCGCCGCCCGGTACAGGAGGGTCTGGGTGGGGTTGGAGATGTAGAAGCCCGCCGCCTGGCGTCTCGTGTCCGCCTGGATGTGCAGCCCCAGGAGGATGAAGGTGACGATGCCTGCGGTGAACCAGCCCAGACCGGAGAGCGTCAGCCAGAGCGGCTCCGTGGCGGTGGATCCCAGCCAGGCGGCCAGTCCGAGGACGATGCTCAGCACCGCGGTGACCGCCGCCGCGCTGACGAAGTGCCAGGGGCCGGTGGTCGCGGTGGTGGGACCGGTCGGGGCAGCTACCGGGAGGTCGGTGTCCGGGGTGGCACCCCACCCCTGGGAACCCGGGGAGGGGGAGGGGGCGGGCGCTGCGAACGGGCTCTGCTCTCCGGAACGGGACCCGGGGGTGGGGGCGGGATCAGGCGAGGGCTGTCCGCCGTGGGGGGCGAAGGGGTTGGACATCGGGGCTCCGGAGGGTCAGGGTCGTGCGCAGTTCTACCCACCAAGTAGATCAGATGTGTCGGCTCCACGCTGTTCTTCGGGGGGCGGGAAGGCTCAGCGGAGGGGTCGTCCGTGGCCGTCGAGGAGGAATTTCCCGGACCGGAGGACCAGTCGGGCGAGGTCGGCGAGGACCCAGACGATGAGGGCGAGCACACCCAGGGTGCCCAGGGTCGTGCCCTCGAAGAGGAGGGTGGAGCCCCACAGCAGGAGCTGGGCCACGCCGTTGCGGCGGTACCCGAGGTAGAGGTTGTGCGCACCGAGGACGCCGAGGAAGATGCCCAGGATCACGGCGACCATCCGCGACCGGGAGGACCGCTCCGGGGTCTCCGTGGGGACGACCGCGGCCGGGATCGACGGCGGGTCGAACGGGTTGGCCAGCAGGGGTTCGTCGTGGCGGTGGGACATGGGGCCTCTGGTTCTCTGCGGGAATGCGGACGGGTTGTTCGGACAAATGTAATTCCCGGGATCGCCGGAGGCCAGTCGCCGGCATTCCCGATACGGGGTGTTTAGGCATATAATGCTGGCAATCAAGGGAGGTGAGTGCCAGATGACGAGTGCGACGGACAGGCGTCGGCAGGAGGTGCTGCGTGCCATCGTGGCCGACTACATCGCCTCCCAGGAGCCCGTGGGGTCGAAGGCCCTGCTGGAGCGGCACCAGCTCCAGGTGTCGAGTGCGACGATCCGCAACGACATGGCGGTGCTCGAGTCCGAGGGCTTCATCGTGCAGCAGCACGCCAGCTCGGGGCGCATCCCCACGGAGAAGGGCTACCGCCAGTTCGTGGACCACATCCACGACCTCAAGCCGCTGTCCGCGGCCGAGCGGCGGGCGATCCTCACCTTCCTCGAGGACGGCGTCGACCTGGAGGACGTCCTGCGCCGTTCCGTCACCCTGCTGGCGCAGCTCACCCGCCAGGCCGCCGTGATCCAGCTGCCCAACCTCAAGGTCTCCCGCGTGAAGCACGTCGAGGTGGTGGCGCTCGGCCCGACGCGGTTGCTACTGGTGCTCATTACCGACACGGGGCGGGTGGATCAGCGCAACGTCGAGCTCGACGAGCCCATCGACGCCGAGGGGGTCATCCTCCTGCGTGACCTCCTCAACGGTGCGCTCGTGGACCGGACCCTCACGGAGGGGTCGACCAGCCTGGAGGAGCTGGCGCAGAACCCGCCGGCCCGGGTCGGCCAGGCACTGACGCGGTCGGCGACGCGCCTCATCGAGACCCTGGTGGAGCAGCCCGCCGACCGGCTCATCCTGGCCGGCGCCTCCAACCTCACCCTCGGTCTGCCGGGTGTGATCGAGGCGCTGGAGGAGCAGGTGACGGTGCTCAAGCTGCTCACCAACGTGCCGGACCTGGGCAACGTCAGCGTGCTCATCGGTGAGGAGAACGAGGACGAGGACCTGCACGACGCCTCGATCGTCGCGACGGCCTACGGCTCCGACGGGCACGCCCTCGGCGGGCTCGGGGTGGTGGGTCCGACGTTCATGGACTACCCGGGAACAATCTCGAAGGTGTCGGCCGTTGCACGGTATGTCAGCCGTGTGCTCGCCGGCGAGTAGTATTCATTCGGTTATCCAACAGTCAAGAAGGAATCAGTCTCATCGTGGCTCGTGATTATTACGGAATTCTGGGTGTCGAGAAGTCGGCGACCGACGCGGAGATCAAGAAGGCCTACCGCCGTCTCGCCCGTAAGTACCACCCGGACGTGAACCCGTCTGAGGAGGCGGCGGAGAAGTTCCGTGAGGCCTCGGTGGCGCACGAGGTGCTCACCGACCCGGAGAAGCGGCGCATCGTCGACATGGGCGGCGACCCGATGGAGCAGGGCAACGGCGGCATGCCGGGCGGCTTCGGCGGGGGTGGCTTCGGTGACATCTTCGAGGCCTTCTTCGGTGGCGGCGCAGGTGGGGCCCGTGGTCCGCGGTCCCGCGTCCAGCCGGGCAACGACGCCCTGCTGCGCGCGTCGATCACCCTCGAGGAGGCCTTCGCGGGCGTGAAGAAGGACATCACCGTCGACACCGCCGTGGTGTGCGACCACTGCGCGGGCTCCGGTTCGGAGTCGCAGTCCAAGCCCGTCACCTGTGGCCAGTGCCACGGCCAGGGTGAGGTGCAGGAGATGCAGCGTTCCTTCCTGGGCAACATCATGACCTCCCGCCCGTGCCCGGCGTGTGACGGCTACGGCGAGATCATCCAGGACCCCTGCACCCGCTGCTCCGGTGGCGGCCGCGTGAAGAAGCGCCGCGACCTGGTCGTCAACGTCCCCGCCGGCATCAGCAACGGCATGCGCATCCGCATGGCGGGGCAGGGCGAGGTCGGCCACGGCGGTGGCCCGGCCGGTGACCTCTACGTGGAGATCTCCATCCGCCCGCACCCCGTGTTCCAGCGCGAGGGCGACAACCTGCACGTCACCGTCCGGGTCCCGGCCGTCGACGCCGCGCTGGGCGCGCAGGTCACCCTCGAGGACCTCAAGGGCGAGAACCTCACCATCGACATCCCGGGCGGCACGCAGCCCTCCGAGCAGATCCACCTCGGCGGGGAGGGCATGCCGCACCTGCGCACCGAGGGCCGCGGCGACCTCTACGCCCACGTCCAGGTCGTCGTCCCCACCGAGCTCGACGACCGCACCCGCGAGCTCCTCGAGCAGATCCGCGACCACCGCAACGACTCCGCCCGCGTCAACCGCGAGGACGACGAGGACGGCGGCTTCTTCTCCCGTCTGAAGGGCAAGTTCCGCAACCGATGAGTCTGCCCGTCTTCGTCCACCCCGGCCCCTTCGAGGGGACGGTCACCCTGTCCGGCCCGGAGGGGCGGCACGCGGTCACCGTCAAGCGCATCCAGCCCGGCGAGCGGATCATGCTTGTCGACGGCCACGGCACCCACGCCACCGTCACCGTCACCGCCACCCGGGGCAGGGAGGAACTGACGGCGGAGGTCGACGAGGTGGGCGTCGGGAAGCAGCCGCGCCCGGCGGTGACCGTCGTGCAGGCGCTGCCCAAGGCGGAGCGCTCCGAGCTGGCCGTCGACCTGGCCACGCAGGCCGGGGCCGACGAGATCGTGCCGTGGCAGGCGGAGCGGTGCGTCGCGAAGTGGGTCGGCCCGAAGGCCGCCAAGGGCGTGGCCAAGTGGGAGGCGGCGGCCCTGGCGGCGGCGAAGCAGTCGCGCCGCACCCGCGTCCCGGTGGTCCGGGAGTCGGTGACCACCGCGCAGCTGGCCGAGTTCATCGCCGGGCGTCCGACGCTGGTCCTCCACGAGGAGTCGGCGACCCCGCTGCGCGAGATCGACCTCGACGTCGACGAGCTCGTGCTCATCGTCGGACCCGAGGGCGGCATCGGCCCCGAGGAGCTGGCGCGCCTCACCGCCGCGGGGGCGCGGGCCGTGCGGCTGGGCCCCGAGGTGCTGCGCACGGCGAGTGCGGCGATGGTGGCCCTGTCGGCCATCGGGGTGCTCACGGGCCGCTGGTAGAGTTCCCCTAAACGTTTCGAGAAGAAAGCAGGCGCCGTACTCCGTGGCAGCACAGGTCATCACGAGGAAGGTCGAGCTCGATTCGGCTTACGCCCAGTCGGTGCTCGGCATCAACGACGAGAACCTGCGGGTCCTCGACAACCAGATCGACGCGGACTTCCACGCCCGTGGCCACATCGTCACCCTCACCGGGCCGGACCACGAGGTCGCCCGCGCGGTGAAGGTGCTCGAGGAGCTGGAGTCGATCGCCCGCCGCGGACACGTCATCTCCCCGGACTCGGTGAAGCATGCGGTGTCGATCGTCACCGTCGAGGCCCCGCAGTCCGTCGCCGAGGTCCTGGCCAGTGACATTGTCTCCCGCCGCGGCCGGACCGTCCGGCCCAAGACCCTGGGGCAGAAGGAGTACGTCGACGCGATCGACGAGCACACCATCGTCTTCGGCGTCGGCCCCGCCGGCTCCGGCAAGACGTACCTGGCGGTGGCGAAGGCCGTGCAGGCGCTGCAGTCGAAGCAGGTCACCCGCATCATCCTCACCCGCCCCGCCGTCGAGGCGGGGGAGAAGCTCGGCTTCCTGCCGGGCACCCTGAGCGACAAGATCGACCCCTACCTGCGTCCGCTCTACGACGCGCTGCGCGACATGCTCGACCCGGAGATGATCCCCAAGCTCATGGAGGCCGGCGTCATCGAGGTCGCCCCGCTGGCGTACATGCGTGGCCGCACCCTCAACGACGCCTTCGTCATCCTCGACGAGGCGCAGAACACCACGCCCGCGCAGATGAAGATGTTCCTCACGCGTCTGGGCTTCGGCTCGAAGATGATCGTCACCGGCGACATCACGCAGGTGGACCTGCCGAGCGGCCAGAAGTCGGGCCTGCGGCTGGTCCGGCACATCCTCCGTGGGGTGGAGGGCATCCACTTCTCGGAGCTGTCGAGCAAGGACGTCGTCCGTCACTCACTCGTCGGCCGCATCGTCGACGCCTACGACACCTACGAGGAGAAGCTGCAGTCATGAGCATCGAGGTCTTCAACGAATCCGGTTACGCGGGCGTCAACGAGGAGATGCTCATCGACGTCGCCTCCTTCGCCCTCGGCGAAATGGACATCCACCCCGACGCGGAGGCGTCCATCCACATCGTCGACCTCAAGACGATCACCGACCTCCACGTGCGCTGGCTCGACCTCGACGGCCCCACCGACGTGATGACCTTCCCGATGGACGAGCTCACCCCGGGGTCCGGCACCGCCCTTGGCGGCCGCCCCGACTCGAAGCACCCCGGCCCGGCACTGCTCGGTGACATCGTGCTGTGCCCGGAGTTCGCCGCGAAGCAGGCGACCGCCGCGGGGCACGGCCTCGACCATGAGCTGGCCCTGCTCACCGTGCACGGCTGCCTGCACCTGCTGGGCTACGACCACGCCACCCCGGCCGAGGAGCAGGAGATGTTCGCCCTGCAGAATGAGCTGCTCGCCGACTGGTACGACGACGTGGCCCGCCGCGGCGTCGAGTACCAGCCGAAGCCGAGCGGCGCACAGGCCTTCCCCTCCGCCGCGGACCGGGAGGCCCTCGACGAGATCGTCCCCGGGGGTGGCATCCCTCCCATCGGTGAACCCGCCGGTGACGTCTGATGGACACTGAGGTCCTCTGGTTCGGTGGGGTGACGCTGCTGGCGTTGGCCCTGTCGGGACTGGTCGGCACCGTCGAGTCTGCCGTCAGCTCCATCTCCCGCGCCCGCGTCGAGGGCATGGTCAAGGACGAGGTCGCCGGCGCGCGTTCGCTGCTCAAGGTCGTGGAGCACCGCGCGGACAACATCAACCTGCTCATCCTGCTCAAGACGCTTCTCGACGCCACCGCGGCCGTCTTCGCCGCCGCCCTGGCGAGGGAGCTCATCGCCTCGGACGCGTGGGCCATCACGATCGCCATCGTGGCGGTCGCCCTGTTCACGTACGCCGTGGTCGGTGTCTTCGGCCGGACGATGGGCCGCAAGAACCCGTACTCGGTCTCCCTGCGTTCGGCGATGGTGCTGCAGGGCACGGCCTTCGTTCTCGGCCCGGTGTCGCGGGTGCTCATCTGGGTGGGCAACCTCATCGCCCCGGGCAGCGGTTTCCGGGACGGCCCGTACGCCACGGAGGTGGAGCTCCGGGAGATGGTGGACATCGCCCAGGAGCACGGCATCGTGGAGATCGAGGAGCGCCGCATGATCCAGTCGGTGTTCGACCTCGCGTCGACCACCGCCCGGCAGGTCATGGTGCCGCGCACCGAGATGATCTGGATCGAGGAGGGCAAGCACGCCGGCCAGGCCACCACCCTCTGTGTGCGTTCCGGTCATTCGCGCGTTCCGGTCGTGGGTGAGAACATCGACGACATCCTGGGCATCGTCTACATCAAGGACCTGGTGCGCCACACGTACCACCTCACCGACGGCGGGGCGTCCGTGGCGGTGACCGAGGTCATGCGTCCGCCGACCTTCGTGCCCGACTCGAAGAACCTCGACGAGCTGCTCCACGAGATGCAGCGCGACAAGATCCACATGGCCATGCTCGTGGACGAGTACGGCGGCATCGCCGGCCTGATCACCATGGAGGACATCCTCGAGGAGATCGTCGGTGAGATCGCCGACGAGTACGACGTCGCCGAGGTCGCGCCGATCGAGAAGATCGGTCCGCGCACCTACCGGGCGGTCTCGCGCCTGTCGCTGGAGGACCTCGTCGACGAGATCCACGACGACCACGACATCGACGTCGAGTTCACCGAGGAGATCGAGGACCAGGTCGAGTCGGTCGCCGGTCTCATCGGCTACGAGCTGGGGCGCGTGCCCCTGCCGGGGGCGACGGTGGAGTCCTGCGGGCTGCGCCTGACCGCCGAGGGCGGGCGGGACCGCCGCGGCCGTATGCGTGTGCGGTCGGTCGTGGTGGAGGTGCTGGAGCGTCCCACCGAGGGCGACGACGCCAGCTGATTGTTTTTCCCCTTCCGGGGGAGCACAATGACGGGCGTGAACATCCTCTCGATCCAGTCCTCCGTGGCGTACGGCCACGTCGGCAACTCCGCGGCCGTCTTCCCGCTCCAGCGTCTGGGGCACGAGGTGTGGCCGGTGTACACCGTCAACTTCTCCAACCACACCGGTTACGGCGCGTGGCGGGGGCCGATGATCCCGGCCTCCGAGGTCGCGGAGATCATCACGGGCATCGAGGAGCGCGGTGTGCTCGGCGAGGTCGACGCGGTGCTCTCCGGCTACCAGGGTGGCGCGGAGATCGCGGACGTCATCATCGACGCCGTGGCGAAGGTCAAGGCGGCGAACCCGCAGGCCGTGTACGCCTGCGACCCGGTGATGGGCAACGCCCGCTCCGGCTGCCACGTCTCCGACCTCATCCCGCCGCTGCTGCGTGACCGGGTCGTCCCGGTCGCGGACATCATCACCCCGAACCAGTTCGAGCTGGGCTACCTCACGGGCCGGGAGGCCACCTGCCTGGAGTCCACCCTCGAGGCGGTGGACGTCGCCCGCGGGATGGGCCCGTCGACGGTGCTGGTCACCTCGGTGGAGCGCCCGGACCGTCCGGCCGACACCATCGAGATGCTGGTGGTCAATGACCAGGGTGCCTGGATCGTCCGCACCCCGTACCTGCCCTTCAAGCGCAACGGTTCCGGTGACGTCACCGCCGCGCTGTTCACCGGCCACTACGTCTCCACCGGCGACGCCGCCGACGCTCTGGCGAAGACGGCCTCCTCCGTCTTCGACCTCGTCGAGAACACCTACCGTGCCGATTCCCGCGAGCTGCTGCTCATCGAGTCCCAGGACGCCTACGCGCACCCGCGGATGCAGTTCGAGGTCACGCAGGTCAGGTAATCTGGACACCACCATTCCCCAGGACCGAGGAGTCCCCATCAGCTCATTCACCGACACCCCGGAAGGTTTCCGTTCCGGTTTCGTCAGCTTCGTCGGCCGGCCCAACACCGGCAAGTCCACCCTCACCAATGCACTGGTGGGGGAGAAGATCGCCATCACCGCCAACCAGCCGGAGACCACGCGTCACCCGATCCGCGGTCTCGTCCACCGGGAGGACGCGCAGATCGTGGTCGTGGACACCCCGGGTCTGCACAAGCCGCGGACGCTGCTGGGTGAGCGGCTCAACGAGATGGTCAAGGACACCTACGCGGACGTCGACCTCATCGGTTTCACGGTCCCGGCGGACGAGAAGATCGGCCCCGGCGACCGCTGGATCCTGGAGAACCTGCGCAAGGTGGTGCCGGACACCCCGATCGTCGGCATCGTGACCAAGCTGGACAAGGCCTCGAAGGACCAGGTCGGGGCGCAGCTGCTCGCGCTGCACGAGCTGCTCGGCGGCGAGTCCGAGGTGGTGCCGGTCTCCGCGCAGGACGGCACCCAGGTGGACGTGCTTCTCGACGTCATCACGTCCCTCCTCCCCGAGGGCCCGAAGTTCTACCCGGACGACCACGTCACCGACGAGGAGACGGAGAAGCGCATCTCCGAGCTCATCCGGGAGGCGGCGCTGAGCGGCCTCAAGGACGAGCTGCCGCACTCGGTGGCGGTCGAGGTGGACGAGATCTACGACGACGAGGGCAGGACCACCATCCACGCCATCATCTACCTGGAGCGGGAGGGCCAGAAGGCCATCATCCAGGGGCGTGACGGGCGTCGTCTCGGCCGGATCATCCACAACTCGCGCCTGGAGATCAACCGGCTGCTGGACCGGAACGTGTACCTGGATCTGCGCCTGAAGGTGCTGAAGAACTGGCAGTCCGACCCGAAGTCCCTGGGCCGCCTGGGGTTCTAGGTGCGTGCCCAGCCGTACCGGGACCGCGCCCTGGTGGTGCGGACCCATGACTTCGGCGAGGCCGACCGCATCATCGTGCTGCTGACCCGGACTCACGGGGTGAAGCGCGGCGTCGCGAAGGGGGTGCGGCGCGCGAAGTCGCGTTTCGGGTCGCGGCTGCAGCACTTCGTGGACATCGACGTGCAGCTCTACCCGGGCCGCAACCTGGAGTCCATCACGGGGGCGGACACGGTGGCGTTCTACGGCAGCGGGATCATCGACAACTACGAGCGCTACACCGCGGCCTGCGCGGCGCTCGAGACGGCGGAGCGGCTCGCCCACGAGGGGGACCCGTGGCTCTTCGACCACCTCACCGAGACCCTGGCCCGCATGCAGACCACCGAGCATCCGACGGTGGTGCTCGACGCCTTCCTGCTGCAGGCGATGACGCACGCCGGCTGGGCCCCGAGCCTCTTCGACTGCGCCCAGTGCGGGGCCCCCGGACCGCACCACGCCTTCCATCCGGCGGTGGGTGGGGCGGCGTGCGTGCAGTGCCGTCCGCCCGGTTCGGCGGAGGTGCCGGAGGAGTCGCTGCACCTGATGTGGCTGCTCAACAACGCGCACTGGCCGGCGGCGCTGGGGATCGTCGCGCAAGCCCCGCACCTCGGCGCCGTCGCACACCGTCTGACCAGGGCACATCTGCAGTGGCACCTGGAACAGAAGGTCACGAGCCTGGGCGTGATGGACCAGACGTAGACTTGTCTGCGTGACTCCTCCAACTCCACCGGACATCCCCGCCCAGTTCATCCCCGACCACATCGCACTGGTCATGGACGGCAACGGGCGGTGGGCCCAGCAGCAGGGGCTCAAGCGCACCGAGGGACACAAGCGCGGGGAGGCCGTCCTCATGGACGTCGTCGACGCCTGCCTCGCCCTCGGCGTGCCCTATCTGTCGGCCTACGCCTTCTCGACGGAGAACTGGCGCCGCTCGGCGGACGAGGTGCGGTTCCTCATGGGCTTCAACCGGGATGTGCTGCGTCGGCAGCGGGACACCCTCCACGAGAAGGGGGTGCGCGTGCGCTGGGTCGGCCGCCGCCCGCGTCTGTGGCGCAGCGTCATCCGCGAGTTCGAGGTCGCCGAGGAGCTGACGAAGGACAACACCCGCATGACCCTGGCGATGTGCGTCAACTACGGCGGTCGCGCCGAGCTTGTCGACGCCGCCCGGGAGATCGCCCGCCGCGCCGCCGCCGGTGAGCTGCGCCCGGAGCAGATCACGGAGAAGACGTTCCCCGATTTCCTCGACGAGCCCGACATGCCCGACGTGGACCTGTTCCTGCGTCCCTCGGGTGAGAAGCGGACCTCCAACTTCCTCATCTGGCAGTCCGCCTACGCCGAGATGGTCTACCAGGACAAGCTGTTCCCGGACTTCACCCCGCAGGATCTGTACGATGCTGTGGTTGAGTACGCTTCGCGTGACCGTCGATTCGGCGGAGTCAAGCAGCAGTAGAGGAAAGAGACGATACCCCGTGGTGTACAAGGTTCCTCCCACCACCGAACCCACTCCGGCGCAGATCAGCAAGTGGCGTCGCTACCTGGCCAACGAGCGCGCCGAGGCCGCCCTCTACCGTGAGCTCGCCCGCAAGAAGACCGGCGAGGAACGGGAGATCCTGCTGGCGCTCGCGGAGTCCGAGTCCCGTCACGAGCAGTTCTGGCGGGAGAAGCTCGGCGAGTACGTCGGCTTCCCCCGGAACCCGGACCTCAACACCCGTTTCATGGGCTTCATGGCCCGGCACTTCGGTTCCGTGTTCACCCTGGCGCTCATGCAGACCGCGGAGTCCCGCAGCCCCTACATCAAGGACGAGGACGCCTCCCCGCAGATCGCCGCGGACGAGCGCATCCACGCCGAGGTGGTGCGCGGTCTCGCCGCCCGGGGCCGGGAGCAGATGTCCGGTGGTTTCCGGGCCGCGGTCTTCGGCGCCAACGACGGTCTGGTGTCCAACCTGGCGCTCGTCGTCGGCATCATGGGTTCGGGTGTGTCCGCGAACGTGATCCTGCTGACGGGCATCTCCGGCCTGCTGGCCGGCGCCCTGTCCATGGCCGCGGGTGAGTACGTGTCCGTCAGCTCGCAGAAGGAGCTGCTCGAGGCGTCCACCCCGCACCCGAAGGCGCACACGCTGCTGCCCTCCCTGGACGTCAACGCCAACGAGCTGGCGCTGGTCTACCGGGCGCGTGGCATGGGGGAGAAGGAGGCCGTCGCGAAGGCGAAGTCGGAGTTCTCCCGCATGGCGCTGGAGCAGGCCATCGGGCTCGACCGGGAGGACAGCCCGGACGCCCGCCACGACGTGGAGCCGGTCAACCCCGGTGAAGTGGTCGGTTCGCCGTGGACGGCCGCCGGCTCGAGTTTCCTGTTCTTCGCGGGCGGCGCGTTCATCCCGATTGTCCCGTACCTCTTCGGGGCGTCCCCGGTGCTGGGGGCGATCATCGCCGTCGTGCTCGTGTCCGGTGCGCTCATGTTCACCGGTGGCGTCGTCGGTGTGCTCTCCGGGAAGCCGCCGTTCTCCCGGGCCATGCGTCAGCTGGCGATCGGGCTGGGTGCCGCGGGCATCACCTATCTGCTGGGCGTGGCGTTCGGCACCGTCGTCGGCTAGTTCTTCTCCGTGGTGCGGCAGGCGGGGCAGCGGCCGTAGATCTCGGCGTCGTGTCCCGTCAGCTCGAAGCCGTGCTCCTCGGCGACGGCCTGCGCCCACGTCTCGACGGTACCGCCCCCGATCTCCTCGGTGCGTCCGCAGCCGGTGCACACCAGGTGGTGATGATGGTGGGGGGAGACACACTGCCGGTAGAGGGTTTCGCCGGTGGCCATGTGGAGGACATCCACCGCCTCGATCTCGGCGAGGGACTGCAGGGTGCGGTAGACGGTGGTCAGACCCACCTGCTGATCCCTGTCCTCCAGCTCACGGTGGATCTCCTTGGCCGACGCGAACGTGTCGATCTCGGAGAGGACGTTGATCACTGCGGTGCGCTGACGGGTGTTGCGGGCGCCCAGCTTCGGCACACCGGAAGGCAAGGGAGACATGTACGGGTTCTTCCTGGAAAAGGGATCGAGTACACAGCCCATTATGTACGCTGCGGCCGATTGAGGCAGCGTGAACGGCGGGGATCAGGAGAAAGAGGCGGGCATGGGCGGGGTGGGGGAGGGGTCCGGGATGGTCTCCAGGCCCGGGGTCGCGGCGGCGGCGGCCGGGGCGTGGGCGACCTGGCCGACCACGTCCTCCTCGGTTCCGGAGCCACGGGACTCGTCGACGTGGCCGATCTTGACCACCGCCGCCAGGGAGGACTTCTCGTCGGCGGGCTTGTGGGCCTCGGCTGCGGCGGCCTGCATCTCCCGGGCGTGGAGACCCAGGGTCACCGCGGCACCGATGAGGTCGGCGACCTCCGGGAGGACGAGGCGGTAGATGACCTCGCGGCCCCGACGCTCGGAATCGACGATGCCGGAGCGCTTGAGCACGCGGAGATGCTGGGAGATGAGCGGCTGGGACTTCCCGAGACCGTCCACGAGCTCGTGGACGAAGTGGTCGCGGATGGACAGACGCCAGATGATCTGCACCCGCAGGCGAGAATCAAGCGCGCCGATGATGACTTCGGCGGCGTCAAGATCAGTGTCCGAATAGGTGTTCATCCCAGCCCAATTCTTTGTGAAACAGGTCCGAACGGACAGCAGTGGTTCCGTTCTAAACCATAGGTAATATTAGTAATGTTCTGCTTTTGCCGGCATAAGTGCTCAGACATGCTGGTTTCTGGATTATACCTGTATCGTATATCACGATAGACATTTGCCTTATCGTGCGAAAGTTGTCCCCGCATTCTGCCCCTGTACGGGTTTGAATGGGTGGGGTTTCCGCGGACACGACCATTGTCCCATGTGGCCCGGACAACCCCCGAATGACCGGGCGGACGGGGTGCGGCTAGACTCGTTGTGAATCATCAACGACTTATCCCCTACCAGAGGAGTCTGAAGCCCCATGGCGTCCGTCATCGATACCGTAATCAACCTGTGCAAGCGTCGCGGATTCGTGTACCAGGCAGGCGAGATCTACGGCGGTTCCCGTTCCGCATGGGACTACGGTCCGCTCGGTGTCGAGCTCAAGGAGAACATCAAGCGCCAGTGGTGGCGTCACATGGTGACCTCCCGTCCTGACGTCGTCGGCGTCGACACGTCCATCATCCAGCCCCGCCAGGTCTGGGTGACCTCCGGTCACGTCGAGGTCTTCACGGACCCGCTGGTCGAGTCCCTCCACACCCACAAGCGTTACCGCGCCGACCACCTGCTCGAGGCATACGAGGAGAAGCACGGCCACCCGCCGGCGAACGGCCTCGCGGACATCAACGACCCGGAGACCGGCCAGCCGGGCAACTGGACTGAGCCGCGACCGTTCTCGGGCCTGCTGAAGACCTTCCTGGGTCCGGTCGACGACGAGGAAGGCCTGCACTACCTCCGCCCGGAGACCGCGCAGGGCATCTTCGTGAACTTCAAGAATGTCATGACCTCGGCGCGCATGAAGCCGCCGTTCGGCATCGCCAACATCGGCAAGTCCTTCCGCAACGAGATCACCCCGGGCAACTTCATCTTCCGTACCCGCGAGTTCGAGCAGATGGAGCTGGAGTTCTTCGTCAAGCCGGGCACGGACGAGGAGTGGCACCAGAAGTGGATCGATGAGCGCCTGCAGTGGTACATCGACCTGGGCATCAGGCCGGAGAACCTGCGCTTTTACGAGCACCCGCAGGAGGCGCTGTCCCACTACTCCAAGCGCACCGTCGACATCGAGTACGCCTACAACTTCCAGGGCAGCAAGTGGGGCGAGCTCGAGGGCATCGCCAACCGCACCGACTACGACCTGAAGGTCCACTCGGAGGGCTCCGGCGAGGACCTGTCCTACTTCGACCAGGAGACCAACGAGCGGTGGATCCCCTACGTCATCGAGCCGGCCGCCGGCCTGGGCCGCGCCTTCATGGCCTTCCTGGTCGACGCCTACACCGAGGACGAGGCCCCGAACTCCAAGGGCGGCGTCGACACCCGCGTCGTGCTCAAGCTCGACCGTCGTCTGGCCCCGGTGAAGGTGGCCGTGCTGCCGCTGTCCAAGAAGCCGGAGCTGGCTGAGCCGGCCGAGAAGATCGCCGCGCAGCTGCGCCAGTTGTGGAACATCGAGTACGACACCTCCGGCGCGATCGGCCGCCGTTACCGTCGTCAGGACGAGATCGGCACCCCGTTCTGCGTCACCGTCGACTTCGACACCCTCGAGGACAACGCCGTGACCGTCCGTGAGCGTGACTCCATGGAGCAGGAGCGCGTCAAGATCGAGGACCTGCAGGACTACCTGGCCACCCGCCTCGTCGGTTGCTAGTCATGCACTACACCAGCTGGGACCGCAGCGACGTCGATCGCCCCGTCCTCCTCGCGGAGGGCGGCCCGGAGGTGCTCGCACGTTTCGACGCGACCTCCGCCGACGTCGCCGGTGAGCGGTGGACGCTGGACTTCCACCCGGAGACCGGTGCCACGGCCACGCTTCTCGACGCCCCCGTGGTCACCGCCGCGGCGAACTTCAAGAAGGACAAGTCGATCCCGGTGTCCGTCGGGTCCCGCAGTTTCGTCCTCGTCAACGAGTCGGCCAACAACTGGATCATCGACGACGAGAACGGAACCAAGGTCGGCCAGTTCTCCGGCGGCAACAACGGCGTGCGCAAGGCCATCCTCGAGTTCGAGGGGGAGACCGATCTGCCCGCCGACGTCGTCGTCGGCCTCAGCTGGCTGACCCGGCTGGTCCTGGAGACCCGCCTGTCCCGTTCGACGATGGCGGTCATCGCCACGCTGGCGCTCATGTCCGTCGTCGCGATCCTGGCGTTCCTCATCTAGGCGCATGGACATCGAGGAACGTCCCGCCGGGCCGTGGTTCTGGGAGGGCAACGAGCTTCTCGACGCCAACCGGAACCTCGTCGCCGCCGTCCGCTCCGACGTGATCTTCTTCGGCTCGGAACGCCTCCTCGTCGAGTCCGAGCCCGGCCCCATCCAGTTCCGGGCCCGGGCCACGACCGGCGACGGCCGGGTGTTCACCCTCGCCCAGAACGGTTTCACCGTGGGCACCCTCTACGCCGACTGCGTCGGCCGGCTCTACGAGCTGCCCCGCACCAGCATCTGGCGGAAGGAACGCACCATCATCGACGCCTCCGGCGGCATGGTCGCCCGCGTTCGGCCGCTGATCTCCGGCCGGGTGGAACTGCACGCCGGCCCCACCTACGACGATCTGCCGCCCATCGACGCGGTGTTCCTGTCCTGGGGCTGTGTGCTGGTGGACTCCCCGGTGCGCCGCCCGCGGGTGTAGCCGACTCCTACTAGAAGGAACCGCCGCGGGAGCCGCCGAAGCCACCGCCCCCGCCTCCGCCGAAGCCACCGCCCCCGCCGAAACCTCCACCGAAGCCGCCGCCGCGGCCGCCGCCGGAGAGGATCTCGTTGATGACCATGCCGGTGACGATGCCGCCCATACCGCCGCCCCCGCCGCGGCCGCGGTAGTTGGCCTGCTGGCGGCGCTGGTAGTCGTTGTAGTCCGACTGGGCGCGCTTGAGGGCCCGTTTGGCCACGGTCGCCGCCTGGCGTGCGTAGTCGATCGCCTGGCGGGTCTCGGAGGTGCGCAACTGGAGAGACTGTGCGTGGAGGCGCTTGGCGTCGGCAAGCAGGGTGCGGGCCTCGGCCTTGACGACGCGGCCGCGGGAGGCGATGAAGTCCTCGGCGGACTGGATCGCGGAGCCCGCGGAGTGGAGCTGCTGGTCGAGGATCTGCAGCTGGCGGGTCTGGTTGGCGGTGGTCTCGCGGACGTGGTCGAGCTGCTCGTCGAGTTCGCCGTCGATGTCGGTGAGTGCGGTGTAGGCGCCGAGCGGGTCCGCCGCGGACTGTTCGCGGGCCTGCTGGACGACGGTGATGGCGCGGCCGACGACGGCGTCGAGCTTCTCCCAGTCGGCACGGGCGCCCTCGGAGATGCCGCGGCGCTTGAGGTCACCGGCCTCGCGGATCTCGTCCTCCACCTCGGTGAGCAGGTCGTTGAGGCCGGCCTGGGCGGTGGCGATGTTGTCGTCGGCACGCTCGATGCCGCCGAGCATGCGGTCAGCGACCTCGATGGCGTGCTCGGAGTCGCGGATGGCGTCGACGAGGCCGGCCTGTTCGCCGGCGGGGCGTGCCTCGAGGTCGCGGGCGACGGCGAGGGACTTCTCGGCCTCGTCGAGGGAGGCGGAGGCCAGGTCGACGTTGTCGGCGATCGACTCGAGCACGTCGGCGGAGTAGCGGCTGCGGAGGTCGGCGAGCTGCTCCCCGGCGCGGGGCAGGCGGGTGCGCAGGTCGACGGTGCGCTGGGTGAGCTCGTCGATCTTGCGGTCGGCGGTGGCGAGCAGGTTGCGCATGTCGGCGAAGCCGGTGGCCTCGGCGTCGAGGGCGTTGTCGGCCTGGCCGCAGGAGGAGATGATGGACACCAGCATGGAGCGGCGTTCGGCCTCGGTCTCCGGGATGGAGTCATTGAGGCGCTGCTGCAGGGCGAAGGCCTTCTGCAGGGTGGTGGTCGAGTGGTTCATCGCCTTGGTGAAGGAACGGGTGCGCTCGGGGCCGAACTCGGCGATCGCCAGGTCCAGTTCCTCGCGGCCGCGGCGGATCGACTCGTCGGTGGAGACGAGCTCCTCGTGGGCGAGCTGCTCGAGGGTCTCCATCGGCAGGGACGCCAGGCGGCGGGTGTCGGAGGGGTCGATGGCGCGGGAGTCCTGGAGGACGGCCGCGGAGGTCTGCTTCCGCTTGCGGCGGGAGTAGGCGTAGATGCCGCCACCGGCCGCGACGGCGGCTGCGGCGCCGCCGCCGAGCCAGGCCAGGGACTCGCCGGACATCTCACCGGAGGTGGCGGCGGCGTTCACGGCCGCGTCGGCGGCGCCGTACCAGTCGGAGTTCACCAGGTGGGGGTACGCGGCGTCCGCCATCCGGTCGACCTCGGACTGCGGCCACTCGTCGCCGCCGAGGATGCGGTACTGGCGCTGCTCGGTGGCGATCGCCACGACCGCCGTGTTGCCGCCGCCGTTGAGGGTGACGGACTGCTTCACCCACTCCTCGTTGTCCATGTCCCCGAAGCTGGGCAGGAGGACCACGAAGATCGACTTGTGGGCGTCGATCTTGTACTGCTGGATCCGGTCGGTGAGGTCGGCGCTCTGGCCGGCGTCGAGGACCCCGGAGTAGTCGGTCACCGGGGAGGTGAGGTGCTCGGGGGCGACGGCGGTGGCCGCGGCCTGGGCGAGTACCTGCGGGCCGGCCAGCGCGGTCGTCAACGGGGCGGCGCCGACCAGAGCGGCGGCACCGAGGGCGGCGACCAGGGTCAGCGGGCGGGGCAGCATGCGTTTCATGCCGCCCAGACTACCGTTTGTGGCGTGATCCGTATCCTGCTCCACGCCTACCGACGCCGCCGTCGTCCGTCCCCCGCCGACTCCCTCGTCATCCTGGGGACGGCCCAGTACGACGGCACACCGTCGCGCCAGTTCGCCGCCCGCCTGGATCATGCGGTGGGGTTGTGGGAGGCGGGCGTCGCGAAGCATGTGTACCCCCTCGGCGGGAAACTCCCCGGGGACCGCTTCACCGAGGCGGAGGTGGGGAAGCGCTACCTCGTCGAGCGGGGCGTGCCTGCGGAGGCGGTGACGCCGGTGCCGGAGGGAAATGACACGCAGGGCTCCTACGCCGCGCTGGTGGCCGGGCACGAGGTGGGGCGGGCGATCATCGTGACCGACCCGAACCATGCGCTGCGGGCGGAGATCCTCGCGCGGCAGGCCGGGATGGACGCCGTCGCCTCGCCGACGCGGACGAGTCCCTCGCGTTTCCCGTCGGCGGCGTGGTGGCGGACGCTGGCGCATGAGGTGGGTGGGATGGTCGTCGTCGATGTGTCCCGCGTCCTGGGGGAGGGGCCGGCGGATAGGCTGGAGGGACTACTGCGCAGGCTGGAGGCCGGTCTGCGTCCCTCGCGTCGGGCGCGTCACGACGCGCTGACCGACAGGTGAAAGGACCGATGTACGACTACTCGTCCGCCGACACGGAACGTCGGTACGCAGAAGCCCCGAAGGGCAGCGAGTTCGAGGACTCGCAGGCCGACCACCGCGGAGACTTCGGCCGTGACCGGGCCCGCGTGCTCCACTCCGCCGCGTTGCGACGCCTGGCGGACAAGACGCAGGTCGTCGGCCCCCGGGACGGCGACACCCCACGCACCCGCCTGACCCACTCGCTCGAGGTCGCGCAGATCTCCCGGGGCATCGGCTCCGGGCTGGGCCTGGACCCGGACCTCTGCGAGATGGCCGGCCTCACCCACGACATCGGCCACCCGCCCTACGGGCACAACGGCGAGGTCGCGCTCAACGAGGTCGCCGCCGACTGCGGCGGTTTCGAGGGCAACGCGCAGACGCTGCGCATCCTCACGCGACTGGAACCGAAGATCGTGTCGGAGGAGGGGGAGAGCCACGGCCTGAACCTCACCCGCGCGGCCCTCGACGCGGCCTGCAAGTACCCGCGCACCCGCACGAACCCGGACGGCACCGTCAACCGCAAGTACGGCTGCTACGACGAGGACGCCGAGGTGCTGGCCTGGCTGCGGGAGGGCCACGACGACGAGCGCCCGTCGATGGAGGCGCAGACGATGGACTGGGCCGACGACATCGCCTACTCGGTCCACGACGTCGAGGACGGCATCGTCTCCGGCCGCATCAACCTGCACGTGCTGTGGGACCTGGTCGAACTTGCGGCGCTGGCGGAGAAGGGGGCGCGCGCCTTCGGCGGCACCCCGGAATCGCTTGTCGACGCCGCCGACTCCCTCCGCCAGCTCCCCGTGGTCAACCGGGCCGCCGACTTCGACCACTCGCTCGCCGGCTACGCGGACCTCAAGCGGATGACCTCCGAGCTGGTCGGCCGCTACGTCGGGGCGACCGTCGGGGCCACGGTGGGGCAGGAGCGGCTGGGACGGCAGCACGGGCAGCTCATCATCCCGCCGCAGGCGCAGGCCGAGGTGACCCTGCTCAAGACGATCGCCGTCCTCTACGTCATGGACCTGCCCACGCACCTGGCGCGTCAGGACCGGCAGCGCGAACGGATCTACCGGGTCTTCGACTACCTCACCGCGGGCGCGCCGGGCTCACTGGACCCCATGTTCCGGGAGTGGTGGGAGCAGGCCGACACGGACGCGGCACGCCAACGGGTCGTGGTGGACCAGATCGCGTCGATGACGGAGTCCCGCCTGGAGCGCCTGGCGAAGCAGTCTGCCGGGTTGGCCGCCTTCATGGGGTGAACCCCGCCACCGACGGTGCTGCCGGTGACGGGGTTCGACGGAACGTCGCGTAGAAGCGACTAGAAGCTGGAGCCCTGGAAGGCGGCGGACAGCTTCGCGAAGTCCAGCTCGCTGGAGAGCTCGAACGGGTCGGACGGGGCCGGCTCCTCGGTCTTCTCCTCGACGAACTTGATGTCGAAGAGGTAGCTGTTCCAGTTGGAGGTGCGGATGTGCACGGTGTAGTCGCCGTACTCCTGGGTCTTACCGAACTGCTCGTCCGGGGTGGTGGGGGCGGTGATCGTCAGGGTGGGCAGGCCCTCCTCGTTGACGCCGCGCTGCACGTTCCACAGGGCAGTGGACTCGCCGGGGGCGGTTTCAATGTAGGCGTTGCGGATCTCGATGCCCTCGCCCACGCTGTCGGCGGTCAGGGTGAGGGTCTCGCCGGGGAGGAACTCGGTGCCCTCGCTGGACTCGAAGGAGATCTCCTCGAGGCCCTGGTTGAGCTCGTCCTCGGTGACCGGCTCGGTGCCGGGCTCGGCGGCGAGTGCCTGCGGGGCGCTCAGGCCGGCGAGGGTGAGGGTGGCGGCGGCGACGCCTGCGGTGAGAGTGCGGAGCTTCATGGGGACCTTTCGGATCGGGGAATGTTGCGTGGCCCACCATATTCACCGCCCGACGCTTATTTGAAGGGCTTTCCCGGATGCTGGGAACCTGACCTGGGGAAACGCCCCAACATGTGCGCGTACTCTTATGTTTCGTGCAGGGTCGGGCCAGGGAAAAGTCAGTCCCGGTCCTCCGCGTCCGGGATGACGCAGAACGACTCGTAGTGGTCCCCGGAGTAGTACCAGACCTCCGGATCGGTCTCCGTGCCCCCGCCGACGACGATCCGCTTGGGGCCGCGGTGCCCCATGCCCGGGGTGTCGACGGTGTAGCTGCGGTAGTAGCTGCTCTTCTCCTTCGGCAGGAGGCCCTCGTAGTTGCCGAAGTGGCCGCCGTCCTCGCCCGGGTACTCGTAGGGTCCGCCGGAGAGGATGTCGGCGATGACGGGCTCGGCTTCGTCGGGAAGCGAGGCGACCTCGCAGACCTCGAGGCCGTCGACGAGCGTCGGGGTCTGCTGGGTGCCCAGGTCAACCCCGTAGAAGGCGGCGACGGCGGCGAGCACCACGGCGCCGAGGGTGGCGAGGACGGAGTTCTTCTTCACGCCCCGATACTAACTTGACCCGCGCGGTACCCTGTTCATCATGGCTAAGGGGCGTATTCCGGACAGTGACATTCAGGCGATCCGCGAGCGGGCCCTCATCGAGGAGATCGTCGGCGAGTACGTTCAGCTCAAGCCCGCCGGGCATGACTCGCTCAAGGGACTGAGCCCGTTCAAGGACGAGCGCACCCCGTCCTTCCACGTCCGCCCGAACCGCGGGTACTTCCACTGCTTCTCCACGGGCAAGGGTGGTGACGTCTTCACCTTCCTCATGGAGATGGAGCACATCTCCTTCCCGGAGGCGGTGGAGGCGGTCGCCCAGGAGATCGGGTACACGATCAACTACCAGGGTGGGACGACGGGGGCGCGTCGTGAGGAACCGGGCACCCGCAAGCGCCTCATCGACGCCAACAAGGCGGCCCACCAGTTCTACCGCGAGCAGCTGGAGACCCCGCAGGCGCAGACCGCCCGCGAGTTCCTCCTCGACCGCGGCTTCTCCCAGGAGCACATCTACACCTTCGAGTGCGGCTACGCCCCCGAGGGCTGGGACACCCTGACCAAGCACCTGCTGCGCAAGGGCTTCGAGTTCAAGGAGCTGGAGGCCGCGGGCCTGTCGAAGATGGGCCGCCGCGGACCCATCGACGCCTTCCACCGCCGCCTGCTGTGGCCCATCAAGGACCTGTCCGGCAACGTCATCGGTTTCGGGGCGCGCAAGCTCTTCGACGACGACAACATGGGCAAGTACATGAACACCCGCGACACGATGCTCTACAACAAGTCGAAGGTGCTCTTCGGCCTGGACGTGGCGAAGAAGAACATCGCCGCCGGGCACCAGGCCGTCGTCGTCGAGGGCTACACGGACGTCATGGCGATGCACGCCGCGGGCGTGACCACCGCCGTCGCCTCCTGCGGCACCGCCTTCGGTGAGGAGCACCTACAGATTCTGCGGCGCCTCATGCTCGACGACAACTACTTCCGCGGCGAGCTCATCTACACCTTCGACGGTGACGAGGCCGGCCAGAAGGCCGCCATGCGCGCCTTCGAGGGGGACCAGAAGTTCACCGGCCAGTCCTTCGTCGCCGTCGCCCCCGCCGGGATGGACCCCTGCGACCTACGCCTCGAGCGGGGCGACGCCGCCGTCCGCGACCTCGTCGCCGACCGCATCCCGATGTTCCAGTTCGTCGTCGAGTCGATGCTCGCGGAGCACAACCTCGACACGGTGGAGGGGCGTCTCCAGGCTCTGCGACGCACCGTCCCCGTCGTCGCCTCCATCAAGGACCCGGTTCTCCAGGGCGAGTACGCCCGCCAGCTCGCCGGCTGGGTCGGCTGGGCCAACACCGAGGAGGTCGTGCAGCAGGTCCGCGCGGAGGCCCGCCGCCCGAAGGAGGAGAAGCGCCGCCGCGCCGTGCGTTTCGACGACGCCTCGTCCGCGCCCATCGACACCACCCCGGCGGTGCCCATGCCGAACCCGCGCGACCCCTACCTGTGGCCGCAGCGCGAGTCCCTCAAACTGGCCCTGCAGTACCCGGAGATCGTCGGCCCCTACTTCGACGGACTGGGCACCGACGCCTTCACCCACCCCGCCTACCGCATGATCCGTGAGGGGATGGGCCGCGTGGGCGGTGCCGCCACCGCCCACAGCGGCGTGGACTGGATCGCCGGTGTCGCCGGCGAGATGGTCGACCTCATGGGACGCAACCTCGTCTCCGAGCTGGCCGTCGAGGAGATCCCCATGGAGGAGGAGCACCTGCGCGACTACGCCGACTCGGTGCTCTCCCGCCTGCAGGAGGCGGAGGTGGGCAACCAGATCGCGCAGCTCAAGAGCCAGCTGCAGCGCATGCGCCCCTCCGACGACGAGCAGGCCTACAACTCCCTGTTCGCCGATCTGGTCGCCCTGGAACAGGCGCGCCGGGAACTCAACGAGCGGGCGTTCCGCGGGCTGCCGGCGGAGTAGCTAGTCCTGATCCGGCTCCAGCACCTGCTGATCGTCGGTGCGCAGGTTCTTCACCTCGCGCATGCGCGGCTGCGGGTCGAGACGGTCGGCGACGGCCTTGCGGGTCGCGTCGACGGCCTTCTTCGTCACGGGGGAGTTGACGGCGGCGGTGTAGCCCTTCTTGATCTGCTCGAATCGCCTGCGCCCCGCCCTGGTTCCCAGGACGTATCCTGCTGCGGCTCCGATGACGAACTGGATCATGAGGCTCCTACTGGTTCAGGGGGTGGAAGGTCAGGGGACAGCCTACCTGGTGGCCTCTGAGTCGATGGGCGTCCCCGGGTGGGAGATCGCGGCTGCGGCGCGGATGAGCCCGAGGTGGGAGAAGGCCTGCGGGTAGTTGCCGGCGAGCCTGCCGAACTCGGTGGAGTACTCCTCGGCGAGCAGTCCGAGGTCGGAGGCGACGCCGCACACGCGGTCCATCTTCGTGCGGGCCTCGTCGAGGCGGCCGGAGTGGGCGTACTGCTCGATGAGCCAGAAGGAGCACAGCAGGAAGGGGTACTCGCCGCCGGCGATGCCGTCGACACCGGTGCCGGCGGGGTAGCGGTGGAGGAGGCCGGCGTCGTCGAGAAGCGTCTCCTCGATGCGGGCGACGGTGCCGAGGATGTGCGGGTCGCTGTACGGGAGGAAACCGATCTGCGCGAGCTGCAGGAGGGAGGCGTCGACGTCGGTGCCGCCGTAGGTCTGGGTGAAGGACTGCAGTTCCTCGTTCCAGCCCTGCTCCATGATCTCGGTGCGCAGACGTTCGCGGAGTTCGCGCCAGCGGTCGACGGGGCCGACGAGCCCGTGCTTCTCCACGGCCTTCACGCCCCGGTCGAACGCCGCCCACATCATGGCGCGGCCGTGGGTGAAGTAGGCGGGTTCGCTGCGCATCTCCCAGATACCGTGGTCCCGGACGTCGAACATGTGCTCCTGGAAGTCGAGGATCGCCTTCTGCAGGTCCCAGGAGAACTCGTTCTCCTCGATGCCCGCGTTGCGTAGGGACTCCAGGGCGATCATCACCTCCCCGACGACGTCCGCCTGGTACTGCTCGGCGGCGCCGTTGCCGATGCGCACGGGGCGGGAGTTCTCGTAGCCGGGCAGGTGGGTGAGCTCGAACTCGGGGAGGTGCCGTTCGCCGCGCAGGCCGTACATGATGCGCAGTTCCTTGGAGTCGCCGGCGATGGCGCGGAGCAGCCACTGCCGCCAGTTGTCGGCACGCGCGGTGAATCCGGCCTCGACGAGCACCTCGATGGTCAGCGCGGAGTCACGCAGCCACACGTAGCGGTAGTCCCAGTTGCGTTCGCCGCCGAACTCCTCCGGCAGGGAGGTGGTGGGGGCGGCGACGATGCCGCCGGTGCGGGAGTCGGTGAGCGCCCGCAGCACGAGGAGGGAACGGGTGACCATCTCCGGGTACTCGCCGGAGTAGCTGCTTCCCGACGCCCACCGTTCCCACGCCTGCTGCGTGATCGCCAGGGCCTCGCTGTAGTCGGGGGCCTCCGGGGTGTCGTGGTGGGAGGGGAACCAGGTGAGCACCCACTCGAGGCTCTCGCCCTCGGTGAGGCGGAACTCCCCGAGGTGGGCGCCGGTGTCCTCGTTGAGGGTCAGGTAGGGCCCGCGGAGGTGGACCGAGTCGGGGCCGGCGACGCAGCGGATCTCGCCGACGTTCCGTTCTGCGTCGAGCACCTGGTAGCGGTAGAAGGGGGTGGCCCGGCCGTAGTCGAAACGCAGGCGCAGGACCGCCCGGATGTCGATCTCCCCGGAGGTGCACACCACGCGGCGCACCAGGTCGGTGCAGTCGAACAGCTCGTTCTCCGGGTCCATCGGCATGAAGTCGGTGACCGTGGCGGTGCCGGTGTCCGACTCCCACGTCGTCTCCAGGACGAAGGAGTCGCCGAGGTAGCGGCGGGCGGTGACGCGGGCGCCGGGGGCGTCGATACGCCAGTGACCGTGCTCCTCCGTGCCCAGCAGTTTCGTGAACACCGCCTGGGAGTCGAAACGGGGCAGGCAGAGCCAGTCGATGCTGCCGTCCTCGGCGACGAGGGCCGCGGTGTGCGTGTCGGACAGGAGGGCGTACTGCTCGAGGGGCGTGCTCGTGGTCATGACATCAGTGTAGGGGCGCGGTTGCGGCGCCCACCGGAATACATGAGGCTGGGGGCATGGAATCGGACAGTGGAGCGCACACGATCGTCATCCTCGGCGGCGCGGGGGACCTGGCCCGCCGCCTGCTCATCCCCGGCCTCGGGGAGTACGCGGAATCCGCGCGGATCATCGGCGTCGGCCGGACATCCGTGGACTACCCCGCGCTCGTCGCGGAGAGTGGGGCGGAACATCTGGCGGAGGGCGCGGAGTTCCTCGCCGCCGACGCCACCGACCCGGCTGACCTGCGCCGGGTGCTCGACGCGACGGGGGAGGGGGCCGTCCTCTACTTCGCGCTGGCGCCGGAGGTCACGGTCAAGGTGGTCACGGCGCTTGCCGACGTCGACCTTCCCGCCGACCTCCTCCTCGCCGTGGAGAAACCCTACGGCCGCTCCGCGGAGGAGGCCGACGAGCTCGACCGGCGTCTGCTGGCCCTCACCGACGAGGAGCACATTTTCCGGGTGGACCACTTCCTCTGCGAGGCGGCGCTCACCAACCTCAGCGGGCTGATCCGTGCGAATCTCCCGCTCGGGGCCACCTGGTCGGGCGAATACGTCGAGGCGATCGACATCATCTACGAGGAGTCCCTCGCGCTGGAGGGACGCGCCGAGTTCTACGACTCCACGGGCGCCCTCCGGGACATGGTCCAGTCGCACCTGCTGCAGGTGATGGCCCACCTCCTGTGTGCCGACGGCCGCGCGGAACCCGCCGCGGTGCTCGACGCCACCTCCGTCATCGAGGGGAGTGTGCGCCGTGCCCGCTACGACACCTATGCCGCGGAGGAGGGCGTCGACCCCTCCCGGGGCACCGAGACGCTCGTCCAGCTCGACCTCACCGTGGACCTGCCCCGCTGGCAGGGCACGCGGGTGCGTCTGCGTTCGGGCAAGGCGATCGGCGACCCCGAGCAGGCCGTCACCGTCCACTACCGGGCGGCGGAGGGGTTGGCCCCCGCCCGCCTGGTCCTGCCCTTCGCCGACGACATGCTCCTGGAGCTCAACGTCCCCGACCCCGGCGACGTGGAGGATCTGCGGCGCGTCACCCTCCACTCCGACACCGTCCCCTCCCGGTTGAGCCCCTACGGGCGGGTCATGCGTGCCCTGCTCACCGGGGACCATTCGGTGGCGGTGCCCGTGGGCACGCCGCAGCGGGCCTGGGAGATCCTCCGCCCCGTTCTCGAGGGCTTCGCGAGCGGGGAGATCCCCCTCGAGGAATACCCGGCAGGTTCCGCAGGCCCGTGGGAATAACACGGAAGAACTCGTATCAAACTTTCGGATGGTGCTAACCTGTGTTACATGGCCACGACCACTGTCCGACAACGTAAGAGGGGCAGGCGCGGCATCTCGCCGTGGGTGCCCAATCAGCACGGCGCCTGGGCGATGCTCATCAGCCCCGCCGCCCTCGGCCTCATCTCCGGGCTCACGGCCCACATGCTTGCCGACGCCCCCTCCTGGCGGCCCCTCGTCACCCTGCCGGCGGTGCTGGTCGCCTGGTTCTTCGGCTACTTCGCCTTCTTCGCCTTCGGCCTCGCCGCAAAGGCACGCAACCCGCAGCGGCGCGCCAGCTACCTGACGCCGATCTACGTCTACGGCCCCGTCTCTCTCGCCGGCATCGCGGTGGCCCTCCTGCTGCAGCCGCAGCTCATGTGGTGGGCGATCCCCTTCGCGCCGCTCGTCGCCGTCGCCGTGTGGGAGACCCTGCAGGGCCGCGGCCGCTCCGCGCTCTCCGGCGTATCGACGGTCGTCGCCTCCGCCCTCCTCCTGCCCGCCATGACTGCCGTCGGCGCCGGGTCAGGCGCACCGTGGGAGGTGCCGACCATCATCTGGGTGTGCATGGTGTTCCTCGCCCTGTACTTCTCCGGCACGATCCCCTTCGTCAAGACCATGATCCGGGAACGCAACAACCCGACCTACCTGCGGATCTCCATCGGCTACCACGTCGTCGCACTGCTCATCGTCCTGGCCCTGGCCGTGTGGGCGGGGAAGTGGATCGCCGGCTCCCTGGCGGTGCTCACCATGCTCGTGGCCCTCGGCCGCGCAGTGGGCATCCCGTGGTCCGCCCGCCACGGCGAGGCCTGGACCGCGCGCCGGGTCGGCATGGCCGAGGTGCCGGTGCTGCTCATCGCCTGCGCAGCTGTGCTGGCGGCGATCTTCCTCTGAACGGCGCGAATCCCGGGGTGTTCGTTGCAGGGCAACGGTCCCGGGATTCACTTCTTCACTTCCTCGGTTCTGCAGAAGCTGGAACCGGTTCAGTGAAGCAATACGGTGAGTGTAACCTGCATCACGTCCGTGAGTCAATGGTTGTCGCGCCCAGAAACGCAGAAAGCCACCGGACATCCGGTGGCTCTCTCTTCTGCTCCCCCAACTGGGCTCGAACCAGTGACCTTTCGATTAACAGTCGAATGCTCTGCCAACTGAGCTATAGGGGATTAACTTGTGCTGTGCTGTTCTGCGCTTTCGCGCTTCCCTGCAACGAGACATAACTATATGACACCTTCGTTCAGGTGACAAATCGCCAGGTCAACCCGCATTTTCGGGGCACGGTGAAAACCGTCCCGGGTCCTTTGCGGGAACGGGCCCCAGCGCGGTTATACTGACGAGGTTCCACCTTCGGGGGCCATAGCTCAGTCGGTTAGAGCCGCGGACTCATAATCCGTAGGTCGCGGGTTCGAGCCCCGCTGGCCCCACAGGGAAAAAGAACCCCAGACCATCGTTGGCCTGGGGTTTCTCTCATTTTCCTTCCTGGTCCGCGGTAGTGGCGTCCGCGCGGACGGTGAGCAGAACGGTGCTCCGGAAGGCCGACGGCACCTGGTTTGGAGCGAAGTACACTGAGCAGGACGGCAAGGCCAGCCGAGAATCCCGAAACGGTACCGGAGGTGACCATGACAGGGCGCATCACCCCAGAGGTGATCCGTCAGATGGAGGCCAACGGGCAGGCCCGCTATGAGTGGGTTGCCGCTCAGGCCCCGGATGAGGACGCCAGAGAGGACGGTGACCTAGCAGCTGACTACGGGAACTTCGAGGGAGCGGTCCTCGCTTACCTCGAGACACTGGCCACCAAGAATGCCATCCCGGAAGTCGTCATCGAGCGTCTCTGTGACGACTATCCCGACGGCGAGTACCGGGAGATACTCGAGCCGATCTTCGCTCTCTGACCTCCATCGGTAGCAAGCTCGGTTCCTGGGGAAAGCATGGCCAGGGCGGCCAGCCGACATTGAATGCCAGTGATGCAGTGACCTGCGTGAGGTTCGACTCCTCATATCTTCTGCTCACCGTGTTGCGCCCAGGTGGTGGCGGGTTTCGTCATATCCGCATGTTGTACCGGGAGGAACAATGTCTGAGACGCTCCCCTTTACCGCCAACCAGGTGCCTGTCGACACTGCTGGCATCTTTGGTCAGGGACCGATGGGTGTCCCGCCCACTACCGCGCGGAGCACAGTCGCGGCGGGCTGACCGGTACCGCACGGCACCCACGTAACCAGCGGGTATGGCCGCCTCGGCGGCGGGGCATCAGCAGAGTAGTTGATGACGGTAGCCACCTGCAGATCTCATTCCAGTAGTCGTCGGTGACCGTATGTGAGGGGCCATAAATGGCTCTTCGCGTTTCGGAGTGCGTAGGTGAGCCCAGGGTGGAGTTCGGGGTGGCACACCATATAGGGGTCCTGGCCGGTACAAGATGAGAGTTACCACACCATCATCTGACCG
>LSQX01314140.1_pt1 | contig 50135 bp, 65 predicted proteins | sample 654561 | NCBI WGS metagenome assembly LSQX01 (sample SAMN04489861, study PRJNA283612) | anaerobic digester metagenome | isolation source: 4 biogas reactors fed with cattle manure at either 37C or 55C with and... | place: Denmark: Kongens Lyngby | collected 2014
ATAATATTCTGCGGTGCTGGAGCCGATAAAATCTGCTATCTATTGTCAATAACTAAAATAATATATATTATATATAATATATATATTATATAATTGATGGTTTTCTGGAGGAAACGATGGAAGTTAATGAATTTAAGCTTGCCCTATGGAATATCACCAGGGAGATTACTGAAAACATTAATCAAATTTTTTATCCCATTGCGGAAAGATATGGTCTTACCTTAATGCAAATTCAGCTGCTGCTGAACTTACTGCAGGATGAAGAACATACCATCGGCAGCCTCGGTAAATGTATGAGAATGGCCGGAGGTAATATCTCCAACCTCTGCAAAAAGTTAGAGAAGGAAGGTTTTGTAGAGCGCTGCAGAAACGTTAATGATGAAAGAGTGGTCATAGTTACCCTTTCAGCCAAGGGGCGGCAGACGATCAGTGAAATTGATCGGGCTATAGACCGCAAGTATGAACTGTTGTTAGAGAAGTATGCAGAAGAATCGCTCACGGAGATTGTTTCCGGTTTGAAGCGACTAAATTTGTTATTAGAAAGAATAAGTACACTGGATGATTAGTGTGATGGAGGAAGATATATGAATCAAGGACGGGGACCGAATAAGTATCTTATCTACTTTTATGTTGTACTGATGATTGCTGTCATGCTGTTGAATGCCATTGTTTTTCCTGCGCTTTTAAAACCAAGGATTACAGAGGTTGATTACGGCACCTTTGTGAAGATGGTTGAAAACGGTAAAGTCCGCACGGTGGATATCAATGATAACGAAACAGAGATTACCTTTGCAGCCGTTGGCGAGAACGGAAAAGAGGAGCTTTTTGTCACCGGTTACCTTGATGACCCTGAACTGGTTAATCGTCTGCTGAAAAGCAATGTCGAGTTTTCCAAGGTCATACCTAAAGAGAATTCACCGCTGATAAATTTTATTTTGACTTGGATCTTCCCCATTCTGCTCTTTTGGGGATTGGGGCAGCTGCTGCTGAATTCAATGCAGAAGAAAATGGGCGGCAATGCCATGTCCTTTGGCAGGAGTAATGCCAAAGTATATGCGGAAGCAGAAACCGGCGTTACTTTTGATGATGTTGCCGGTCAGGATGAAGCAAAAGAAGCGCTGGAGGAAATTGTAGACTTTCTGCATAATCCGGCCAAATATAAAGCCATTGGTGCCAACATGCCCAAAGGCGCTCTGCTGGTAGGCCCCCCGGGTACAGGTAAAACTTTACTGGCCCGGGCTGTGGCCGGTGAATCAAAAGTACCCTTCTTTTCCATTTCCGGTTCCGAATTTGTAGAAATGTTTGTTGGTATGGGGGCAGCCAGGGTGCGGGATCTGTTCAAGCAGGCACAGGAAAAGGCTCCCTGCATCGTTTTTATTGACGAAATTGATACCATCGGTAAGAAACGGGATAACATCGGTTTCAGCGGCAACGATGAACGAGAGCAGACCTTAAACCAGCTCTTAACGGAAATGGATGGTTTTAACGCCGAAAATGGTGTTGTCATTTTGGCTGCTACCAACCGTCCGGAATCTTTAGATAAAGCTTTGCTGCGTCCCGGGCGTTTTGACCGCCGCATCCCGGTGGAGCTGCCGGACCTTAAAGGACGGGAGGCTATTTTACAGGTCCATGCCAGACGAGTTAAAGTAGCTGACGGCATTGACTTAAATGCAATTGCCCGGGCCACACCAGGAGCTTCCGGTGCTGACCTGGCTAATATTGTGAATGAGGCGGCGCTGCGGGCAGTCAGGTGTGGACGTAACCTGGTAAATCAAAGTGACCTGGAAGAGGCACTGGAAGTAGTTATTGCCGGCTACCAGCGTAAAGGAGCAGTTATTTCAGCCAGGGAGAAGCAAATTATTGCTTACCATGAGGTAGGTCACGCCATTGTCGCCGCTAAACAAACGGAATCAGCACCGGTGCATAAGATCACCATCATTCCGCGCACATCAGGTGCCCTTGGTTATACGATGCAGCTGGCGGAAAATGAAAATGTGCTGCTGACGAAAGAGGAAGCCTTTAACAGAATTGCTACCTATACCGGGGGCCGGGCGGCTGAAGAACTTGTTTTTGGTACCGTTACTTCCGGGGCAGCAAATGATATTGAACAGGCAACAAAACTGGCCCGAGCCATGGTTACACGCTTAGGCATGAGCCAAAACTTTGATATGATGGCCCTGGAAACAGAAGAAAACAGATACTTGGGCGGCGATACATCACTGCTCTGTTCAGCGGAGACTGCGGCGCAGGTTGATGCAGAGGTCTTAGCCATAATTAAGCGGGCACACGCCAAGGCAATTGATATTCTGAAGGAAAGTCTTGATAAACTGCATGAAATAGCGGCTTACCTGATAGAGAAAGAAACAATTAACGGTGAAGAGTTTATGGCTTTATTGGCCGGCTAATACAGTCTGAGCGGGGCATTCGCCCCGCTAATTTAGACTGCCTAATCAGGGACAAATACTTGTCAAGTGAAGACAAAACAGGGATAATGGAGCTAAGGCGGGCAGTATTGACCGCCGTGCAGAGAAGGGGTGAAAAAACTGCAAGCACTACCCAGACCTTTACTAAATACTTTAAAACTACTCGCTGTGATTGCCGGAACACTCATAGGGCTGTATCTGGCCGTTATTTTTGTTAGTTATGCCGCGCCTTTTGTGATTGCTTTTGCTCTGGCCATGGCGATTAATCCGCTGGTTAATTGGTTGGCGAAAAAACGTAAATTTACTATCTCGCGCTCGGCAGCTGCCTTAATCACTACTACCGTTGCTTTACTGGTAATCTTTTGGGTGCTGCTGCTGTTAGGCAGTCTGTTGGTTAAGCAGGCAACGGATATGCTAAAACTGCTGCCCTATCATTTTCCCAGTCTGCAGCGTAATTTACTGGCTTTTGTGGCTGAACTCGGGGAAAGCATGGATATTTTGCCCGACTATGTTCTGCAGGCCATACAAAACTTTATTGTTAATCTGGGCACAACAATATCTGCCTATACAGCCGGGGCAGCCATTTTCGTCTTTGATACGGCGCGCTTTCTACCTTTCCTTTTTTTATTTGTCCTGCTAACAGTGCTGGCAACATACTTTTTTGCCAAAGATTATCCCAAGCTGCGAGCCTTTGTTATCAATAATCTGCCACCTTCCTGGCTTAAGCAGTATCGCATCATTAAAGCTGATTTACTTGCTGCTTTAATTGGCTACTTTAAAGCTACCCTTATTTTCATTTTTGTTACTTTTGTGCTTTTACTTGCCGGTTTGCTCCTGCTCAAAGTAAAGTACGCCTTTATACTTTCCGTCATTATCTCCTTATTTGATGCCCTGCCTGCCATCGGTGCCGGCTTGTTCTTTATCCCCTGGTCACTATATCTGCTTATCATCGGCGAAAAAACTTTAGCCATTGGTTTATTTATCCTCTATGTTGTGGTGCTGGGCGTCAGGCAGGTGATCAGTCCGAAAATTCTGGGCGATCAATTTGGGCTTCATCCCCTTTCTACCATGATTGCCATGTTTTTAGGTTTGAGATTGCTTGGTGTGGTCGGCCTGGTGACCGGACCTGTTATTTTCTTAATCATCAAGCATGTGGTTGGCTACTATACACGGGGACGCAGCTTTAAGGAAGTTATTTTTGGTTAACGCAGTTCAGTGCGCTCAGGGAAAAACAGAAGGAGATGGAGATACAAAAGGACCCCAGAGGCTGTCTCTGGGGCTTTTACTTTATTATTAATTTCATTTGCAGTAATCAGGAATTGATCAGGGCAATAGCGGTAAGATCATCGGCAACCGTCTCACAGGCATTACAGCATGCTTCCAAACCGGCTAAAATCTCTTTCCAGATAACTAAAGCAAAGGGATCCTTATTATTTTGTATTAACTTTTGCATGCACTGCCGGTATAATCTATCTCCCACCTCTTCTAAACGATTAACTTCCACTATCTTAGCCTGCAGCGCCTTTGTTTTTCTGAAGTTTTCAAATTCTTTTACGGCGGCAGTCACAGCCTGACAGCAGTCTTTGACGACCTGGCCAAAGGCGGCAATCTCACCGGGGATCTTCTGCACATTAAAAATATGCAGATTGATTATAACATTTTCGATGGCATCGGTAACATCATCAATTTCATCGGCCAGCCGAATAATATCTGCCCTTTCCAAGGGAGGAAGAAATTCTCGCGCCAGCCGGTTAAGCAGTTCGTGTCTGTACTCATCAGCGGCCTGCTCTATCTGCTGTATTTCAGTTGCCTGCTGTTTTAGCACGGCCGGCACAAACTCCTGCAGTACCGCATGGAGAAGCTCTGCCGCCTGCAGTGAGAATTGAGATAATTGAATAAAGGCCTGGAAGTAGCAAAATTTTTTAGTCTCGCTTTTTAATATCATAATTTCCCTTCCTCCTTGGACATTAAAAGATTTTGATAAATAAGTGTGCCATCAAATAACCAACCAGACCACAACCGGGGAAAGTTAAAATCCAGGCTGCAAACATTTCTTTCACAATACTCCAGTTGACGCAGGACAGCCTTTTGGCAGCACCAACCCCCATAATAGCTGTCGTTTTGGTGTGGGTTGTGCTGACCGGCAGCCCTAAGAGTGAAGAAATTAATAAGCTGAAAGCTCCGGTAAAGTCTGCGGCAAAGCCCTGATATGTTTCTAACTTGACCATATCCATTCCTACAGTCTTGATGATCCGGTAACCACCAATGGAAGTGCCCAGCGCCATGAGAATGGAGCACAACAGCATTAACCACAGGGGGATGGTAAAGCTCGTAACATTCCCCTGACCGCAGGCCAGAAAAATTCCCAGCATAAAAACAGCCATAAATTTTTGACCATCCTGGGCGCCGTGCATAAAAGCCATGGCTGCTGCCGCGGCAACCTGGGCACTGACAAAAAAAGGTTTTGTCCGTCGTTTGTCAGTGTTTTTAAAGATTGCTTCTATGCCCCGCACTACCAGGAACCCTAAAAAAAAGCCGAGGAAGGTAGAAATAAATAAGCCGTAAATTACTTTCATCCACTCTGCTCCATTAATGCCGGAAAAGCCTCCCTGCAGAGCAATAGCCGCACCGGAGATGCCGGCAATTAATGCATGGCTTTCACTGGTGGGAATACCAAAGACCCAGGCAGCCGTAGCCCAGAGGACGATCGCAAACATGGCTGCCGACAGAGCTACCAGCGAATCGTGATAATTGCCGGCAAAATCTACCATATTATAGATGGTATGGGCAACGGTGGCATTAATGAGGGTCATAAAGAGAACGCCCAAAAAATTAAAGACAGCGGCCATCAGGACGGCGTTTCTGGGACTAATGGTACGCGTGGAGACACAGGTGGCAATGGCATTGGGAGCATCAGTCCAGCCATTAACCAGGATAACGCCTGCTGTCAGGGTGGCGATGACAAGCAAAGCCGGATTTGAGAGCAATTGCTGCAGAAACTCTCCCAGTGTAATTGTCATCTTATCCTCCAATATTTTGATTACTTTGTCTGCACTTTTTCTCTGCAACCTTTCACAGTATACTTATTTCACACTGCATAAGGTTTTTCCTTTATCTTTACGCCGCAAGTTCAAATACTCACATGCAGGTTCCAGCGAATATCATAAGGAGCAGGGCAGGAAAAAGCCGGCCTGCAGCTGCAGGCCGGCCTGGAGGAAGAAATTTATATTGAAGGTAAACAGCTATCATTTACATCAATTTCCAGACAATGATGTAGATAGATGAGGCTGTCTAATTTTTCACTTTGTTTAAGTACTTCTTCACTTTCAATTCCTTTTGTCTTTATCAGCTCAGCTAAAACATTTCTTTCCGTTTCAATTTGGCCGCTGAGGATCTGCTTCACATTATTTTTATGCATCAAGGCCTCCCTTTCTAGTTAGGTCTAAATTTATCATATTATATCTTGCCTCAGCTGCTGTTAACATTTTCTTACACTACTTCCCCAAAAGATTACATTTTTCTTAACAATTATTCGTCAATGCCAGCGCTTTAGATAATCCTTTAACCACAAGCTATGGAATTCTTCATCCAGCAGATATTCCAGCAAGGTTCGGCGCATCTCCCGGTCGTCCCAGACCTCAAAAGCAAATCGCCTGTACACTTCTATTGCTCTGCTTTCTAAAGCAATGCCCAGCTTACAAGTTTGCTCCGGGCCGGTTAATTCAACCGCTTCACCCAGCAGGCGTCCTGCCATTTCCAGCAGCGGGACAGTTTTCGGCAGTTCTATTCCTGCCGCCTGCAGCTGCTTGGCAAAATAAGCGGCGTGACCGCTTTCAATCTGCACCATTTTGGCAAAAGCGCGTTGATAATACTCATCGTTAGCTGCTGAAAGCTGTGCTTGATAATACTGTACCTGGAATTTTTCCAGCGAATAGAATTCTTTTAACCGATCAATCAATTTATCCCGATTAATTGGCTTCACCACCTTAGCTGCTGTCAGCGGCCCATTTTGTTTTAGTATATTTAACATCCAGCCAATTTATTAGCAGGCCGGCAGAAGAATGTTTAATCTATATCTTATGCACCATGCTTGCGAAAAATCATGTATAATGATATAAAACGAAAAGAGAGAAGTGAGAGCCATTGAATAAGGAACGTCTTAACCAAGTGACAGCCAATATGAAGGCGTCAGGCCTGCAGCAGATTATTGTTACCTCCACGGCTTCCGTGTACTACTTGACAGGTTACTGGGTTGAGCCGCAGGAACGCATGATTGCCCTCTATCTTGATGCGGATGGGCAGGCAGTGCTGTTTGGTAATGAAATTTTTGGCTTATCCGCCACACCGGAACTGCAGTTTGTAAGCCATAAAGACAGTGATAATCCGGTAGCCGACTTGGCTCGCCAGGCCGCGCCGGGGAAAATGGGCATTGATAAATTCTGGTACAGTAAATTCCTGGTTGAGCTGTTAGAGCTGCGTCCCGACATCGTACCGGTGCATGGTTCAGGTCCTGTAGATTTGGCCCGCACCACAAAAGATGAGGCAGAGATTGTGCAAATGCGCCAAAACTCTCTTATTAACGACCAGGTGATGGCTGCTGCCATCGGTATGCTGCAGGAGGGAGTAACAGAAAGCTATCTGGCAGCGCAGATAAACCGGCAGTTTCTGCAGCATGGTGCTGACGGTGAAGGGAGACAGCTGGTCTGCTTTGGTGCCAATGGTGCCGATCCCCACCACAGCGGGAATCAGACTGAACTTAAACCGGGCGACAGTGTAATCTTTGATATTTTTGCTCCGATCAATCATTACTGGTGCGACATGACGAGAACAGTATTTTATAAAACTGTAAGCGCACGGCAGCGCCAAGTTTATGAGCTGGTTAAACAGGCCAACGAAGCAGCCATTGCTGCCATTAAACCGGGCGTGCTGCTGTCCACAATTGATCAGACAGCCCGGGAGATTATTGCCCAGGGCGGCTACGGTCAGTATTTTACCCACCGCCTGGGGCACGGGATTGGTTTGGAATGTCACGAACCACCTGATGTCAGTCAGGCCTCTGAAATCCCGCTGACTGAAGGAATGATCTTTTCCGTTGAACCGGGCATCTATCTGCCCGGCGAGTTTGGCGTGAGAATTGAAGATTTGGTATTAGTCACAGCAGATGGCTGTGAAGTGCTCAACCACTATTCTAAGGAGTTACAGGTTATCGAGTAATCTGAATCTAACGTTAGGGGAGGAACAAATTGATGCAGCAACAGCAGCAGGCCGTTAGAAGCCAGGCTTCCCGACGACCAAATGTTCTTATACTTTTATTGCTGGCTTTACTGGTGGCAGCAGCTTTGACGGTTTACAGCTTTCGTGACACTATTTTCGCCTATTGGGATGCGCCACCGGTTGATACACCTGTGGAGGAGCCGCCGGTCGATACCCCTGTGGCACCTGTGGAGGAGCCCCCCGGCTCAGACCCGGTTGATGCTGAACCTCCGGCTGCGGAAGAGCCGCCTACCGTGGAAGAACCGCCTGCCGTGGAGAAGCCACCTGCCGCGGAGAACCCCGCAGCGGATCCTCCGGCAGCAGTCCGGCAGTTAGCAAACGGTGATGATTTATTGGCACTGGTCACAAAGGAAACAAGTTTAGGTAAGTATGAGCCGACAGATTTGGTAACAATTCCTGCGGAAATGGGTCTTTATGATACACGATACCAACTGCGTGCCGAAGCTTACCAACAGCTGCGCGCCATGTGGGAAGAGGCCCGCGATGCCGGCGTTGACTTCTATGTCACTTCTGCATACCGCAGCTATGCCACGCAAAAGCGTCTGTTTAATAATTATGCTGCTAAACACGGTGAAAAAGCAGCAAACAAGTTTAGTGCCCGTCCCGGACAGTCAGAGCATCAATTGGGCACAACCGTTGATCTTGCTGTTCCCGGCCATGTGCTGGCTTCTTCCTTTGGCGGCACCACGCCTGGCCGCTGGTTGGCGGAAAACGCCTACCGCTACGGTTTCATCATGAGCTATCCGGAAGGCAGTACCGGGATCACCGGCTATATATATGAGCCTTGGCATTTCCGCTACATCGGCGTAGAACATGCTGCGGCCTGCCGGGAGTCAGGACTGATTCTCTGCCAATATCTGGAGCAGCAGCCACAGCAGTGGCAATAGCAGACGGAAACTTAAACACATTAAAAAAAGGAAGTAAGCATACTTCCTTTTTTTAGTGCTATCTTGTCATGGCGTTTTTTGCCCACTGCGAATCTTTCAGGATAGCTCTGCCTACGCCGATGAGATCAGCAGTACCGGCTGCCAACAAAGCATCTGCTTCCTGCCGCAGGGTGATACCTCCGGTTAAGATGACAGGCAGATCAACCGCCTGTTTAACTGCGGTGGAGACATCAGCAAAGTAACCAGGTTCACGGGAACTGCTTTTCATAAAACCAAACATCCCGCCCGAAATATCAAGCAGATCGATGCCCGCCCCGGCAAATGCCTGAGCGGCGATGACACTATCCTCAACGGTGCTGCCGCCGGGATGATAATCACAGCCGCCTAAACGCAGCAGCAGCGGGAAGTCTTCACCGACAGCCTCGCGAACTGCTTTAATGATCTCCAGGTGCAGCCGGATCCTGCCCAAAATATTACCGCCGTACTCATCAGTTCGGTGATTTGTCAGGGGTGAGTAGAACTGATTCAGCAAAAAACCGTGGGCGGCATGGATTTCAACAGCATCAAAACCGGCTTCCCGGGCACGTACGGCCGCGGCCTGAAATTGTGCCACTATGTCTTTTATCTGCGGCTGGGTAAGGGCTGTCGGCACCCGCTGCTTGTTAGGATGTGCCACGGCAGAGGGGCCCACAACCTCCTCCGCAATGCCGGCACTGCCGGCATGATTAATCTGCAAAGCAGCTTTGGCCCCATTAGCCTGGATTACGGCTGCCAGCTTTCTTAAGCCGGCGATATCACTGTCGCTGGCTGCTGACATCTGCCGTTCACTGGCTTTTCCACTAACATCGACAAAGCTATGTTCGACAATCACCAGGGCAATATAGCCCCCGTTTGCTTTTTCTTGGTAATAATCTAAAATCTCTTTATTAACTCTGCCGTCATGATCTGCTAAAGCCGTTGCCATGGGCGGCATGACTAATCTGTTATGCAGTTCAAGTTTGCCGTGCAGCAATGGCGTATCAAGTTGTGGCATGTTTATCCTCCCATCTAAGCAATCTATAGTTATTATAGCAGAAGCAGGAGGCAGGATACATGCTTCCCAGGCAATTGACATACTTTTGTAACCTTTGCTGCATAAGCTACTACTTTTGCTGTATTGAGCTGTTTATGTTTGTTTTACTTTGGCAGGAAAAATAAACAAATTGCAGAACTGTAATAATAAATAAAATCCAAGATGCGAGGAGCAAATATGTGTCTAGTATTACTGGCTTATCGGCAGCACCCGGACTATGAACTAATTCTTGCGGCTAATCGTGATGAGTTTTATGCCCGTCCTACAGCCCGGGCCTCTTTCTGGGCTGATTATCCAGATGTCCTGGCCGGCAGAGATCTGCAAGCCGGTGGAACTTGGCTTGGTATCACCAAAAGCGGTCGTTTTGCCGCCCTTACCAATTACCGCGATCCCGCCTGGGAAGTAAGCGGCCGTAAATCACGCGGTGAAGTGGTGAGCAATTACCTCTGCAGCAAAACTGCTCCGGCGTCTTATGCAGAGATACTGCGGCGGACCGGAGCAGAGTATAACGGCTTTAATGTTGTTTTTGGTGATCTTAACTCACTGTGGTATTACTCTAATGTTACCGGCGAGCCGGTACAGTTAGCACCGGGACTGTATGGTCTCTGCAACCACCTGATTGACACTCCCTGGCCGAAAGTTGAGCGCAGTAAAAGCCAGCTGGCAGAGTCGCTTAAGTCTGTTCCTCTGTCTAAGGATAAACTGCTGGCCCTGCTGCACAATAAAAACCCTGTCCCTGACCATGAACTGCCGGACACAGGGGTTGGTTTAACCTGGGAACGCATCCTGTCCCCAATTTTTGTGGAATCGGAAACATACGGCACCCGCTGCTCAACCATCCTGACGATAGATAAAGCGGGAACTGTGGAGTTTTTAGAGCGCACCTATACGCCGCATACCAATCTTTATGAAGATGTGTCATATGCATTTGCAGCCGGCGCTGTATAGTTTTCCTGCCTTATTTAGCAACCCACTGTCCCTGCTCTAACTCATAACGTTTATTGTTAGGCGAAACGGGCCAATCCTCAAGATATTTGCCCGTTAGTTCCGCCTGCAGCTGCCATGTTTCCAGCTTGAGGGGGTCATTTGCTTCATCTGCTAATAACCATTGGAGCGTGGCACTGTTGAGGATGCGGAGATTTGCTTCATCAACCTGGTCCCGCGCCGTTTGTACAGCAGAAAGAAAGATAGGTATCGCCAAGGCAACAAGCAGAATCACAATAGACAGTACAATCATTAATTCAAGATAAAAGCGATTTTTCTGGGCAGACAGTATATCGGTATTTTCATTGGTCATAACTTAACCACTCCGGGTTTTTTGCTGACAATCCATTTGCAGAATATCATAAATGGCTTAAAATGGCAATACTTTTGTTATTTCCCATTCCCTGCCGAAAAAAGAGTATGACGAGCATACTCTTTTTTTTTCTCATGTAACTGATGTGTTAAGCACACTTAGTAAATAGGAAATAAGTCCTAACAAATAAAGACTATTGGTTGATTACGGCATCCCGGCAAACTTGTTATAATGACAACAAGTATAACTCAGCTCCGGGGAGTGCAGCGTTGTGGGTTTTTTATTAAATAAATTGCTAAAAAAGCAGCAGGGGCAGGCCATTGCTGAGATGGCTTTAACTTTGCCCATCCTGCTCTTTATCCTGCTGGGAATCATTCAGTTTGGTTTTATCTTTAACAGCCAGATTGCCGTCGCCGGCGCGGCACGGGAAGGAGCCCGTCTGGCCGCAGTAGGCGCGCCCGATGCCGAAATAACAGCGGCGGTGGAACAAATACTGGCCGGTGTCGCTTTGTTGGACAACCAGAGTACCAGTGTGACCCCGGCCGGAACCCGTACCTTTGGTGAACCGGTGACGGTAGAAGTGGCAGCCAGTACCAACATTGTTGTTCCCTTCTTTGATTTAGTATTAGGCGACAGCTTTAACCATACCTCCAGCTCCACCATGCGGGTCGAGTTTGTGCAGGGGGGCTCTTAAGATGAGACTGTTAACGAGATATCTGCGGGAGGAGAGAGGGTCTGCGTTAGTGCTGGTTACTGTGGCGATGGTGATCCTGCTGGGCACTTCTGCTCTGGCCTTTGATTACGGGCGGCTGGTACTCAAAAAAAGAACTCTGGCCAATGCTGCCGACGCTGCCGCTCTAGCCGCTGCACAAGAACTGTTAAAAGAACCGGCAGCCGCAAGCGTTGCCCTTAGTACAGCTGAAGCGTATGCCGCTGCCAATGGCGCTGCGGCTGATCAAGTGACCGCAGATATTTCTCCGGATCATACTCAGATTACAGTGACCATCTCTGCCGCCGTTGATTACACATTTGCCCGTGTTTTCGGTTTTACCCAGAGGGAGCTTACGGCTGCAGCCACTGCAGCAGTGGGTGCCGTTACAGGAATGACCGGTGCCGCCCCCCTGATGATTGTAGAGCAGAACTTTGTTCAGGGACAGGAGTATGAACTAAAATCTGCTGCTCCCGGTGATTTGGGACCGGGCAATTTTGGTGCCCTGGCACTGGGAGGAAAAGGAGCTTCCCGCTACGAAAGCAATCTGCGCGACGGTTACAGCGGGATGATAAGTGTGGGGGATTTGTTAGATACAGAGCCGGGTAATATATCCGGACCGACGAAGAGAGCCTTTACGGCCCGCATTAATGCCTGCAGCCACGGCTGTACCTACCAAAATTTTCGGTCTGGCTGCCCGCTTATAGTCTACATCCCTGTTGTTAAACAACCCACAGGGCAGGGCAGACAGGAAGTGGAGGTAGCAGGTTTTGCCGCTTTTTTTCTTAACAGAAACCAACCTCCCGGTCAAGGCAATGAAAGTTCAATTAAGGGGTGGTTTGTAGACACCATTGTGCCCGGGCAAATCAGTCCCGGGGAAAAGAGCTATGGCGTAGCGGCGGTAAATCTAATCAAATGAGTGAAAAGCCGGTTTCGTGCAGAAACCGGCTTTATCTATTTTACCGAATCTTACCAGCCTGTGACGATCCTTCTAACCAGCTATATTTGCACCAAAAAAATATTTTTACTGGTAGACATAACTCAGGGAAAGCTGTTGACGAACGTTTGCCCTAGGTATATAATGGAAAAAACAGTGTCTTTGTTCAAAAGCAGGAGATTAGTAACTGGAATAGAGCTTGGTTTTAGTAACTTTAATGTCAACCGGCTCTAATATTTATTTATTGACGGAGAAAAGGGGACAAGCAGTTTTTTTGCAGGTAACAAAGGGATGTGATGGGGATGATCCGCAAAACACTGAAAGAGAATAAAGGTGTTGCTCTGATAACTGTTCTTGGCGTCTTTATTATCATTATGATTTTTTCACTATCCATCTCAACAATCTTCGCCAGCAACCTTAAACAGGCAACACAGCAGGAACGCCAGACACAAGCTTATTACTTAGCTTTATCGGGTATTGATCTGGCCTATGAAGCACTAATGAAAGAACCGGCCGATGAAACGAAAGGTCCTCTACTAGATGCTTTCAAATGGGATCAGGACCGTTATCCCGATATTGCTGATGATCTGACACATCGACCGGTATTGAAAGATACTTTTAAAATTGATGAGGATGAAGTAGAAGTTACAATCAAAGCTGACAACGAAAGTTCCACGCGTGTGGTCATAATTAATTCTATAGGTAAAGTAACAAAAACGGGGAACACCCAAGAACTTACTTTAATTTTTGAAGCCGAGAACCCTTTGGTCCGCCGTTGGCAATAATTTCATGAATAGGCCTAAATGAGTCCTCAAGAAGGATGTGTGAACATTATGAAAGTAAGAAACAATCGGGGGTTTACCGTAGTTGAGTTGATGATTGTACTTGCTCTGCTGAGTGTGGTAATTGCTCCGGCTTATATGATGTTGGGTTTAGGAAACAGGGTTCACAGTGCCAGCGTCGCAGAGTATGAGCTCCAGTCTTCAGCCAGAATAGCCGCTGCGCGTATCAATCGTACAGCCCGTTTCGCTTCGGCAGTATTCACCATACCCAAATCCAGCTTTAAGGAAGACAACCTGACAAGCGGCTGGAGTTACGTTGGTGTCCTCGACGGTGCCGTTGTTGCCTATGACTATAATAGTGAGGACGGTGTCCATCAAAAGACCGTACTGGCACCGGCCAACGAAAATGTGACTTATGAAATTGTCTTTCATAAGGTCGAGGAAGATCACCAGGAAAAAATTATTGGCTTTTCTATTAACGGCTACTTTAAAGACAGACCGATAAAAACAGATGAGCATGGACAGCCCATCGGACACATCACTGTTTTCTCCCAGGCAGAAGCCTTAAACTCGCTGCAGGTGATTCATAAGGGTACTGCCCTGGATCCGGCAGTGGCCATTGCCTTCCGGGAAGAAAGGCGGGATAAACCAGAGATCGAAACAACCCTGCCGGTCGCTCAAGTGGCCATGGTGCTGGACGTGTCCGGAAGCATGCTGGATAAAATGGATGGAAGCACGACAAACAGAGAAGCAGACCGACGGATTACGAAACTGAAAAACTCTGCCAATAAGTTGATTGATCAGTTTGCTGCTTCCGAATACCCCGTATATGTAGCCTTAGTACCTTTTGCCACCTCTGCTAACAATCCCAAGCCCTTCAGAGATGTACGAACTCAGCTTGCTGCTCTGAAAAGTGATATTAATGGCCTCAGAGCCGAAGGTGGGACAAACACCGGTGATGGGATTCGTCGTGCCTACCATCGTTTGTTGGAAGGCCGCACCAATCCGGCTTTTGTTGGCAAAGAAATCTGCGATTATATGATTATCCTGGTGGACGGTGTCACAACTTTTGCCAGTGTAAGGAGCCATAGTAACAGAACTTGGGTGGTTAACAACAGCAATGTTAATGAGGGGTATTTAGATAGAAGCCCTTATAATAGGACTTATGGTCAGATTGCCGGGAATGGTTCCGATTTGGATAGAAGTTACGGCGTTCCCTATGTAAGTCACATGGGCCAGATAGTAAAAAACGATGGTAAGATCAAAGTTTATGTGATTGGTTTTTCAGCTGACACAGGAAACAGAACTGATTTCTCTGAAAATCTTGCGAAAATAGCAGCAGAAACCGGGGCATTGCCTACGCAATCTGGTGATCCTTATTTTTTAGCCGGCGATGAAGATGAACTGGATCTTGTCTTCGGTGAAATTCAAAGAGAGATCATTAATAATCTATGGCATATTGACGGACCCAAATTATAGAGCTTACTGCCGGAAAGAGGTCTAATTATGCTGAATAAAAAAGGCTTTACTTTAGTTGAGATACTCATAGCCATGGCACTGCTCATGGTTATTGCTGTTGCTTTCGTTTCTTCTATGACGACTAATTTTTCCTGGCTGGTCAGTGCCAGAGTTATGACCCAGAATGTTTTTGCTGCTCAGCAATCAATGGAAGCCGAAATTGAAAGCATTAAAAAAGATTTGCTGGAAGGAGTAACTCCTGACGATAAAGTCTCCGTAACCTTATTTGATGGTGAGCATCAGAGATCTGTTGACGGCTATTATCGGGAGAAAGAAATTGCCGGCAATCGTGTCATTCGTGCCATTATTGCCGATATCAGAAACCCGGACTATCCGGTGCCCATTGTTAACTCCACACTGCTTAGACTAAGACACGGTGGCGCGTATTTAGCCAATAACTATGATTATGTATTGCGGCCGGGTCTGTCTGCGCGGGCAACATCGGTGATAGCTGACCCGGATAATGTTTTTCTGCTCAACCGGCACGAGTGGTTTGTCTCACGGGCAGGATTTAACATCCCTATGGTTTCTGACGAGCTTATCGATAAGGATTTAGATCTCGGTCGGTTATATCCTATTTTCCCTTATGACTATAACCCAGTCCCCATCAAAGCCCTTTCTGATACTAAAAGTGAGAATGACCTGACTTCACTGCTCAGTGAATATACCGGACGTCACATCATCTATACGATAACCCCTTACGCCATGTCTGGCAGAAAGGGCACAACTGTATTTAGTGACCCTGTCTATCTGCATGGCCCTACAGTAACAGACGGGTTAGTCCTCCATCTGGATGCCTCACTGATCAGTAAAGATTCAAGAGTTAGTGATATAGTAAAAAGTGGGGACAACATTTTTGTTTCACAGTGGAATGATCTTTCGGGTAAAGGTAATCATGCCGTACAGAGCAGTAACAATTTGAAGCCCAAACTTATAGAAACCCAATATCAGGATGATGTATATGTCTGGGGAAAATGTCTGCAGGAAAATACCCCGGGGACAAAAATGCGTATTTCCTCTTTTAATCCTGACAAACTTGGTGATTTCACCATGATCTTAGTAGCCAAAAGCAGCGGCAATCAGGAGAATACCAATATCATCAGCGGCGGCAACGGTGCCTGGAGTTTTGGTTGGAATGGCGCCGGTAATTTGGCATTTGCGGTGGAAGGTAGAGGAAGTATTCCTGCTGAACTAACAGAGCGGCGAGGCCTGGATGGTGAATGGCATATCTTTACTGCCGTTGTCTCCGGCAACGACATCTCCGTGCGCGTTGACGGACAGGAAGAAACAACCGGTATAAAAACTTCTTCTGGCTCTGTCCCCAGCGGGGCCGTCGAGATCAATTGGAATAACGTGGAGATTGCGGAAATTTTACTCTACCATCGTGACCTGACTACCGGGTTAGATTTGGTATCGGTAGAAACATATCTAATAAATAAATATAATCCTGATCCGGAGGACGTGCAGTCTACCATTGCCTACCTCAAACCATTATCGCCGAAAACCATTATTAAGGGAGAGAGCTTTATCCCTCCGAGCACTGTTGAGGCAGTAATGACGAACGGTTCAACACAAAGGGTCCCCGTTAGCTGGAGCGGGACTATCGACACCTCAGTCGCCGGCACACAGACCATCACGGCTGCTGCTGATATGGACAGCACTAAAACTACTGTGCTCACGGTATATGTGGTTGAAATCGAAAAGCTAATCCCCCATACCGCTGAGACAGTTACCCTGAAACTAGGAGAACGTATTGACCTGCCTTCAAGGCTGGACGCACAGTTGACAAATGGCAAAACGCTCCCTGTGGAAGTGACCTGGAGCTCCAGCACGCCTGGCGCCACAGTATCTAACAGTACTCTTACCGGCAATGTCTTAGGTAATTATCCAAACAGCCTAACAGCTGCAGCAGTATTAGATCCCAGCAAGACTGCAGTCTACACTGTAGAGGTTACCGGAATTTCAGTAACAGGTGTATCTGTTGAACCCTCCAGCCTAAATATCCCTGTTGCCCAAACCAGGACTCTGACAGCAATTGTGGAACCTGCGAATGCAACCGATAAAAGGGTGGAATGGAGCAGCAGTAATCCCTCAGTTGCAACTGTTGACGATGCTGGTGAAGTTACTGCTATAGCAGCTGGACGTGCAACTATTACTGCTCGTACCGTTGACGGTGGCTATGAAGCCCAATGTACAATTAACGTACCAGCAGTTTATGTTGGGTATGAAGTGGTGGGAGAACCAACGGTTAGAAAAATTCTTATTACTTATTATTACAGTGTTACATTAAATATTAAGTTAAGTGATGGCACTGTAGTGACAAAGACATACAGTGGTTGGACTGGCAATATAAGGTCAATTTCAATAGAGGAGACGATTCAGGACTCTAATAACAATTACGTTACTTGCGTATTTGTTATAGATTTAAGTCGATATTGATTTGAAGTTTCTCATCTAATGTATGACTAGTTTCTGCACTAAAACCCGGATCTTCTATGTAAAGATCCGGGTTAATTTATACATGCAAATTCTTATATTACTGAAGTGGGTTAATCAACCTCATATCCCATACATAATGCATCATAAAACTTGCCGTCAATGAGAAATTGTCTTGTTGTTACTCCTTCTTCAATAAATCCTAATTTTTTGTAGACATGTATCGCGGCTAAATTATCAGAGCGAACGCGCAAGTTTAGTTTTCTGATAACACCTGACTGTTTACTCCAGTTAATAATGTATTTAAGAAGCGCTGTGCCTATGCCGTTTCCCCAATATTTCTTTAAAACACTGACGCTTATTTCACCGACATGGGCAATCCGCGGTCTGGAGCCACCGGAAAAGTTAGCAGTACCTACTATTTTCCCATTTATTTCAGCCAGCAGGTAAATGGCGTTGTTTTGTCTGGCTGTATGCTCCAGAAACTTTGCCTCATCTGCAGTACTCAAGGTAAATTCTCCCAGGCCAAAGGTCAGAAAATCTGATTCTCCGCTAATTGTCTCAATGTAGTCTAATATTTTAACGGCATCGGCACCGGTTGCCTCTCTGATTAAAACTGTTTCCTCGTTTTTAATCTTTATTTTCATTGACGGTCCTCCAGAAGTTCTTTGTGCTTATTAGGTTGTTTTTTGATTGGTCCGTTTATTTTCATACATTAACTCATCGATCAGTTTTTGAAACTCTTCTGCGCTCATGCGGCTTTGGTAATCATAGACGGCATAGCCCATACTTAAGCTCAATTGGTAGGGCTTGTTGCTATATTTGTTATACTCCTCAATACAGTTATTTATTCTGGCAGCAGCGGCTTCCAGATCACTCTGTTTAGATACATCCAGAATAATACAGAATTCATCGCCACCGTAACGGGCAATAAAATCATTAGGTCTGATGCAGTTCTTTATTATTGAAATGGCCGTTTCCAAAGCTTCATCGCCGGTGTTATGTCCATATTTATCATTAATTTCTTTAAAGTTATTAAAGTCCAGCAGTATGGCTGAAAAGGTTTTTTCCTTTGTGCTCATTCTTATTTTAGCCTGTAGATAAGACTCCAGTTTCTTGCGGTTATAGGCTCCCGTGAGAAAGTCTGTATGCAAACTTTGATTCTGGATATTCAAAATTACCAGCAATAAGGACAGGGTGATACTGTTTAGTACTAAGGATGTACCATAAAATATTAGCTGCACTATGATACTAATAAAGGGAGGGACGGCAAAAAACACAAGGGAGAAATAATGTCTTTTATTGATTCTGTGCCGGTTAGCGATAATTAAAATAAAAGCCGCTAACATTAAAATTACAGTGATGGAGGTTGGCAGCCAGAAGAAGGGACCACGATGATAAATGTTATTGTGATCAATATAGTAAAACCAACCGTGAAACTGTGACATGATGAGCAGTAATAAGTTGGCACCGTTAACTACCAGCAGGGGGCAAAGCAGCGACTTTAGCTTGCTCTCATCATGAAAAACCTGGTAATGTGCATACAGGAGCCAAAGTGAAGGTAAAACAGGGTTAATGAGAAAGATGAAAAAATTGCCCAGATGATTAATAATATAAAAAATAGTTTTTGTCCCACCGTCAAACCTGCTAAAAATATCAATGATTAGTGCCAGCATTGTAACTTTAATAATCAACAAAAACAGTTTCTGTTGAATATAATCGGTCCCTGCATTTTTTACCGCATAGATTAGAATACAAGTTAAGAGTAAAACAGAATACATATTGAGAACCACGATACTTGTTAGGTTCAAATTGCCAGCTCCTTTACCATGACCCAATTTGTATTACTTGATTGTCGTTTTAGTTCAAATATAACTTATTATTCTCACCGGCGCCAGAGTAAACTAGAGTGACTTGCCTGAAAAAATGGTTAAGGAAGTATTAATAAGATAAAATCATTTTTAAGATACAATGCTGTTAACTACTGGCTAAGGTGCGCGAAATACCCCAAGATGGTTTTTATAGCAACGAACTGTTGTTACTGACGGTTAGCGAAAAGTTGAAATAACAAAATTAAGATATGGAGGGGAAATGATGAACGTTATAGAGTACGCAATTCAAATGGAGCTTGACGGGGAAAAATTCTACAGGGAACAAGCTGAAAACAATAAAGGTAACAGCTTGTATACGGTATGTCTGAAGTTGGCAGAGGACGAGCAAAAACATGCTGCTATTTTAAAAAATAAGCTAAACAAACTGCCGTATGAGCTGACTGACAGCAGTATCACCCTGGATACAAAAAATGTTTTTGCTGAGGCAGAGGATATCAAACTAAATACGAAAGCCGAGCCCAGTCAACTGGACTTTTACAGAATAGCTTCAGCGAAAGAACAAGAAAGCATTGACCTCTATGAAGATTTTTTAACCAAAGCGACAGATGATAAAGATCAAGAATTGTTCAAATACCTGATTAAACAGGAAAGGCAGCACCTGGCGTTCCTTGAGGAATTGGTTTCACTGCTGAGAAAGGGCGAGGAATGGGTTGAATCTGCCGAATTTGGCCTCAGAGAAGAATATTAATATTAATAACGCAAACAGCCCTACTCTCTTTTTCACATTGTGTGGTAAAGGGCAGTAGGGCTGTTTTTAAGTTTGCTCCCTTTATGAATGCCTGCAGCAGTGGACAAACTGTCAAAACCTGGTGTGCAGACCACGGCATCAGTCTCAAGACGTACTGCTATTAGTTAAGGAAGGTGCGCGAGGCGGCCTGTGAAGACCTCCTAGCTCCATCAACCGTTAATTCCATTAAAAAGGGCCGGATAATGCATGTGCATGGTAACCTGTGCTAAGGCGAATCAATAATGATAGTTCCAGTATTTTCCCCTCAAAAGATTCCATGCCTCATCGCACTGTGCCAGCACACTTTCAGGTAAGGGAGTGTTTTTAGGTTCTTCAGAGCTGCCTTTAAAATACTCCATATTCTGCGTAATCTGGCTGAACTTGCTGACGCCGCAGATAATGCTGTCCACAGCCTTTTGTGAAAGCAGCCATTTGTATGAAAGCTCCAGCAGGCTCATGCCGTTTTCTTCAGCGGCCTTAGTAAGGATATCCATGGCATCGAAGTTGCTGTCTTTAAAGTAGCGCATGGCGTAACCTTTTTCACTCATGCGTGTATTTTCAACAGGTTTCCCACGTTTATGTTTTCCTGTAAGCAGACCGCCGGCCAGCGGATTGAAAACGGTCATGCCGTAATTATATTTTTCCATAAAAGGAATCAGCTCATCTTCCGCACCGCGGGTTAAGAGATTGTATACAGTTTGAGTCAGAACCGGGGGAACACAGTTCATTTCCCGTGCCAGATGAACCATAGAACAGCACTGCCAGGCTGCATGATTGCTTGTACCGTAGTAGCGGATCTTGCCACTGCGGACAAGCATATCCATGGTGCTGATTATTTCTTCATAAGGGGTGAAGGCGTCAGGAAAGTGCATATAGTAGATGTCGATATAATCTGTGCGGAGTCTTGAAAGACTCATATCAACGCTTTCCAAAATGTGTTTGCGTGAAAGGCGCATTCCATTCTGACCTTTAGCTGATGGTCCGCCAACTTTGGTTGCCAGGACGATTTCATCTCTGCGGCCTTTCATAAATTCCCCCACAAAAGTTTCGCTTTGGCCATTGGTGTAAATATCAGCCGTGTCAACAAAGTTTACACCATGGTCAAGACAAAAATCAAAAATACGGCGGCTTTCTTCTTTGTCAGCCTGCCCGCCGAAGGTCATGGTGCCAAGACACATGCGTGAAACTTTAAGTCCGGTAGATTTAAGAATTGTGTACTGCATTGTCGTCCTCCTATTAAGTTTTTCAGCACGCTGCAGCAGGGTTATTTTTGCTTGAGTACTGCTTTTTGCTGCGCCGAAATGGGTTTTATTTCCTCTATTATATAATGCAGAGCGGGAAAAAAGAAGGGGCTGCAAACAATCAGCAAAAAATGCTGAATACTAATTCTTCAGCGAGTTTTGATGGGGTAGAATCTGGAAGAATTGATGCCGGGCATTGGATCTTAAATGGTTGAAGTGATGGCAGAATGTTTTTCAGTGATTTTGGGTGATATTTTTTAGTGAGTGGGTGAAATGGGGGTATGTAAAAACCAGTCCTATGTATAGGACTGGTTTCAAGAAAAGAACAGGTTTGTTAAATATGGTTTATGCTCACTACCGTTATGGGAGCATTCTAACGAGTATTATTACTCTGTTAACTTACCACCAACAAGTGAATAAGTGCCAACTTCTAATCCTGCTGCACCTTTTTTTGCGGTAATCTTAACTTGAGCTTTATAAGTTGTAGGAGAACTGCCACCAATTCCATATGAGTCCGCATCTAATTCTCCAGGGCCAGCAGGCCATTGGATGTATTTGTCTTCTAAAGCTGATTTGAGGTCGTTAGCGTTAGCAGGTTGAGTATCTTCTGAAGCTAATGCTTGCATAATTGCTCCGTCGATTGTTCTTAGGTTTGCCTCTATAGCACTTTGCTCAGCCTTGTTCGTAACATTGTTATAAACCGGNNCCTTTTTGGTTTTTGGCTTTTCTAAGCAGGTTTAACATTTTATTTCCTCCTTTTATTCCTTTCATTCTGCCTATGTTATACCAAGGGGGGAGATATTTAGACAAGTTTTTAAAAAAATTTTAGAATAGTTGAAAGTGTGAAGGAAATGTAGTGACTGTCGAGAAATATTCATGGTAAAAGATGTATGGGAAGTTGTAAAAAGATTTAGCAAATTAGCGCTTGGGGGGTTGGGTATGCCGCTATATGCATATCAGGTTTTGGATGATAAGGGGACTGTTTCGAGCGGGAAACTGGAGGCTGAGAATGAGTTTACTGCGTCTGCGCGACTAAGGAATTTAGGTTATACGCCATTAGAGATAAAAGAGGCGAAAACATCTAGTCTGCAGCAGCTGTTTCAGTTTAAAAAGAAGGTTACCATTGCTGATTTGGCTATGTTTAGTCGACAGTTGGCTTCGATGCTGAATGCGGGGATTCCGCTGACGCGCTGTTTGTATGCCTTAGGTGAGCAGGCGACTAATCCGACTTTGGGGAAGACTTTGCTGGATGTAGCGCAAAATGTGGAAAGTGGGATGAGCTTTTCCGAGTCCCTGAGGGCGCATCCCGATGTATTTAACGATCTTTATGTTGATCTGATTGGTGCCGGTGAAGTGGGAGGAACACTGGAGACGGTACTGGAACGTTTGGCACAGCAGCTGGAAAGTGAGAAGCAGTTACGGGATAATGTGCGCTCGGCGTTGTTTTATCCTACGATTGTGCTTAGTTTTGCTGTGCTGGTTATGATTGCCATGCTGCTGTTCATTGTGCCGGTTTTTATGGGGTTTTATCCTCCCGATGCGGAGATTCCTGCCCTGACCGGTTTTATCATTGCTCTCAGTCGTTCTATGCGCAGCTATTGGTACCTCTATTTTGTCGTTATTGCTGTTTTCATCTTTGCTGTCCGGACCTTTGTGCGCAGTGAAACAGGCAGGAGGATTTATGATAAGATTAAGTTTCGTGTTCCTGTGTTTGGCAGCCTGATTCAGAAGACGGCCATTGCCCGTTTTGCGCGGACTTTATCGACCTTGCTGGCGGGCGGCATTCCGGTGCTGCAGGCCTTAGAGTCTGCCGGTCCGGCGGCGGGGAGCAGCTTGATTGAGGAAGCTGTACGGGTAGCCGGTGAACGGATTCAGGAAGGACAAAGTATTGCTGCGCCTTTAAAGGAAAGTGGTTTGTTTCCCCCCATGGTGACGTTAATGATCTCCGTGGGAGAAGAAACCGGGGATCTGCCGGGGCTGTTGGTCAGGGTATCTGATTTTTATGAGGCGGAAGTGGCTGCCTTGTCTAAAGGTTTAACCAGTATGATCGAACCGTTAATGATTATTGGGGTTGGCGGTTTGATTGGTTTTATGGTAGTTGCCTTGTATTTACCAATGTTCTCGGTGATCACACAAGTAGGGTAGGTAAGAAGAATGGCTGTACGACAGGAAGACCTGGAGAATACCTATCAGTCATATCGTCAATCGGCAGCACAGGAAGATTTGCTGAATTTGGTGCAGGCCGGTGAGCGTTTAGTGCGCCACTTTACCAGGATCTATACCGGGGGGCTGGCAGAAGATGCGCTGCAGTCCGGCCGTGAAGGGCTGCTGAAGGCAATACGACGCTTTGATCCCGATAAACAGGTAGCCTTTGCTACTTATGCTTCCCACTGCATTATGGGAGAGATTCGACATTATTTACGGAAGGAGGCTTCCTATTACCGGCCGGGGTCAATTAAGGATCTGCAGAACCGGGTGGACCGTTATGTAGAGCAGGTTATCAAAGAGAGGGGAGAACCGCCGGAGTTAGAAGAGATAGCGGAAGCATTAAATGTAAAAGTTGAGGGTGTAGTTCAGGCGATGCGGGCAGGACTGGTATCTTTGGATGAAGTAGACATCAAGAAGATCCAGTCTTTACGTTATGAATCTTTTAAACTGCCCATTGAGGACAAGCTGTTACTGCAGCAGGCTTTAGCGCGCTTAACTGATCTGCAGCGGAAAGTAATTTATTATTTGTTTTTTTTGGATTTAACGCAGACCCAGACGGGGAAAAAATTAGGTTTAAGTCAGCGTGCAGTTTCCAGGGTCCTACATAAAAGCCTGCAAAAGATGGCGGAGGTTTTTAAGTTGTAAAGGGGGGTGTTGTTATGGGATTATGGGGCAAAAGTGTAGTCGGTTTGGAAATGGATACCGGCATGATTCGCGCTGTGGAAGTGAAAGGGAAAAACGGTGCGGCAAAAGTTGTGGCTGCCGGTGAGTATCCCCTGCCGGAAAAGGCAGTGGTGGAAGGTGTAGTACAGGATGTGGAAGCTGTCAGTGCGGCTCTGCAGGATTTGTGGCGAGAGGCTAGATTTAAAAGTCGGGATGTAGTTTTAGGCGTCTTTAATCAGAGTGTGCTGCTGCGCTTAATTAACTTTCCCAAAGTGCCGAAAGAAAAATTGGCACAGGCCATTCGTCTGCAGGCCGGTGATTATTTCCCGATCCCGCTGTCACAGTTAGAGTTTGATTTTGCCGTGGTCGGGGAGACGGAAGAAGACGGGGAAAGTAAGCATAGAATACTGCTGGTGGCTGCAAAACAGAGTGATTTGCAGCAAAGTATTGCCGCCGTAGTGGGCAGTAAGCTTAATCCGCAGGTGATTGATGCTTCGCTGTTGGCTTTGCTGCGCACGATGCCGCCGGAAAGGCGCCGGGGCACAGCGGTGATGGTAGATTTAGCGTTGGGGGTCAGCAGTATTGTTTTGGCTGTTGACGGCATGCCGCGTTATGCGCGGGTGCTGTCGGTTAATTTGCGTGACTATTTTGCTGAGTTAGGCATACAGCTGGGGATGGGTGAAGGTGCTGCCGGTTATGCTGCGGCGACAGTGGAACCGGGGAGTAAAAGCGAGGCGCTGCAGCGCTGGCATCAGGCTGTGGCCGGTGAAATTCGCACTTTTATTTCCTTCTATCTGCAGCAGGAGGAGCTTGGCGAAGTGCAGGCAGTGCTGCTGAGCGGTCGCGGGGCCAGAATCACAGGGTTGGCAGATTATCTGCGGAAAGAGTTAGGCGTGACGGTAGAACTGGTACGGCCGCTGGCAGCTGTGAAAACAGTAAAGGGTACAGTCCAGGTAGATTTGAACAATCCTGATTTTGCTGTCAGTACCGGCTTGGCCCTGCGTGGTTTGGAGGGAGAGCGATGATCAGAATTAATTTACTGCCGGCAGCCGTAGTGGCAGAGCGGAAGCGCAGAGCAGCGCAGGCGCGCATGATGCGATTGGCTGCACTGGCAGCAGTAGTCTTGGCCTGTGGTGTCGGTGCTTTCTATATGCTGACGCTGCAGATAAAAAAAGAAACCGCTGCTGTGGTCCAGCAGCGCATGGCCTTGGAAGCGGAAATTGCTGCCTATCAGCCTGTGGTTCAGCTGCAGGCGACTGTGAACAGCAGGGCTGAACTGCTGAAAGCAGCCATGGGTAATGAGTTTAGTTATCGCAATCTGATGGTTGCTTTGGGCATTAATATTCCGAATAATGTTTGGTTAACCAATGTGACGGTCTCGCGGGAAGGAGAACAAGGGTCACTGGTACTGCGCGGTTTAACTTATGACCATCCTTCGACGGCCAAATGGGCTTCATCATTACAGGCAGCGGAAGGCATTTCTGATGTCCGCATAAGTTATTCAGCGGCTGAAGAGATCGAAGATGAAGATTTGATACGCTTCGAGCTTAGAGCCCAGGTGGGAACCGGCGAGATTTATGAACCGTTAAAGAGGGGTGAGTAGGATGGAAGCAAGGAAAACTCCATGGCTAACCCTTGTTGTGGTGGTAGTTGTGCTGGCAGGCGCCTTCTTGTATTATCAGCAGTTTAACAATTATCGCCTGGAAAGAGAGACCCTGGCGCAGGAAGAGCAGGCACTGACAGCAGCACAAACGCGCCTGGCAGCGGTGAAAAAGCTGCAGGAGCAGCGGGATCAGCTGGAGGCTGATTTGGAGCTGTTGACACAGCTGCTGCCTGATCAGGCGGGTGAAGATAAGCTGTTGGTAGATTTACAGTCCGGTGCTGATCAGGCTAAGATGGACTTTTTACAGGTTCGTTTTTCAGACCGGGTGACAAACCAGGGCTATGTGGGCATGCCGATGCAGCTGCAGTTAAACGGAACTTACCATGAACTGTTATATTTTCTGGATTACTTAGAGTTTTATGATCGAGCCTTACGTATAGATGAACTGCGTGTAGATGAAAGTGAAGAAAATGGGTTGAGCATTAATATCAGGGCCAGCGCCTTCTACGCGGCAGACGCGACGAGCGCGGCAGAGTAGGGGTTTATCATGAAACGTTGGGCTATTGTGTTACTGCTGTTAATGCTGCTGGTAGGCGGCTGCAGTAAAGAGACGCCGCCGCCGGCAGAGATGGAGAATGAACCGCAGGTGGTGGAGACGGAAAAAGCTTCGGCCGTTGCGAGAGCCGAGGCGCCTAAACGTGACCCTCTTGCCGCTGTCAGCGGCAGTAAAAAGACCGGTGAAGCGGCAGAGATTTCGACAGAGGGGCGCAACCCTTTTACTGTGGAAAAGGCCGGCAAAGACTGGGCGACTGAAAAGGGCAAGGTGGATACGAGCGGGCGTGATCCTTTTGTCAAAGGAAAAGCAGGGAAGCCTGCGGCGCCGGCGGAAAAACCACCTAAGGACCCGACACCGGGAACGGAAACTCCGGTTACGGAAGACGGGGTAACGGTACAGCTGACCACACTGGACCGCTGCTGGCTGGAAGTTTTTGTTGATAAAAAACGTGTACTGTTAAAGAATGTACCGGCTGCTGAAACATTAACCTGGCAGGGGCAAAAAGAAGTTTATTTTGCCCAGGTGGGACGCGGCTGGGCGGTGGAGATAACCGTCAACGGTCAGAAGCTTGGTGTTTTGAGTGAGTTCGCTAAAGACCTGAAAGACGGGCCTCAGGTTGTGGCAGGTGTGCAGATTAGCCTCAGGCACATTTATCCCGGTGAAGTATTGGTAGGCTTAAGCTTGAAGAAGACGGACTAGGAGCGTGGCATGTTGCGACAGTTTAACAGGCAGGACTTATTAGGGAAGCGATTAGTTGAAAAAGGTGTCATTACAGAAGAGCAGCTGGCAGAGGCACTGCGGCTGCAGGACGAATTAAGCGGCGATAAAAATGGCAGCAGAGGTATGCTAGGTAAATTGTTGGTGGAGCTTGGTTACTGTACAGAAGAGGATGTAGCAAAAGTTTTAGCAGAACGAGCCAGTGTCCAGTTTATTTCTTTGGAGGCTTACCCGATCAATCCGGCGGCCATGGTCACCATTTCTCCCGAGGCTGCCCGGCGTTACAAAGCCCTGCCCATTGATTTTACGGAAGATGACCGTCTGCTGGTGGCGATGCAGAAGCCCTTAGATATTTTAGCCGTTGATGATTTGCGGGTTTTGACCGGCTACAATATTCGCACCGTCATGGTTACAGATAGTGAACTGGAAGCGGCCATTCAAAGTTATACTCAATCCAGTACGGCAGCCGTAGAACAAGCTCATGCTGAAGTTTTCGAAGAGGAAGAGCTCAGACAAGAGACGCTGCATGAAATGGCGGAGGGAGAGAACGAAAAGCCGGCAGTTCAGCTGGCCAATGTGATTCTGACACAGGCCGTTAATGCCAAAGCCAGTGATGTGCATATTGAGGCCTATGAAAAATCACTGCGGGTGCGTTTTCGTATCGACGGTGTGCTGCATGATGTGATGAGTCCGCCCCGCCATCTGCACGGATCTTTAGTGTCGCGCTTTAAGATTATGGCTAATATTAATATTGCGGAGCGGCGCATCCCCCAGGATGGCCGCATGTCGGTGAGAGTGGAGGGTAAGACCGTTGATGTGCGGGTGGCCACCCTGCCGGCCAGTTTTGGTGAGCGGGTAACGCTGCGTATACTGGAGCGCAGCGGCCGCATGATTACCCTGGAGGAACTGGGTGTGGCCCCGCATATTTTAGAAAAGCTTAAAAAATTGATTAATCTGCCCTACGGTTTTATTCCGGTAACCGGTCCTACCGGCAGCGGTAAAAGCACTACCCTGTATGCCTGTCTGGGAGCTGTGGACCGGGAGGAGAAAAACGTGATTACCGTAGAGGACCCGGTGGAGTACCGCATGGAAGGAATTAATCAGGTGCAGATTAATCCCAAGGCAGGCCTAACCTTTGCCTCAGGGCTGCGGGCCATTTTGCGCAGTGACCCGGATATAATTATGGTGGGGGAGATACGGGACCGCGAAACAGCCAATATAGCCATTGAGTCGGCCTTAACCGGTCATATGGTCTTTACTACGCTGCATACCAACAATGCGGCCGGTGCCATCAGCCGTTTGACGGAAATGGGTGTGGAACCATATCTGACGGCTTCTTCCGTGGTAGGGATTTTGGCACAGCGTTTGGCACGCCGCTTATGTACGCAGTGTAAAGAAGAATATTATATTACGCGGGAAATGGCGGAGAGCATTGCTGATTTTCCCCTGGAAGACGGTGAAGATGAGATAAAACTGTACAGAGCGCGCCGCGGTGGTTGTATGCGCTGCAGCCATACCGGTTATTCCGGTCGTACAGGTATCTTTGAACTGCTGACGGTTACAGAGGGCATACAAAAACTGACTTTAGCCCGCAGCTCAGCGGCAGATATAAACAGATTGGCGATTGAAGAAGGGATGATTACTTTACGCCAGGATGGACTGGCTAAAGTTAAGCAAGGAGTCACATCAATTGAAGAAGTGTTGAGGGTTGTGGTCTAATGAGGACTGCTTTACATGAACTGCTGCGGCAAACTGTGGAAATGAAGGGATCCGATCTGCACCTGGTGGTCGGCAGACCGCCCACGGTGCGTGTAAACGGTGTGCTGCAAGCATTAGATTTACCGGCCTTAAATGTTGATGAAGTAAGAGAACTGCTTTTTCTGATGCTGGATGAGAAGCAGCAGGCAGAGCTCATACGGGAGTGGGAGCTGGATTTTTCTTATTCTGTGTCCGGCTTAAGTCGTTTTCGCGGCAGTGCCATTGTACAGCGCGGTTCATATGACGTGGTGCTGCGGGTGGTACCCTTTAAGGTGCCTAAGGTGGAAGAACTGGGTCTGCCGGAGGTGGTCAAGGAATTTTCGCGCCTGCCGCGGGGTCTGGTGCTGGTAACGGGACCGACCGGCAGCGGTAAAAGTACAACCCTGGCGGCTTTGATCGGTCTGATCAATGAAGAACGCTCAGTCAATATTGTCACCATTGAAAACCCCATCGAGTTTCTGCACCGGCATAACAAGTCCATTGTGCGGCAGCGTGAGGTAGGGACAGATACCCAATCCTTTGCCAAAGCCCTGCGGCATATGCTGCGGCATGACCCGGATGTTATTCTCATTGGTGAAATGCGGGACATGGAGAGTATTTCTATTGCTCTGACGGCAGCAGAAACGGGACATTTAGTTTTTTCGACTCTGCATACACAAACGGCGCCGCTGGCGGTGCATCGTATTGTCGATGTTTTCCCGGAATCAGTACGCAATTATATTCGGCTGCAGTTGGCTGATTCGCTTAAAGGGGTAATTTCGCAGCAGCTGCTGCCGCGGGCCGATGGACAGGGACGGGTGGCGGCAGTGGAAGTGCTGGTGAATACGCCGGCGGTAAGCAACATGATCCGTGAAGGTAATGAACACCAGCTGTATACGGCCATGCAGACCGGACGGGCCGCCGGCATGCAGACCATGGACAGCTCTTTGGCTTACCTGGCTCTGCGGGGTGTTATTACCAAGGAAGACGCTTTAGCCCGCAGTGTCAATAAAAGTGAAGTGGAAAGGGCGCTGCGGTAATGCTGCTGCCTGTATTGTCTTTTATCTACGGTCTGTTTATCGGCTCTTTTTTGAATGTCTGTATTTACCGCCTGCCGGCAGGTGAATCTCTTGTTTCACCTCCTTCTCACTGTCCTCACTGCGGACGGCGGTTACGGGTCGGGGAACTAATTCCGGTTTTCAGCTTTTTATGGCAGCGGGGGCGCTGCCGGAACTGCAGCAGCCCCATTGCCTGGCGTTATCCTTTAGTAGAGCTGGCGACAGCCGTACTTTTTGCCCTGCTGGCCTGGCGTTTTGGCTGGCCTGATGTGCTGTGGCAGGCTGCTTTTTATGCTGTTTTAGTGGTCATCTTTTTTATTGATCTGGACCACCAGATCATTCCTGATCGTTTAGTGCTCCTGTTGTTGGGCATCACCGGCCTGGTGCTGTTAAGCGGGCGTGGCCCGGCCCGGGGCTCTGCCCTGCTGGGCGGACTGCTGGGGTTTGGTCTGTTTTTACTGCTGGCGGTGGTTAGTAAAGGCGGCATGGGCGGCGGTGATATTAAACTGGTGGGTGTCTTAGGCTTATGGTTTGGCTGGCAGCAGCTGCTGCTGTTAATGTTTTTAGCTTTTCTCGGTGGTGGTTTGGTAGGAGGTGTTTTGCTACTCCTCAAATTAAAGAGTCGTAAAGACGGCATTGCCTTTGGTCCTTTTCTGGTGCTGGCAGCTTTTTTCGTCAGCATGTGGGGGCAGCAGCTTTTGGCGTGGTATTTAGGCATCGCTGGTTTAAACTAAAACTTAAAACTTACAGAGGAAGCACCAGATAATCTGGTGCTTTTTTGGTATTGGCGTGTCGAAAAAATGTAAGTACAGTGATGGGTGATGTGCAGTAAAAAGAAAGGATTTTTGTTGATGGAGCTTCTGGTAACCTTGGCTTTGCTGGCGCTGCTGGCACCGCCCCTTCTCAATTTAGTATTAATGGGTGGGAAGATCCTCAGCACAGCCTACCGACAAACGGTGGCGGTTAATCTGGCCCGGGAAGCCTTGGAATGGCAGCGCAGTATCGGCTATTGCGGCCTTGCGGACAATTTTGAGGCAGAAGTAATGGGGTTCCCGGACTACAGCCGCCGGCTGGAGGTGGCAGTTCTGCCGACAGCGGAGCCGGCTTGGCCCCTTAAGACAGTCAGGGTAACGGTAAGTTGGCAGGAGGGAGAGCAGGAGCAAAAGGTACAGCTGGTAACCTGGCAGGCTTGGAGGTGAAAAAATGGGGAAAAAGGCCTGACACTGACGGAACTGCTGGTAGCCACTTCCTTACTGGTAGTGGTCCTGACAGCAGTGTTAACCATCATGCCGTGGGGTGGACGCACTTGGGAGAGGCAGGCGAGACAGACTGACGGACAGCAGTTTGCACGTATTGCCATGGAGGAATTGATTGCTGAGTTGATGTATGCGCACCGGATTGAAGTCAATTCGGCCGCGGGGACCCTTACATATTACAAAGAAAAGCAGGGAAGACTGCAGCGTTATCGTCTTTATCGGCTTGGTGACCAGCTGCTGCTGGATTTGCCGGAAGGCACTGCCGTGCCGCTGGCCAGCTGTGTTGAAGAGCTGTCATTCTATCCGGCAGGTAAGTTAAAAGCGGGAGAAGTATTAACGTTAACACTGCAGGTTAAGCGGCAGCTGCTGCGGCCGCAGCTGCGGAGTGCCGTGGTGGCGAAAAATTTAAGCGGTGAAGAGGCATGAGCAAAAATCAAGGTTCAGCTTTACTGTGGCTGCTCTACACCGTCGCCATCTTTACCCTGCTCAGCAGCTCCCTGTTAAAGTTGGCTCTTTCCGATTTACGGGTCAGCGGACACTTAATCAATGCGGAACGGGCACAGTATGCTGCCGAGGCCGGCATTGAGTATGCGGTGGCGGTGCTGCCGTGGCGGTGGCGGGAATTGGCAGCAGGCAGCTGGCAGTATGAGCAGCAGGAGGAACCCTGCTTTACTGTTTCTGCGCAAAGGGAAAACAGTAGTCTGCTGCGCATTCATGCCCAGGGCCGGGCGGGCGGTATGGTCAGGGACGTGGAAGTGCTGGCCAGTTTGCGGCCCTTTGCCCGCCAGGCTTTGATAGCCCGGCAGCTGTGGGGACAGGCAATAACAGTGGTTGGCCATGTGGCTGCCGATGAGGTTGTTTTTCGGACAGACAGCAGTTACATTGACGGTGATTTACGGGCTGCCCGGCTGGAACTGCAGGATGGGGGAAGTTATCACTGTACAGGCTATCACTGGACGCAGGGGAGACCATACACCCTGGAGGTAGATTTTCCCCTGCTTGTGCAGGAAGCAGTACTGCAGGGTTGGTCGGAGGCTGAAGATGTGGCGGGAGTATATCTGGTGGATGGGGAGCGCCCGGGTCCTTTGCTGGCTCCCGGTAAGGTGGAAATAGACCTGCAGACTCCCTGGGAGGGACTGCTGGTAGCGCTTGATGAAGTGAAGCTGCTGACTTGGGCCCCCGGAAGTCAGATTGTCCTGCTGGCGGCTGAGGAAGTGGAACTAAATGCTGTCGGTGAAGTGTGGCAGGGAAGCTTATTTGTATACAGCGCTGTGCAGATTACATGCCGGGCAAGCGCCGGGCTGCGCCTGGACGGTTGTTTGCTGGCACCACAACTGGATTTACGTGATTTAGAGATAAGCTATTGTGATGAGGCAGTTTTAAAGCAGCTGGATCTGCTGCCGGCAGAGCTGCTGCAGGTGGCACCGACCTTTGATCTGCAGTGGTTGGAGTTGACACCGCGGCGATGAAGCAAGAAAAGGGATTGTCTTTGCTGGAGTTGGTGGTGGTAGTACTGATTCTGGGCATTCTCTTGGCGGTTGCCGTGCCGGTAGTCAGGAATGCAGGCGGCTGGCCGCTGAAAACGGCGGCGCAGGAGTTGGCGGCGGCCATGCGGGAAGCACGTGAAACAGCCATTGCCAAGGGCCAGACCTGCACACTTGTTTTTTATGAGCTTGGTGGACGTTATCGCCTTGATTTGCCGGGAGAAACAGTTTGGACAAAGCTGCCGGCAGAGCTGCAGCTGCTTGCCAACTTTCCCGTTGTTGACAGCCGTGCCACCTTGTATTTTCGCTTTACAGGGGCTCCTAATCGCGGCGGTTATGTTCGCCTGCAGGATCAGCAGGGCAGGCGTCTGTATGTGATTGTGACTCCGGTGACGGGAAGGGTGCGTATTGACAGCCTGCCCCCCTCAGACTAAATCTTAGCTAAGGGCAGGAGATAAAGAAAAATATGTCGAAATTAGTTAGCAATGCCAGAAAGCGTTGCTATTTTTTTTGCAGCGGGTCATTACAGAGATAATTGTTATCTTAAGATGAGAGCAGCGTAAGAATTGATTTGTACACGGAGCAGGAGTTAGTGTATACTGATGTAAATATAATGCGGCAGGAGGCTTGAAATGAAGAGTATTGCCGGGAAAAATCTTGTCTTGATTGGCTTTATGGGCACAGGCAAAACAGAGGTAGGCAAGCTGTTGGCGTCTTCCTTAAACCGGCGTTTGGTTGATACCGATCAGCTGATTGTTGACAGAGCAGGCATCACCATTGCAGAGATGTTTGCCCAGCATGGAGAGCCTTATTTCCGCCGCCAGGAAAAAGCTGTTATTGCGGAGCTCTGTCAGCAAAAAGGACTGGTTATATCTACCGGCGGCGGTGCCATATTAGATCCGGACAACGTGGCTCAGCTGCGGGCCGCTGGCTTAGTTATCTGGCTTGATGCCAGCGTGGCGGAATTGGAAAGACGTCTGGCAGATGATCAGTCCCGTCCTTTACTGGCAGGGGGGACAAAATTAGCTGAGCTTTACCAACAGCGGGAAAATGCTTATCGCCAGGCTGCCCACCGGCGGGTTGATACAACGGGAAAGTCACCTTTAACTGTCGTGGGAGAAATTATGGATATCATCCGCCAGGAGTAAGAGAAATAGCGGAGAATAAGCGCTTAAGGGAAGGATTTTTTTACCGTCAAAGCGAAATACTATCAGGTAAAGAGCAGGAGCTTGCGGCAGGCCGACAGCTTTGCTCTTAAACTGAGCAGGGGGAAATAGTGTGGAGAGACTGACATTATTGCGTAAGCAGCTGCAGGAAGCGAACAGAGAAGCCATTTTAGTTTCCAATCCGGTCAATGTGGCTTACCTGAGCGGCTTTACCGGCACAGCCGGCACTTTACTGCTGACAGCACAGCAGGCGTATCTGCTGACAGACTTTCGTTATGTGGAGCAGGCTCAGCAGCAGGCACCGGCCTTTGAAATCATTGATATAAAGAATAAGCCCTGGCAGGTGACGGCAGAATTACTGGCAGACAATGGCTGCCGGGCGCTGACGGTGGAAGCGGATTATTTAACGGTTGATACATATCAGGAAATTGTGGCGGCCTTAGAGGCGGTTTCCGTGGAGGCGGCGGCTTCACCGGTTACACCTTTGCGTGCCGTCAAGACGGCTGACGAAATTAAGGCCATTGAAAAGGCGCAGCAGTTAACGGATGCTGCCTTCAAGCAGATTCTGGCATACGTAAAACCGGGGGTGCGGGAACGGGATCTTGCCCTGGAGCTGGAATTTATGCTGCGCAAAGGCGGAGCTGCCGCTTTATCGTTCACCATGATTGTTGCCTCCGGCAGCCGTTCTGCTTTGCCCCACGGTGTAGCGTCAGATAAAACTTTAGCGGTGGGGGATGCCGTGGTGTTTGACTTCGGCTGTATCGTAGACGGTTATTGTTCTGATATGACACGGACAGTATTTGTCGGCGAAGCCAGTGACAAGCAGCGTGAAGTTTATGATATTGTTTTAGCGGCGCAGGAAGCCGCCCTGGCAAATTTACGCGCCGGGATCAGCGGCAAAGAAGGCGATGCTTTTGCCCGTGAAGTCATTGCTGCTGCCGGGTACGGTGATTACTTCGGTCATGGTTTAGGTCATGGTGTCGGACGCGAAATTCATGAGGCGCCGCGATTGTCACCGACTTATGAAGGTTTACTGGAGCCTGGCATGGTTGTCACGGTGGAACCCGGAATTTATCTGCCCGGAGAATTCGGCGTGCGTATCGAAGATATGGCAGTGATTGAGGAGCAGGGCATTCGTAATTTAACTGCCGCTTCCAAGGAATTATATTGTTTATAAGATGGAGGGAACTAGATGATTTCAACCAGTGATTTTCGGACAGGCTTGACCATCGAGCTTGACGGCGAAGTGTATACCATTGTTGATTTCCAGCATGTTAAGCCCGGTAAAGGCGCAGCCTTTGTCCGCACTAAACTTAAAAATCTTAAGACAGGTGCCACAACTGAACGCACCTTTCGAGCCGGAGAAAAAATGGAACGTGCCATCTTGGATCGTCGGGAAATGCAGTATCTTTATAATGCCGGCGATGAGTACCATCTGATGGATACGGAAACTTACGAACAGCTTGCCTTAACCGCTGAGCAGTTAGGTGATGGTGTTAAATATCTGAAAGAAAATATGAATCTCCATGTGCTTTTCTACCAGGGACAGATTATCGGTGTTGAGCTGCCCTATTTTGTGGAGTTGGAAGTGGTGGCAACTGAGCCAGGCATTAAAGGTGACACAGCTTCCGGTGGTTCTAAACCGGCAACGATGGAGACGGGCCTGGTTGTACAAGTTCCCTTCTTTATTAATGTCGGCGATGTTCTGCGTGTTGACACCCGTACGGGTGAGTATATTGAAAGGGTATAAGCCCACTACAATTTAAGGAGGATGCTAATCCGATGGATGCTCTTACATCCCGTGTGGCGTATTTAAAAGGGCTGGCAGCCGGACTTGGCTTTGAGCCGGAAAGTCCTGAAGGGAAATTATTTGCGCAGCTGATTGAGGTTGTTGATGCGTTGGCGGAAGCAGTTACTGAACTGCAGGATGATTATGCCGAACTGTTAGAGTATGTTGAAGCTGTTGATGAAGATTTAAGTGAGCTGGAAGACGATTTTTATGATGAGGACGAGCTGCAGGACGATGACGCAGATGATTTCTACGCTGAGTATGACGACTTTGAGGACGATGATATGTTCTCTGTCGAGTGCCCGGAATGTCACGAAATTGTCTACATTGACGATGATATGCTAGAAGATGACGATGTGGTGGAGATCCTCTGCCCCAACTGTGAGCGTGTAGTATTTGTCAATGATGATCGCGACTTTGATGATTTTGAGGACTATGAAGTTTTAGACAACGAGAATGGCGATTAACTTAATCAGCTAGTTTGACAGAAACCGTTTCACCGACCATGGTGAAGCGGTTTTTTTTTGCCTGTTAGCAGGGCAATAGGCGGCTGCTTTTTCAGGCATATTCAGGAGCCTGTCCTCATAATAATCTAGGGGTGAAAAGAATGAAGAAGAGGACTTGGCAGGAGCAAATTTTACCGCTTTTGCCGCTGCCCTTACGGGAGATAATGGCGGCTCTGCCGCCGGCAGTGGCAGACAGTCTGGAAGAAATCCGCCTGCGGGTTGGACAACCTTTCATGCTGCACAGTGGACAAGGTGAAGTATGGTTGGGCCACAGTGGTCCTGTGGTATCCTTAGACGAAGCCTGCCGGATTACGGCAGCAGATCTGCAGGAAGTTTTGCTGCAGATGACTGAATTTTCGCTCTACGCGCGGGATGAAGAGTTGAAAAGGGGATATTTGGCGCTGCCGGGAGGACACCGGGCCGGTTTTACCGGGCGGGTGGTGATGGAAGGGAACCAAGTTAAAGTGCTGCGGGATCTGAATGCGGTGAACATCCGTATTGCCCGGCAGTTTAAAGGTGTGGCCGTGCCGCTGCTGCCCCATGTTTACTGCGCAGAACAGCAGCGGGTACGCCATACTTTAATCGTCTCGGCACCGCAGGCGGGCAAGACCACCATGCTGCGGGATCTCGCCCGGCTGCTCTCTAACGGCGATGGGCAGCGGCGGCCGGGTTTTAAAGTCGGCATTGTGGACGAGCGTTCCGAATTAGCCGGCTGTTTTCGGGGTGAACCGCAGTTAGATGTGGGGATGCGCAGTGATGTTTTGGATGGCTGTGCCAAGGCCGAGGGGATGATGATGTTAGTTCGCTCCATGTCTCCGCAGGTGATTGTGACCGATGAACTGGGCAGGGCTGAAGATGCCCGGGCGGTGGAAGAAGCGGTGAATACGGGAGCAAGTATTCTGGCCACGGCGCACGGACAAAATGCGGGAGAACTCATAAGAAGACCGAGCTTAGCATATCTATTGGAGAACGGATTATTTGAGCGGGTAATTGTCTTATCCCGACGTCACGGTCCGGGGACTGTGGAAAATATTTATACAGGGCAGGCTCTGCAGGAGTGGTTGCGTGCCGGGAGGGAGTGCAGTGTGGATTAAATACCTGGGGGCAGCTTTTATTCTGGCGGCAGCAGTGATGTGGGGTAACTTACAGGCGGCCAAATTACGTGACCGCACCCGGGAACTGGAAGAGTTTAGATTGGCCCTGCGTTTATTGGCAGCAGAAATTGGCTATACAGCCACGCCGCTGCCGCGGGCTTTGCTGGAGGTTAGCAGGCGTGTTGCCAACCCTGGGGTGCAGTTTTTTCTGGAGACTGTTTGGCAGCAGCTGCAGGAGCCGCAGACAGCAGATGCTTCCGCGGCCTGGTTGGCGGCTGTACAAAATGTGCAGCGGCAGCTGCAGTTAACAGCGCAGGATTGGGCTGTCGTCGCCCGGGCGGCAGCAGGCTTAGGCGGCTTGGGCAGGGAGGATCAGCTTAAACAGCTGGCAGCAGCGGAAACACAGCTTGCGGCACAGGCGGCTCAAGCAGCTGCAGTTTATGCCAGTAATGAGAAGATGTGGCGTTATTTAGGGGCGTTATCTGGCTTGGCTGTCGTTATTCTGCTTCTCTAAAATTTCTGTTGTTGGAAGGAGAAAGTGGCATGAATGGATTTAATGTCGATCTCATTTTTCGCATTGCCGGCATTGGTATTTTTATTTCCGTGCTCAATATTGTTTTAAAGCAGGCGGGAAAAGAGGAGCAGGCCCAAATGCTGACTCTTGGTGGGGTAGTAGTAGTCCTGTTGATGGTCATCCAGCTTATAAATGAACTTTTCTCCAGCATCAAGACTATTTTCAATCTTTATTAACCGGACAGCAGTCAGGGATACGTCACAGCTGAAAGGGAGAGACCATTGGAAATCATTCAGATCGTTGCTTTTGCACTTATCGCTGCCTGCATGGTATTGGTTGTACGGCAGACAAATCCGGTTTATGCCATGCTCATTGCCGTGGCAGCCGGGGTAATAATTTTTCTGCGGGTTGCTTTTTACCTGTCTTCGGTGCTGCAGATGCTGTTGGATATGACTTTGCAGGCCAATATTTCCCTGGTTTACTTAAATACTTTACTTAAAATTCTGGGTGTTGCTTATTTGGCGGAGTTTGGGGCGCAAATCTGCCGAGATGCCGGTGAAAACATTATTGCCGGCAAGGTAGAGTTTGCCGGCAAGATGTTAATTTTGGTGATGGCCATGCCGCTGGTAGTGGCGGTGTTGGAAACAATTATTAATTTTGTACCGTAGGTGGCCTATGAAAAAATTTAGTGTTGTTTTACTGGCAGTTTTATATATGGTGGCGGCAGCCGCTCCGGTACGGGCAGAACCGGCGGCTGATCTGGTGCAGCGGCAGGCACAAGAGCTGGATCTGACGGAAATTGAATTTTTTTGGGAGGAGCTGCAGCGGGAGTGTGGAGAATATCTGCCGGACTTTACCTGGCAGGATATTTTAAATTGGTTCCGCCCGGGAGAGGGACAAGGTTTGTCGTTCTCAGAGATTCTTAATGGTTTGTGGCGCTTTATGTGGCGTGAAATTTACTTCAATTTTAATCTTTTAGCTAAACTGCTGTTTTTGGCGGTGATTGCAGCGCTGTTAAAGAATCTGGAAAAAGCATTTGCCAATGACAGTATTTCTACCCTGACCCAAGCTGTAGTTTATTTGGCCCTGGTTGCCATTGCCATGCAGAGTTTTGCCGTGGCTGTAGGTGTAGGCCGGGACAGTGTCAACGACATGGTGGAATTAATTTTGGCGGTGATTCCGCTGCTGCTGGCCCTGCTGGCCTCTTTAGGCAGCTTTGCCTCGGCGGCTCTCTTCCGTCCCATCATTATTTTTGCCGTTAATTTTTTCGCTGCTTTGACACGGGATGTGGTCTTCCCCCTGATTTTTCTGACTACCATTCTCTCCATCGTTAACTATTTTTCGCCGCGGGTCACAGTCAATAAACTGGCTGATTTGCTGAAAAACAGTGCTGTCTGGGTGATGGGACTGTGTATGACTATCTTTACAGGGCTGATGTCCATTTATGGGGTGGCTTCCACCGTAGGTGATGCGGTCAGTCTGCGCACAGCCAAATTTTTAACCAGTTCTTTTTTGCCGGTGATCGGCGGTTTGATTTCAGATGCTGTGGAAACGGTGGCCGGCGCAACTTTAATTTTAAAAAGTACGGTACATATTGCCGGGATTCTGCTGCTTTTTTATTTAGTGGCTTTCCCCCTGATAAAAATTTTGGTCCTTGTTTTTGTTTATAAACTGGCGGCTGCTTTAATTCAGCCCCTTGGCGAAACCGGCCTTTGTGATGCGCTTAATATTTTAGGTAATTGTTTAGCTTTAGTGTTTGCGGCAGTGGCAGTAGTCAGTGTTATTTTCTATTTTGCCATCACTGTCATTGCCGGCGCCGGTAATGCTTCCTTTATGTTAAGGTAGGTGAGACTGTGCTGGCTGTTTTGTCTAATGTGGTACGTAATATTGTGATTCTGATTTTTTTGGTAACAATCCTGGAAATGATGCTGCCGCGTCGGGAGTTTCGGCCCTTTGTCAACATGGTGGTTGGTCTGGTGCTGATGCTGATGCTCCTGGTGCCTCTGCGTTCATTGCTGCAGCTGCCGGGGGTACTGGAGCCGGTGCTGGAAATACGTGATGCCCTGACGGAAAATGCCGTGGCTGAGCGGCAGGCGCAGCTTGAGGAGCTGAACTGGGAGTTGACGCTGACCCGTTATCGGCAGTTGGTGGAAGAAAAGGTGGCACAGCTTTTACTGGCGGCCGATTTAGAACTGGTAAGTTTAGAGCTGCAGGTGGAGGAGGAGGTTAATCATCTGGAATTCGGTGTGCCGCGGCAGCTGACGGTAGTAGCGCAGCCGCGTCAGCAGTCAGCGGGGCTGGTAGAGCCGGTGGAGCCGGTCAAGGTGGAAGTTGGTGCGGCTGCAGGGCAGCCGGGGGCTAAAACAGGTGTGCTGGAAGCAGAGTATGCCGCCCAGATTGCGGCGGCGCTGGGTATTGCAGCGGAAATTGTGGAAGTACGGGTACTTTATCACTAAGGAATTGGGGGTGCGAGTATGGGTGAACAATTGTGGCAGCGTGTCTGGGATAAATTCCAGAGCAGAACAGAAAAGGACGGAAAAAAGCAGTATTCGACCTGGTTTATTGCCGCCTTGGTCGTTGTAGGAATTTATTTTATGTACATTAGTGCCGTGCCAAAACAAAGTCCGGCTGAACTGTTGGTGCCGTCCAACGAAGGGTCAGCAGCCGCAGCCGGTTACCAGGGTGAATATAAAGCTTTGCTGGAGCGGGAGTTGAGGGAAGATTTAAAGAGTATTAAAGGCGTAGATGATGTGCGGGTGTTTATTACTTTGGCCGGCGGCCTGGAAAAGGAATATGTTACCAACCAGGAAACGACAACGCGCAGTACGGAAGAGGAAGACAGCGGCGGCGGCAACCGCATTATTGAGGAAGAAACGATAAAAACGCAGGCTGTGATGCAGCAGACCGGCTCCGGTCAGCAGGCAGTAGTGTGGCGGGAGAGGACACCGGAAATTGCCGGTGTGTTGGTGACAGTCAGGGGAGACAATAATGCCCGTTTACTGGAAGATGTGACGCTGGCGGTGAGGGCGGCCTTAAATCTACCGGCTCATCGGGTTAAAGTTTTGGAAATGGATTAGGAGGAGGGAAAGTTATGGATAGGGAAGCTTCCAGAAAAGTAACGACCATCATCTTGTTGTTGTTGGCCTTTGCGGCGGTGTGGTACGCAAAAAACTTCCAAAGAGAGCGGATCAATATTATCAGTCCAACTCAGCAGGAGGAAGGGGAAAACTCACCGGCTGAGCAGACACCGGAGGAGGAGGACCCGTCTGCAGGCGAGGATGAGACTGAACATGAGGACGAAGGTGAGGATGAAGAGGCTGCAGTGCCCACAGTTACTGATCCGGACACAGCTTTGGAGAACTACGAGGCATTTTTTGCTGAATACCGCATGCAGCGCGACCGGATCCGGGCCAGTGAAGTAGAAATGCTCAACCACATGATTGAAAATCCTAATATTACGGCAGAAGGGAAGAAAGAAGCGGAAGCACAGCTGTTAAGTATGATTGAGGTGATGGAAAAAGAGCTGCTGGTGGAGAATATGATCAAGGCCCAGGGCTTTAAAGATGCAGTCTTTTTCATGAAAGACGGCAAGGCCAATGTGGTGGTCAAAGCGGCCAAACTAAATCAGACGGAATTTATGCAGATTGCCGAAATGGTCAGCACTGTTACCGGTGTCAGCTTCGATAATATTGCCGTAGTTGAGCATGGCGGTTCGTAGCCGGCAAATAAGACTAACATGGAATTGTATTGCCCAGCAAACTTTGGTATAATATTCAATATTACAGCAGGGCTGTAATCAAGGAGGTGTATCATTTGTCAACAGCGGAAGAATTTATCCCGACAGAACTGGGTACGATTAAAATTGCAGATGAGGTAGTGGCCATTATCGCCGGTTTGGCAGCCAGTGAGATTGAAGGCGTTGCCGGTATGAGCGGCGGCTTGGCCGGTGGTATTGCCGATATGTTGGGGAAACGCAACCTGGCCAAAGGCGTGAAGGTTGAAGTAGACAACCAGCAGGCCCTCATCGACTTGTCTATCATTGTCAAGTTTGGTGCGCGGATTCCTGAGGTGGCGTTGAATATTCAGGAAAGTGTTAAAAAAGCTGTTGAATCAATGACGGGATTAAAAGCGGCAAGCGTTAATGTACATGTACAAGGTGTCAGCTTTGATACGGCTAAAGGGGAGAATAGCGAAGAGGATTCTTAAGGCAGGCAGTTACAGCAGTTAAGCCCCTGTTTGTGCAGGGGCTTTCCGCTCGGCCGGTTTCAGCCTGACCGACGGAAAGCTGCTGCATAGCGCGAAAGGAGATGTGGAAAACTATGACTATGCGGGAAAAATTATATTTACTTGTTTTTGCTTTACTCCTCAGCGCTATGGCGGTGCTGGTGGGGGGAGCAGCCCTGTCACTTTATCCAGTAGAAGTTTTACAGGCTGCGGTTAATGCTGTTTATGGACAATTAGAGTACCTGATTCTTGCCGTGCTGCTGCTGGCCTTAGCCGTTTGGGCTTTTTTAAGCAGCATCCGCCGCCAGGAAACTATTGAATCTTTAACGCAGACGGGCCCACTTGGAGAGGTGTGTATAAGTTTTAAAGCAATTGAAAATTTAGTGCTCAAAGCTACCCGTAATGTTAGCGGGGTTAGAGACATTCAGACACGCATCGTTAACACTGAGGCCGGTTTAGTTATTTATTTACGGGCAAGCACTGTGCCGGATGAAAAGATTCCCCAGCTGACAGCAGAGCTGCAGACTGCCGTCAAGGAATATGTGGAAAGCTCCACCGGCGGTACAGTGGCGGAAATCAAGGTTCTGATTGAGAACGTGGCGTCTGACACGATCAAAGCTGCCCGTTAGAAAAGAGGTGCAAAAGTGTCTGGGAAAACATTACGGCAGTTTTTTGTTGAACACTGGGGAAAGATACTCGGAGGTGCCCTGGGGTTAATTGTTGGTTTATGCATACTTTTATTTGGCTTTTGGCGCAGTTTACTGCTCTTTTTCTGTATCGCTGTCGGTGTCTATTTAGGACGCTTATTTGACCGCCATGAAGGACTGCAGGGTATTTTACAGCGCATCTGGCCTGACAACGACTAACGGGAGAGTGCTTATGAGCCGACGTGCGGCAAGAGAAATTGCCTTTAAAACAATATTTCAAGTGGAACAGGGGAGAAATGACAGTGAACCGACGCTGTCGATCCTGCTGTCCGACAGCGGTTTAAGCCGGCAGTCAGCTCTTTTTGCCAGAGAACTGGTCAGCGGCACGCTGGAGAAGCAGCAGGAAATTGACCAAACCATCATCCCTTATCTGCAAAACTGGCGGTTGGAGCGTCTGGCAGCAGTAGACCGCAGTGTGCTGCGTCTGGCAGCTTTTGAATTGTTGTATCGAACCGATATTCCCCCTGCCGTGGCCATTAATGAAGCTATAGAACTGTGCAAAGCATTCAGCGGCGAAGAGTCGGCTAAATTTGTTAACGGAGTTTTGGACAGGCTGGCCTGCCACCGGCGCGGCAGCAAGGAGGAGAACTAGTGTTTTTAGGTATTGACACATCATGTTATACCACGTCCCTGGCTGTCGTTGATCAGCAGGGACGTTTACTTTGCGAAGCACGACAGATGCTGGAGGTGCCCCACGGCAGGCGAGGTTTGCGCCAGGCCGACGGGGTCTGGCAGCATCTGCAGCATTTGCCGCAGCTGGCAGCACAGCTGCAGGCAGAAATAGGACCGCTGCAGCTGCAGGCGGTGGCGGCTTCCAGCCGGCCGCGGCCGGTGGCTGGTTCTTATATGCCGGTGTTTGTGGCGGGCCTTTCCTTTGCCCGCAGCCTGGCGGCCCTGTGGGGAGTTCCCTGCCTGGAGCTCTCCCATCAGGAAAATCATTTGTGGGCAGGAATGTGGTCGGCCGGGATCAAGTGGGATGACTTTTACGCGCTCCATGTTTCCGGCGGCACGACTGAACTGCTGTCTGTCCAGGCGGCAGAGCAGTTAAAGATTGTGGAAGTGGGCGGTTCCGCTGACCTCCACGCCGGACAGTTTATTGACCGGGTTGGTGTAGCCCTGGGACTTTCTTTTCCGGCCGGCCCGCAGTTGGAAGCTTTAGCCCAAAAGGCCGGTAATGAGTGTCTGGCCGTACCGGTCTCTGTCCAGGGTTTCAAGCTTTCTTTTTCCGGTCCGGAAAGTCATGTGCAGCGGCTGTTGGCCGAAAAAACAGTTAACCGGGCAGCCGTAGCCCGCGGTGTGGAGCTGTGTATTGCCGAATCGCTGTGGCGACTGCTCCAAAAGGCCCGTCTGGAGCTGGGAAGCAAACCTGTGCTCTTGGTGGGCGGGGTGATGGCCAATCAGTTCATCCGCGGCTATTTGGCTGACAAATTGGATGGCCGCTGTGCCTTTGCCCAGCCGCGCTTTGCCGGAGATAATGCCGTGGGAGCGGCAGTTTATGCGCAGCAGGCGGCAGGGAACGGCGGTTAAGAACACGAATAAAAAGAAAAGCGCAGTATAATAAGATAGTGGAGTGTTGCAGATTAAATGGCAGAGCAGAGCAAGAGAATTTTTACTGTCGGACAGTTAACTCAATACCTGAAAAATCTTTTTGCCGCCGATCCCCAGCTGAATCGACTCCGGGTAAGCGGCGAAATTTCTAATTTTAAGCATCATAGTTCAGGCCATATGTATTTCACTTTAAAGGATGCGCAGGCCGCGCTGCGCTGTGTTATGTTTCGCAGCGCCAATGCGCGTCTTACTTTCCGGCCGGCTGACGGCATGAAGGTGGTGGCGGCCGGCAAGCTGTCCATTTATGAACGTGATGGCCAGTACCAGCTTTATGTCGACAGTATGCTGCCGGAGGGCATCGGCAGTCTCTATGCCGCCTTTGAGGAACTAAAAGCCAAACTGGCGGCAGAAGGTCTGTTCGATGCTGCCTGGAAAAAAGCGCTGCCGCCCTTTCCGCAGCGCATCGGTGTAGTAACCTCACCGACAGGTGCAGCGCTGCGTGATATTCTCACCACCTTAACACGCCGCTTTCCCCAGACGGAAGTTTTAATTGTGCCGGTGCTGGTGCAGGGGCCGGAGGCACCGCTGCAAATTGTGGAAGCCATTGAGTTTCTTAACCGGGTACCGGAAGTAGACATTATCATTACCGGTCGGGGTGGTGGTTCCATTGAGGAGCTGTGGGCTTTCAATGAAGAAATTGTGGCCCGGGCTATTTTTGCTTCTGCTGTACCGGTTATTTCAGCGGTAGGTCACGAAACAGACTTTACCATTGCTGATTTTGTGGCCGATGTACGGGCCGCTACCCCGACGGCAGCAGCGGAGCTGGCGGTACCGGATCAGCGTGAGCTGCAGCAGCAACTGGCCACCAGCCGGCACCGTTTGCTGTTTAAACTGCGCAGTAAACTGGAACAGGAAAAGCGTTACCTGGAACAGCTGGCTGCGGCACGAGTTTTAACCAGACCCGGGGAAAGGGTGGAGCAGGCCAGGCAGACGCTGGATCATTTAACTTCACGCCTGGAAACACAGATTAACCTCCGGCTGCAGGCACAGACAGCCAAACTGGAACTGCTGTCGGGAAAACTGGAGGCGTTGAACCCGGCGGCTGTCATGGAAAGAGGTTTCGCCATCGTCTATGATCAGCAGGGACAGGTAGTGCGCAGCGCTGTGCAGCTGCAGCCGGGTGAAAAGGTTGAGATTCAACTGCGGCGGGGTCAGGCAGCCGCGGAAATACTGCATACGAAGACGGAGGAAGAAAATGAGTGAAAATAAAGTCCAGACAGCAAACCTTAAATTTGAAGAAGCGCTGGCTAAACTGGAAAATGTACTGCAGCAGCTGGAACGCAGTGATTGTCCCCTGGAAGAAGCGCTGGCGCTTTTTCAGGAAGGCATGCAGTTGGTGCAATTTTGCCGCAGTAAACTGAACGATGTGGAAAATAAAATCTCTATCCTCTTAAAAGAAGCTGAGGAGTTTGTGCCTTTTAACGGTGAAGGGGGCGGTCATGACGTCTAACCGGTCCGAAATTATTGCTGAGGTTAATGCTGCGCTGGAGCAGTATTTGCCGCCGGAGACAACCTATCCCCCGGAAATACATCGTGCTGTACGTTATAGTGTTTTTGCCGGAGGGAAAAGACTGCGACCGCTGTTAACTTTGGCGGCGGCGGAGATATTTTCCGTGCCGCGTCAGCATGCCTTGCCGGCCGCCTGTGCCATTGAAATGATTCATACTTATTCTCTGATCCATGATGATCTGCCGGCAATGGATAATGATGATTACCGCCGGGGGCGTCCTGCTAACCATAAAGTTTTTGGTGAGGCTTTGGCGATCCTGGCCGGTGATGCTTTACTGACTTTAGCCTTTGAAATTGTGGCGACGCAGGCAGCTGCTTATTTTCCCGCGGAAACAGTAGTTGCTCTCCAGCGGGAGATCAGCCGGGCCTCAGGGATGGCAGGTATGATTGGTGGACAGGTGGTAGATATTCTCTCTGAAGGAAAGCCGGCTGAGGCCGAAATTCTGGATTATATTCATCGTCATAAAACGGGAGCTCTCTTTCGCTGCTGCCTGCGCTGCGGAGCGTTAATGGGGCAGGCCACACCGGCAGAGCTGGCAGCATTAACAGCCTTTGCGGACAAAGTCGGCCTGGCTTTTCAAATCGTTGATGATATCCTGGACATCACAGGCACAGCGTCAGAGCTGGGCAAGCAGACAGGTTCAGATGTCAATAGGCAAAAAATGACTTACCCGGCGCTGTATGGGCTGCAGCAGGCACAGGAGAAGACCGACAGCCTGCTGGAGGAGGCGCTGCTGCTGTTAGAACCGTTTGGCACAGCGGCCGCCGGTTTGGCAGCTTTAGCCCGGCAGCTTGTCCGACGCCGGCGCTAAATTATCGGGGCGAACTAAGTTCGCCCGCAGTTATCACCGGCGGGGCACAGCGGCAGCTGTCCTGGCTTAAACAGCAGTTGTGCCTACTGCTTTATGATAAAGGGTAATAATTTTAAAAACGGTATAAATTTCTTGTTCAGAAGCCTGACACTTTTGGCAGAGGTGTGCTACTTTCTCCAAGGTGTCAGCATTTTTATAGTAGTCTGTATGCTCCTCCAGTTCCCTGGTAATGCGATCATATAACTTTTTTTCCTCGGCCGTGAATAAGTCCTCGATGCAGCTGACTACCGCGGCAGGCCGAGGGATGGTCCCGCCCTGTTCCAGATATTTTTCCCGCCAGGCATGGCCGCTTTTGCATTCTATATACAGATCATGTTCTGTCGGGATCAGATAAAGACCAGCTTCACCACATTTGATGCATGTTGCCGACTTTTTTTTATCTCTGGACAATACCAATTACTTTAACTCCCCTAACTATTTCAATGGGCTCGAAGGCCTGTTGATTTACCCATAAGGTGCCTTCTTCATCGATCCGGATATCCAGATCCAGGCCGGCCAGATTAAATCTGTCTATGTAGTAGGGGGTTACTAAAACAAAGACAGAGTTAATTTGCGCTGCATGCAGCTTTTGGGTGCCGGCCAGGTTTGCCTGGTTGGAGGCATTGATGAGGAAGTTATATGCTGTGGCTGCGCCTTTTTCACTGCTCATCACCATCGACTCCTTATTAAACAGTTGACATTAGCGGTTATTCTTCACTCTGCGTGACCTTACGGTCACTGTGGACACGAATATGCTCATCATTAATGGTTACCCCGTCGATGCCGTCAATAGTCAGCTCACCCGTATGGTCAATTGTAATGGTCAGCGGCATTTTTTGCTTAACCAGGGTACCCTGGCGGAGATAGTCGACACCGATCAGGGCACAGATATTAAGCTGACAGAGCGTAGTCTGCTCAGCCTGACACATGTTGGCTTCATTGGAAAGATTGCACAGGTAAATAAGTTTATTCTGCTGCATCGGGATCATCCTTTATTTCTGTCTGCTTATTTTCCTGTGCGTCACTTGAGCTATCCACTCCCGGTGCATTGTCCCTGCTTTGTGGGTTCTCCTGCAGCATGGCATGCAAAATGCTCTGCAGTTTGGCTCTTTTTTCTTCGTTGGTCAGTTCCGTGTCCTGACGGAGATGATAAAGTTGCTCCAATATTTGGGCATAGTCCGGCTGCGGGGAATGCATACTTATTTCCAGCGCGGGCGTTTTAAGTTTTCGTTCGCTCATGGCGGCCACCTTAAAATTTAATTGTTGTCTGTTCACTCTTATTTTTATCTTTGCTTTCCGAGACGGTAATTGTCTGACCTTTTTCCGCTTCTTTCTGCAGGGCTAACATTTTGGCTGTTTCTTCACCTGTATTAAATTTGTTATGAGTTTCTATATTAACGGAAAGATTGCGGTAGCGGGGATCATTTTCCCGGTAAGGCTCACCGTCAATAAAGACCTGCCCTGCTTTATCTATGATAATTTCCGGAATGTTTTTCCGGCGTAAGGGTTTAATCGTAATCCAGGGGTCTGCCATTTTTTTCACCTGCTAGGTAAGATTTAGTTTTATCATGGATTCTGTTTGGGTGATTACCGATTCCGTACAAAGGGTCATGTTGGACTGTTGGTTTGTATTTAACTGGTCAATAATCTCCGCTTCCATATACACATCGTTTTGATGCCGTGCAGGCAGCTTTATCTCTTCTTTCATCTCTTAAGCCTCCTTTTCCGACAGAAATTATCACCCTTCACACTGCTGAGGCTGCATGGCGGCGGAAGGCACGGTCTGCAGTAATTCTCCTGTTAGCAACATAATATGTGCAGCAGAAGGTAGTTGTTCATGGCAAAGACCCCTTAAAGCAAACAAAGGGGTCTTTGCCCGGCTCTTATGAGTTAATTGTGTCATTGTCTAAATTGGTGGAAAAACCGAATTGTGCTTCCAGGACGTTAACAATTTGGGCAGCAACCAGAACCAGAATTTGCTGCGCGTTTTGGTTAACCACTTTTTGATTGACAACACTGGCTAGTAATACATCAGGCATTCTTTTCCCTCCCGCTGTAAGCGTTTAATTACTTGGGCATAATGGACTGTAAGATTTTAATCTGCTCCGCACGTGTAACTCCTTCGCTCCTGGCAGCCGCCAGTTTTTCCAGGATTTCAAAGGCATCAAAGGAAGGCGGCTCTTCCGTTGACTCTATGCCATAACCGTTAACGGAAAAATTTAGCGGGTTAAAAGGTTTTGAGTCCAGCGTCAGACCTTTCCTGCTAAACCCGATTCTCAAGGTTTTCGCTCCTTTCCCTTAGGTTATCGTGTTTACTGCGCCTTCTATAAAGTCTTGATCTTCGTTAGTGGCAAAAGCAAATTGTGTTTCAATAATATTCAGCACCTGGGCAGCCACTAAAACTAAAATTTGCTGGGCATTTTGGTTAATGGCTTTTTGGTTAATTACACCGGCCGCAAACAAATCTGCATTGCCAAAGCGTTTGATCACCTGCTGCGGCATGGTGCCGAAGGCGTATTGATAAGCAAGTTTTTTCATCGCCGACTCCTTTCTGGCACGCATCTTCCTAAATGGCAATACCTTCAATGGTGTCACTATCATCATTGGTTGCAAAACCAAATTGCGCCTCAATCAGATTCGCAACCTGTACGGCCACGAGGACTAAAATTTGCTGTGTGTTTTGGTTAATCGCTTTTTGGTTAATCACACTGGCACTAAAAAGGTCACCGCTAATTTGTCTAGACATACTTTCACCTCCTGTGCTTTTACATAGTATGAAAGTGTGTCCTACCGTGCTACATCAGGCGGCGTATATTCTTGTTAAATAGTTTTAGCTATAACAAAATACACAGTATGCCGCCGTAATGTGACAAAAGAAAAAGATAAAGTGCCGGTGAGCGCGCGGTCCGGTTGTAGCTTCAAAAGCTGTATGCTACAATGGTAGTAATTTCATAATCAGAACTGCTGCGCGTTTTTGCTGACGCTTATCCCGCTGCAGCGGGGAGTTTGCCGGCAGCATAAATGCCGTTTTAATTGAGACGGGGTAAAACTGTGCCGCGGAAATGTCTGCAGCAATATTAACGGTGTTACCCGGGAAAAATATGCTTTGGATGAGCGCTTCCTTGTAAGCGAAAGTGAGGTAAACAACATGAGTAACTTGCTGCCCACCATTACAGGGCCGGCTGATTTAAAGAAATTAACAATTAAAGAACTGACGGCCTTAGCCGCAGAGATTCGCTCTTTTCTCCTGGAGCATGTTTCGCAGACCGGAGGTCATCTTGCCCCCAACCTAGGGGTAGTGGAGCTAACTTTAGCCATCCATACCGTGTTTAACAGTCCGACGGACGAAATTGTCTGGGATGTGGGTCACCAAAGTTATGTCCACAAAATTTTAACAGGTCGTGCGGAACGTTTTTCCACCTTAAGACAGTATGGCGGCTTAAGCGGTTTTCCCAAATACAAAGAAAGTGAGCATGATATTTTTGAAACAGGCCACAGCTCTACTTCCATTTCGGCAGCTTTAGGTTTGGCACAGGCCCGGGACTTGGCGGGAAAAAATTATCATGTGCTGGCGGTAATTGGTGACGGTGCCATGGGCGGCGGCATGGCTTTTGAAGCCCTTAATCACGCCGGTGACATGGGCACAAATTTAATTGTCATTTTAAATGATAATGAAATGTCTATTTCCCA